>ERZ1699236.26-NODE-26-length-74737-cov-7.701300_pt1 | contig 74737 bp, 81 predicted proteins | sample MGYA00581538_ERZ1699236 | MGnify/ENA primary metagenome ERZ1699236 (study PRJEB42319, sample SAMD00040336) | human oral metagenome | material: saliva | host: Homo sapiens | study: EMG produced TPA metagenomics assembly of PRJDB4115 data set (Metgenomic analysis of... | reverse complement strand
CCCCAACGCTGTCCCATAGCAGTAACAGCATCTTTATAGTATTTTCTAAGCAGTTTATTTTGGTAATTTGGTGAAAATCCTTTACCGTAGGATGTGTTATAAGCATCCCCAAGGTCAGAAATTTCATTTCCCAACCAGTCAGGGATATCCTTATGACTTGATTTGCCAGGGTAATCTAGCAAGAAACGTAAGACGACCTGCTTGCCTTCTTTCTTCCATCGTTTGAACTGGTTACTTTCTTCAATCGTTTCCCAGTTATAATGGCCCTTTTTAGGTTCCAATTCTTTCCATGTGATATCAACATAGACAAGATGAACATCTTCAGAAACTGTTTTTTCTTCCGCTGAAGGGACATAACCCATGAGCGGATTCCCAAAACTCTTGTCTGAAAGCGTATATTCAAACTTGGTACCTGTATTTCTGGTATTCAAATACACAAAAATAGCATAAAGACCACTCGTAATGATGATTAGACAGATGACGAGCCAAAGTTTCTTCTTTCGACTACTCCAACTCTTCTTCTCACGTTTACTAGCCATGGTATTCGCCGTTGTATTGGATTAGCGTAAGGTCTTTGACACCTTCGATAGATTTAATGTTTTCAACGAAGGTAAGGTCGTTATTTTTCACAAAGACTTCAATTGCCATCTCAACACTGTCTTTTCGCATGGTTTCAGACTTGATAAAGTGTTTGATGCGACCAAGTTCTTGAATAACTTTGTCACCTGTGTGCTCACCATCATAGTGAACTACAGCGATATACACCTTACCAGTCTCTTGCAAGCGGCTAAAGACAATAAGCATCAAAAGGATAACGATAGACGTTACAACGGCTAGGACATACATACCTGCCCCTACCGTAATCCCTGAGGTAATTGCCCAGAAAAGGTAGAGCAAGTCCATAGGATCCTTAACTGCGGTACGGTAACGGACGATAGAGAGGGCACCGACCATACCAAGTGAGATAACGATGTTTGAACTGATTGCCAGTGTTACCATTGACGTGAGCAAGGTCATACCGACCAAGGTCATGGCAAAACTGCGTGAATAAATAACGCCTGTAAAGAAATGCTGATAAACCTTATAGATAAAGGCTCCAATCAACAAGGCAAGTAGCAAGACGATAACAATACGTAACGGTGATTGTGTCGCATAGTTATCAGACTGCAAAATTGATTTTTTTATAAAGTCTTGAACACTCATAAATTCCCCTTTTTATACTAAGTTCTTCCAAACTTAGCACTTTTCCGATTTATATATTCCCATCTTCCCAGTATTCAAAACCATTTAGATACTGAGATTTTTCATAAGCCAATACGTACTTAGAGACAGCCATCATGTCTGCTTTCCCTGGCAAGACACTTTGGACAATCTTTGGCAGATACTCTGTATATTTAACTTCGAAAACCATCTTTTCCGGATCAATGACTGGAATTGTTGGTAAGTCTGGATCAAAAATATCAAAACTTCCAACCGCTACTCTAACATTTTGGTCAAAGGTTAAGCGAACTGTTCCAAAGTCATAGACCCACGGCTCTCGCTCATAGTCAACGATGGTCCGTGGACGCATCATGTTACTAACGCATTCATAGTAAAATTCCTGACAGAGAGGATATGGACTTTTTAAGAGAAAGTCATAGTCCCCATCAATAATTTTATAAAATTCTTCAACGGTTAGAGGTGCATCCTCTTTCAAAATGTAGGTATCTACCTTTTTCTTACGCTCTAGTTTGATACTATTGGTACCGAAATTATAGATACGAATCCGATATTTTTTACGAACTAGAATACCTGCATCTTTTTCAGCATAGGCACTATTCCAATAGTCATCAAAATAAAGACTCCTAATGGTATAACCACCATTTGTCGCATGCTTATCCAATTGAATCAAATGTTTAAAACGCTCAGTTAGCAGAGCCTTTTCTGGTTCACCAATGACATATTTCAACTCATGACGAAAGGGCTTCTCTTTAGTCTTCATAGCCATCTACCCCAATTTTTCCATCTTCAAGAACAAAGAAGCTCATGATACCAAATTGTTTTGAATTATCACTATTGACATAGTAGTCAAAGGCACGTTGTGATTGTCCTGCTTCATTCGTTGCAGTCACACGTACAAAATATTGTCCCTTAGGCAAGGTATCTGTTTCAGCACTGAGAGTTTTGAGACCAGATTTTTCAAAGACCTTGTCTTTAAATTCATAGTCCTTAGCTAACTCTACAGTGTAAGTCAACTTGCTGTTATTAAAGTCGTAAGAGGCACCCCAACTTAATTTCAATTTGTTATTGGCCACTTCCGGCTTATTGATAAAGAATGGTTGTGGTTTTTCAAGACTTGTTTTGTAAATCTTGTAGTTGTTCTCCAACTCATTTGGCAAATCTGCCAAAATCTTGTCGTAATTATCAGGTGTTGTCTTAGCATGCATTTGGTCAGGCATCTTAGCTAGGTAAGGTTTAATGACTGCTGCGTATTCATTACTCATAGAAGTAATCTTGTCACCAGTAATTGTCTTACGCAACTCATCCATCTTCTCATCTAGACCCTTGCGGAACTCTTTTGATTTGAGCAAACGTTGGAAAAGTTGGTTCCCCCAATAGTTGCTGACACCGACTTCCCAGCTATTGGCTTGGTCACTGTCCTTACTTACCAAACGACGTTCATTCTTCATCAAGATACTATCGTTATCCCAAGGAATGATGTACCATTTGGTTGAGTTTTGTGGGCTGTAGAGATACATGTTACGACTCTGTGTATCATCGTTACCAAGTAACATCTGGAAGGCCATCCAATATTGGATATTCTCAGGATCTACATACTTGTCCATGATGGTTTCAATCTTCACCGATGGATCGTTGAGCTTGGTTAGAAAATCAATAAGTTTGGTGTGATCATGGCTACCTTTGATTTCCAAAAGTTTTTCGAATTTATCCTTATCGAATTTAGGATCATCTTCTTTAACAATCGTATCTTCATAGCGGAAGAATTCGAAGAAGTTTGGTTTATAAAGGTTGGCATTTTCATCCAGACCATGATCTTTTAGATAGTTTTTATTAATCTGTTCAACTTGCGTGTAGAGACCATAATCTTCAAATTGACCTGAAGGATTGTCAGAGGTTTCATCTTTAACGTAGAGGTGAACAAAACTCGTTCTAGCACCCATGAGTTGTGGAATTTCTTCCATTAGATCATAGGACAACTTATTTCTAAAGCGAAGGGCTTCTGTCTGGTGTTTGTTAATGTTAATCGTACGTTGGCCGTTCCACTCACCCTTGTTCTTTTTAATCTTGATTTTGTAGTTCTTTTGGGCGTTCTTACTTGAACTTTCCCCACGAATCTGAACACTGGCATTTGGCACGTCTTGGTCATAACCTAACTCACCAGAGACAGGACCGTCCTCGTTACCAACTTGAAGGAGCCCTGCTACTTGATATCGTTTAACATGCATTTTCTGATAATCTTCAACGGAATATTGATTGACCTCAGACCATGAGTGATTTTGATTTTCTGTAGCATCTCCTCGACGTACTGTCAGGTACATGGTCGTTACCTTTGTATGATCCTTATCATAGAGGCTCTTCTTGTCTCTTAAGTGTACATTAGAGATATCAGTGGCCGCTTGTTTATCTACTTTTTTAGTTGTCACACCGTTTTTTGTTTGCTCCTTGGTCCCGCATGCTGTAAAACCAAAGACCGTACAGAGCAACAAAACTGCTGCTAAACTCTTTTTCCTATTCATTTCCCCCACCTCTTTTGTACGTTTTCTAAACGCTCAGTCCATTTTTCAAAATAGCCCACGTCTTTCTTAGATACCATGGCTTTGCTTCCTAAGAAATGATACTGAAGATCACTTGTGTATTTATCGATTTCCTGACCACTTTCAATGAAAAGAACTAAAGAAGAAATCAAGAAGGCATAGCCTAGGAAGGCTGAGTCCAAGAACTGAGAACCAAAACTCAAAACTACTGTCAAAATAGCAAAGTGTTTGGCAAGTTTCTTGGCCCCCTTATAATCTGCAAAATACATCAATAGCAAGATATTTACATTACCAACAGCATAGAGGCCATAAGCCAGACATAGCGTTAAAAAGTACCCATGCATTTGATTGTTAAAACCTATTGGTAAGTAAGTCAAGGCCACGCTTCCGAAGAACATGATGAAAATTGTCGCTAGCAATTGTTTCCAAAAAACATATTTGAGCTCGTTACTCATGACATCCAGCATTTGAGTTTCAGCTTCCTGGATATCCGAAAGACTTCCCTCTTCATTGTAGAGGTTAAAATAACGTCGGAAATGCGGATAGAAGGAAACCTCGACAGACATAACGAAATTAAGTGTTGATACTAAAGTCGTTAAGTAGGCTAGCATGGCTGGCACATCGTAGACTGGAGCTGTACGGAAGAAGCCATCAAAACTCTTACTAATTGGCCCAAACCAGTTAATAACAATATGAGCAAAGAGGGCCACTAACATGTAAAGTCCAGTCTTGGCCAGATCTGAAAATTGATCAAACCATTTCAAAAACTCAAAGGACATTTTGAGATTAGATGGAAAATAGTCATGGATCAGACGAACCATCCAAAACATCATTCCACCGTATCCCAAACAAACACTTAGGAAGATACCATACTTTTGATGTAGGAAAATACTAAGTAACCCAGAGACAACCGTCACACCAATCGCTAAAAAGAAACCTTTGATAATTTCTTTATAGGATTTAATCGCTGTCAAGTAGGTAATAACATTCCAAACGAGACAGAGCTCACCAAAGAGCAAAACTCCCATAGCCACTTCTGCTAAGCTTCGACTAGCCAAGGCTAGATAAATCGCATACAGCGGTGTCCCAATTATAAGCATCAAGGCACTCGACGCATAAAATGAAGGGATAATAGTCTCAAATTTCTTCTCGTAGAGCATGTCCGCAACAAAGCGAGTTACCACCAGAGAAAAGAGACTGGTAATCACGAGTGAAAAGATAATAGCGTAAGTTAAGTTTGAAAGAATATAATCACGCTCATTTTCACTGATTCCCGCGACCATTGTTAGAACAACGACACCAGCTGTAAGCAAAATCCCCAAAAGCATAGGACCGGTATAAACAATTCCAGCATAAGCGTAGGCCTTTTGTTTTGAAAAAAGGCTATCCTCGTTGTAAATTTTACGTAATTCAAATCCAATACCGGCCATTAAACAGCCACCTCCTCATATAAGCGTCGGTACTGACCGATCATTTGCGGATATTGATATATCGCCTCAACTCGCTTACGCGCAATTTCACCCATTTCAAGACGTCTAGCATCATTAATCGCCATCTTCTTCATAGCTTCTGCAAGAGGCCCTGTACAAGTAGGTGGCGCACAAAATCCTGCAATCCCTAGATTGTCATCCTCACGACCTTCTAGCAATTCTCGACAACATCCGACATCTGTCGTCACACAAGGACGACTAGCCGCCATTGATTCCAAAACAGAAAGTGGCAAGCCCTCAGAAAGACTGGTCAAAAGCGTAAAATCAATTTTCTTCATATATTCTCGAATATTAACACGACCAGTGAATAGGAGACGATCTCCCAAATCCATCTTATCAGCCAAACTAAAACACTCATCCGCATATTCTTGGTCATCTATACCACCCATGATATGCAAACGAACGTTTGGTACTTGCTGAGCTAGTTCGTAGAAAGAATACAACATGGTTTTGATGTCCTTAATTGGAGCCAAACGAACCACGGCTCCGATATCAATCCAACCATCTGGTTCTTTCAAAGGAATTTGAGAAAACGCATCGTAGTCAATCCCGTTTGAAATAACCTGACATTTCTCTGGATCACACCCCATCTCAATCTGAATTTCCTTGGCCTTAGTAAAGAGGCTAGTAATTTTTTCAGCATTTTGATAAATCGCATCAGACAACATATAGAAGAATCTTACCCACTGTTGGCGCATTGTAGGTAAAACCCACTTGGCACGAAGCAATTCTTCCTCACGTTCACGTGTATAAATCCCGTGTTCAGTTAAGAAGAGAGGTTTGTCATAGGTCAAACTGCCCAAAGTTGCAAGAATACCACCATAACCTGTAGAGATTGAGTGGTAAACATCTGCTTCAGGAGGTGGACAAGATAAAATATTTAAAAGTGGAAACAGCATAGAACGGATTGTGTGAAAAACATCTGAAAAAGATAGCTGCGTGTAGCGCTCACTACAGAGATCTTTCAAGACCTGAAAAAAGGCCTCACTACTCAAGAGATCGTTAGGAACGACCTTACCATCCTGTAAAAGTTTAAACAAGACCTTCCAACCAGGTTGTTGACAAAAAACCATATCTTTAAGCGCTTGTTTTTCCTCATCTGTAAACTGATGTGGCTCTATGTCTTCTTCTTTATCTGGCACAACATAGTCCAAAAAGACTTCGTGTACTTCTACGACATTTTCAGGAAGTTCATAAACAAACTTTCCCTTTTGCTCATGTGTTGCCCCCACAACCCAGAGAACAAATTCATGCTCTTTCATTTCTGTAATATATTGATGCATCCAAGTAGAGACACCACCGTGAACATACGGATAGGACCCTTCAAGAATTAAACATATCTTCATCGGCATTTCCCCTATTTTGCCTTATTTTAATGTGATGGTGACTGACTTATTCGTAGCCTCCAATAGGTAAAGATCACCCGTTAAATGCGTAACCTTACCATTTTTTACCTTCTTAACCTCGTTTTGATTTAAACGAACCATAAGGTAAGCATGATCATGAAAATTCTCAAGATCAATTTTTAGGGCGTCTTTGGTATATTTTTGAGATACTTTCAAAATACCGTAACGCTGAACAGCACCTGCTAATTCTGAACCTGTTAGATTCCTGAGCGAAGGTGACATATTGTGGACCCAACTAACTTCCTTGTCCAAGGCCTTGTACATCTTTGCCCAACCCAATTCTGCACCACGATCGACATCAAGAACGTCATCAGGGTGAAGGAAATGGTTGTTGACATAGTGCATATTCATTTCAGAAAAGACCGTCATCTGTGAAAAATCATCCCAAACCGCACCAGAAACTGTACGTGGCTCTTCAATCATTCCATCATGTGACACTTCAAACTCTTGCGAATAAGTGAAATCTCCTGGGAAATAGTTACTTGAGATAGCCTTGATTTCTGGGAAATCATTAACGATTACCTCTCGCCCTTCTTTTGAAAGGATATTTGATGGTGGAACGTAGACTGATTTTTGCGTTTTAGGAAAGAGTTGGTTGACAAAACGAATCAACTCAGACAGACTGGCCTTCATAGCAGCCTTATCCTTCCAAGTCTTGTAGCTGGCATACTTTTCACCATAATTAACAGATGAAGGACTCAAAGGTTGGTGGTTGTAACCATGATAACCAAGTTCACCGCCATTAGCCAAAAGCGAATTTCCAAAATACTTGAAACGATCTAAATCATTTTGTTGAACAATTTTACCATCTGTCTGGGCCTCATAGTTTTCAATGACCACACCTGTATGAACAATACCATACTTTTCGTGCAGCTTAAGAAGGTCGGGCCACCAAACATTGGTATAAAATTCAGACACAGACATGTCGTAATCACGTTTAACGAAACGACCATCTCCGGCTGGAACAGGTGATGGGAAATCATCTATATAATAGGTAGAACCATTGATTACCGGATAAACTGTCGCTTCAGTTAAAAGACTATAGGAAGCGGCATAAATACCACGGACATTACGCTCATAGATTCCAAGATTGTCAACGACAAACTTCCCTTTGCCATATGATTTTTCCCAAATTAACGGTGTATGAGAATCATCTGTTGTTTTGGCATGTACCTTAACATCACTTTCAAGTGAGACTTTTCTAGCTGACTCAAAAGGTTCTTCAATTTTATAATTGCGTCCCCCACCAATCATGAAGTCAGGATCCACGTAGATTTCCTTGACCTCATCCATCTCAAAATTGGAATAACTTACGCCGAGATTATGATCAATGGCATCCAGATTACTTTCTTTCCCCATGGTTACTGCAAAAAGTGTTTGACCACCTTTTTCAGTCCAATCCATTAGTGGCTGAACCTGGTCCTCCATTCGAGAAAGGTCAGTGACAAGAAGGACTACTTTTTTATAATCTGAAAGTGAATAGGACTCGTGTTTAGCCACATCGACTAACTTAGCTCCCATACGCATATCTTTTAGAATTTGCTCAAACTGTTTCCAAGCCCTTTGACTCGTCTCGTTTTCACTATCATAAAGAACCAGTGTATCTTTATCTAAATCCTTGACCACTGAGGCCGTAGATGGTACTTTTCCGGTAAGATAGGCTTCCTTACCTTGAGTTGGGTACCATTCCCCCTTCTTTTGAACAAAGAGTCCGATGGCCAGACACAAAATAAGGCCAACCCCTAGCAAGGTTTCTTTGCGGATAACATTCTTTTTACCTAATTTCATGCCATCACCTCTTTTCCTTGCCAGAAGTTCAAGAGATCTTGCTTGTCCTTAGAAAGAACAACCTGTTTGCCTTGCATCTCACGAATCATGTTCTTAAATTCATCAAACTGACCAGTTTGATAGTAATATTCCAAATACAAATAATACACATCATCCGCATTTGATTTAATTGAAAGCTGCGTCAAATGCTTTTGAGCCAAATCATACAAACCAAGAGCTAGTTCATTATGGATAACTCTCACTAAGTCTTTAGCAGTCGTTCCGTGACTAAGTTTTTGCAAGAGACGTTCCTCGTACTCCTTACGAAGCAAACCTTCCATTTGTTTACTTAGAAGTTCTTTAGAGAGGTAATCTTCCATAAAATCACAATACTCGGTTAAGAGGTCAAAGTCTGCTTCACCCTTTTCAAAACGTTTCTCAAAGGCACTCAACTTCTCATCGTATTGACTTGAAATTTCAGAAATAAAGGTTGTCGCATAGTGAACAATTTCACTGTCCTCATTTAAGCGAGCCAAGTAGAGCAAATCCATAAAATGAGATGGATCATTATTAGCCAATTCCATCAATTGCTGACGAGCTTCCTTAGCCTTATTCAAATAGAGAGATTCTTCAAGAGGAACGATGTCTTCTTCAACCAATTCCTTAGGACGTTGAAAATCATCGATATTTCCAAAATCAATGGTCAAATCTTTAATTTTGCCACCAACTGCTGCTTCTTGACCACGACGGTGTCTACCAGGATTTGGCTTAGAAATCATATGAATCAGACCGGCACCAAAGAAAGGTAAAGCAATTGGGAAAATCAAGTAAAAAATGGTTAAATCAGATCTGCCACTGACAATAGCCTTATAGACAAGTGCTATAGATAGGAAGTAACAAACCGTTAAAATACTAGTAATTAGGACTGGAATCATTGTGCAACCCTCCCTTGATAACTAGCTTGTTCAAGAAGTTCTGCCTTTTCAATGAAAGAACGACTCATTTTTGAAAGAACCTCAAGCTCGTTTAACACTTTAGTAGACATAGCTTCAAAAGGAACAGCCTCTACCCAAATGATAAAGGTACCCTCTGCCTTGGTCTTAACTTCCATGGCATAAGCTGGACGATTCTCAAGCAATGATTTATTAGCCCAGACACGTCCATGACCGAATGCATCTCCAACTTCTTTAAAATCTGTCAAAGATACTTGCTTCTTATCGTTATCTCCCAAAAGGAGCTCATATTGGAAAGGACCACCACCATAAAGTGAAACAGGAGCATTCAAAATCTCTGAAACCAAATCAATCGTCTGTCTAAGAACCTTCTCAACACTAGCATGATCTAAGGTCACAAAGTAAGAATAGGCTTTTCCAAGACCATCTTGACTTGCCAACAAGGCATTTTTCAGGTCTTTATTTTCATTGAGTAATGTATGGTAGGATTGATTAAGGATAAGATAGTCTTCCTTAACTGTTTCCAATTGTTTGTCTAGTTGTAGCTTGTCATCTTTTTTCTTCATTTCCACAAAACCACAAACAACAGCGATAAAGATATAGGCAATAAAAGCAACCCAACGATCCGTATTATATAGAAGTAATTGCCAGCTAGTTCCAGACAAAATTTGACTAATTGTCAAACCAATAATTGCAAGGACTGCTGAGAACAAGCCATAACCCATGCCCAAAACTGTACTAATCAAGACAACAAAGAGCAAACGTAGGTCAATCAATTGAAACTGTAACTGACCTTGAGTCATATATCGAAAGGCTTCAAAGACTAAGAAGGTCGCGACAACCGCAGCAAGTTTCTTATTTCTCTTTTGCTTAACGATATTATCTACGATATTGCGGAACTTAGAAACACGTAAAGAACCTTTTCGCTGCTTTTGATAGTCTTCGTAAATATCTGGCAAGTCACGCACCAAGGCATAACGCATAAACCAAGCGAATCGATCACGCAAATCATGGTGCTTTTCAGGATCGTTATCATATTTCCTAATTCTTCTTTCCTCTAAGAAATGAACCTGCTTGTTAGGGAAATATTTATCCAAAGCTTGCAAGAGCTCACCAAAAGTCAGTTGGAAGGGATCCGGAATAATAATACTTTCATAGATGTCATTCCATCGCTCACATAATTTGTGAAGCAAATCTCCCAAGTCAGATAGACTGATAAAAGTCGCCTGACTTTGTGATGACTCCTTCAACTCCACCTGCTCATGATCGTCTAAACGTACAAACAGTTTATATAGATAATCTTCTTTATTAATGACTGAATAAAGAAAGGGACTATGCAGAACTTTAAGGTTGACCCCAAATTCTCGAGTCCAAGATAATAAGGTATCCTTAGTTGTCGTCTGTAAGCTTCGTTTCCCATCCTCAAGGACAGGACCTGTAATGTAAAGTAAACGTTTGTTTTTTCTATCTTTAAGACACTCTAACAATCTGATGAGATTTTCAATCTCCCCTGAACTTTCATGTCCATAATTGAGATATTCCGAAAAATAGATGATTTGATCATAATCATGAAAATCAAAAACATCTTCTAATTGATTGTTCTCATAATGTTTGGTATATACGGTGATTTTATTCTTACGAGAGTTCTTTACACCTGTATGACCAAAAATAAAAACTGCTTGATTAGGAAACGTTTTCAAAATGAAATCGTTTGTTAATCCAGCAGTATTACCAAGTATCAAAATATTCATAAACTTCTCCCCACTTTTAAGAGTGTCCCCTTAACTACACTCTCTACCCATTCTAATCATTAGTCTCAAGTATTTCCCAATAATCTCAAGACCACCATGTAATGCCTTTCTTAAGAAAGCTCTTTGAAAGTTATGGCCTCCTCCCCAATGAGTGAGCACGTAACTCTCATCTGAATCTCTTTCGAAGATTCTTAAAGATTTTAAAAATATAAGAAAGAACAAGATCATTCTAAATAAACATTAACGTAAATTAATATTATTAAAGAATAGATTAAATTGACTAATTAAATATCTTGTTATGTTGATTAGCTTCCCCAAGAAATCACAAACTAACCAGATCACTTTAGATTATCTAACACCTGTTAGACCTTATTTAAAGGTATTTCTTCTTACTCTATCAATCTAAAATGACTCTAGTTTTATATTTACATCGTCACTTTTATTATAGCAATTTATTCTTATTTTTCAACTCCTTTCAAAGGTTTTCACCAAAAGAATTTATCTATAGCTAGTAGTTTTTATCCTTAAATCACTCAATCCATAGGCTTTACAAGTGTTTAAAGTCAGAAAATTCATATTATTTATTTTCAAAACAAAAAAACAGAATTCAAAAAAATTAAATTCTGTTACTTTGATATTATTAAATTGAAAGTAATATTAAATCTTTTTAAGCTTCTACAGCCGCTTTGAGGGCATCTACCTTGTCCAATTTTTCCCATGGAAGATCGATGTCCGTACGTCCCATGTGACCATAGGCCGCTGTTTGACGATAGATAGGACGTTTAAGATCCAGCATTTGAATGATACCTGCTGGACGCAAGTCAAAGAGATCGCGGACAGCAGCTTCAAGTTTGCTTTCAGCAACTGTCGCCGTTCCGAAAGTATCAACACGGACAGACACAGGGTTAGCAACACCGATAGCATAAGCCAATTGTACTTCTGCTTTCTTAGCAAGACCAGCAGCTACGATATTTTTGGCAATGTAGCGAGCTGCATATGAAGCTGAACGGTCAACCTTAGTGGCATCCTTACCAGAGAAGGCACCACCACCATGTCTTGAGTAACCACCATAAGTATCAACAATGATCTTACGACCAGTCAAACCAGAGTCTCCTTGAGGTCCTCCGATAACAAAACGACCTGTTGGGTTGATAAAGAATTTAGTCTCATCATCCAAGTATTCGGCTGGAATAACTGCCTTAATGACTTTTTCAATAACGTCTTGACGAATTTGGTCGTTAGTCGCTTCAGGATCGTGTTGTGTTGAAATAACAACTGTATCAACGCGTACTGGTTGGTCATTCTCATCATACTCAACGGTAACCTGAGATTTAGCATCTGGACGAAGGTATGAAATCTCACCAGATTTACGCAAATCTGCCAATTTTTTAACCAATTTATGTGAGAGGCTAACTGGAAGTGGCATAAACTCTGGAGTTTCGTCAATAGCAAAACCAAACATCAAACCTTGGTCACCAGCTCCGATAAGATCAAGTGGATCTTGATCACCAGTTCCACGAACTTCAAGTGCTTCATTGACACCTTGAGCAATATCTGGAGATTGTTCAATCAATGATGGGTGAACCCCAACAGATTCTGCCGCAAAGCCGTATTCTGCATTGTTATAACCAATTTCAGCGATAGTATCACGAACCACACGGTTAATATCTACATAAGCTGTTGTAGAAACTTCACCGAAAACATGGACAGAACCAGTGTAGACAGCTGTTTCTGCTGCAACGTGTGCATCTGGATCCTCTGCTAAAATCGCATCAAGAATGGCATCTGAAATTTGGTCTGCAATTTTATCTGGATGCCCCTCAGATACTGATTCAGACGTGAAAAGTTTACGTTCTGACATATAAAATGTCCCCCTTTTAATATGAAAAATAGTATTAGACAGCACGGATTTAACCGTCTCCTAATAGGTAAAACGCTATACTCCTAATGGAGCTAGACGCCGTTAAAAAGTTACAAAGAACCAACAGCCAACTCTAGAATGACTGTTGCCTTATCGGGACTTAATAACTACCTTCCATTATATCATGTTTTTTCAGTCTAGTCATATAGTTATTTATTATCAAGCCTTATCAATAAGTTATAGTGAGCATTTTGCCATCATTTGTATTATACTTAGGATATGAAAACTTATGAACACGTTTATGACATCTTATCGAAGAGTCCTGACTTTGTGACGGGAGAGAGCTTGGCTAAAAGCCTTGGTGTCTCACGGACAGCCATTTGGAAGGCAATTCAAACACTTCAAGAACAAGGAATTGACATTACAAGTGTCCGCAAGAAAGGCTACTATTTAGAAAAGGGAGATATTCTTCTTCCTCAAGACATCTCTAAGCAACTCAACATTCCAGTCTACTTTAATCCAGATTCTAACTCTACCCAACTAGATGCTAAACATGGCATGGAAAAGAATAATCCGACGCCTGCACTTTACCTGGCATCAAGTCAAAAGGCAGCCAAAGGACGATTTGAACGTCACTTCTTTGCCAGTCCACAAGGTGGTATCTACATGAGTATCCACTTAAAGCCCAACTGTCATTTTGAGGAGTTACCACCTTATACGATGATGGCGGCAGCTGCTATTGTCAAAGCTATCCAGCGTCTAACTGGCATCAATACAGAAATCAAATGGGTTAATGACATCTATCTCAACAACAAAAAAATGGCTGGTATCCTTACCGAAGCCATTAGTTCTATCGAATCTGGTCGCATCACAGATGTCATTATCGGGGTTGGGCTTAACTTCTCAATCAGTGATTTTCCTGAAGAGTTAGCTAATAAAGCTACTAGTCTTTTTACTTCTGAAAAACCAAGCATTACTCGAAACCAGCTCATTTCAGAAATTTGGAGACTCTTTTTAACCATTCCTACTAGCGATTTGGTCAAGGTCTATAAAGAAAAGTCCCTCGTTTTAGACAAACAAGTGACCTTTGAACAAGCTGGAAAGACTTATACTGGTGTTGCCAAGGAAATTGGCGATAAGGGCCAACTTCTCGTTCTTACTGATGATGGTCGGGAAAAATGGTTGACCGCTGGCGAAGTGAGCCTTACTTCTTGGTAGACTTGTCGGCTGCACGCGCAATGCGTGAAACAACGTAGGTTGTCCAAAGACGACGAAACAGTAAATACCCAAAAAAGGCTGTAAAAAAGTAATAGCCGTGTTGTAAACTGTAATTAAAACAAACCGTTTCAAAAATAGTTTCAAGCGTTATAAACAAAATTTGTTGAATCATAAGATTATTATATCAATAGATAGAGCCTAGGACAAGCAGTCTAGGCTCTTTTCATTTTTACACGGATGGAACAGCTTCAGAAATCTATCAAATTACACTGGACATCCTCGCTTTTGTGTTTCTTGGCTCGGACCTAAAAAGGTCCACTGGACCTTCCTCGCTTTCTTATTTCTAGGCTCGGACCTAAAAAGGTCCACTGGACCTTTTTAGTCCTCTATTTCTACTACATCAGAGAGAAACTCGAGTTCTTGAGGGATATACTCTTCACGATCTTCTTTTTCCAATTCTTCTTTGGATTTGAGACTGCGTGCAAATTCTGTTCGGAGTTTTTCAAATTCTGCTTTTGGAACAGCCATAATATTTGGTGAGAAACCGGCAGCTGAACTCATGATACTACCAAACATATCATTAAGATCACTGCGTTTCATAACCTGCTCAGCATTAAAGGCAGCATTAAATGCCAGGATAGCATTTTCTTGATTGGCTAATACAGGCTCGGAACCATTCAAAAGTGCCCTATTTTGTGGGCTGATAGAATCCAAGATTTCAGGCCAAGTTGCCTTTAGGGCATCCAGACACTGGCGTGATTTCTGAGGATTTTCCATGGTTTCACGCATAATCGTGAGAATCTTTTCACGATCCACCTTGTACTGATAAGCAGGTTTGGCTTTTCGACTTGGTGCTACTTCTCCTTGGACTTTGCCCTCTTTAAGAGCTTTACGTAGACTTTCTACCTCGCGACGAAGACTATCTAACTCTTCTTTTAAATTCCCTGGAATTTCTTGTGAAACCTGAGTATGGGTTTCTGACAATTTTATAGTCAGCATTTCCGCATAGATTTTAGGATGTGTTCCAGTTTTAATTTCTGGCAAGGCACTTGTAACCAAGTCAATCAGTTGGAAAAGTCGGTCTTGCTCCAGAGAAAGATTCTCTTCAAAAAGGGGACTATGGTGACTGTTCTCTCCGCCCGCTTTGACAATCAAAAGATCACGAAAATACTCCAAGAGATCCGTCGCAAAACGGCTCATAGACTTACCATTATCAAAAAGAGTTTCAAGATTTGATAAAGCTTGCGTAGTCTCTTGATTGCGAACGTTAGCGACAAAACTGTCTAAGGCTGTTAAACCAATAGAACCAGTGATTTCTTCAGCTACGGCTTGGCTGACATGATTGTCAGGAGACAGACTCAGTGCTTGGTCTAAGATTGACAAAGCATCACGCATACCACCTTCCGCACGACGAGCAATAATGGTCAAAGCCTCATCATCAAAGGTTAATCCTTCTTTTTCAAGAATTGAAGCCAAATGCTCTTTAATAGCTCCCTGCTTGATCGATTTAAACTCAAAACGTTGAACGCGAGAGAGGATGGTTGCAGGAATCTTATGTAATTCAGTGGTCGCTAGAATAAAGACAACATTTTCGGTTGGTTCTTCCAAGGTTTTCAAAAGAGCATTGAAGGCACCTGTCGAAAGCATGTGAACCTCGTCGATAATATAGACCTTGTAAGTCGCACGACTTGGAGCATAGGTTGATTTATCACGGATTTCACGAATCTCATCTACACCATTGTTTGATGCGGCATCAATTTCAATCACGTCTTCGAGACTTCCGTTAGTAATATCGCGACAAATATCGCAGTGATTACAAGGCTCACCATCAACTTGATTAGGACAGTTCATAGCCTTGGCAAAGATTTTCGCCGCACTGGTTTTACCGGTACCACGTGGCCCAGAAAAGAGATAGGCATGGCTGATTTTCCCTGACTCTACCGCCTGTCTGAGCGTGGTTGAAATCACTTTTTGACCAACCATTTCACCAAAGGTCTGACTACGGTATTTACGATATAAGGCTTGATACATTAGTTTACCTCAAACATTCCAAATGTAAGCTCGGTTTTCTCGAGTAGAATTTTGATAAACGCTTCCAGATAATCTTGGTCTACGTCGTTATAGTCTCCTACTTGGTGAGAATCCAAATCGAGAACACCAACTAATTTGCCATCTTTGACCATTGGTACAACAATTTCACTTCGAGCAGCGGAATCACAAGCAATGTAATTGGCGTGTTTGGTGACATCTTCGACAATTAGGGTTCTATTTTCTGCTGCAGACTGGCCACAAACACCCTTACCTAGGGCAATTCGAACACAAGAAACATTACCTTGGAAAGGGCCAAGGATTAACTCATTCTTGACATTATCCATCAGGTAGAAGCCTGTGAACACAGAATTTGGTAGGGTTGTATTCAAGAGAGCTGAGGCATTAGAAAAGTTGGCCATAGCATTGTCTTCATTGGCAAAAAGCACCTTAGCCTGTGCTAGCATTAATTCATAGGCTGATTTTTTTTCTTCGTTAGTCATAACTACCATTATAGCAAAGATAGGTTCTTAAAACTAAGATTGACCTACCTTTTCTCCTTCCCTTTCATTTAAAAATAATTCAAGATCTTGAACGACATTTTTAGGATATTCTGGACTAGAAATCTGATAAAACTTAACAGTCATTCGATTTCTGAACCAGGTTAATTGACGTTTAGCAAATCGACGCGTATTTTGCTTGAGTTTTTCCAAGGCTTCGTCCAAGCTCTGGTTCCCAGCAAAATAAGGAAACAACTCCTTGTAGCCTATACCACGAGCTGACTGGGCATTAGGATAATTTTCGTACAGCCACATGGCCTCTTCCAAGAGACCATGTTCAACCATCTTGTCTACTCGTGTATTGATGCGGTCATAGATCAAGGAACGTTTATCATCTAATCCGATAAGAAAGGGATCATAAGTCGTCTCAGTATTTTCAAGATTCTCCGAAAAACGATGAAGTTCAAGTGCTCTAATGGCACGACGACGGTTAATCTCTTTAATCTCAATACCTAAGCGATCAATTTTTTCAAAAAGTTCCTGATCAGATAATTGCTCTAATTCCGAGCGATAGGCTAAAACCTGCTCCTGATCTACCTGTCCCCCTAGGTGATACCCTTCTAGGAGACTTTGTAAATAGAGACCTGTTCCTCCTACTATAATAGGCAGCTTGCCACGACTAACAATGTCAGAAATGGCAACCTCTGCCTCTATCACAAAATCATAGGCTGAATAGGACTCATCAACATCGCGAACATCAATCAGATGATGCACTGCTGCTGCCTGCTCTTCAGGAGTGGCCTTGGCGGTTCCTATATTCAATTGTCGGTAAACCTGCTGGCTATCTCCTGAAATAATTTCGCCATTAAAACGCTTGGCCAATTCAATTCCAAGCGCTGTTTTTCCTACAGCAGTAGGACCAGCTACTACAATAAGTTTGGTTTTCATAATGTTTTCACTTGCTATTCTAGATATTTTTTTAGATAATATAAGCATATTATAACATATACGGAGGATAGTCTCATGGCTAAAAAACATTCATTTGCTAAAGGTCTTGCTACTGGCGTTCTTGGAACTGCTGCTACCGTTGCAGGTGCCGTTTTCGCAGTTAAAAAGACAATTATCGAACCAGAAGAAAAGAAATTGGCTTTCATCGAAGAAAATCGTAAAAAAGCAGCTCGCCGTCGTGTAAGTCGCTAATAATGAGAACCAGGGAAACCTGGTTTTTTACTGTTATTTTTAACTCTTCATCTATGACTAGGAACAGAGCCAAATTGAAAAGAAAAGAAAAGAAAAGAAAAAATATAATATCATTACATTTGTGAACTGCACCCCAAAAGTTAGACAGAAAAAAATTAACTTTTGAGGTGTTTTTCTTATGAAATTAACTTATGGGGACAATGTTCTGGTCTATGAATTTAGAAATCAAGAAAAAATTAGACGAACTTTCAAATAAATTTGGAATAATCGTTTACAAACATAGGTACATACTTAAATTGATTAATCGTTACGAAATAGAGAGCATCAAAAAAGGAAAGAATCATTGATACCTTGGTTTGGTTGTTAACCTAGTCGATTGTTTTAGTAGTTGTAATTGCGAAACCTTGATCAACAACTTCAACTTCTGCTTCTGGAGTATTGCCAGATTGCAAATCTGACTCTTCTGGAGTTGTACCGAAAACGGTAGAACCCAATGAACCATTTGGCACCAAAGTCAAATGACCATCTGAATAGAATTCGCCAATTGCTCCTTTGTCATTTCGATATTGTTATCTTGTTCCATAATTTCCTCCCACCTAGTCCCCTAGTTGTACACCGTCAGAGCCACGAATGAGGTAGCTATCCCCTTCTAGTCTCATCTGAAATACTACGTTACAAGCCACGCTAGTATTGTTTATTTAGGGCTTAAATTAGCCCTATGCGCTGACGAGGTATCGAACCCCAAAGCCCTTTGGCTAGCACGGCTATCAGCGCATAAGAAAAAGCCGTATTGCTACGACTTCAATTATTTATTAAGCATACCTTACTTCGACGTTTTCCATCAATTTTGGCAGTGTAACGCCGTCCAGTTTCAGTTCTATGAGCTCATCAAACGACTTTACGATTATCTCCTTGCCATCGTAAACAACAACTATGTTATTTTCTGATTCAGGAAGAATGCTAACAGTTTTACCATCAACTTCAAAATCTGCATCCCAAAGATATTCGCAAAGTTGTTTTAATTCCTTTAGGTTTTGACTATAAGACATCGCCATTCTCACTCCTCTCTTCATCAGTTAACTTCCTGGTTGTTCTCTTCTTGGCTTTTGATTTACTAGGTTCGTGGTAATCAATATCGTGAGCGTATTCCCTGTTTTTTCAAAATGAATGTTTATCTGGTTATCTGTGATTCGTGAAGTGAATATCCTTATACCTCATACCATCATAGTTATAGAAAGAACACCCAAGAATATCACCGTTCTAAGCATTGTGTTGAATCACCTTTCTCGCCTCCCCGACAGGGTGCGGAGTTCCATTGATTACTTCATCCACTTGTACAATACCATTTTCATTAATTTTATGCAATTTCTCTTTGTCCAAATACACTTCAGCAACTGCACAATGACAATATGGGGGCATAGGCGGGGCATTTAGTCCGCTATCAATCTTGTCAATTGGAACAGGTTCCTTCTCGGTATCACGGCCAACCTGTTTACAATAATCGCAAGCTCTTGAATCTGGCATGAGTTTGAAATACTCAAAACCGTTTTCTTTCATAATATCTTTCTGCGCCAAAGTTTGAACTCTAGCATGTTCCGTGATACCTAAACGCTCTGCATTAGTACGGAGCACATCCATGTGTTTTCTAATGCGTCTCGCAATCGTTAAGCCGTTATTTCCACGAATTAAAGCCCTCGTTACCTCAGTTCTAACAAGTTGCCGTAGCTGAGCATTTCTACCCCAGATACGCTCCGACCATTTAGCGCCTTCGAAATTAGCGTTAACAGCCGTCGTCATGTACCTTTCAAGTGTTTTCTTGTTAGGCACCGTCTGATCAAGCAGGCTTCCTCTTACAATTTCGCTCTTATAGCCATTCATCAGATAATCGTTAGTTAATTGACGTTCGCCTTCAGATAAAACCAATAGTTCGAGTTCTAACTCTTGGATAAGAAGCTCTTGACGACCAACAGACATAGAAAAGTTGTAGTCTCGAAGCTCCTTGTTTGCCTCTGGACTAAAATCTTTGTCAGCTACATACTGTTTAGCTTATAGGTAAAACTGGCATACGTTTCGCCGAATGTTTAGGTTTGACGGTGGATGATGTTGATCACGATGCAGGCATGGTGTCCATCAATAAAACATGGGACTATAAAAATGATTCTGGTTTCATGCCTACAAAAACAAAAAGCAGTATTAGAGAAATACCGCTTAATGATGATTTTATAAAATTCGTTGACCACTTACCACCAACCAAGGATGGCAGGCTACTACCTCCTTATCAAATAATGGCATAAATAAAACCCTACGGAAAATCGTAGGGCGTGAGGTACGTGTCCACTCCTTAAGTCATACTTATACTAGTTACTTAATTGCCCACGATATCGATTTGATTTCTGTATCTCAAGTTTTAGGGCACGAAAATCTAAACATCACACTGGAAGTCTACGCCCACCAATTACAAGAGCAAAAGTCTCGTAACGACGAAAAGATAAAACAAATTGGGGCAAATTGGGGGCAAATTGGGGGCAAAATAGCTTTAAAACCGCATGCTTAAAGGCTTAAAAATGTCCCCTGCCGGAATCGAACCAGCAACGACTCCTTAGGAGGGAGTTGTTATATCCATTTAACTAAGAGGACTTATGAAAAAATCTGCCACGAGGACAGATTTTTTATGTGAAATCTGTAAATTATTTACGGATTTCTTTGATACGTGCAGCCTTACCTTGCAAAGCACGCAAGTAGTAAAGTTTAGCACGGCGGACTTTACCGTAGCGTACAACTTCAATCTTTTCAACACGTGGAGTGTGGATTGGGAAAGTACGTTCTACACCGATACCGCTTGAAATTTTACGAACTGTGTACATTTCTGAGATCCCTTGACCTTTGCGTGAAATAACTACACCTTCAAAGATCTGGATACGTTCGCGAGTTCCTTCGACAACTTTCGCGTGAACGCGAACTGTGTCACCAGGACGGAATGATGGGATGTCAGTACGAAGTTGACCTTCTGTCAAACTTTGGATCAATGGATTCATTTTTATATACTCCTATCTTACTAATCTTAAGAGCAACCTCTGTGTCTCAGCGGATTAGCCGTTATTTTTGTGTGTCCATTACACACTCTTAGTATTTTATCAAAAAATTATCAGGATGTCTAGTATCTTATTACATTTCTAGCATTTTTTGTTGTCCATAAATGCTCGTCTTATGATTAATGAGATAAGCAAAAGCCATGACAATCGCATAAGGGAGTGCATTAGCGGGACCAAAGACTTCAACGCCAATGAAAATAGGTGCTAAAAGGGTATTGGTACTGCTACCAAAGACAGACAGATAGCCAAGACCTGCTACAAGTGGAATTGGAAGTCCTAAAACTGGTGCTAGAACAGCACCAAGACTTGCTCCGATTGCAAACAAAGGGGTTACTTCTCCTCCTTGGAAACCAAGAGATAAGGTAAAGACGGTCAAGAGCAATTTCAAAAGCCAATCCAATGGATAAATGGTCCCACCACCAACACTTAAAGCAATCAAATTCGTTCCAAGACCTGTATAGCGTCCCTTCCACAAAATCAAAAGAAGACAGGTTAAGACGACACTTCCTAAGAGAACACGATAATAAGGATTTGGGAGCAGACTTGCTACTTTCTTTTTAGCTAGTGACAAGAGATAAGCAAAGAGATTTCCCGCTAGACCAAAGGCCAGACCTAAAAGAGCTAATTTGACGAATGTCTCAAGGTCAATAGTCAAACTTTCAGATACAAAGTGGCTAAATTTTTCAAGACCTAAGAGATGGCTTGTCGTACTAGCCACAAAAGATGCAATAAGAGTCGGTACCAAGATTGGCAGACTTAACTGTCCTAGGGTCAAGACCTCAAGCGCAAAGAAGGTCGCGGCGATTGGTGTTTGGAAGAGTCCTCCAAAACCAGCGGCCATACCCATCGTCAAGAAAATACGTGAAGCATTCGGGAGCTTAAAATAGCGACTAAAAGCATGAGAAACTGTGGCCCCCAGTTGTACAGCAACTCCCTCACGACCTGCAGAACCCCCGAAAAGGTGGGTCAGCCATGTGGTTACAGTCACCAGTGGAATTAACCTTAGGGGGACTTGATCCTCCTCATTATGTCCAACCTTGAAAATCAAGCCCATTCCTTGTGCTGCCTTACCCGCAAACTTTTGGTAAAGGTAAACTATCAAAAGACCAGCCAATGGGAGAGCAGGGACTAGATAAAAGAGATGGTGGTCACGAAATTCCGAGAGTCCTATCAGCACGCGCCCAAAAACAGCATCAATCAGTCCAACAAGCACCCCCAACAAGATTGCATAAAGACTTAACATTACTAAATGTAAGTAAGAAAGACCTTGACTATCACTTAATTGTCTTACTTTCATCCTAGTTGCCTACTTTTCTTCTAGCTTACTTGCTTGATAAGTACGTGAATGCTTCATAATATCCGCAAAACTAGCGACGATAGCTTCTCTATATTCGGGATTAACGACACTAGCGCCTACTTTGTCAAGCAGGGCTTGCTCTCGTTCGGGATCATAAATCGCCTTTCCAGTGCGTTGTTTATAAGCACTTACTCGAGTTACCAATTTCATACGTTCTTCCAACAAAGCCACAATCTCATTATCAACGGTGTCAATCTGTTGGCGAATCTCATTTAAGTCCATACTGACCTCCTTTTTTCTCTCCATTATAACAAAAATGACCTGAGGACAAAAGAGCCTCAAGCCATTGAATTGCTTATAAAAAGAGTTTTCTTACCTGACTGATATTACTTTCATTAACAACTAGATACAGGGTTGCTCCTGCTTTTAGACGTGTGTCTCCATGAACAACTTCAGACTGGTCTTGAAAAATCTGAGTAGAAATCAAAACTCCATCAGGTAAGGTTAAATCCTTAACCAATCGACCAGCTAGACTATCTGTAACCGGTAAGTCAATCATCGTCGGTATATTATCAACTTGCTCTGGTTTGTGAGCTATTAGATTGTGAAGCATGGCTTCATAGACAGGTTCTCCTCCCATGAAATCCATGACGAGATAGGCAATCAGGGTCACGACACCAATTGTCATCAATTGGTGAAGGTCACCCACCATCTCAGTCACTAAAATCATAGCAGTTAGCGGTGCCTTAGATACCGCACCGAAATAACCAGCCATACCAAGAATGATAAAAATAGGGAACTGACTGACTTGTAAGAATCCTAGATTTTCAAAAGCTGCCGCAAAAACGCTACCAGAAAGAGCACCTAGAGTCAAAATCGGCAAGAAAATCCCACCAGGAAATCCTGAACCAAAGGACAACATACTCCAAACAAAGCGAATAGCCAAATAGAGGATAGCCACAGCTAGAGCAGGATGTAAACCATTTAGGGCAAGAATCAATTCATTCCCACCACCTAAAAGATGTGGAAAATAGAGACCAATAGGAATGATAAACAGAACTGCCAAGAGGCCATGAAAATGAGATGGCAAGTGGAAGATTTTCCCTAACCCTTGGTAGACCTTACCAATACGTAAGACAACCCACTCATAACCGTATCCAAGCACACCTAGAAAAATCCCCAAAACAATAAGAATCCAATAATCTTTCAAAGGAAATACGGGTAATTTTTCTGTCATAGCAAGGACCGGTACCTGGCCAAAGATGCGTAGGGAAACAGCATTGGCCACTAAAGATGCCGTTAAAGCTGTCACCCAAACATGACGAGAGAAATGATGATAGACTTCTTCGACGACAAACAAAAGACCAGCAATTGGAGCATTGAAGGCAGCCGATAACCCTGCTGCTGCTCCAGCAGCAATCAAGACACGCTTCTCACGTGCAGAGAGCTTAAGTCCCTCGGCTAATCCCTTAGCAGTCATGGCACCTAGTTGAATACTAGGTCCCTCACGTCCCAACATCAGTCCCATTGAAATCCCAAGGACTCCACCTAGGAACTTACGCCATAATACTGACCACCAAGACGGATGTAAGAGACCCATCAGTTCCCCTTCAACGTGAGGAATACCTGAGCCCTTGATGTCTTTTTCCTGTTTAATAAGGTAACCAATAAAAAGGGCAATCAAGAGATTAACAAGTACAATTCCCAGAATCAGAAGTGGATTACGAAGGGCGTCTTCGTAAATAGCTACAGAAAATGCGGCCCCTTTGGCAATTAACCAACGAAAAAGACTGACCACTGCTCCTGCTGTCACCCCCACTAAAAGCCCTCGCCAAACGGACCAAAGGAGATGTTGAGATTGCGTCCTAAAATCTCTTTCTATTTCATTCATAAAAACTCCATTTCTGACTACAATAAAAGCAGACTTTACTCTGCTTTTTTCTTATGCTAATGCTTCTGAAACTTTTTCAGCGAAAGCTTCAAGGTTTTCGATATCTTCATCTTCAGCAGAAAGGTCAACCTTGACGCTATCAGCACCTTTAGTCGCCCCTGTGAATGTGAATTGATTTTCAAACTCATCCACTGAATGACAGAAATAATCGTAGAAGGTATCTCCTGAACCTACAACACCAAAGATTTTACCTGACAAGTCGAGGTCAGCCAAATCTTCGTAAAAGTCAACGATTTCATCTGGCAACTCACCATCACCATAAGTGTAAGTCGCTACGATACAGATGTCCGCATCTTCAAAATCAGCGGCATCAACCGTTGTACACTCGTCTACATCTACAGTGTGACCCAATTCTTCCAATTTTTTGGCAACGATATCTGCGATTTCTTCCGTGTTACCGGTCATACTGGCATAAACGATTTTTGCTAAAGCCATAATGTCCTCCAAAATAATAAATTAGCTATATTATATCATATTTCTTCAGAAAATAAATGACCTAATAACTCAAAAAACTGCCCATCAGGACAGTTTTAGATTTTGTAAGAGTTCAAAGTGTCGATAGACTAGCCATAAGCCAAGACCAACTATCAGAATGAGAATCACTGCTCTCATGAGACCTCTAAGAAAAGTCAAGAGCCAAGTGAGAAGCATAGAGGTGATTAGCCAACTCCAACCAGAGGCTCCGTATAGGGTTTGAATACTCTGTATAGAATGACTGGTCAGCGTTTTTACCCAATTGGGAATATAAATCCAAATGCCATCACCTGATAGGCCCAAACGATTGGCAATCATGGTTCCTGTTGTTTGCAACCAAGTAAAGACCCCAGCATTGAAAAGAAAAAGGAAGGTTTGCATGGGGTAACGTCTAGCAAGGCGTTTCAAATAGCGCATGACACCCCTCCTTAATTTGCATAGAGAGCATGGACCGTATCAATATCCACCTGTTGAATCCCGTAATAAGATCCTGCTGATTGCATAACGGATGTCTTAGAGTCATCATGGTCTAAGCCAATGGCATGTCCCAATTCGTGTTCAGCCGTATTCACAATACGCTTGTGAGTATAACCAAAATCACTATTCAAGAGGAAATAACGGTTCAACTTCACATCTACATGAGTGATGCGATTGGTCAAAACATTGGTTTGAGTGTCTGCTAAACCTGCTGCCTGTGAATTCGCATCGGAATAGTCAGTCGCAACAATGTCAGCCGTTGAGGCATCATCAGTTAATGTAAAGATGAAAGCACCCGTGTTATTCCAGTTAGTAATAGCTTCCTTATAAGCTGCTACCAAGGTTTCATCTGTAGATTGTATATAGATGCTTGCTGTATTTTGCGCCCATCTAGCTCCATTAGACTCAGGAATAGTATCTGTCGTTGATAGGTTAGAGACAACTTTCTCAACATCACTAGTACTGGTACCACTAAAACCTAGCTCTACTTGATGAAAGGCTTGGTTAATGTTTGTGGCTAAGGTACTTGAAGAATTATTGGCATAGTAGACGAGTCCATAACCAATAAGGGCTAGGACTAGGGCAAGTTTAAATATAGCCCAAATAAGATTCCAAATAAATTGTAAAAGAAGTTTGGGAATATAGAAGATTACTCTGAATAATTTTTTCATTATTGAGCCTCCTTTTCGAAACTTCCCCTAGTATATCAAGCTCTAATAGTTCTGACAAGCAAAAAATATCACTTTAAGCTTTTATCATCTCTTTGATAAGATGTTACAAACTTGACCTATTAAGACAAACGTTCTTCTTTAACGTAATCAATAGGTAACCATTCTAAGTAGGCTTCTAGTTGTTTTTCCCAGTAATACCACTCATGTCTTCCATGGTCTGTTCGGTAGTCAATGTCTAAACCAAGGGCCTTCAAATCAGCAACTGCCTTATCTTGAGAATCAAAAAGGAAATCCTCAAGGCCACACCAGGCAAAGAATTTGGTTTTCTTGTCATGTTGTTTGGCTAGGTTAACCAATTTGTGCTGCTCAATGTCTTTCCCTTCCAAATCGCCAAAGACACCTTGCCAGTATTCCTTAGACTCACTCGTTTCATCTGTAATCATCTCTACTGATAATCCAAGGGCACCAGAGAAGGAACCCGCACAAGCAAAGTTATTTGTCGTTAAGGCTAGTTTGAAAGAACCATAGCCACCCATAGAAAGTCCAGCGATAAAGGTCTTTTCACGCTTCTTAGTCATACTAGGGAAGAAACGTTGCATGACTTGAGGAAGCTCCTTAGCAATGGCATCGTAATACTTGACCCCGTAGTTGGTATTTGTATACCAGCCATTTTCCGTGTTAGGCATAATAACAATGAGATTAGTCTTACGAAGGAGACGCTGAATATTGGTACGGAAGGCCCAAGAATTATGATTGCCCCCCATGCCATGAAGGAGATAGAGAACTGGGATGTCCGTATCACTTCCCGTTTCAGCAATCTGATCGCGATCTGGATAGATGACATCCACTTGGCGGTATTGTCCTAGAACATCTGATGAGTATTCAATTTGAAAAAAAGCCATTTGTATTTTCCTTTCTTAATGTTAGAAAAGCTGGGACACCCCAGCTTTTGATTTTAGAACAAAGTCTTGTTAAAACTTTCCTCAATGTCTATGGTGCAAGCGATACGCTCACACTCTTATGTTTTAGTCAGTTATTAGCGGACTTCCATGACTACTGGAAGGATTGCAGGACGGCGTTTGGTTTGGTCAAAGAGGAACTTAGCCACATCGTCGCGGACAGCTCCTTTAAGTTCACCCCAGTCGAAGCTGTCTCCTGCCAAGTAATTTTCAACGGTAGCATTGACAATGTCAGCAGCCTCACGGAGAATGTCACGGCTCTTCTTCACATAAACGAACCCACGTGTATTCACACGCGCTTTAGAGACAATCTTACGTTCCTTCTTGTTAACAGTGATAGCTACGATAAAGATACCATCTTCAGACAAGACCTTACGGTCACGAAGGACGATATTACCCACATCACCAATGGCATTACCGTCAATCATAACATCACCAGCTGGAACAGCTCCTTCATGAAGAAAACCTTGGTCCTCTGACAAGTGCATGATGTCACCGCGTTTAACGATATAAATATTTTCTGGAAGAATACCAACTTCCAAGGCTAACTCTGCATGTGCTTGAAGGTCACGGTACTCCCCTTGAATAGGGAAGAGATACTGTGGACGAAGGAGGTTAATCATCAATTGAAGTTCGCGAGCATTGGCATGTCCAGAAACACGAAGGCTCTGCGTAATCATCTTAACAGTTCCACCAGCTTTATAGATAGCGTTGTTGACACGTGCCACTACGGCTTCCTTAGCAATGCTTGGAGTTGTTACGATATAAACCAAATCTCCATCCTTGATTTGAACGTAACGGTGACGACCAACAGCCATCTTTTGAAGGCCATCGATTGGTTCACCCATACGACCATTTTCGAGGATAATCAACTCGTGGTCTTCGAACTTGTTCATGTCTTTTGGTTTAACAATAAGTTTTTCATGCTCCACAGTCAATTTTTTGAGACGAATGGCTGTGCGGACAATATTTTCTACGTCAAAACCAGTAAGAACAACACGACGTCCGTGATCAGCAGCTGAATCAAAGACTTGTTGAATACGTACCAAGTTTGAGGCAACTGCAGCAACAATAACACGTCCTTCTGCATCAGCAATTACTTGGTCAATTTCTTGGCCAACTTCTGCTTCAGAAGCTGTTTGATCAGTACTTGTCGCATTTGCTGAGTCCGACAAGAGGGCCAAAACACCTTCACGTCCGATTTCTGCCAAACGACCTAAATCAGTTTTGTAGTAAGGACGGGCAGCTTGGTCAAACTTGAAGTCACCGGTATAGACAATATTGCCTTGGTCAGTGCCAAGAACAATCCCCATTGATTCTGGAATAGAGTGAGTTGTCTTGAAGAATGAAACCTCAGCATCCTCAAATTCAATTTCAGTCTCTGCGTCAATAACATGGAAATTGTTGAATTTCTTAACGCCAGCATTCTTCACAAACAGTTTAGCTAACTCGATTGTAAGTGATGATCCAAAGACTGGTGCTTTGACTTCTTGCAAGATATAAGGTAGGGCACCAATGGCATCGGCGTGTCCGTGAGTTAAGAAAATCCCTTGGATACGATCTCTATTTTCAATCAAGTAATCTAAGTTAGGGATGACAAAGTCAACACCTAGTTGTTCATTTTCAGGATACTTTAGACCAGCATCCAAGATAAAGATAGAGTCGTTAATCTCAACAATATAGAGGTTCTTAGCATTTTCACGTACTCCACCTAGGGCAATAATTTTAATATCGCTCATGCTTGTTTTTCTCCTTTTTAGTTTGACTCTCTTCTAGAGCCTATTTTTACAGACGGTCCAAGAAGCTGAACGTTCGTGCGAACAGTCTCCTTGTCGATTTACAGGCCACAACAAAAAGTTGCATACCCTTTAAGTATACAACTTTTTGGCTTATTTTACAATTTAGAGTCAGACTAGGCTTACTCAAACATAGCGTAATAGTCTGTGATATCCAATTGGCCTTTTTCTTCCTTGGTAAGGTCTTTAATGATTTGACCATCCTTCATAACGATAAGACGATTTCCATATTTTAGGGCATCTTCCATGTGATGGGTAATCATCAAAGCTGTTAGATGGTCACCTGTTACAAACTCATCAGTCAACTCCATGAGGGCTACACTGGTCTTAGGATCCAGAGCTGCAGTGTGCTCGTCTAAGAGCAAGAGCTCAGGACGTTTAAGTGTCGCCATCAAAAGACTGAGAGCCTGACGCTGACCACCTGAAAGGAGACCTGCTGGTGTATCTAAGTGCTTTTCTAAACCATTACTGATACGTTCAATCAGACCTTGAAATTCCTCTGTGTAGAGATGAATTTGGCGTGATTTAAGCCCTCGTTTTTCGCCACGGTATTTGGCAATCAAGAGGTTTTCTGCAACAGTCATACGAGGAGCCGTCCCCATTTTAGGATCTTGGAAGACTCGTGAGAGGTATTTGGCACGCTTCTCAGCAGGGAGAGCCGTAACATCTTCACCCATGATGAAAATCTGACCACTGGTCAACATGAGAGTCCCTGCAATGACATTGAAGAGGGTTGATTTTCCGGCACCATTTCCACCAAGAATGGTAATAAAGTCACCTTCTCTAATGGTAAGATTAACATGGTCCAGAATGGTTTTTTCGGTGTCAAAACCGTTATTGACCTTAACAGTCGCATCTTTGAGTTCTACAATAGCTGTCATCGTGATAAGGTCACCCCCTTAAAGAATTTTCGACGTAGGACAGGCGAAATCAAGCAAATAGCCAAAACAATCGCACTAAAGAGTTTGAGGTAGTTAGTGTTAAAGCCAAGAGCAATAACCGCTGTCAAAAGGAACTGATAAAGGATTGAGCCAATACAGATGGCAATCAAACGTTCCAACAGAGTCAAGTTAGTCGCATAAAGGACCTCACCAATGATAATGCTGGCAAGACCGATGACGATAACCCCAATTCCTTTAGAAACGTCGGCATAACCATCCTGTTGGCTAATCAGGGCTCCAGAGAGGGCAATAATACCGTTTGAGATAACAAGCCCCATCACTTCCATATTGTCTGTATTGATACCAAATGATTTGGCCATGTCTCTATTATCACCTGTGGCAATATAAGCTTGACCTAGGCGCGTGTTAAGAAAGGCAATCAAGGCAGTGATAACAATGGTTACCGCAATGAGACCAACAATCAAGAGGTTGTAGTCCTTGCTGAAAGGAAGCAAGTCTTGAATAGTCTTAATATCAAGAAGTCCTAGGTTGGCCCTTCCCATAATCATAAGCATGACTGAGTTAAGAGAGGTCATGACCAAAATCCCTGCCAAAATAGTAGGAATTTCTCCCTTAGTATAGAGGAGACCAGTCACAAGTCCAGCACCACAGCCGGCCAAGACGGCAACCAAGGTTGCCAAGATAGGGTTCCAACCAAAGTTCATAAGGGTTACTGCTACTGCCCCACCAAGAGGGAAGGAACCTTCTGTTGTCAAATCAGGAAAATCCAAGATACGGAAAGTCATGTAAATCCCAAGACCTAGGATTCCGTATAGAAGCCCCTGATAAATAGATGAAATAATCATAAGTCCTCCTTATTTATCAGCTTTAACAGCGATGTCTGACTGTTTAAGCACATCGTCAGGGATGGTGATGTTGAGGTCTTGAGCAACTTTAAGGTTAAGCGTTGGTGTGCCATCATCGATAACATCTACAGGAACATCCTTAACTTTCTTACCTTTAAGAACCTTAACGGCACTACGAGCTGTAGCCTTTCCAAGTTCATATTGGCTTTGAGCAACTGAAGCCAAACCGCCTTCTTTCACCATAGTATCAACCGTCGTATAAACTGGAATCTTAGCTTGGTTAGCTGATGAGATTACTGTTGAAAAGGCTGAGGCAATAGTATTATCTTGAGGCGTCCAGATGGCATCTACCTTACCAGTCATGACTGACATGGTTGTATTGATTTCATTGGTTGATGGTACGGCGTACTCGACCACATTCAGGCCATCTTTTTCTGCGTATTTCTTAAAGCTTTCAACCTGTGATTTGGAATTGTCCTCACTTGAAGCGTAGAGAATACCAATCGTCTTAGCGTTGGGTGTCAGTGATTTGACCAATTCTACTGTCTGCTTAATCGGCACTTGGTTAGAGGTACCGGTAACATTGCCTTCTGGATGCTTGAGATCCTTAACCAATTTTGCCCCAACAGGGTCTGAGATAGCCCCCATGATGACTGGAATATCCTTGGTAGCTGCCGCTAGCCCCTGTGCTGCTGGTGTGGCAATACCGATAACGACATCGTTCTTGTCATTAACCAATTGTTTAGACATGGTTTGAATTTTAGACTGGTCTCCTTCGGCATTTAGGAGGGTGATTTTAACCTTGTCCCCCTTATAACCAGCTTCCTTAAGGCCATCCTCAATTCCCTTCTCGATTTGATCCAGGGCGTCGTGAGTCACGAACTGGAGGATACCTACTTTGACGACCTTATTGGCATCTTGGTGTTCTTTTTTGAAAAGATCTGTACCAATAGAACCGAGCGTCAAGATAGCTAAGAAAACCAAAGTCCAAATTAAACGCTTGTTTTTCATATGTGTCTCCTTCTATAAATTCTTCCTTTCTATTGTAAGTCATTTTCAGTCAATTAGCAATATTCTTAATTTATAAAAATCACCTTGCTCAAAGAAAAAGAATCAGAACAAGATGTCTGATTCTTTTCCCTTATTATTACTGATACTGTGCCAAGTCTAGCTTCATAATAAAAAAGTAAAGGTCACCATATTGTCCTTTGTAGCCAATATCATGTCCGTTTATTGTCACCTTAGTAACTGGTGTTGCATCTGGCAAGGCAATCCAACAAGCTTGCTGGGCTCTGACAAATTCATTGTAATCTTCAAAGGAAGTGTGTTTTTCTTGCTTGGCAGTATTTAAATAAGTTACTTCAATCATTGAGGGACCTCCTTATAATCCTTTACCTAAGGTCTAGATTACGCTTCCTAGAGAGCAAAGTCAATCATGACGACTTAAAAAACAGCAGGCTGGGCCATACAAATAATAGAAGGTCACTTAATGCCAGATCATGTTCATATGCTAGTAAGTATACAACAACGAATGAGTGTGGCTAGTTTTATGGGATATTAAAAAGGTAAAAGTGCATTAATGATGTTTGATAGAAATGCCAATTTAAAATATAAATTTGGAAACAAACATTTTGGGGCAGAAGGTTTTTATGTAAGTACGATAGGACTTAATGAAGCCACAATTAAGAAATATATCTAGGAACTAGTGAAGTATGATACCGCATTGAACAATTAAGTGTGAAAGAATATAAAAATCCCTTCAGTGATAACGGTAAGTAATGCGTCTGCCTCTTTGAGAAGCTTATGACGAATAAAAGAAATAAAGGCTTGAACAAAGTGAAAGACTTCGTCTTAAGACGCTGGTTACTATTATGGACTTATAGCCCTTAATCAAACTACCCGTGAATTAAACTGCACCCCAAAAATTAGACAGAGAAAATCTAACTTTTGGGGTATTTTTATTACTTGAATATACGATATAAGATAACAAAAAACATCGATTGATGACTTTTTCAGTGGAATCCCTATCCGGTCCTCTCTAGATGTTAGCTTTTCATCACCCACTACAGTTGACTGAGAGCTGAGAGCAAAAAAAGAAGACCCCTAGGATCTTCTTTCTATTTAAGTTCTACTTAAATTATTTTACTGTGCGGGAAAGTTAATCGGTTTTTAAATGCGTATATAATAGGAAGAAAACCTATTAAATAAGGTTATATGCGTGTAAGATATAGACGGTAAAACACTCATAAAGTTACTAAAGTTTACACTTATTGCCCCTTATTTGCCCCTTATTTATAAAAAGCCCGACATAAAGTCGGGGCAGTTCGAGAAATTTATCGAAATGACGCCAAGTATTTCATGACTATAGTATCACTTATCTATGGAAATCACAAATAAAAAAGAGCTATGAGATAACCTCGTAGCTCTTTGCCTATGATGGATAGATATATTATACCAAATAAAAAAAGCCCCAGCAAACGCTGAGGCTCGACCACTACCACCATGTTATCCCTACTGTGGTCTGAGGGGAGGTGATATACTCCTTTTATTTTATTTTGTTTCGTGGTCTATTTATTACATTTCCGTGCAATCGTCCAAGTACTGATCTTCAACCCATTGAGCACTTTCTGGGTGGTTGATTCGAGACCAGCCGTTTAGTTTCTCGTAAACACGGACTCGTGTGCCTGCTGGGAGAAATTCCTTGTCTTGGCTATCGATGCGAGGACCAGCTTCAACGTAGTAGTCAGTGGTAAGAGTGCCTTCATAATAAGGCTTGTCTGACTTCTCTAAGCGTGTATTAACATCTAATTCACGCTCAAATTCGCTTTGGGCTGGAGCTGGAAGAGGTGTTCCACTCTCACGAAATACGATTTCACGAGGGCGACCATTTAAATCCCAAATGTAGTTATAATCATTTTCAGTCACTCCGTCCATTCCATAGTTGCAATGGATAGCTGTGCTATCGCTAGTCATGATTAATACATGGCCGAACGCACCAAGAGAACTTGAGCCATCACGAGGCGCCCAAATGACAACGTCCCCACGTCGACCATCGAATGTACCATCTACAGCGTCAAACACTTTTGCATAGCCAATTGCTGGCAATGCTTGTTGAAGTGATTCTGTGTTGTTATTCAAGTTGATTTCGAGCGCATAGCTTACCGCTGATGAGCAGTCAAATTCAATGCGCCCATCTCCGTCAGCGTCATTCCCGTAACGGTCACCCATATCATAGTGAACCGGGATTGATTGTAGATGGTACATGCGTGCAATACTTGATTCAATTTTACTCATTGTTAATATCTCCTTTGTCCGATTAATTTTGTTTTGGTTCGTGGTAACCCAATGCTTGTTCGCTGTCTCCAAGGCCCTTGGTTGTTGGGTCTGGAATAATGTTAAGAATATTTACGATTGTCAAACCTACCAAATAAGGGTTTGATACAAACTTGCCAAACAAGCCAAACACTGCATCCCAACTTGTCAAGTCTTGGAAATTAATTCCAAAGTAAGTCAAGATGGGTAGTGCAATCGCAAGCGCTACACGATACAAGAACGCTTTATTTTTTGAGTTAAAACGTACAGACCAGTTAATTTTCATGTTAATTCCTCACTTCTAAATTAATGTATTTCTTGTAAAGGGCGTCAATGTACCCATTGCCACCTAATTTCTTGTAACTAGAGTGCATTTTGTGAATCACATCTGAATTATGAACAGTGGTATACCCGCGTTCTAACTCTTTGTTGATGTCACGCTCTAACCTTAGATACATGGTTACAAGGTGAGCTTCATCATGCACTGCTAGTTTGTCATTTAATTCATTGATCTTTTGGCCATTTGATTCACCAACTTGTTGAATAGCTTCAACTGACTCATGGATGTTGTTTAACTCGCCTTTTAAATCTCCGAATTGTGATTTGCTTAAATTGGCTGATTTGCTAGCTTTCATACCAAACCAGCCCGTTGCTATGACTCCGATAGTAGGGGCAAGGTGGTCAATCAAATCAGAAATATTCATCTTTTTTTACCCCCATGTTTTAACGCTTTACGCCTGTGTAGTATCCGCCAAGATTTCATCCTCTACTTTGTAACGCAAGTCACGTAGAGCACGTTCGTCTGTACGCATCTCTTGACGATGTTTAGCGTAGAGCTCAGCGTTAAGAAGATTCTCTTGGACGCTAGATACCGCATTCTCGTCAATGCTGATGTATGTCTGTTTAACCAGAACTGTAGTTCCTTCTTCTACGACGTTAAATTCTGCATTGATTGTGCGTTGTTTTGTAATTTTTAGTGACATGATATTATTTTCCTTTCTTTTATTCTTCAATTGTTGGGTATTCGTCTTCAGTGATGTAAGTGACTGTCCCTGTGTAGACTGCATCTCCAAAACTTGGGTTTGAAAAATACATACTTCCATCAGGTTCAAGATGCCATACTGCGCATTCTTTGTGTTGGTTGGCTACATTTTTGTTAACAATCAAATGTGTTTGCACGCAGGGTTTGAACCCATTTGGAATTTTTTCATCCAATTCTCTGTGTTCTCCCTCGACGACAGAGTGGATACCTCTGATTAAGCTGAAGGTCACTACACTACCTTGTCGTACTATGTTAGCTTTGACACCATAACCTATCGGGATTTCTTTTTTAACAGCGGGTTGGTTGGTTTGCACGAACTCAACCCATTTTCCAACTGTATTCTGCGTTAGAGTGCGTTTGAAGAACCTGCCAGAACTTGTTGTCAGTGATTGATGAATACCACCCAAACCTTCTACCACTTCTAAAAAACCTACTTGTTCTGTAGGTTTAGGCTTGCTGATAGGGTAGTTCTTCATCGTGCTCATCACCGAGAAGAAACCTGTCGTCCTATAATCATCGAGGTTCGTGTTGTTATATTCAATAATCGCAGCACCTCGAACTTCTGTAAGTCGGTGGTGCTGGATTGGCTTTGAATCTGAATAAATCAATCCATTGACATCAAGCGCCCCGTTTTCCCGGTATTTACCAATACCCACGCCTTGTTGATCATAGGTCATGATAGTTTTATCGGTCGGCACTGTAGCTTGAAATTCCGAGGGCGAAAATCTATCCTCTAGTTTGCCTGTGACTATGAATGAGGTATCTGCGGGATATTCTTTGCCCAGATTTGCGTTAGAGGCTTTGAATTCAGAAATACTTGACCATTCACCACCAGCTTGCCCATTATCTGCTACAGCATTGCTCGTTCCAACTTTTGCTGTTGTAAAAGTCAGCTTCATGGTATTTTTTTGAACACCATTAACGCTAAGAGGTGCTATTTTAGCGAACCTCTTGATGGTTAGCGTGTCTGACTTTGAACCACTTCTGACAACCTCAAATTTCAGTGTTGGGCTGAAATAGAATAGAAATGTTATTTTAACCTCTTTCCAATCAGACCAAATCCCACGAGAGTCTTGAACTCTCCCCCTCAAGGTCATTTGAGTGTCTTTGTTTACAGCGACCTCACGGAACACCCCACCGTTCGTTGAAACAGAATTGCTAGCACCAACAATTTCAGCGTAGTACCCAGCTATCGTAGCTCCATTCTTTGCTTGCGCCCCGTTGAAAACGACCTTCACAAGTGACATTATGGACACGAAATGTGTTGGCTCTGGAATTATCCTTTGAGTCGTTGGATTTGTATCTGTCAAGGTAAACCCAGTGAATGAAGGTTTCATGTTGTTTGTAACAACGCTTGCCGTTAGTGTTGCTGACTGCGTCTGAATTAATTTGCCGTCTACATAAGTATCGACATATATAGTACCTCGACCAGTTGTTGCATTCGGTATGTCGTTTGCGAAATCCGCTGGGATTGTCCACTTAAACGATGTCCCAACATTATCAGCAATTTTACCTTGCTTATTGCCCCAAGTGTAGCGCAGTGTGTGCGTGGCACCAGCCAACTTCCTATCAATAGTGATATCTACTTGATTGCCAATGAATCCCTCCGGGACGCTCACCGAACTCCCTCTTGGGATAGTTGTCAGTGTTATGTCTTGATTACCAATGTCTAGATTTCCAGGGCTGTATCCACCCGATCCGTTGAAATGCGCACGCACACCGAAGGCACCAGACCCATCGTCAGCATGGCGGACAGTAATTGTGCGGTCAATCAACTGTATCTCTGAATTTCGGTTAAGCATCGCTGGGCTTCCAGAGTAGTCAATTCGTTGACCAAAACCATCAACATACCCAGAACATTGATAACTTGCAAACGTCCACCCTTGGTTAAGCAATGCCAATCGAATACGAACATCACTTGTGTTGTTTTGGATATTCTGTCCAACTTGGTCAATCCACAGCCTAATCCGATATCCACGGTCATTATTTGACCAAAATTCTACCATGATTAACTACCTCCCACATATCTAATGACATTCCTGTCGGGATTGATGAAATCTTGCTCTTCTCGATAGCGACCAATCTGAATGGTTTTCGAGAAGATCCCGTTCTCGATGTGGATAACGCCTTGTGAAATATACATCACTTCGTTACCAGCCGAGAACATCGAAATGCGACCGCTTGGACTGAATAACATAGAACTAGAATTATCAGTTTTACCAATAACAAGCCCTTCGTTCGATGAAGTCATGTAGCTGTCGATAAAGTTCCAACGCTCTGACATATCATTTAGGTCGTTCTCTAGTTTTGCGACACGAGCACTGGCATCAGCAAGGTTCTTCTCGGCCTGTGCCCGATTAGCATTATTTGCATTCACGAAATCTTGGTAGGCTTTGACCCACTGATTAAGTGTGTCAAGGGATGCTTTAGCCTCGAGCTCGGCTTGTACCACAGAATTAACTTCGTTAAGCTTGTTGAGTTGGGCTTGTGTCAAAACTTGGTCGGCTTTGGAATCGATGTCCTCTTGTACATCTTCAATCGCAGGGGTCCAGTCCGTTTTGACTGTTCCTTTTTCGATTTTTACTTCCCAGACAGACTTGCTAGCTGTTTTGTGATATGTATTGACCCGTAGATGATAATTTCCTGTCGGTTTGCTCCAAGTAATCAGCGTTCCTGTAGTACCTGTTTTTAAATCAGATACAATCTGATAATTTTGGTATTTATCATCAATCAACCAAAGTGTCACATTATCGCTTTCGATATTTGCGTTGTGCAAAGCAGTAAAATTACCGTCTGATTTTGCGCTAATAAGATATTTTTGATTTTGCTCTAAGTAGACAGAAGTTTCGGTTTTGTATAAAACATTATTATCAAAATTCGTTGGTTTTCTGTCGGGTTTAAAAGGCCCTTTCGAACCTTTTAAGAGATTCCGACCACCAACTGACACGCTACCAGCCGTGTCATTCCACGAATAGTCGGCTGGATTAGTGCTATTTGCTTTATCGAAGTTAGTACATACACCCAGATAACGCTTAGTGCCGTCTTGTGTCAAACTGAAACCAGTTCGGCCATCGCCACTGTCCGCATAAGCGAAGTGAACATAAGGTGTTCTTCCGTCTGCTCCTGCTTTACCCGGTATACCATCACGCCCATCGCTACCCTTCCACTTGGACCAGCGATAGTCTTGTGGGTTTCGGCTATCCGTAGTATTGAAATCTTGGTACATGCCGATAAACGCCTTGTCAGTGTCGGTTTGGCTAAAACCGCTACCAGATACCGTGTCAGCATAGGCGATGTGGGTGTACTGTGTTTTACCATCAGCACCCTTAACGCCGGGGATACCTTGGTCACCTTTTGGACCTTGCAAGCCTTGTGGGCCGGCAGGACCGGTTAAACCACGTTCACCTTGTACTCCTTGAGGGCCTTGTGATCCTGGGTCGCCTTTGTCTCCCTTAACTCCATTTCTACCGTCTGAGACATTTAAAAAAGTAACCTCTTCCGAAGCTACTTCCTTATTATCTACCCACGCCGAAACTGTTAGAGCAGTCGGTTGGGTAATCTGTGATGCCACCATGTCATAGGTCATGCCCACGTATTTAATAGCACCGTCAATCACGAAACGCCATGTGGCATTAACGGTTTTATCGCCTTGTTTCAAGGTTGGTCGAACGGTCGAGTGACCAACGCCATTCTTAAACACTGTGCCGTTGGTTGTCGTGATCTCGACACGGTATGGCAGAGATTTGGAAACAATCTCATCAATGCGTTGTTGCAAACTGCCAGACGGTTTATTGTCCAGCTTTCTGAAATTGGTAAACACCACTGAATTATTAAGTGGCATGTCAAAACTGATTACCATTTCAGACACACGAGCCTCAAGGGCTAACCCACCTCTAAAATTATTATTAATAATCTTAACAGTATCGCCTAAGTTGATATCCTTGTAGTTTTCAATGAAACTAGATTGAATATCAACGGTATAGGTTAACAACGGGTAAGCATATTGCTTAATAGTGCGTAATGCGTAGCCTTTAAGTGCATTGACATCCTTGTACTCAGTTTCAAAGTCCTTGCGTGTCCATCTATCCGTGTCACCATTGCTTAATGTTGATGGATATTTTTCTAAAGACAATGGCGCATAGACCGCCGGGTTACCTTTTTTAGAATAAAATTCTACTTGTCCTAATTCGTTCTTTTCCTCGAATTCAACACTTTCAAGATTGGTGCCTTCTTGCCCGAAAAAGTACCCAGCGTTAAACAATTGGGTCTTATCGCTAGCGACTTGGACACCCTTTAGGCCGTTTTGGTAGTATAGGATGACATCGCCTCTAACCTTACCGATACCGTGGTGGCTCTCGTCTGGCTGTTGATAAATGTCAATGACAAATTTTTTCAAGGTTCCATCTCGATTTAACTCGGTACGAAAAATGAACTCTGCATCAAATTGATTCATTAAACTGTGAAGCTGTTCTAGTTTAGTACCGTTTTGAGAATCAAATGTGATAGATCTTGTTTTATCAGAAATTTCATTGATACCAATTTCAAGACCAGCAAAACCAAGTAAGTCAAGGTTTTGAAGATACCAAACAATATCTTTAGCACCGCCACTACTGGCAAGAGGTCGTGAGCTTTCCATAGCTAATTCAAGATTGGTGTTATTACAAGTTACTTGAAATGCAGTGTCATTCTCAACGAGTTGTGACACATAGAAAACATTGTAGGAATTATCGTAATAAAATGACACATACATTTGATCGTTGATGTATTTTACATCATCGTGCAATTTTCCGTTTACGATTTTAGGAATCGCAAAATCAAATGTACTAGTTGAGTATTCAAGGTAAGTGTGCCATTGACTGTTAGAATATGGCAACATGCCAGGGACGTTGTTATTTAACGCACACACCTTGCGCATATTCTTATCATGAATCCAGATTTGCATTAAACAAAACGCTCCTTCCAAGTAATTTCAATTGTTGGGTCAGTCCTTGCCCAACTAGAAGTGTAGATGTCGATTTCAGTATCACCCGTACCAATGCTAAACGGTTCGGACAAGTATGTTAACTCATTAGACGCTGGCAAGTTATCGATTAGGGTTTTACCTTTTGCCATGTCCACCTCTAAGATAGAGCCATTTCGAAAGCGATTAGGGATATCCTCCTCTTTGTTCACATGGTGCTTAGCGTAAACGAAGCTATCCAGATACATGTGTCTCACGACCGGGAGATCTCGAATCCCAAAGAAACCAATATTAATCTTTGCTGATTTCTTCCCCTTGATTTCAGGGATTTTAAATCTAGGATAGCTACCTTGGAAGTAAAACTGTACTTCGTCATCGAAACGTTGCATATCCGACCACCCTTGCGGTTCGTTAAATGGGTTTTGGGTCATAATATGCGTGCCCCAGAATTGCTTTCTGTCGAGTATGCGATAACCGCCTTTACCATCGCTGGCAAGGAAACGATACTCACAACCTAGACCGTTATCCGCCTTAATGGTGTCAACACCGTACAAAAAAGTACCGTTTGCATCAGTAACGTGTATTTTGAGAAAGCCATACTCATTAGACGCACCCAACCAAAAAATCTGTCTCCACCACATATACTCATAGAGTGAGCCCTTTTCTCGATTGCTGTCCGCTGGAATCTCCCATGTAATCGAACTCCCACGTAAGAAACCAGAACCGCTCCCTCGGTTTGCTAGTGCTATGTGTGGTCTACCCCACGTATTATCGATAACAAGCGTCCCGTTTAAATCTGTATCAGAATTAACGTTAAAACGCCCTTGATTTTTTACACCAACCGCAAAACCATTAGTTATCCAGTTGTAAGAAACATAGTCAAACAGAATTTCAGACTGCTTAACATCTCGTATGTCAGTCTCATCAGGATTGCCAATCTCGTAGCTTTCGCTAGACGATTTCACAACCCCAACCCAGCCATTATCTGAATTGAATTTCAGCTTAATGTTTGGGTAAGTTTCAGCTGTACCAAAGTTTTTCAAGGCCGCCTTGTAGTGTCCAGTAGATACCTTCTTAATACTGCCATACTTGGTTTCGCCATCACTACTTACAAGGGCTTGTGCCTTGTTTTCGCCATAGCTTTTCGGAACATCAAAAGTAACCGTTACTATTGCGGTAACCGGTGCAGTGTTCTTATCAACCGTAAGCGACGCTTGACCAGATGGGATAGCTTCCCAAACTTTGTTGGGCTCATCACCAAAAATCAATGTTTTTGGTTTATCGACATTGAGATAACCGCCTAATGTTTCAGCAATGGTATTAAAGTAGTCGTAGTTTCCGACCAAGGTAAACAATACTTGAATCTGTTTGACTGACAAGGTGCTATATAGGAATTGCTGACCATAACGTCTACGTCCTTGATCTTGATAGTTGTTGTTAAAGTTGGATGCCACGTTTTTCGTGACATTCACTGGAACGGTACGCCCTTGCCCTTCATTAAATAACTCGGTTAAGTTTTTCCCGTCAAAAATTACTGACATTCCTATCAAATAATGCTACCTCCTAACAGCGCTTGTCTGCGCTCATAATCGTTTGTTGCTTTTGTCATAAATGGCGCTAGGCCATTTGACACACTTCTTCCATCGATGATGTTTCTAACCTCGATAGGGTTAGAGCCATTAGTTACCAATTGACCAAGTAAGTCAATCATGACATCTAACTTGCTTTCAAGCATAGAGACACGCTCACGATCTGAAGCATTGTCATGGTTGCCTTGTGGGGCATCGCCCGCAAAGCGTGCCACTGCTTCAGTAAGCAATTGCCACGCTCTGCCACGTTTTGCAATGTCCGTAGGAATGACATACTCTGGCATGTCACCTTCAGCTAATTCATAAACACCGTTTTTGTGGACTAGACCACCGTTAGCGTAGCCATAAGCTGCGACACGGTTAAAGGCTGCATCCGATGTACCATAACGATGCTTGATGTAGTTAATCGCAGCAAGCAAGTTATCATAACCATTACGGATGTTATTGTGCCCTGGGTGTTTGTATGCGTTAAATGTTGGGCCGATAGTCTGCATCAAACCAATAGATGGTGTACCGTTGATGGCGTTGATATCCCAGTTATTTTGTACGTTAGGGTCACCACCCGATTCACGCTGGATGGTTGCCAAAATCTTAGACACGCGGAAATCGTTCGGTTCAATACCGTTTGCCTTCAATGCTCTAACAACCGATTCACGCCATCTAGCTACACCAGTACCTTGAGGGCCATCTTCACCACCACCCGCTGGACTAAGCAATGGACCAAGGGTTTTCTTGATCCATTCGAACATGCCACCAACTTGTCGCTTAATCAAAGTTTGAAGCGGACTGTTACGGTCTTTAAGCGGTTTGCTATCATCACCACCACTACTTCCACTGTCTCGTACTCCGAAATCAAGGAAGGTAGCAGCGTTTGAAATATGACGGCCAGCGTATTGGTGATACTGACCATTACCGCCATAGTTGTATTCTTCACCATCGTAAGTATCGCCATGTACGGCAGTTACAAAGTCAACGTGGTTGCTTGAAACTGGTCCACCGGTATAGACGGCTACTGTACCCGGTTTCGGTCTGCTTAAGTGTGGCACTTTAGCTGAAATCCACTGATTACCATTACCGAGATAGCTAAACAAGCTTGAATTAACACCAAGGTTTGCCAAACGGCTTGCAACGAATGATACACACTCACGATAGAAGTACCCCCACGGGTCTGCTCCAGCGTCTTTCGCTTTGTCTTTAAAGCGATAGTCGTCACCTTTGGCTCCCATTGCCACTGTGCCTTCATCCATTGAGGCATTAGCCATAGACCAAAGCTCTTTCCACCAATTCTTAGCTTCTTCGATTGGTTTTTTGTAAAGCGCGTTACCGAGTGGGTTAAACATACCAGCTAACTTGTCAGCGTTAGGGCTGAATTTTTTAGCGAGCGATCCCACTGGGTCTTTAACAACGTCAGTCACAAACTCAATCATCTTCATGAATTTGTCAACACCGTTCTTCATAGTGTCCCAAACTGAGCCCGCAACATTGGTAGCAGTATCCCAGAGTTTAGACCAGAAACCAGTACCTTTGGCAAACGCTCCACGCTCAACACCCATAAGCATAGCTAATTCACTAGCATTGATTACCTCTGAGCCAGCAGGCAAGAGGTATTCAACATTACGCCCTTGTGGTAAGAATGATTGTCCGTTTGGCAAGATAACCATCTCTTGGTTGTTTGTCTCTGGGCTATCATAGCCGTCATTTAGAGTGGCAAGCGTAGGTTTAGTGATTGGGTTTCGGTATGAGCTAAACATACCAGTACCACCGGCAAACTTGACTTTAGGAATTTTAGAGATAGCTTCTTTGCTACCACCGAAATCAGAAATCAGTTTGTTAATGCCATCGATACCAGCGTTAGGCAAGGCAATAACGGCATTAATACCATCACCGGCAAGTTTCTTCATGCCGTCCCACATTTCGCCAAAACCTTTTTTCACGTTGTCCCACGTATCTTTGAAGAACTTAGCAATGTTGGTTAATGCGTCGGTAATCAGTTTGGTAATGTTAACACCGAATTTTTCTTGTGTTAACGCTCCGATTTCATCCCATTTTTTAGATAGGAATTTCTTGGAATTTTCCCAACCATCAAACCAATTCTTATTAATGCCTTTATGGTGCTTGTCGATATCTTTACCAAGGGCGGTCATTGCTTCAGTAGCGTTGCCCTTGATACCTTCCCACGTTTTAGATGCGAATTTCTTGACGTTGTCCCACTTGTCAGACCAATCTTTCTTAAGATTAGTCATATGTTTTGCAACGCCTTTCGCCATATCCTTGATGTTCTTAACGATGCCATCTACAAAGGCTTTGAATTTCTTATTATGCTTATAGATTAAAGCAAAAGCTCCAGCAATTGGATTGGCAATAAATAAAAGGACCTGTTTCCAGTCCTTTTTAAAGAAATCAATGATCTTGCCAAAAATTTCTTTGGTCACTTTGAAGATGTTATCAAAGGCTTTTTTGGCAGCAGAAAACATGCCGTCCACAAAGGCTTTGAATTTCTTGTTGTGTTTATAAAGCAATACCAAGGCAGTAATAGCCGTAGTCACTGCAACCACGATTAAACCGATAGGGTTGGAAGCCATTGCTAGATTCATTGCTTTTTGAGCCGCTGTCATCCCAACCGTAGCTGTGCGCCATGCTTGAATCCCTTTGACAACCGCCGTTATACCAAGTGCGATTTTAGAGCCCACAAAGTAAGCTGCAAACAAAGAGCCAACTGTTTTAATAGCCGTCTTATGTTTGGCGATACCACCCAAAGCCTTGGACAGTGATGTAACTGGCCCTTTAGCCTTCTTACCGTTGCCAGTCATGAGGTTAAACGCACCAGCGACACCTTTAATCATGTCAACAGCAACTTCCCAAACGCCGCCAGCAAAATCTTTACCTATGCTGAAAACTGCACCCAAACTGTCTTTGGTTTCCTTGAAGAAAGCTACAATTTTAGGGGCGTTATTAGCAATGCTCTTACTCAGATTATCGACAAACTTATTAAGACCATCCATGAAGCCATTGAGCTTATCGGTTCCACTACCTAAATTAAACACCTTAGAAAAGGCATCCATGATAGTGCCTAGACCTTTGGAAACGTGTTCCCCTAAATCTTTAAACTTAGTTTCAGTGTTAGGATCAGCAACCCAATTACCAATCTGTTGTAAGAATGGGTTTTTCATTTTGTCAATTGGGTCACGAAACGCTGCAACCACCGCTGGCATGCGGGACTGAATCGTTCTTTCGAGACCGCCGATAGTGGTTGAGAAGTTAGCAGTGGCATCCTTGTACTTGTCTTGCAACTCAAACAAGGCTTTCTGTGCCATCTCAGCGGTAATCTTACCGTCTTTTTGGAGCTCCGCATATTTATCAGCGGTCATGTCTGCAATGCCAAGCTCTTGTGCTGCCACTTCTTTAAGTTGGTTTTTCATCTCTGGGAAGACATTGATGATTGACATCATGTCTTGCCCTTGGACCTTACCATTAGCAATCATTTGCGCCCATTGCGTAGCGAAATTCTCAACGGCTGCATCGGTTTGACCGAACGCATCTTGCAATGTCAAAATGGCTTGTGTTTGTTGCTTAGTTAACTCGGTATTGTGAGTAACGGCATAGAATTTTTGGTTCATGCCGTCAACCATTTCGGTTGAGTTAGCCGCTGCTTGCGCCATTTGGTTGGTCATGTCAACCATCTTCTTGCCTTCTTCAGCATTACCAGTAAGCGTTAGCCAAGTGGCATTCATGGTTTGCTGATACTTAACGTATTCGGCACTGGACTGTGCGATTTCGTCAAATTTACCCTTGATAGCTCCCAATGCGTTTTGGAAACCGTTGCTGATCAAGTTAGCTGCGAACGTAGCCCCAAAGATACCTTTTAAGCGTGAGGTTTTCGTTTCGGTCTCACTGACTTCACTACCTAAACGTTTAAAGCTATCTTTCAAGCGTCCAATGAGTGAGCTAGAACGTTGGCTTTGTTCAATCTCATCATTCAACTTATCGGCAGCATTGCGAGTATGTGCAAGACTTGTAGCAGTTTCATCTAAACGTTGCTTTTGCTTGCGGTATTCGTCGCTTGTTCTTCCAGATTGTTTTGCCACACGCTCAAGCATTTCTTTTTGGGTTTCATACTGCTTATTTAAGTTAGTAATCGAACCCTTGTATTGCTTGAGTTGTTCTTGCCTAGCTTCATCTTCCTTGCCTTCCGCTTTCAAGCGTTTAATGTAAGCATCGGAAGTTTCGTTTTGTAGCTTGTACTCTTTCTGCAATTCAGCAAGCCCAGACCGATGATAATCCAGACTGTTCTTAGCTTGCCTTTGCTGATTTTCCAACGATGCCAAACGAGTTGTGGCTTGGTCAATCTGTTGTTGGTACTTAAGGTACTGTTCAGCAGTTTCAGCGGTACTACCTTTCAATTGAGACTGTTCTTGTTTCAATTTCTCAATTTTATGTTGTTGGTTTTGGATAGCATTACCCAAACCGTCGTACTTAGCTTGTGCTGCTCCCAGATAGTCCCCAGCACTACGCATTTGGCTTTCTTGTGCCTTCCATGCGTTAGTAGAGCTATTGACTAACTGAGTTAACCGCTTAATCGAATTGGCAGCTTGTAGCGTATCCAAGGCGATTTCCGTGGACATGGTAGCTTGTACTTTTGCCATGTAATATTTTTCCTCCTTTCCTTAAATATTTAGAGTAAAGATGTTGGGTCAACCATTCTATCTTCTTCCTCTTTGGCGTTTAAGATTTTCATTAGCTCGTAATAGTCAGTGTCGTAATACTGATCTAGTGTCCACCCAAAACCTTGGATTGATTTTTTAGCAATGATTTTTAAATCTTCAATGCGATTTTCTAAATCAAAAATCTGTTCGCCTTTAGACTTTAGTCTTTTGGGTCAACTTCACCAGCGGCATTTTCGAGTTGTTCGTCAGTCAATCCGTACATGTAGCCTACCAATTTTTCAGAGATTTCTTGTGTGCGGACATTATCCAAATCAAGCAATTTATCATAGGCTTCATCATCCAAGTCGAGAATAGCACGGATAAAGCTGAGCATTTCCTTAAGTACAGTGTAACTTGCTTGTGCTTGCTCTTGCGTGTCACTGTCTTCCATAGTGTCGCTGAGTTTCAACACGGCTAGTTGATATTCGTGCATGCGCAAGACGTTACGGTTGCTTGTAGCGACTTTGAAGGCTTTCTTACTGATTTCTGGGATTTGAATAGTTTTGATTTCCATTTATCTTTACTCCTTTTAACAAAAATAGAGGTCAGGCCATGAGCCTGACCTCTTGCGAATTATTTAGATTATTAGCCAGGTACTACGCCTGCTCCTGTAAGTGCATATCCACCAAAAACTTCTTTATACATGTTGGCTTTATCAAAAGTAGATGCTCCAGAGAAGTATTTCTTGTAAGGCTCATTACCAAACGCATCCGCTGACAAGGCACTGAATGTCATGTTGTCATTTTGGCGAGTTTGGGCAGTATCGGTATCTGTTGAAACGTTTTGAGTTGTTTCTTGCATGATACCATTAGCAAAACCAAAGAACACTGAGTGTTTACGGTCAAGTGTTTCAGATTCAATCAACACCGCTACATGTGGTTTCTCGCCACCCATCGTATAACCACCTTTGCCATCAGGACGGAATCCAAGTAGTTTTTGTTTGAGATTGAAGTCAAGGTTGTTGAAGTCAAACGCTACCGTTGGTGAACCTGGTGCGATCATAACGTCTTGTGTTTGGTTGTTCCCTGGTACTTTAGTCGCTTGACCTTCCAAGTTTGAGATGTTAGCGGTACGAGTACCAAGCATCTTAGAATCAACTTCAATCACACCGTCTGTTGAAAGGCCGTCGTTGCCTTTAATGAGTTTTTGGGTTTTAGGGTCAACCAAAGCAAGGCGGACCATTTTCAAACCTACAATTGCCATATAGTAAAATCTCCTTTGTTAAATCAATTTATCGAAAGCAACAAAAAAGACCGCCGTAATTTGCAATGTATCGGGGTCTATACTATGTTCTCTCATATCTGTTATTGAGTAGTGTTCCGATTTTAAGAACTTCAACAGTTCCATTTCAAAGGCTTCAATATCGAAATCGATATCAGCTTTGTAAAAAATCTGGACTTCTACTCTATCTGTTTTGCTGAAAAAGGTATTGTTTCCGCTTAAGTCAAGGGATGGATTGCTTTCAGTGAGCAACACAATTGTCTTATCGGTATTTTCTTCGAGTTCTTTCGGCAAGTTGTTTGCGTAGACTTCGCTTATTTCACCAAATTCTTTGCCGTCAATCAACTCTTTTAGTTTTACGGTTGCTAACACTTAATCACTTTCCTCCTTTTCTACGGATGAATTTCTCATATTCCTCTTTTTCTGCCAATAGCACCTTTTTCTGTACAGTGCTATCGTTTCGGACGTTGGTAACGAAATGATCAGCACGGTATTTCTTAGTGCCGTCATTTAATCGTCTGGCATTTTGAGCGTGGTAATTATTCTTCCAGCCTACGGTCGCCACACCGTTCTTTCTGCCGTCCGCATTCGTGGATTGGACAGATAAACCGTCAGCCATGTGTCCATACTTCAAATCTTTTTTGTTTGAGTAGTGTTTCTCACGAGTTACATCTTCTAACTCTTTCTGAAATACTTTCGCACCAGCGGTAGTAATTTTAGCTTGTTCCGCTGGTGTGATATCGCCAATACTGGCTACCGTTTCAAGCCAGCCCTCTAGTGCTTCATCAAGCCCTACCATAGCCTTCACCCAACTTTCTTGTGCTTTCTCAAAGTCAGAAAGTCGTAGCGATTAAGCCCAAAGTTTTCGTTTGGGCTAACACGCACAATATCGTACTGAGTGCCATTTAGGACTGCGACTTGACCTTCAATCACTTTAGCATTATGGCGAATAACAATCACTCGTGTATCGCTTTCGCCATTTTGCTGAGCTAAATACTCTTGATTGAGTGTGCGAGTATGAGGCTTATAGTGCAATGTAAACTGTTTGACGAATTTCGGCACGCTTACACCCGTAAACTTATTAGGGGTGCTTTGGTATGTACCAAAATCAGCTTTGAAACGAAAGTCTGAGGGTAAATATCTAACTTTAGGCATTAGTCACCTCTTTCTTCACTATACGTTGCGTATAAGCCCCTTAATTGCCCGATTATGCTATTTAAAGTGAGATTGACAGGATAAGTCACCGTGTCTGTTAAAGCCACTCTGTAGGTGAAATATGAGCTTGTGAGGGCTATTACAGCCGTGTCAAATAGGGATTCTACACTTTCAAGGTCGTAGAATTTCGGGTCACTACCGACTGCATTGATAATGTACTGTTGAGCCGATTCAATGTAAGCTGGAATGAGTGCAGTGTCGTCTGTCTCATCCAGATTCAAGGTCTGCATGATGGTTTCCTTAGATACACTCATTGCTTACCTCCTAAATTAAGCTCCGGCAGTAAGATTAGCTTTTTGGTCAGCGATAGCTTTGAATGACGCTGGCACAAACGCTTCTTCATCGGTTTTAACAACATCGAAACGGTCAATAACACGTACTTTAGTAGTGTCAGTTTCGAAAGCACCACCACCGATGTTTGTAGAGAACAATGACAAGTGTTGACGGTCAAACAATGTTACCGCTTGTTTCAAGTCACCGAAGTACAATGGCATAGCTCCACCAGTACCATTAGCAAGCCAACGGTCTGATACTTCTTTAACTGTGAAACCATCGATTGAGTAGCCAGTTGGGGATTTAACATCACGCTCCATGAGGTAGTCACCCATTGCGTTCTTGACTTTCTTAAGGGCAGTAAAGCCTGAAGTGTTTGTCAAAAAGAATGATGTTTGCTTGATAGCTGGGTCAACTTTAGCCTCAAGATCAATGATATCATCCCACTTAGCCAATGTTGGTTTAGTTGGAAGTGTTGCGATAACATCCAAGATAGCTTTGTTGCGAGTAACAACGGCTTTTTTCGCAATCCAACCAGACAACCATGCAAGGATATTTTCAGCAGAATCAGCAAGCAAGCTGTTTGTTACTGTTGAAATACCAGCATAGCGTTTGATAGCGTACTTGATAAGTGACAATTTTGGATCATCGTTGTTGCCGATTTGACCAGCTTCATCATCGAGTTTAGAAAGGCCAGTGATTTCAGCCCATTTTTCGTAGACACGAGAACCAGTAAGAGTAGTTACGTTTTCAACGTTTACATACTCTTGCAATGAATCGTATTGACGAACCAATGTATTGATAGCTGTACGAATATCTTGTGGGATAGTCAAACCAGCGTCAGCACCAGTTCCGTCTGTTTTTGAATCAAGCAAGTTTTGGTAACGACCACGAACAAGGTTTTTAAAGTCTTTAACGAAGTTAGCTTTAACTTCTTCTTCGTTTTCAGTCAAAGGTTTCTTGTCTTCTTCGGTCATGTTAGCTACTTCACTAGCACGAGCTTCAGTGTATTGTTCTTTGAACATGTCACGTTTCATTTTTGCAGTGTCACGCTCATTTTTGATTGCTTGCAATTCTTCAGCGGTAACTGAATCATCAAGCATAGCTACGTTAAGTTTTTCATTAAGATTTTCGACCTTGTCGCCTTGAGCAACCCAAAGGTCATGCAATTCGTTTGATGTTTTCATCAATCATCTTCCTTTCATTTTTCAAGTAAAATAGCCAATTTCTGCTCACGCAATGAATCGGTCTTAGGTGTTGCAATCATATTCTTAAATTTATTGATTGCTGACTTGCTTGGTAGCTGATGTACGGCGTTAGTAACCATGATTTCTTCTTCATCATTGTCGAAGAACATGATCTCATCCGCAAAGCCTTTATCAACGGCAGTTTTAGCATTAAGCCATGTCTCTTTAGCCATGAGATCAAGTAACTCTGGTTGCTTAAGTCCAGTTTTCATCTCGTATGCCAAAGCGATAGACTCATCAATGCTATTAAGCACCGCTGATTGGTGCTCTAGGTCATCGCTATTACCAACGATGCCAGTAGATGCCTTGTGAATCATGATGTGTGCCGTTGGACTGATACGCACGGTATCGCCAGCCATAGAAATGACACTCGCAGCACTAGCCGCAAGCCCTTGCACATTTACCACAATACGTTTGCCACTAGCTTTAAGCATTGTATAGATTTCACTTGCTGCAAACACATCACCACCATTAGACGCTATATTAAGCGTGATTTCTTCATCTTCGTCGTTTGCAATGGCATCTTGTACCAGTTTCGGATAGGTACTAGACATGCCAAAGTATTCGTAGAAAGCACCAGCATCATCACTTACAATATCGCCTTTAATGTCAATCTTGCCCATTTATCTCACCTCCTTTCAATGTGGTACGGTTAGGGTTCTTACCCTCTGGCAACTCTTTGGGTAGAATTTCAGCTTGCTGCAAAATATACAAACCTTGATTCTGTGCGAGTGTGCCACTTTTAACCATGCTATTAATACGACTGATATAGTTAGCACCAGTCGGATCAACCGCTGGGAAAATATCTGCGCCCACATCGCATGAAAGTTTCTGAGATAACTCACTAAGGAATGGTCTTAAATATCGTGCTACTGCTTTAGAATAGACGTTTGAGCTCATTTCTAGTGAAGACTGTTGGTCGCCTTGCCCACCGACAACGTTCTCTGGGATACCGTAGACCTTTGCAAATTGTCCGGTCGTCCAGTCCGCTTGCTTAAGTAGTTGGGCCACGTTGGATTTGATTTCAAGAGGCGTGAAGTCCTCTAAATCATCCAGTACCAACGGACCGCCTTGCATTTGCTTCATTGCTTGTCGAGAACGTGAGACCTTGGTTTTGAAATCGAGCAAACCCCCGCCCTTGATTTTTAAAATACCATTAGCGTTGAGGGCGTTCTTAAGGGAATTAAGCGTTAGCTTATCACTAGCCTTTTGAATGTCCAATTCTCTACCAAGAGCCATCAACGGACTTACGCTTGTCAAACCACCGTCCACTGATAGCAATCTAAAGTGTAAGATGTCGCTTTGTGGGACGTGTTGTTTAGGCGGAATGCGTGGGTCATCAAACGTGATGTTGTAATAAAGCCCATTCTGATTGTCCAATCGGTTAAAAGAGACTTGAGACGGTCTTAAATACTCCCACTTCATATCACGGCCATTGTCGTTACGCCACCGATACGCAAAGGCTTCACCACCCAATAGCATTTGAGCAAAGATAGACTGGTAAAAGTTAAAGCGGTTAGCATTGTTTGATGGGTTATCCACGATACCTTGCATTTGTTTTCGGCTAGTTGTTAGCTTAGCGGTCGCAAGGTCATTAGATAGCTGACTGATAATAGAGAATAGGTCCGAGTTTTTAAGAGCAGTTTCGGCTGATACCCACTCGCTACCATTCAAGGTAGCCAAAAACTCTGGATCAGTGATATCAAAAAAGCCCCCTTGATTACTTGGTGGGCTTTTGGTTGCTAAGTTAAATATCGGCAATTATTATCACCTCCTTTCTAGCCTTTTTTAGCGGCTAGCTCACTAATTAAACCTGCTAATACAAATGTAATGGTCATGCTGATACCAAACCACACAAATCCAAGGTTATAAGTGGTTAAATTAAGCGAAATTGCAGCTAAAATGAACATCAAAATGTCAAAAATAGCCCAAATCGCCTTAAAAAACTTCAAAATCATGTATTAATACTCCTCTAAAAGCCCACTATCTGGGTTTTTCAACCAGTTTAGAACGGCTTCTTGGCTCATGTGTTCGACCTTCCACGTTGGATTGTTAGTAATAGCGTAGTCTTCAAACGCATACATACCGTCATAGAACGCATCGATAAGAGCGTCAACAACGTCGATTTTATAGGTTGATTTCATTTTATCGACTTGAATACCGATGTTATCCTCTTTAATTACCGCATTTATTAAGGCTTTTCGCATGATTTCATCATCAAGGCGAGTAATATTACCCTCAATAAAGAGCGTTTGAAGGAATTTTGTCGGGTCTTTTAGCTCGCTTGTACGCTGTCTGATTGGCATCATAGGGAAGCTAGTGTTAGATTCCAAAGCCTTGATAAGCTTTGAAACCCCCATAGCGTCATAGCCAAAAAAGACCACATCAAGCTGGTTATCTTCCACATACTCACAAAACCAACGGTACACTTCCTCTGGGTTAATTAGCCCTTGTGGGTGACTTGTAATCGTGCAGTAGCCCTTGGTTTCCAAATCTCGATAGTTAACACCGTCTTGTTCCATCTTAGCTTCTAACGAGCCCGCTTGTTGCCAGGGGATAAAACTATGTTGTTCAATATGCCATTTCTGGCTACCATCTTCCGAAACATACGGATAGACGAAACCAATAGCCGTGTTATCGCTGAACATCGAAGCGTCAAGCCCAACATAAACACGTTTTCCCTTGATATCAAATTCATCAACGACTGCATTTTCAATATCTGTTAGATCAAGAAAGCTATTGCTATCTGCTAATAACCAACAATTCATGTTTTTTACTTGGAAATCAGCTAGTTTTCCCATGAGTAATTTCTTATCACGTTCGGAAAGTAGCCCCTTCATCAAGCCATCCTTAAGTTTAGGGTGGTTAAGTAGTGGGTTACTCTTTGGCCATGTCTCTGGTTTAAAGACTTCTTCCAGATTATCCTGTGACCAGATTAGACATAGCTGGTCATCACCAGACCTGTCAAAGTCACGTTCCATAATCTCAATCAGTTTCTTTTGCTCTTGATGAAATGGAACATCGGGTGTTTGGTAAGATGTTGAAATCTCAATAAAACGTGAACCCTCGGTGTTAACCTGTCCAGATGTGATTTTAGAAATCCCTTCATCCGTTCTAAGCTCACCGACCTCATCGGCCACGGCTAATTTAAAGTGCTTACCATCGAATTTACCAGATTCAAACGAGATAGTGTGAATGGTATTGGCATCCACAAGCGATTTAATTTCTCGTGAATATAATTGGACTTGCGTTTCCTCTGCCAGTGACTTAAACGGTTCATTCTCAATGATTCTAGCCATCATAGATTTAACGTAAGTATAGAGCTTCATCGTCTGGTCGAAGTTTAGAGAGCTAACAAGGAAGTCTTGGTTACTTTGCCCGATAATTTCAATCAGATAAGAGAAATTAAGACAAATACCAGCTATCATTGTCTTACCTTGCGAACGGGCAATCGAGATAATGATATTTGAAAACCTTGGTACATCGTCTAAATCAAACCATGCAAAGAGTTGGGCAAAGATGAAATACTGCCAATCCATCGGCTCTAGCTTTTGACTCAGATCATCAACATTCGGGACTAGTGATAGAAATTTCAAGAAACGGTTAAACGCTTCGACTGAGTAGACATAAGGAAAGTCTTTATCACCTTGTCTTTGCAAGTCTCGGAGGTGTCGGAAACATGCTAGTTGGATGTTGTAACCAGCGACAATCTCGCCATCTAGCACATTAAAACAGTATTGCGTGCCATAGTCGGTATAAGTTTTTCGCTCGAAAGAAAAATCGATGCTATTATAAGCACCGATTACATCTTTTGATTTGGTTAGATCAATCTCTTGCATGTTTCACCTCCTTTATTTAAAGAATGCTGCCATCTTATCTTTCATAGATGTATTATCAGCTTGTCCTCCAGCTATTTCAGCTAATTCTGCCCTTCCTTTAGGCGTAAGACCTAGCTGGATGCCTATTTTATTAAGTGTTTCGGTAGCATCTTTCATCGTCGCAACGGCTGGGTTCTTCTTAAATCCCATTGACTGCTCGCCTAGAATCTCGCCACTACCTTGTGCTTGAATAACTTTCTTAATCTCGGTTTGGATACCGTTTTCTTTCACGTCCTCATAAGCTTTTTTGTAAATCTCGTAGTTAGTACAGTAGGTCTCCACAAGAAACGTGTCAATACGTTCGACCTTTTCTGTCGCTTTTAAATACGGAATGATTTTAGTCCAAACCGACCTCGCCACTGTGCCCAAATAGTTCGGTGGGTCAATGGGTAGAAAGCGGTCATTTTGCTCATAAAACGGTTTCCGTTTGGCTGGTGACTTATTCGCCATTTTCTCACTTCCTATCTTTGTTATGACACCGCTTAAAAACCCTCAAAATTGGCGTTCGGTGTAAAAGAACACCTTGTGGTGGCTCTCCTTGGCACGAGAAGGGGGCGGGGGTCAATTTTAAATCATCTCGAGGGTTATTATACCACCCTTATTATAAAATCGTGCTATGGGCTTATTAGAGGGGTTTAACGACGTCCTCTTTTTTCCGGGCTATTAAACCTGCCCACGATGCCACGGAAAGTCGTAGCTCAGTGTTCTGTTTCGTTCTATTTTGACCAGTACCATAGATTTCTTGCTCCAAGGTACGTTTGGTGTTATCGCAGCTCCTACACGTTGCTACCACGTTTGAAATTTCAGTTCGAAGTTCTGGAGCTATTTCAACGGGTGTTACGTGGTCGCCTATGTGTGCGTCTGGTGTGGTCATACCCAAGGCAAGACAGTACCGACATAGATAGTTGTCACGTTCCAACGCAATCTTACGAATGGAACTCCACACCTTCGAGCGATAGAACGCATACCGTTCCTTGCTCTCATCATCTCTGTTCCTTACTCGCTTGTTGTATCTTGTGCGTGAGTATCTCTGTCTCTCTTCAGTGTATGCTGCTTCCATACTGTGATGTGTACTACAGTAATGTAATGGTCTCTCTGTTAGAGCATGGCATCCCTCTGCCCTGCATCGTCTGACCATCGGCATAGATATACCTCCTCTCAGATAAACTAAAAGAAGAACACTCCTGTGTCCTTCTGATTCGATAATACTATACTACCATGACTAGAGTATGATGCACTGTAGATTGGTGTAGACCAATGCAGATTAGTCCAAATACTTCTCAGCTTGTCTTAACTTAACATAGTAAGTTGCTTTACTAAAGCCCATGCGGTCGCATATCTGCCAGATATCTAGCTGGTCTATATATACCATCTGGAGTAGGGAGCGTGCATCTATATCCCCCACCTCTGCTATTTGCCGGCGGAAGTCTAGCTTTTGTTTGATAGCTTCAGCAGTGAAATGTTCCACTTCCTCCCTAGCCGTCATAAGTTCCACATAGATATCATCCTTGTCCTTACGTTTGCCACCTTGCACCATATCTGTTTGCATAGCACCAGCCGTAACCTTAAGAGCTTGAGATTCCAACCTTTTAATTTGTTCTATCTGGCTATCAATATACCTGTCTAACGCCTTAATCTTTTGCAGTCGTTCCACTGTTCTCATAAATTACATTCCTTTATGGTATAATATTATTAATAGCGTTTGAACAGTCCTGGGCATTAGTCTGGGTCTTTTTTGTTTACAAGAATAAAGAAGGATTAAGTTATCACCTCCCATGCGTTAGATTTAGTCTTGCCACCAGTAATGCAGAGACTAGGGTGAAAAGAAATCAAAAAGGATTCCTCGATTCTAATTATTTATTTGCTGGGTTTTGTTTGAGCAAGGTCTGTCAGCTTGCTCGGTGTTGAAAAGTGTTCAAGCCACTAAAATCTATATTCTATTTTTTAGTGTTTGACAGACTAACAGCCAGTGACGGATTCGAACCGTCTATACCATTCTGGCTACAAACCCATTGCCAATGCCGTGTATAGAGCACGCTTAACGCTGGGTTTCTTGCGACCTAATTCGCCTTTATTACGGTATTCAAGCATGATTCGGTCAGCATCGGCATCCAGCCTATCGAGCCAGTCATAGTTATTGAAAACATAACTAGCAATCTCGCTGAATAACTCTCTGGAAAGTAACCCTTCCATTTGGATTGCCTTCAAAGGTGTTAGGGTGGCTTTCTCCAAATAGCACTGATTGAGGGCGTTTTGGGTTTTGTTAGCTTTCTTCTTATCGCAGTCCTTGACGCTCCTAATGTATAAATTTAGGTCGCTAGGGTGTTCTTTGCGTAGTTCTTCCACTTCTTCTTGGAATCGTTTAAACAGCCCCTCTGGCAGTCCTGCGTTGGTTTTCTCCAAAACCGGTTTAGTGGTTTTTCCTCTTGTGTAATTAGTAGACAGATAATCTTGAAGGTCGTCGAATAGTTCATCGGAGATAATGCCTTCTAACCTGTCGACTGTCGCTGGCGATATCCTCGCACGTTCAACGACTGCGGCGTTGAGTGCTTGATATATGATGCGAGCTTGTAACTCATCGCACTGTTTCACATCTTGGAAAAACTGTTTATAAGAGCCTTTCTTGTGAGCCTGCTTAAGCGCTGCATGCTCACTGACTAACCGTTGATACAGCTCTGGTGTCAGTCCGGAATATTTGTATCTCACGCTCATGAGCTTACCTCTAGCAGCTCTTGATTTTCGTAGATGTTGCCAATAACCTCAATGTAATACTCTTGACTGATGTCAAATAGTCCGTTATGTACTTGCCCGTCTATGTACCACATGAAAATCTCGTCCAAACCGCAAATAGTTCCAATTCCACCATCCGGAAAATTAGTTCTTTCGTCACCATCAGTCACCTTGACGATATCCCCCTCAAAGATTTCTCTATCGTTTTTGTCTCTCATTCCAGTTGATTGCATTAAAACGATATCGTCGAAATCGTAGTAGTCTAAATCTCGACTATCTGGCAATCCTTGCTCAAAATAGATTGTTTGCACGCAAATTTCTTTTTCTTCGAAATTGATAGCGATAATTTCATCAGCTCCGTACATTTCTTTTGTAGCTTTGTTCCATGCCCTAAATCTAGTTATCATTGTCCTCGCCCCCTCAAATAGCTGGGGATATCATCCCCGACATTCACGCTGTCGTACTGTTCCTTGCTCACTAGAAACTTACCATAAGCCCCACAATCAAGTGTGTAGAGGTTTTTAATTTTCGATTTTCCAGTGACCTTGCCATGTAATTCAACGGCATTATCAGCCTTATGGATAACCACTGTCTCGATAGGTCGGTCAACCACTCGTAGGACAGTAGTCACGTTAATTGCTAGTGAGACCAGTAGTAGAATCGTTGCTATCGTTAGATCTTTATGTTTCATAAATGCCTCGCTATCTCTTTAATTACGTTGACAGTTACGCTATTGCCAGCTTGCTTGTATAATTGGCTGTTGCTATTGACCTCTTGCGCCTTGTCAAACGCCCAGTCTGGAAAACCTTGTAATCTCCAACACTCTCTAGGTGTTAGCTTGCGAATGCGGAAGTTAGAAGTTACCACGCCTTGGCTATCACCAGTAACTAATGTGTTAGCGATACCTTCACCAACTCGACCTCTACGAGTTTTAGAGTTTGGATGAGCTAGGTTAACACTATCTCCCACGCTTGCTTCAGCGTACCCTTGCTTAGTTGCTTCACGGACACGGATTTTAGGTTGTCTCCCACCGCCTTGCATAGTGTTTAATGTCGGTGAAATGCCTTCAGGGTCATATACTCTGCCGTTTTGTTCGTGCGACCCTGGTAGATTGCCGGCTAACAATATCTTAAGAGGGTCTTTCTGCGTCGTAGTGCTACACAAGGTAGGTGCTAGGGAATCAACTGAAACCACATCCCTACTCTGAGATTTGCCTTTTTTTCTGATATTGCCAACTTTATTTATTTTTGGTTGTTCACAATCAATCGGTGCACCATTTCCTCCGATAGGAAAAATTTTTCGTCCACGTTGTCCTCTAAGATGTCCGATAATGAACACACGTTCCCGATTTTGTGGTACTCCGAAATCCTTACTGTTAAGCACTTGCCATTCCACATCATACCCGAGTTCATCCAACGCTGAGAGGATGACCTCAAAGGTATTTCCTCTGTCGTGGTTAAGGAGTCCTTTGACATTTTCAAGGAACAGATACTTAGGTTTGAGTATAGCGGCGAATCTTGCGATTTCAAAGAAGAGAGTTCCTCGAGTATCTTCGAATCCTCTTCGATGTCCTGCAATGCTGAAAGCTTGGCACGGAAAACCTCCGCAAATTGCGTCAACGTGTCCGATGTTTCTGATTTCGTCATCTGTGACTGTGGTAATGTCATGTAATTCTATTTCTCCTTCAGTGTTATGGATTGCCTTGTAACTAGCTCTAGCAAATTTGTCGATTTCACAGAATGCCACACATTCGTGTCCTGCCGATTCCATTCCTAGTCTGAATCCGCCGATACCTGCGAATAAGTCAATGAATTTCAAAGGTCTTCCTCCTTAACAAACGTCCCATTTACCATCTTTCCTTTTCTATTCTTAATTTCTTCGTAAGCAATACCAAGGCATTCAGTAACGTCAAGGTCTAATTGATGTGCCAATACGATAATCGTTACCAACGTGTCCCCGATAGCGTCCTTAAGTGCTGCTTTCGGTTCTGTAAATTTAGTCGGTTTCAAGAGTACATCTCGAATTTCTCCGACTTCCTCAGTGATTCGCATCCACTGAATCTTAGGGTCAGCTTGCTTTAAGTTTCGTTCGTCTGCCCATTGGTTGATTTTATTGATTAGATTATTCATCCGTTACCTCTTTCACTTCAAACATAGGGTTATCAAACACTTCACCAAAACCGCCTTCTTCAAGCTCCTTGCGGGTAAACTTAGTCTGATAATCTTCCGATTCTCCTGAATCCGCAAATAAGAATTCTTTATCACATTCTTTATTTAAGTAACGATTAATCTCAGAAAGCCCTTTAATCCGAACCGTATATCTAGGTTCTTTCTCGACCTCATACCCAAACTGGTGCATGTTTACGAGGGTAGTGATGGCTTTGTTCCTGCCAGTATGGTACATCCAGTATTTGAACTCGTCCCATTTCGTATCAGCCCAGCTTGTAAGATATGCCCAAATATCCTCATTTAAGTCATTCTTATGTTCCTCATACCAATCCGCCACACATTGCGACACCACTGGTTTAGGGAAGAACGAATCGTAAAGGTCTTCTGCGTAAGATACGGATCCACCAGATATCCTTGATATTGTCCGTACCGCTTCTTCTCGGCTTATTGCTTCATTTCTATCCATCACATTCCACCATTTCTACCTTATATTTCTTAGCATTGCGATATTTCAATTTCAATCTGTGCATTTCATTAATCGCTTCATTCTTATTACTGAAGACATGCTCACTGTCTTTCATGTTGTCGTAATATACGATTACTTTGTATCGCATAATTCCATCATCTCCTTTAACAACTCATCATCAGGCAACTGCTCTAGTGTCAGAATGCGATTGAGTTTCTTTGCGTTGATACCCAACTTAGCGCTGATACATTCCATATCTTCGTGGTTAGCCCAGAACCACTTCGAAAACTCTTGCGTTTGACCTAATACGCTTGTGTGGTCATAACTCCCTGGAGCATATACACCGACTAGCTTGTCCTTGTATTTGCTATTCATTCCAACTCCTTAATTTCAAATTCAATGCGTGGATTAGGACTGTACTTCTTACGAGCCTTCAACTCGCAAACGATACTGTCATCCGTCCAGACGATACCCTTCTTATCAACCTTGTTATATCCAGCTTTTGAAATACTATCAAAGAGCGATTTGACAAGATTATCAACGTCTGGAGTTTTCGCATGCCAAAGCATTTCAGCCATGAATTTCTTGAATATATCCCACGTTTTGGCTCTAGCCTTTGGCGTGGGCATTTTTGATACATTAAGCGGGGCTTTCATGTAAAATACGACATCGACTGAAATAGGACCGTCGTAGAATTGTCCGTCATATTCTCGTTCAATAAGTTGCGAGCATTGACGCCGCCACGCCTTCATTTTAGGGTCTTCATAAGTTCCAAACTTGCTGAATCGTGGCCTTGTTTGAGGTTTAGGCTCGATATTTAAAATCATTTTCATGTTTTCACCAAATTAGAAGGGTAAATCGTCACTACTGATATCCATAGGGTTTGCGTTCCCGTATGGACCGTTATCCCTTGCAAAGTTCGGCCCTTGTTGTTGCGGTGCTTGTTGGCCATAAGGTCCAGCATAACCACCATTGTCATTGCCAAACGCTCCCGATGTATTGCCTTGAGTAGCGTTACTACCTTCACGCGCCGCACGGCTTTCTAACATTTGGAAGTTCTCAGCGACTATCTCAGTGACATACACTCGTTGACCTTGCTGATTCTCATAGCTACGGGTTTGGATGCGTCCAGTAATTCCAATCAAAGCACCTTTTTTAGCCCAGTTAGCCAAATTCTCAGCTTGCTGACGCCAGATAACGCAGTTGATAAAGTCTGTTTCACGTTCGCCGTTAGCGTCTTTAAAGTTGCGGTTAACGGCTAGGCTAAATGTAGCTACTGCGATGTTACTGGTCGTGTATTTTAGCTCTGGGTCACGAGTTAAGCGCCCAACTAGGACGGTTGAATTAATCATGTTCCTTATCTCCTTTTAATCCATTCCTTCGTAAAAACTCTTGCCAAGTTGCTCTTCAAAATCTTTGTCGTCAACGTCTAACATAGCTAGTTCTGTTATCATTCTGATTTTAGTTTCTCGACAAGGTTGATACCCATATTTAGCGTATTTCATTATTCTGTTAAATGTGCTTACCGGATAAGGCAAATCATCATCAATGACTAGTCGCTTAGTATGTAGATGTTCAAAGAATTCCTCTTGAAATGCCACTTCATAAACTGCCAAATAGTTATCCTCATCAACGTTGTCATAGTTTTTGTAATAAGCAAACTTTGTTATCGTAAAATCAAAATCTGAAATCATGTCTTTCGGTTCCCCGAATATCTTTCGGATCAGCTCTACTCTGACTTTCTCTTTGATGAAATAAACCGCCCAAACATTTTTATTTTCATAGGAAAATCTTATTTCACTAGGCTTTTCTTCCATCTGTTTTTTGAAATATTTTTGAGCGTCCTTAAAATCTGCTTCACATTCAAAGAACATGTCAATGTCATTGACCCGCTCATTGTTGAAGATGTTCTTGAAACATCCACCAGCTATGTATCCTTTGTGGCCAATCAAGAACTTATCTAACCACCAAATTTGTCGATAATTGTATATATCCCTCACAACTATGCTCATTGCTTACCTCATTTCAGAATTTCATAATTTACAAAGTTATCATCAAGCAACTTAGCGAATTGATACCATTGTTGTTCTCCGCCATGGAAAGTAAGAGCAAGATTGACCTTGTACGGCTCTACGGGCTTGCTAGGAGCTTCCTCGACTGGTTTAACATCTTCGATAACTTCACCAGTCTCAGCGTTAACTGCTTTAATTTCCTCGTTAGCAGACTGTTGGGCCATTGCTTCAATTTCTGCCAATCGTGCCGCTTCTGCTTTTGCTTTGGCTTCTTGTTGTTCTTTGAATAATCTAGCGCTTTCCACATCTTGGTTAATGCTATTCAACACTTCGGCTAGTGAAGCCCCGTTTTCGTACATTCTGACGTAAGTGGCAGGCCCTAGGTTATTACTAGCGCATTGACCAGTGATAACAAGCATGTCTTGGTCTTTCTGATTTTGCTTGTTGATTTCGTCAATGACAATCTTTTCAAGCTCTCCCTCAGTTTTCTTTAAGAGTGTAAAAGTATCTTTCTTGAATTGAGTACCCTTGCTGTAATCATCCAAGTATTGCTCAAAGACATCTGGATTGAGATTACCTTCCTCAGCTTTCGCTTTAAACCATTGTCTAACTGCATCTTTTCGGAGTTCTTTTTGGTTTTGCTCGTAACTATCAATCTGATTCTTAAGTTCATCAATCAAGCCTTTTAGTTTGCTGTAAGGTGTTTTGTACGCTTTTTCAAATTCAGCGTAAGGCTTATTAATAGCGCCCTTAATTCCCTTGCGCTTATCTTCCAAGCTCTTGCTCAACTTGTTCAAGTCAGTCCTAGCTTTTTTGACTTCCTCAATTGAATTGACTTCAAGGTCAAACGTGCCATACTGAGCTATGGCTTGTTCGATTCCTTTTTCAAAGGCTTCAAAGTCATTAAACGTAACTTTTGCGGGTTCAAATGTGATTTCAATGTTGTCTAGTGTGTTAATTTTTTCTGCTTCTTTCATGGCTTATCCTCTTAAGTAAACGGCAATTCAATTTGTTCTTCGGTTTGACTTTGCGCTTCTTGATAGGTTTGTTCTAGTTCTGCTTCACGCTGTCGCTCGGTTTCTTCTTGCTGCATTTGCTCGATTTGTTGCATCTTACGAGCTTTCACTTCTTCTTGCGTTTCTTGTGGAGTGATATCAATAGGTGCTGATTGCTCCATTTCGTCAGCAGTATATAGACCGCCCACGTTTTCGCTAAACGCTTCACGCATTGCCGATACTAGCGCTACTTTTCGGATCATGAGCCCTGGCATTTTAGCCCACATTGATTTGCCTGTATTGTACGCTTTAAAGTCAGCGTCTGTTTCAATAGGATAGCTACGATCTTTACGATAAACCTTTGCCCAGCCGCCTAAAAGGGTGTCATTCTTGCCATGAATCGTACCAGTGATATGCTTGATTTCACCTTCGGCAGTTTCTACTACTACACCGGCTTCAAAACCGTCAAAATTTGGGTTTTGTTCGGCACGTTTCATAAAGGCATCTTTTGATACTACAATCTGAGCGGGGTTGTTCCCGTATTTGATGAAATAGACCTCTTTAGTGAACGGATTTAAGTTTCGCTCTTTGCAAGTGGCAATAAAGTAGGCTAGTTCTTCATTGTTTGCTTTTCCTTGTGGGTCAAGGTACTGTCTAACCACGTTAGCTGTAATTAATTGTGGATTCGTTAAAAAATCGCCTTTGTGTTCTTGAATTTGGTTTGTCATGTTATTATTCCTTTCTCGAATACCCTTATTTCGCATTTTAAGTGGGTATAGTGCGATTTTAATGGTGTCCTAGCATAAATAGACTAGGTGTTAGCTTGCACGCCTTAAAATCGAAATTAGAGGGGTTTTAGTGTGTTCCAAAAATCTGCGTTGATTTCTTAGCAAAATACATATATTCGTTAATTTTCTCGATGAACGAATACAAATCTAAATCGTCCATCATTTTTTGTTTGTGCTCTTTCGAGAATACAAGGCCATGAATCCGCTCGTAGTCTTCAAAGAGCTTAAGTTTTACTTCTTTTTCCGTCATAATCTATCCTTCCGCCTTTAGTTGATTAAGCGTGTATCGTTTATCTTCGATGTCTACTGCCCTGAAAACATTCCCTTCTAGTCCAGTACGTATACGACTTGCGACCCGTTCGCTGTAAAGGTTTGCTATTTCATTATTGCTTAGGTTGGTTGTGATAACAGTGTTCTTCCGATGGCTTAACACATCAAAGATAAATTCTTCTTCCCATGCTGATTTGGATTGCCCTGAGTTTCCAAGCTTAACGCCTAAATCATCAAGAAATAAGTAGTCAGCTTCCATAAGCATCCTTGAATAATAACTTTCTTTGCTTTCAAACTTAAAGCTTTCTCGGACTTTTCTTAGAATTTCTGTGAGATTGACAAATAGCACGCTTTTGGGGTTGCCTTTATCCTTGTAGGTTTCATTCAGTGTTTTAGCCATAGCGACAGTTAAATGAGTCTTACCAACTCCAGTAGTACCAGTTAGCAACGTGTTTCCTTCGAAGCCATTAAGATATTTCTGTGTTTGCGCTTTGGCAAAATCAAGCATCTGTTTTTCTTGGATTGTCTTAACAACAAAATTATCAAAGGATGCCGACTTTAACTCTTCAGGAATTGTACTGTCTCTCATGAGTACATCATAAGTTCTTAAGTAGAGGTTGTTTTTCAAACTCTCTTTTACCAGTTCTTCTTCTTTTTTGTCTCTTTGTTCTTTGGCGCATTTTGGGCACACTGGAGAGGGTTTGCGTGGTTCGTCTTCTCCTGCAATTTTAACGGGAATATTGAGTTGCATCATAGGTAGCCCATGAATTGGACACCTCCCGTCTAGCCTTTTCGTGTTTGCGATAATTTCAGCTTGTGTTAGCATGTATTACCTCTTTTCTAAAATGGGTTTTCGTCTGCCCTAGAAGCCCCATTCTTCATTGATTTCTGACTCTGTGTTAGTGTTGGTCTTTTGTTTTTTAGCTTCACGGATCGCTTTGCTGTTTCTGACAAGTTCAACCGTCATTAGATTGTCTTGTTTCCAACGGTTAAGGATGGCTTTAATATAGGCAAAATTGGCTTTGCCTTGATTAACCGCTTCTTTTAGAGCTTCAAGGATAACGTCAGCGTTAAAGTCTTCTAGCATGTACTGCAAATCTTCCATTTGTAATGGTGATAGAGCTTTTCCTGTTTCTTGCTCAAAAGATTTGTAGAGATTTGCAAAATCTTGATTGAAAGGAGTGGTGGGGGTTGGTTGTTTTTCTTCTCTTACCTCTACTCCCCTATCCTTACCTATCCTATCCTCTCCTCTCCTATCCTCTCCTATGCACCCATTTGGGTGACGGTTGGTTGTCACTTGGTTGTCACTTGGTTGCACGTCTGATAACCACTTGTATTTATTGCCTTCCACTAGCGCTATTTGTTGCATTTCCTCTACGAATCTAGTGGCTTTCTTTCTATCTTTTCTTATGGAGTTGTGTTCCGTCCAATCCGTTATAACCACTACTCCAGTATCAAACAAAAGCACATAATTACCCTCGACCAAAAGTTTCATATCGTCTTTTGTTGAGCCTATAAATCTCATAACGGTTCTGGGGTTTGCGACAAATCCGTCATCGTCTGCCTCTAGGTTTAAGAAGAAATACAAAACCTTTGTTGTTGGAGGTAAATCAAGAAAATCATCTGTCATTAGAACATCTTTACTGAACATTCTTCTGTTTGCCAATTGTTCCTCCTTTTCTTTTGTGTTATAATTTAAGTAAATTGTTTTGATGAACGCACCTACTTTGTGGGTGCTTTTTTAATGCCTTCCCTCCCACCGCTTCAATTATTTAATTAATTATTTTTCTCAAAAATGCTTTGATTTCGTCTTTTGTAACTTCGTTACGTTCCGTGCATTCAAAGCCCGAACCGTCAAGTTTAGTAACGTTATACTCGGCTTCTACGATAAGCACTTCGCAGTCAAACGCTTCAGCAAGTTTGTCGATTTCAGTTTTTTGTTCCTCATATGGTTCAACTGGCAAGTATAGTGCGTCTCTCAAACGGTCAGTAAATGTCGCTGCGAAAACTAGGTTTCCTCTATCTTTGTAACTTTTAAGGAACGCATCTTTTTCAGCGCTGTAAAATATGACTTGTTTATTGTTTTCTTTCATGATTATTCTCCTTCACCTTCGTTATATTTCTTAAAGCTCAATGTCAAACCTGCGATACCAACAGCGATAACTGCTAGACCAAGAGTGCTAGCAATTCCTTCTTTTTCACCAGCGTTTGGAAGAGTGCCACCGTAAACCGTCGTATTTGCCACTTCTTTTGGCTCAGAATCGAGCTTATAAGATACTGTGGCGGATTCCGCCTCTTTCGCTTTCGGAGCGTCTACGGGTTTGCTAGGTACTTTTTTCGGTGTCACTGGTTTCTCTGGTGTCGGTTTAGTTGGTTCCTCTGGGATTTTCAATTCTGGCAAGTCAAGGACAGGGGCATCGTTTGGCACTACGCCACCTTCAAATGGTGGGAGCTCACGTTCTTCTGGGATTCCGGGGATGCCGCCTTGGAATTCTGGCTTATCATGTACTGGGGCTTCATTAGGAACTGTTCCGATTGGCTCAGTGTACTCTGGCAATTCTCGTACCTCTGGAATTCCAGGGATGCCACCCTCAAATTCTGGGATGTCAACTTTAGGTGCGTCGTGTGGAATTTCAAAGGTTGGTTCTGGTTTGTTTTCACCGCTAGCATCACCACGTCCGCCTACTAATTGCACCTTAGATGTTGAGATAGCACCAGCATCTACCGCTACCAGCGTAGCCTTGTTAGTCGGGTTAGTTGAGTCTTTAACCGCTGACTTCAAACGAGTTTGATAGTCGATGTACATGATGCGGTTAAACTCTTTAAACTTCGCATCGAATCCGTCAGCTCGGACGTTCCAGCTTTCAAGGTAATCCTTAGCTGAGTAGTCAATGCCAGTCCACTTAACAGGATTCTCAACAAAGTAGATATTCTGTGAGCCATCTACGAACTCTTGATTATCTGACCAAGTATCTTGCAATTTTGCATAATTCAAGACCTGACGAGCTGTGTTCAGACGCAATGTCCAGTTGATAATTTGTGGGTTATCTTTATTTTGGCTACCCCATTTTGAAAGGAGTTCATTAGTTGGAAGTGGTCCTTCCTCTGCAATCGTGAATGTCTTAACAGTCCCGTCGAAATTAACAGTTACAGGTTTACCCGGTTCAACGATATCAAGCCATTTAGCATCAAATTTCAAAGACATCTTTTTGTTCAATGGGTGTTCAGTGAAATAGTTATTGAACGTGGTAGTAATCGTACGAGCTTGAGCGTCAGCGTTGGCTTTACCTACAACGCTCTCATTGTTGTAAACATCGAAATCAAAGCTAGTTTGCAAACCGATTTCTTTTGGTAGTTCTGTTACTACCTTGTCTCCTTCGTTAATAGCCATGCTATCCGGAAACTCAATATCTTTATATTCCACTTCAAACGGGCTATATTTACCAGTTCCGTTAGGGAATGTTACTTCAACATTAGGATTGTTAACTGTGATAGTTGTATCTTCTTTAACAACGCTAGTTGTTTCCGTTACTGGTTGAGCTGCTTCTGTAGTTGTTGCTGGTGCTTCTGCCACTGGTGCTGATTCGGTAGCAACCGCTGGTGTTTCAACTGGTGCCACTGTTTCAGACGGTGTCACTGTAACGTTACCAGCATTGTCAGCAGTATAGACATTAGACACCGCTGGTTGTGTATCTGCTACTGGTTGTGTTGTTTCATCCGCTGACACTGTCCCAACTCCGATTAGTAGAGCTGTGGCAAGTGCTAGTGTTCCGCACAATCCAAATGCTTTTGATTTTACATAACCTGGTTTAGCGACTGTTTGAGTGTTAAAAGATTTCATGGTATAATCTCCTTATAAGTGTTTTACTTTGCATGGGCCCTAACCCATGCTTTTTTAGTGCTTCAATCCGCACCCATAGCCCACCGTGTCATGTTTTTTTCAATGTTTTTTTGGGAAAGATATGTGTGGGTAAAGTTTTTATATTTTTTGGGGAAAGGTATAAATTACACTCCACGGTGAGCCGTGGCTACGGATTGAAGATGGTAATATTATCGGTTTCCGTATTTTGCCAATAGCTCACGCTCACGTTTTTGGCGTGCTTCATACTTGCGTTCGTTTTCCTCGTATGGTGTCCATACTGGTTCGAAGAAATATTCTGGTTCTTGTTGTTTCTTGCTCCAAATCCATCCAAATAGTTTTTTCATTTTTAATTTCCTTTCTGTTTTCCCTAACCGCACTAGAGAGCTAGTGAGGACTGTGTTTTCATTTCATATATTTAAGGAGACTTATGAATATCAAATCGTTGTAGTTTTTGTTGGTATTGCTTATATCTCCTCACTAGCTCACTTCTGCAGCTAGGGGTGTTAATGTTATTTGAATCTGTTTCTAGTTTTCCATTCGATGAAGGACTTGAAACCTTCATAGTTGATAAAAACCAGTTTATGCGTCGGGTTGAGCACATAGTCTCGAAAGTCTTTGTTGTCCCTCATTTCTCGGATGAGGTTCTTTGCCATCGACTTCCCTAGACCTTCCCACCGCTGCATGAGGTGGTCGTAGTCTCCCCACTCAGCCGTTTCATTGATCCCGACCGGTTTATAGGTGATTTCCATAAGCGTCACCCGATTTCTTTCAATCCGTTTTCAAGAGCGATAAGCTCTTTTTGTTTTGGTGTCTCACGAATTTCAAATTTTGTGAAATCGTCGTAAGATAGATTTTCCAAGAATTTGACGGCATTTTTAGCGTCAACATGCTTGATGTTGGTGTACTTGGTCACGTTGAAAGCTTTCTTCAAACGTGAGTACATCAAGCGGATAAACTGACCTTTCTTCAAAGCGAACAGATTATCGCTAGGATGTGTTTTCTGCTCATTGAAGTACATATCTGCGAAAACACCAGCTTTACTAAAGACCACGCTTTTAATCTTGCTTGCTTCACCATCGTCGATATGGACTTTCTTGTTAACTTCTTCGACAAGCAACTCAATGTCAGTGAGCTTTTGATTTGTCTTCTTAACATTTCTGTCCATTTCTTCCTTGATTCCGATAACTTCTTCCAAAAGCTGTTGGTTAACGGTGCTTTGTGCCACAAGGTTCATGGCTTGTTTTTTCTGCATTTCAACCGTTTCGGCGAGCAGATTTTCTTTTTTCTTATCTTTCTTTTTACTCATTGATAATTTCTCCTTCTATGATTGTTCTTCCGCTTTCTGGGACAATCTTATTCATTTCGTCTAACCAGTTTTCAGTTAGCGTCAAGATGTCTCTGAGCTTTTCAATCTGGGCGTCCTTGCCAATTCCTTGGATAAGGGTTTTAAATCTGAGCGGTGCCATCTTGCTATCAAAGAAATCTTCAAATTCTGACACTAGGTTACTGAGTGTAAAGATATTAGTAACACTGTTTTCCAGCTTTTCTTTGTCCGCTCGTAAGTGTTCGATAGACTCTTTCAAGGCTAGTGCTTCCGAGGTTTCTTGCTCAAGCATTTCGTAAGACGCTTCTTTAAGTCGCAAACTTCTTTTGACCGAATCAAGCTCGTCCGATAGGTCTTTGTTCTTTCCTAGCAATTGCTTGTTAAGATCTTGTGTCGCTTGGTAATCGTCTGGGATGATTTCCTTTTCGATTACCTTTTCAATCGGTTTGACTGCTTTAGCACGCTCAAGCTCGCCTTTAACTGCTTCGAGTGCTTGGTCTTTGAGTTTGAGTTTTCGTTTCACCTCTTGCAATTCTCTGACCGTTGGTGTGTCGCCTTGCTCAATCTTTTCGATTTGCTCTTGTTTTTCTTCCTCTGGAAGTGTGGCGATGAGGTAGAGGGCGTTTATCCCTAAATTCTGCGACGTCGCAGAATTTGGAAGTTCTTTCGCTACTTTCATAAACTGATTGGCAACCTTCTGACTAAACTCTATTTTCTTAAGCCATTCCATGAATTGCCCATGCGCCAAATCATTTTCTTTAACGTGGTTTAATCGTCTACCAATTTCCCAAATTGATTGCCCAGCTATTTGTTTGTGGTGGGCTATCTCTAATTCAATCTGAGCTAAATTGTCAGATAACGTTATTTCTTGCATTTACTTTTCCTTTCTAAGTTTTGTATAATAGAGACAATAAAAACGATTGGAGAAGAATTATGTTTAGGTTTCAATTACCTAATGCTAAAGATTGGTTTTATTTCTATGGTGTCTCTAAGAGTGTCCACCCACTCATAATGCTTAATCTACCTCATATAGCAAATAAGATTTTCCCTGGTATTGTTGATAAGAAATTATATATTGTTGATGCTGAAATCGTCGATGCACCGATGACATTTGCAGATAATCACATCATTTTTTTATCAACCGAAGGTTCAGACCTCTATGCCAGAAACGTTTACCAAGTAGCTCATGAGTTGTGCCATTTTTACATCAATGCCAGTTCTAAGCAGCGGACGATGTTTTGGTTCGAGGAAGTGATTTGTGAAATGACAGCTCATTATTTTTTAGAAGAATATTCAAATCAAAACATATGGGATAAACATTCAAGGAGTATGCCATATTTGCAATACAGCCAAGAAAGCCTACTTGATATTGAAGTCTTCAATCACAAAAGATTAGTAAAATATCAATCCGACGAAATCATTCATCTTATCCGAAATTCTACAGACCGCCCTAAAAATAGATACTTAGCAACACTGCTACTCCCTATTTTTAGAGAGTTTCCGGCACTCTTTACAGAATTACCTAAATTAGCAAATCTGTATGGAATACCCGATTTTGAACTATTTTTAAACGCATGGCATGATGCTGTTGAGCGTGAAAATAAACCAGCCGTTCAAAAGATAATTGAAATTTTTTGTTAAACACCTAAATCCCCGGTCATAAGCTCATTCGCTGGCAAACCCACAGCAAGACGTTCGTCGTTGTTGAGCGCCCTTGGGCCAACAGCACCTTTTGCAGAGCCTATACCATAATCAACGATTCCTTTGCCAGCAGATAAAGCTCCAATGATCTCGTCTTTAATCTCTGCTTGTGGTTCTAAAATTTTTTCAATTTCATCCAATTTCTCAGCAATATATGTTACAGTCCTCAGTATCTCATTGAGGGCTGTTCTTTCTAGTTCATTCATTGTTTGTTCCTTTCATAATTGTAGACTTGAATTAAATTCAAGTTTTTTTGTAAAAAAAATCAGATGCCATATAAATCAGATGATTGGATGTGATATTTATTACAAATAGTAACCATTTTCTTAGGAGAAATAGAAAGTGCATTTTTCTCCCAAGCACTAACCGTTTGAGCTGTAGTACCAATACTTTCGGCAAATTGAGCTTGCGTCAGATTGTGACGAGCTCGTAGCTCTTTGATTGTAATCTTTGGAACTGTTTCTGCCATTTTGTTCCTCCTCTCTAACTAACTTACAAACAAATTATAACTTGAATTAAATTCAATGTCAATAGTTTCGTTGATTTTTTTTCAAGTTTTTTTGTTTTTTTTATAAATCAACTTGAAAAAAAGGAAAGTCTACTATATAATGTTAATGTAAACAGCAAGGAGAAAGATATGGATTTGAATAAACAAAGAGGAAGCAGAATTGAAAGCCTGAGAGCTAGCAAGGGCATTAGTCAACTTGAATTAGCAAAAATATTAGGGTATAAGTCTGACTCAACTATTTCGAAGTGGGAAAGTGGTGCTAGTATTCCAACGGGGACAAAGATTGTAAAATTAGCTCAAGCTTTGGGGACTTCGACGGATTACATTCTTTTTGGAGATGGCCCAGAAACCACCGACGAACCACAACAACCCAGTTCCCACGATATTGATGAAATCATAGCTAATGCAATGATGTTCGACGGGAAACCGTTGACGGATGACGATAAACGTGCCATTCGTGGCATTATTGCCGGTTACATGAGCAGTAAGGGGGAATAGTATGGTAAGTATCGCTATGAAGCCAAACCCATTTAAAGAAAAGATTGCTGGAGTCAAGCTTTTTGAAGCTGACAGTGGTGAAGAACTTAGCACATTAAACAATTTATCGAGTTATCCGATAGGGTTGGCACTGAATTGTTCTATTGATTTCTTCAACATCCAACCCGAAACAAACTACACGCTAGTAGTTACTGCGAATTTTCCAAGCAGAGCCCCTTATCCTGTCCATGCTACAAACATTTATATACCAGCGTCGAACATTTCGGCTCCCGATAGCGAAGGATATGGAAAAGCAGCCGGAGATTTTGCTTTTGACTTGACTTTGATGGAAAAAGGGGATTTGTTCTTGTTGTTTGCTTTGACAAAAGGTAGCGAGGCTACTGATACATTTTACTGCTACTACTATTTCGGGGGTGGTATAAATGAATAATACTCGAGATATCGAAATTCCTAAAACAAATGACACCGCAAACGCTAGACGGTCTAAGGTATCTTCTATAAACTCTGGCAAAAGAATCAACACCCAAACACCCCATACAAGTGATATAATGGATTTACAAAATCAAATAGATGAGGTAAGACAAATGGCTATTGACTTGTATCGTGAACTGGATATCCAAGCACTGGAGCAAAGATTGGAAAAGAACGAAGAAAACACCCAACGCTTCCTTCAACAAACAGCTCAGAGTTTAAATCAAGACAAGACTGAACTATCTCTTCGCACTGATCAGTTAGGACGTCGTATTGAAAAGATTGAAAACAAACTAGATGACATGTACGCCAAAAACGAACTAGACTTAAAATTCCAGATAATGGACCAAAAGATTGACGCTAAATTTGATACCTTTGGTCAACGCATGGAAAATATGTTTTTAGCTCAAACCAATAGGCAACTTGAGGAACAAGCCAAGAACAGAAAAGAATTCACTTACTGGTTTATTGGTATCCTTGTAGCTCTTGCTGGTATTGCTATTCCTGTCTGGTTCGGCAAATAATATCATCAAGGCTTGAAAATTCAAAATCTTATTGACCGAATGCAAAGGTATGCATCTGATTACACAAAAACGCCAGAACTGGTTAAAATGTTTACTATTTTTTGTAAAATCATTGACAATAAGTAAAACATTTTGTAAACTATTTTTAGTGGAAGACTGATTAAGTTCAGCGCCCTATGGCTTGTGCGTGCGCAAGTGTAAGGGAACAAAACGTCTAAAAAGGGCCAGTTCGTTTGTCGAATTGGCTCTTTTTGTTTTTTTATAGAAACCGATACGAGGAAGCTATGCCTGAAAAAGAATTACTTGAGCAATTCAACGTGTCTCTTTGTGAGTTTGACTCTAGCCAGTGGTCTCGAGATGGGTTTCTAGACCCTGTTAACCGTGTGGTTTACATCAATAGGGATTTACCCGCCGAAATACGTTTAAAGGTAATCTTGCATGAGTTAGGCCATCTAGAGCACGACCCTAAACACTATGAGCGTTTGCGTGAGAAATACGAAACTCAAGCTAATAGAAATATGATCCATGAGTTGCTAAAAAATGAAAATCTGGATGATTTCAATTACATACACTTCATGGAAAAATATAATCTCACCACAATTTGTGATGAGACCTTTGTAAAAAATGAGTATCTAAAAATGATGAGGAATTGATATGAAACTTTTGAAAAAATACAAATGGTATATCTTAACAATTATTGTTTTATTCTGCCTTGGCTTAATGTTTGTGCCACGGTCTGGGAAGGAATCAAAGGAAACAAAACAGTCTAAAGCTGTTAAAGTGATAAAGCACACCACAAAGCCAAGTAAACATAGTTCTTCTTCGACTTCAAAAACTTCTAGTAGTTCAAGTTCAGAACAACCACAACAACCACAACAACCGCAAGAACAGACGCAAACCGAAGCTTCTCAACCTCAACAAGAAAAGCCTATTGATGGTGTAGGACCTACGCAATCACAAGTAGACCAAGCAACTGAACAATATGGCTATACGCCTGGATATGGCGGAGTACCTTCCGATTCTCCTGAGGTAGCAAGAGAACAAGCAGACCAACAAGCACGCCAAAACTGGCACGATAGTCAAGTTGAGTGGGCTAGACAACAAGGGTTCATGGATTAACCAAATAAAAAACTAGCAAATCTTAAACGATAAACTAGATAAAATAATTAAACTTCTTGAAAACTAAAAAAAGCCCTACACTCACCGTCGCCAAACTTCGAGTGTAGAGCAAGCATCACAGAAAATAAAAACACTATCACGGTAAAACAACCTAACAAGATTGTGTTCTTTTTTCTGTACCCATTTTACCAAAATTAAGGAGATATGACAATGTGGGTAGAAGAATTACCAAACGGAAAATATAAATTTTTCGAAAGATACAAGGACACTTACACTGAGAAATGGAAACGGGTATCTGTAACGCTTAACAGTGGGTCTAATCGAGCAAAGAAAGAAGCTCAACGACTACTGGATGATAAGATAGCTGAGAAGATGTCTGGCTTAAACACTACCGACGCATCATTTAACGATGTATTGCACGAGTGGTGGGAATTCCACAAGAAAGGTATTCGAAGGACTTCGATTAGTTCCATGACCAGCAATGTCAGATATGTCGAAGAGAATTTCGCTGTAGATGTCAAAATAGCAAACATTGATACACACTATATCCAACGCTTTATCAACGATGCCGATGTCCCACGTTCAATCCTTGAGCGTGTTAAATCTATTTTAAACCTGACCTTCGATTACGCTTGCACCGTTGGTTACATACCTAACAACCCTGCAAGACAAGCAAAACTTCCCAAGAAACAACAAACGATGGAAGATTACGACAAGATAAGAAATAAATTTCTAGAGATAGACACTGAACTACTTCCGCTACTTGCAGAATTACGAAAACAGAAACGCACCTACAGAAACGCAATCCTTGCAGAGTTCCTCTTCGTTAGTGGTGCAAGGATTGGTGAAGCGGTAGCTCTTGAGACATGCAACTACAGGAGGGAGGATGGGTATCTTGATATTTTTGGCACTCTGGATAGTGTTCAGGGCTATAAGAGAGCTAAAAAAGAACCGCCTAAGACCCCAGCAGGCTATCGCAGTAACAAGTTAACTAAACGTGAGATGGAATTGCTGGATGAAGCTATACAGATTCGGGATCTAAACAAGTCGCTATCAGACGATTGGGTGACCATGGATAGAGATTATATTTTTGTTACCGACAAGGGAGTACCACTTCAACGGAACTCGTTTAACAATTCTATCCAAGCTGCTAACAAGAGACTGGATAAGCCGATTAATAAACCGATATCATCTCACATATTCAGACACACGCTGGTCAGCTATCTGGCTGAGAATGGTGTCCCATTAAAGGCTATTATGGATAGAGTTGGGCATGATGACAGTGATACAACAATGAAGATTTATACCCACGTAACCAACAAAATGAAGAATAAAGTGGTTGAAATCATTGATAACTTGCCCCTTTCTTGCCCCTTAGAATAAAAAAAGACCTATCTACCAAGGCTAACCCCTTGATATGATAGGCTTTTTCTTTAAATCTTATTTTACTGTGCGGATACGCATAGTG
>ERZ1699236.9-NODE-9-length-119255-cov-10.411062_pt1 | contig 119255 bp, 105 predicted proteins | sample MGYA00581538_ERZ1699236 | MGnify/ENA primary metagenome ERZ1699236 (study PRJEB42319, sample SAMD00040336) | human oral metagenome | material: saliva | host: Homo sapiens | study: EMG produced TPA metagenomics assembly of PRJDB4115 data set (Metgenomic analysis of... | reverse complement strand
ACTTGAAATTACAAGCTTCCGCACTGAAATTGTTGGCAAATCAAGGATATGACCCAGAGATGGGAGCTCGTCCACTTCGCAGAACCCTGCAAACAGAAGTGGAAGACAAGTTGGCAGAACTTCTTCTCAAGGGAGAATTAGTAGCAGGTAAGACACTTAAGATTGGTGTCAAAGCAGGCCAGTTAAAATTTGATATTGTATAAAAAGCGAGGTCGGGACAAAGTTCCCGACCTCTTTATGTACCATCATGAGATGGTTTTGCTGTTGCGACTGTTTTTAGGGGTGGCTATCTTTCTTAGGATTACTCAATATGTGAGTAAAGAAGTCTTTGTATTTATATTTTAAATAGGTTTCGTGTAAATACAATAAAGCTACGTAGACAATCATAAAAACGATAGTTAAGAAGAACAAATCAAATGTTGTTTGAGCGTAATGAGTAGCTGCCCCGTAAGAAGCGAAAGCATCTAAAATCAGCCAAGGAAGATACTTGAAATACTTATTTAGCATGAGAGTGCACCTCCTATATTCTATTTCAATGTTATTATATTCCTTCACACTCAATAATGCAAGCGATTACACAAAGGGGATTTAAACAATTTTAATCAAAATAGGAATTTTTTTCTGTTTTATTACGAATAGAAGAGTAGGAGGAGTAAATGTATCTAAAGTATTTAAGATTTTTAAAATAGTTTAGATAAATTGTTGACATATTCAAATTTTAATATTACAATCATATTACAATCATATTACAAAAAGATTTCTTAATATTTCAAAAATATTACAAAGGAGTAGAAAAATGAAAAAGAAAACCTATATCAAATTGATGACAGCTACAGTATTAGCATCAACTATATTATTAGGAGCTTGTGGAAATAAAAAGGAAACAACTCAAGCAAGCAGTTCTGTTAAGATAAGCCAATCATCAAGTTCTAAAGCAACTTCTGCTAGCAAAGAAAGCCAGACTCAGAAGTCCTCAAGTTCAGCTTCATCTGAAAAGGCCAAGGCATCTACTGATCAATCTTCAGCAACTGCAACGCCATCACAATCGGCACCAGAACAAAGACAAGGTCAAGAAGTGGCTAATCAACAGGTAGCTAGTCAACAAACTCCTGCTCAGGCTCCTTCAACTCAACAAGCTCCTCAAGCCCAGTCTAACCAATCAAGCTATAATCCTACAACTGACCGCAAACTTCAAGACAAACAAGCAGAGCAAAATAAACGCTACAAGGGTGTTTTAACCATGGTAGATGGTGATTTTTCAGCTGCAGCGGGCAATTGGAAGGGAGCCAATAGCGAAACCATCACAGTTTCATCAGGTGGCCAATTTACAGTAGAATCTGCTGATGGAAAGAAAGAAAATTATTCTATCAAAGGATATTCTTACACTCTTGACGATGGTAAGTATAATGCCAAAATTGGTGGAGGAAAAGTCATCCAAATTACAACGGGAGCCGATGGTAAGGTTTCCAGTGTTGCTTTGAATCAATAATAACCTTCAGTATTTGAATTTTTATAATCAAAGAAAATCCGTCAGCTCAATAAGAGTTGACGGATTATTTTATACTTGTACTTGGGTTAAAAATTCTTCTGTAGTAAGAATTTGAGCAAACTCATCTTGTAGAGAAAGGAGATTAATCTCATGGATAGTCTCAGGAGAGATGGCCTGACCGTTTTTATTAGATAGGGTAAAACTGGCAGTAGCATCGGCTAGTAAAGTGACTTCAAAACCAAGATTTGCTGCCATTCGTGTCGTAGTAGATACACAATGAGGCAGGGTCAAACCAACAACGACTAAATGACAAATCTGATTTGTTCGTAAATATGTTTCAAGATTTGTTCCAATAAAGGCGCTATTAACCATTTTTTGAAAGACAGGTTCTGAGGTAATCGGTTCAAATCCACTTTTAAACACCTGATTTTGTTTGTTATGAAATTGCGACTGGGGATTGTCAGATATGTGTTGAACATGTAAGACTGGAAGAGAGTGTTTACGAAAGTATGCTAGTAACCTCAATGCTTGATGTTCAGCTTGAGGGTTATTTCGTTCTCCCCAGATAGGGCTATCAAATGCTTTTTGCATATCGATAATTAGTAGAGCAGTATGAACCATTTTAAGCCTTATCCAACTGCAAGAGTGCCTCAATCTCTGCTAGGGTGCTAGCTTGTGAAATGGCTCCACGGAGTTTGGCAGCGCCAGATGTTCCACGGAGGTAGTGAGGAGCGAGGCCACGGAATTCACGAACTGCGACGTTTTCCCCTTTGAGGTTAATCAAGCGTTTCAAGTGTTCGTAGGCGATTTTCATCTTGTCCTCAAAGGTCAAATCAGGTAGGATTTCTCCTGTTTCAAAGTAATGGTTGATTTGGTTGAAGAGGTAAGGATTTCCCATAGCAGCGCGGCCAATCATGACTGCATCAGCACCTACTTCTTCGATGCGTTGCTTGGCTTCTTGAACTGTACGGATGTCACCATTAGCGATAAATGGAATCTTGGTCAGAGCTTGAGCGACCTTGTGAAGGGTCTCAAGGTCTGCGTGACCTGTATACATTTGTTCACGGGTACGGCCATGCATGGCGAGGGCAGAAACACCTGCAGCTTCAGCAGCGAGGGCATTTTCTACTGCCAGAGATGGGTCAGCCCAGCCGGTACGCATTTTGACAGTAAGTGGGATATCAAGGACAGACTGGACCTTGTTGATGATAGAGTAAATCTTGTCTGGATCCTTGAGCCACATAGCACCAGCTTCGTTCTTCACGATTTTATTAACTGGGCAGCCCATGTTGATATCCACGATATCGGTTTTGGTGTTTTCTTGGATGAATTCTGCTGCGCGTGCTAGACTGTCTTCATCACTACCAAATAGTTGGATAGAGACTGGGTTTTCGCCTTCATCGATATGAAGCATGTGAAGGGTTTTTTCGTTGTTGTATTGGATTCCCTTGTCAGAGACCATTTCCATGACAACGAGTCCAGCTCCGAGCTCTTTTGCGATGGTACGAAAGGCTGAGTTGGTCACGCCAGCCATAGGCGCTAAAACGGTACGATTGGGAATCTCAACATTGCCAATCATAAAAGGTGTATTAAGATTTGTCACGAATGAGTTCCTCCAGGTCGTTTTCATCAAAGTTGTAAGTCGTTTGGCAGAATTGACAAGTGATTTCTGCCCCGTGGTCTTCCTCTTTCATTTCCTGTAAGTCTGAGCTTGGAAGACTAGCAAGAGCGTTCATAAAGCGCTCATGACTACAGTCACATTGGAAACGGATTTCTTCTTCAGAAAGACGCTTGTAGGCCTCGTCACCGTAGATAGCATTGAGGAGGGCTTCGATATGGTCTTCACTTTCGAGAAGCGTTGAGATAGCTGGCATTTCTTGGATGCGTTTTTCAAATCGGGTAATCTCTTCTTCCTTGGCTCCCGGCAAGACTTGAACTAGGAAACCACCTGCAACCTTGACCTTGTCTTCTTCGTCTAAAAGGACATTGAGGCCGACAGCAGAAGGGGTCTGTTGGCTTTCAGTCAGGTAAAAGGCCAGGTCTTCACCGATTTCTCCAGAGATGAGGGGAGTCATAGAGTTGTAAGGATTTCCAATGCCGTAGTCTGTGATAACGAGGAATTGACCATTTCCAACAAAAGGTCCGACTAGGACTTCACCAGTTGCAGTCTTTTTGATATCGACACCTGGATTTTGAACGTAACCTTTGACATTCCCCTTGGTATCAGCGACGGTGATGATGGCACCTAGTGAGCTAGATCCCAGCACCTTAACTGTTAGTTTAGTATTTCCTTTTTCATTGGCTGCGAGAATCTGGCTAGCGATAAGAGTTCGACCAAGCGCTACAGTTGAGCTAGCTTGGGTTTGGTGTTTTTCTTGAGCAGTGCGGACGGTTTCTGTGCTGTCAAGGACAAAAGCACGAAAGGCTCCGCTTTCTGATATAGTTTTAATAATTTTATCCATAGCTACTATTTTAGCATAAAAATGCCCAAAGGGGGAGCCGTGTGTTTGCTGATTTTCAGGATAATGGACCAGGAAATCAGCAGGTAAATAAAAAGAGAAACAGATTATTTCAGCATTTCTAAGATTTATGCTATGCTTAAGGTAGAAAATGAAAGGGGTAACAAATGTATTTAGGAGATTTGATGGAAAAGGCTGAATCTGGCCAATTTTCAATCCTTTCCTTTCTATTACAAGAGTCTCAGACGACTGTCAAGGCTGTAATGGAGGAGACAGGATTTTCAAAAGCAACCCTAACCAAATATGTCACCCTGCTCAATGATAAGGCTTCGGACAGTGGTTTAGAGCTAAACATATCCTTAGAAGATGAAAATCTGCGTCTGTCAATCGGTGCAGCTACCAAGGGGAGAGATATCCGGAGCTTGTTTTTGGAAAATGCTATTAAATACCAGATTGTGGTCTATCTTCTCTATCATCAACAGTTTTTAGCCCATCAGCTGGCTCAAGAATTGATGATTAGTGAGGCAACACTTGGGCGCCATTTGGCTAGTTTAAATCAGATTTTGTCAGAATTTGATTTATCTATCCAAAATGGACGTTGGCGAGGTCCAGAGCATCAGATTCGCTATTTCTATTTCTGTCTTTTCCGCAAGGTCTGGTCCAGTCAGGAGTGGGAAAGCCACATGCAGAAACCAGAGAGAAAGCAGGAAATTGCTACACTAGAAGAAATCTGCGGTGCGAGTTTGTCTTCGGGGCAGAAATTAGATTTGATTCTCTGGGCTCACATTAGTCAACAACGCCTTCGGGTCAATGCTTGTCAGTTTCAAGTGATAGAAGAGAAAATGCAAGGGTATTTTGACAATATTTTCTACCTTCGTTTGCTCAGAAAGGCTCCGTCCTTTTTTGCTGGGCAACATCTTCCTCTAGGAACTGAGGATGGAGAGATGATGATTTTCTTTTCTTTCCTCTTGTCTCATCGTATTCTTCCCCTTCATACCATGGAGTATATCCTTGGTTTTGGAGGGCAGTTGGCAGATTTGCTGACGCAATTGATTCAAGAAATGAAGAAGGAGGATTTGCTGGGCGGTTATACAGAGGACCATGTCACCTATGAACTCAGTCAGCTTTGTGCTCAAGTCTATCTCTATAAGGGCTATATTTTACAGGATCGCTACAAGTACCAGTTAGAGAATCGTCATCCATATTTCCTGATGGAACATGATTTTAGGGAAACAGCAGAGGAGATTTTTCATGCCTTGCCCGCTTTTCAGCAGGGGACGGATTTGGATAAGAAAATTCTCTGGGAATGGCTCCAGTTGATCGAATATATGGCTGAAAATGGTGGCCAGCATATGCGGATTGGTCTGGATTTGACATCTGGTTTTCTTGTCTTTTCAAGGATGGCAGCCATTTTGAAACGGTATTTGGAATACAATCGTTTTATTACCATTGAAGCCTATGACCGAACTCGACATTATGATTTGCTGGTTACCAATAACCCGATTCATAAGAAGGAACAAACACCAGTCTATTATTTAAAAAACGACTTGGATATGGAAGATTTGGCAGGGATTCGTCAGTTATTATTCACTTAAAAGGCTTGGTTGTTTCAGGTCTTTTTTGTGAAATTTACACAATCTCCTCACATTTTTTTAAAAATTAAAAAAAGTTGATAAACAAGAAAGCGCTTTATTTTGTATACTAGTTAGTGTAAAGAGGAGACATCCTCAAGATCTTTATGAGGAGGACATCACATGTCACAAGAAAAATTCATTATGGCCATTGACCAGGGAACAACAAGTTCTCGTGCCATTATCTTTAATAAAAAAGGAGAAAAAGTTAGCTCTAGTCAAAAAGAGTTCACTCAAATTTTCCCTCACGCAGGTTGGGTAGAACACAATGCCAATGAAATTTGGAATTCTGTACAGTCTGTTATTGCGGGTGCTTTCATCGAAAGTGGTGTGAAACCAAGTCAAATCGAGGCAATCGGGATTACCAACCAGCGTGAAACAACGGTTGTCTGGGATAAGAAAACAGGACTTCCTATCTACAACGCTATCGTTTGGCAATCACGTCAGACAGCACCTTTGGCTGAGCAACTAAAAAGCCAAGGTTATGTGGAAAAATTCCATGAAAAGACTGGTTTGATTATCGATGCTTACTTCTCAGCTACCAAGGTTCGTTGGATTTTGGACCATGTAGAGGGCGCTCAAGAGCGAGCTGAAAAAGGGGAGTTGCTCTTTGGTACCATCGATACTTGGTTGGTTTGGAAATTGACAGACGGTGCGGCTCACGTAACGGACTACTCAAATGCAGCTCGTACCATGCTCTACAATATTAAAGAACTCAAATGGGATGATGAAATCTTAGAAATCCTCAATATTCCTAAGGCTATGTTGCCAGAAGTCCGTTCTAACTCTGAAATCTACGGTAAGACAGCCCCATTCCACTTCTATGGTGGAGAAGTGCCAATCTCAGGTATGGCAGGGGACCAACAGGCAGCTCTCTTTGGACAGTTGGCCTTTGAACCAGGTATGGTTAAAAATACTTATGGAACAGGTTCTTTCATCATCATGAACACTGGGGAAGAAATGCAGTTGTCTGAAAACAACCTCTTGACAACAATTGGTTACGGTATCAATGGCAAGGTCTACTATGCTTTAGAAGGTTCTATCTTCATCGCAGGAAGTGCGATTCAGTGGCTTCGTGATGGTCTTCGCATGGTTGACAGTTCACCAGAATCTGAAAAATATGCTCGTGATTCTCACAATGATGATGAAGTTTATGTAGTTCCAGCCTTTACAGGACTAGGAGCACCATACTGGAACCAAAATGCTCGCGGTTCTGTCTTTGGTTTGACTCGTGGAACAAGCAAGGAAGACTTTATCAAGGCAACTCTTCAATCAATTGCTTATCAAGTACGTGACATCATCGACACCATGCAAGTGGATGCGCAGACAGCTATCCAGGTCTTGAAAGTAGATGGTGGTGCAGCTATGAACAACTTCCTCATGCAGTTCCAGGCTGACATTTTGGGAATCGACATCGCACGCGCCAAAAACTTAGAAACAACAGCTCTAGGGGCAGCTTTCCTAGCAGGTTTGTCAGTGGGCTATTGGAAAGACTTGGATGAGTTGAAACTCTTGAATGAGACAGGAGAACTCTTTGAACCATCTATGAACGAATCCCGCAAGGAACAACTCTACAAAGGCTGGAAGAAGGCTGTGAAAGCAACTCAAGTCTTTGCGGAAGTAGACGACTAATACTGGGAGAATAAAGCGACTCAGTTAGAAAGTGTGTAAGTATGGAATTTTCAAAGAAAACACGTGAATTATCAATTAAAAAAATGCAGGAACGTACCCTGGACCTCTTGATTATCGGTGGAGGAATCACAGGGGCTGGTGTAGCTTTACAGGCAGCAGCTAGTGGTCTAGATACTGGTTTGATTGAAATGCAGGACTTCGCAGAAGGAACATCTAGCCGTTCAACAAAATTGGTTCACGGAGGTCTGCGTTACCTCAAACAATTTGACGTAGAAGTGGTATCAGATACAGTTTCTGAACGTGCAGTGGTTCAACAAATCGCTCCACACATTCCAAAACCAGATCCAATGCTTTTGCCAGTTTACGATGAAGATGGAGCTACCTTTAGCCTCTTCCGTCTGAAAGTAGCCATGGATTTGTACGACCTTTTGGCAGGGGTTAACAATACGCCAGCTGCTAACAAGGTCTTGAGCAAGGAAGAAGTCTTGGAACGTCAACCAAACTTGAAGAAAGAAGGCTTGGTAGGAGGTGGGGTTTACCTTGACTTCCGTAACAACGATGCGCGTCTCGTGATTGAAAACATCAAACGTGCCAACCAAGACGGTGCCCTCATTGCCAACCACGTTAAAGCAGAAGGCTTCCTCTTTGACGAAAGTGGCAAGATTACAGGTGTCGTAGCTCGTGATTTGTTGACATACCAAGTCTTTGAAATCAAGGCCCGTCTGGTTATTAACACAACAGGTCCTTGGAGTGACAAAGTACGCAATTTATCTAATAAGGGAACACAATTCTCACAAATGCGTCCAACTAAGGGAGTTCACTTGGTAGTGGATTCAAGCAAGATAAAGGTGTCACAGCCAGTTTACTTTGACACAGGTTTGGGTGATGGTCGTATGGTCTTTGTTCTCCCACGTGAAAACAAGACTTACTTTGGTACAACAGACACAGACTATACAGGTGATTTAGAACATCCAAAAGTAACTCAAGAAGATGTTGATTACTTACTTGGTATTGTAAACAACCGCTTCCCAGAAGCAAATATTACTGTTCAAGATATTGAAAGTAGCTGGGCAGGTCTTCGTCCATTGATTGCAGGCAATAGCGCTTCTGACTACAATGGAGGAAATAACGGAACCATCAGTGATGAAAGCTTTAACAACTTGATTGCGACTGTTGAATCTTATCTCTCTAAAGAAAAAACGCGTGAAGATGTTGAGGCTGCTGTCAGCAAGCTTGAAAGCAGTACTTCTGAGAAACATTTGGATCCATCTGCAGTTTCACGTGGTTCTAGCTTGGATCGTGATGACAATGGTCTCTTGACCCTTGCTGGTGGTAAAATCACAGATTACCGTAAGATGGCTGAAGGAGCTATGGAACGCGTGGTTGAAATCCTCAAAGCAGAATTTGACCGTAGCTTTAAACTCATCAATTCTAAGACTTACCCTGTTTCAGGTGGAGAATTGAACCCAGCAAATGTGGACTCAGAAATTGAAGCTTTTGCTCAACTTGGAGTGTCACGTGGTTTGGATAGCAAGGAAGCTCACTATCTCGCAAATCTATACGGTTCAAATGCACCGAAGGTATTTGCCCTTGCCCACAGCTTGGAACAAGCGCCAGGACTCAGCTTGGCAGACACCTTGTCTCTGCATTATGCAATGCGCAATGAGTTGGCTCTTAGCCCAGTTGACTTCCTCCTTCGTCGTACCAACCATATGCTCTTTATGCGTGATAGTTTGGATAGCATCGTTGAGCCAGTTTTGGATGAAATGGGACGATTCTATGACTGGTCAGAAGAAGAAAAAGCAGTCTACCGTGCGGATGTCGAAGCAGCTCTTGCTAACAACGATTTAGCAGAATTAAAAAATTAAGAAAAAATAAAAGAGGTGGCGGGCAGGACTCCTAGTCTACCCTCTCCTCCTTTTTAATGGAGACAAAAATATGATGAATGAATTATTTGGAGAATTTCTAGGGACTTTAATCCTGATTCTTCTAGGGAATGGTGTTGTAGCAGGTGTGGTTCTTCCTAAAACCAAGAGCAACAATGCAGGTTGGATTGTGATTACTATGGGTTGGGGGATTGCAGTTGCGGTTGCGGTCTTTGTATCTGGGAAGCTCAGTCCAGCTCATTTAAACCCAGCTGTGACAATTGGTGTGGCTTTAAAAGGTGGTTTGCCTTGGGCTTCCGTTTTCCCTTACATCCTAGCTCAGTTCGCAGGGGCTATGCTGGGTCAGGTTTTGGTTTGGTTGCAATTCAAACCTCACTACGAAGCAGAAGAAAACTCAGGAAATATTTTGGCTACTTTCAGCACTGGTCCAGCTATTAAGGATACTGTATCAAACTTGATTAGCGAAATCATTGGAACCTTTGTTTTGGTCTTGACAATCTTTGCTTTGGGTCTTTACGACTTTCAGGCAGGTATCGGAACCTTTGCGGTGGGGACTTTGATTGTCGGTATCGGTCTATCACTAGGTGGGACAACAGGTTATGCCTTGAACCCTGCGCGTGACCTTGGACCTCGTATCATGCACAGCATCTTGCCAATTCCAAACAAGGGAGACGGAGACTGGTCTTATGCTTGGATTCCTGTTGTAGGACCTGTTATCGGAGCAGCCTTGGCTGTGCTTGTATTCTCACTTTTCTAATCTAGAAAACAATTATTTTTGATAGGGCTTGAGATGGAAATCTCAGGCTTTTTTTAAAAATATGCATAGAAAAACCGCATAATCCTTAAAACAAGCTGAAATGTAGTGAAAATGTACGGTAAACAATTGAAAAACCACCCTATAAAGTGGTACAATGGTAGAAAAATACTATAGTAAGAGTTCATCTTATTTTAACAAAAATTACAGAAATGAATGGTTTTTCTTGATGAAACAAAGAAAAGAATTGTACCTTTTTCTTGGTCGGACAGCCTTGTATTTTCTTATCTTTCTAGGGCTGCTTTACTTCTTTAGCTATCTTGGTCAGGGTCAAGGAGGCTTTATCTATAATGAATTTTAACTTGAAGGAGAACCCCTATTGTGTCAAATAAACCAATAGTAGATATGATTGAAACCATTGAGCATTTTGCTCAGACACAGCCTAGCTATCCTGTTTATAATGTTTTGGGGCAGGAACACACTTATGGAGATTTAAAGACTGATTCGGATAGTTTGGCTGCAGCCATCGATCAACTGGATTTACCAGAGAAGTCTCCTGTAGTCGTTTTTGGAGGCCAAGAATATGAAATGTTGGCAACTTTTGTAGCACTGACTAAGTCAGGACATGCCTACATTCCCATTGACAGCCATTCGGCCTTGGAGCGAGTTTCGGCAATTTTAGAAGTAGCAGAGCCAAGCTTGATTATTGCGATCTCAGACTTCCCATTGGAGCAGGTTTCTACACCAATGATGACTCTAGCTCAGGTTAAGGAAGCCTTTGCTCAAGGAAATAGCTATGAGATCACGCATCCAGTCAAGGGTGATGATAATTACTACATCATCTTTACTTCTGGTACGACTGGTAAGCCTAAGGGAGTGCAGATTTCACATGATAACCTCCTCAGCTTTACCAATTGGATGATTACGGACAAGGAATTTGCGACGCCAAGTCGTCCACAAATGCTGGCTCAGCCACCTTACTCATTTGACCTGTCTGTCATGTACTGGGCGCCGACCTTGGCACTGGGTGGTACGCTTTTTGCCCTTCCTTCAGCCATTACTCAGAACTTTAAGCAACTCTTTGCGACCATCTTTTCATTGCCAATCGCTATCTGGACATCAACCCCTTCTTTTGCAGATATGGCCATGTTGTCAGAAGACTTTAATAGCGAGAAAATGCCTGGTATCACGCATTTCTACTTTGATGGCGAAGAATTGACGGTCAAAACGGCTCAAAAACTGCGCGAACGTTTCCCGCATGCTCGTATTATCAATGCCTACGGCCCAACAGAAGCGACAGTGGCTCTGTCAGCAGTTGCCGTGACAGATGAGATGTTAGCGACTCTCAAACGCCTCCCAATCGGCTATACCAAGGCTGATTCTCCAACATTTATCATTGATGAGGAAGGTAATAAACTACCAAATGGGGAACAGGGAGAAATCATTGTTTCTGGACCAGCTGTGTCAAAAGGCTATATGAACAATCCTGAAAAAACAGCGGAAGCCTTCTTTGAGTTCGAAGGACTGCCAGCCTATCACACAGGCGATGTGGGAACTATGACAGATGAGGGCTTGCTTCTCTACGGCGGACGCATGGACTTCCAGATCAAGTTCAACGGTTACCGCATTGAGTTGGAAGATGTCTCTCAAAACCTTAATAAGTCTCGCTTTATCGAGTCTGCTGTTGCTGTTCCACGTTATAATAAAGACCACAAGGTACAAAATCTACTAGCCTATGTCATCTTAAAAGATGGTGTCCGCGAGCAGTTTGAACGTGATATCGATATTACCAAGGCGATTAAGGAAGACTTGACAGACATCATGATGTCCTACATGATGCCGTCTAAATTCCTTTATCGAGATAGTTTGCCACTGACTCCAAATGGAAAAATTGATATCAAAGGATTGATTAACGAGGTGAATGAGAGATGATGGAGTTCTTTCAACAGCTTCCTCATTTAGAGCCATACGGCAATCCTCAGTATTTTGTCTATGTGATTGCTGCAACCTTACCTATCTTTATTGGCCTCTTTTTTAAGAAACGCTTTGCCTGGTATGAAGTGCTGGTTAGCCTCTTCTTTATCGTCACCATGTTGGTAGGTGGGAAGACTAATCAATTGGCTGCCTTGGGTATCTACCTTTGCTGGGAGATATTGCTCTTGCTTTTCTACAAGCATTATCGAAAAAGTAAGGATGGCAAGTGGGTCTTCTATCTAGTTAGTTTTCTGTCCCTCCTTCCGATTATCTTTGTCAAGGTGCAACCAGCTATCAATGGAACACAGTCTTTGCTTGGGTTCTTGGGAATTTCTTACCTGACTTTTCGTTCGGTTGGGATTATCATCGAGCTGAGAGATGGAGTGATTAAGGATTTTACCCTCTGGGAATTCCTCCGCTTTCTACTCTTCATGCCGACTTTTTCAAGTGGTCCAATTGATCGCTTTAAGCGTTTTAATGAAAATTATCAGACCATTCCTGAGCGGGATGAGTTGATGGATATGCTGGATGAATCTGTTCGCTATATCATGTGGGGCTTTTTGTATAAGTTTATCCTAGCTCATGTTTTAGGAGAGACCTTGTTGCCTCCTCTGAAGAATTTAGCCTTGCAATCAGGTGGTTTCTTTAACCTCTATGCTTTAGCGGTTATGTATACCTTTGGTCTGGAGCTCTTCTTTGACTTTGCAGGTTACTCTATGTTTGCCTTAGCCATCTCAAACTTAATGGGAATCCGTAGTCCCATTAACTTTAACAAGCCCTTTTTATCAAGGGATTTAAAGGAGTTTTGGAATCGTTGGCACATGAGTCTTTCTTTCTGGTTCCGTGACTTTGTGTTTATGCGGATGGTCATGGTATTGACCAGAAAGAAGGTCTTTAAAAATCGTAATGTAACCTCAAGTGTGGCCTACATTGTAAATATGCTGATTATGGGATTTTGGCATGGAGTGACCTGGTACTATATCGCCTATGGCCTCTTTCATGGGATTGGACTGGTTATCAATGACGCTTGGATTCGCAAGAAAAAAACGCTCAATAAGGAGCGGAAAAAAGCAGGGAATGCTACTCTACCTGAGAATCGCTGGATTCAGTTGCTTGGCATGGTTGTCACCTTCCATGTCGTCATGCTATCATTCTTAATCTTTTCTGGATTTTTGAATGATTTATGGTTTAAAAAATAAAAGGAAATAAAATATGGATATCAAATCAGAAGTTATCGAAATTATTGATGAATTGTTTATGGAAGATGTTTCTGACATGATGGATGAAGATCTTTTTGATGCAGGTGTCTTGGATAGCATGGGAACGGTTGAATTGATTGTGGAGATTGAAAACCGTTTTGACATTCGTGTCCCTGTAACAGAGTTTGGTCGTGATGACTGGAATACAGCTAATAAAATCATAGCTGGTATTGTGGAGCTACAAAATGCTTAAACGCTTATGGATGATCTTCGGACCGGTCTTGATAGCTGGTTTGTTGGTTTTTCTGCTCATTTTCTTTTATCCTACTGAGATGCGTCATAATCTAGGAGCTGAAAAGCGTTCAGCGGTGGCTACTACTATCGATAGTTTTAAGGAGCGAAGTCAAAAGGTCAGAGCTCTATCTGATCCAAATATGCGTTTTGTTCCCTTCTTTGGCTCTAGTGAATGGCTTCGTTTTGATGGTGCTCATCCTGCGGTATTAGCTGAGAAATACAATCGCTCCTACCGTCCTTATCTTTTAGGACAGAGGGGAGCTGCATCGCTTAACCAGTATTTTGGAATGCAACAGATGCTGCCACAACTGGAGAATAAACAAGTTGTATATGTTATCTCGCCTCAGTGGTTCAGTAAAAATGGCTATGAACCAGCTGCCTTCCAGCAGTATTTTAATGGAGACCAGTTGACCAGTTTTCTGGAAAATCAATCTGGAGATCAGGCTAGCCAATATGCAGCGACTCGCTTACTGCAGCAGTTTCCAAATGTAGCTATGAAGGACCTGGTTCAGAAATTGGCAAGTAAAGAAGAATTATCGACAGCAGACAATAAAATGATTGAATTATTGGCTCGTTTTAACCAACACCAAGCTTCCTTTTTTGGCCAGTTTTCGGTCAGAGGCTATGTTAACTACGATAAGCATGTAACCAGATATTTAAAGACATTGCCAGATCAGTTTTCTTATCAAGCTATAGAAGATGTTGTTAAGGCAGATGCTGAAAAGAATACTTCCAATAATGATCTGGGAATGGAAAATTATTTCTATAATACGCAGATCAAGAAGGATTTGAAGAAATTAAAGAACTCTCAGAAAAGCTTTACCTATCTTAAGTCGCCAGAGTATAATGACCTGCAGTTGGTTTTAACTCAATTTTCCAAATCTAAAGTAAACCCGATTTTTATTATTCCACCTGTTAATAAAAAATGGATGGACTACGCTGGTCTACGAGAGGATATGTACCAACAAACGGTGCAGAAGATTCGCTACCAGTTAGAAAGTCAAGGTTTTACCAATATAGCAGATTTTTCTAAGGACGGCGGGGAGCCTTTCTTTATGAAGGACACCATTCACCTTGGTTGGTTGGGTTGGTTGGCTTTTGACAAGGCAGTTGATCCTTTCCTATCCAATCCCACAACAGCTCCCACTTACCATCTGAATGAGCGCTTTTTCAGCAAAGATTGGGCGACTTATGATGGAGATGTCAAAGAATTTCAATAGATAATAATGTCGAAGAGTTCAAGAATGAAGCCTATTTTCACGTTTTTTCTTGACTCTTTTTTTGCTTGTGATATAATTAACTGGTAAATAAAATTCCAAAGAATAGTATTTTTCTCTTAAAAAGAGAAGTCCAAAAGGAAAGGAGTCAGATATGAGACAGCTAGCGAAGGATATCGATGGCTTTTTGAATGAGGTGATTTTACAGGCGGAAAACCAACATGAAATCCTAATAGGTCATTGTACTAGCGAGGTAGCTCTGACCAATACCCAGGAGCATATCCTCATGCTCTTATCGGAGGAATCTTTAACTAATTCAGAGTTGGCTCGTCGTCTCAATGTCAGTCAGGCGGCAGTTACCAAGGCCATTAAGTCTTTGGTCAAGGAAGGAATGTTGGAAACGTCTAAAGATCCGAAAGATGCGCGTGTGATTTTTTATCAGTTGACTGATTTGGCTCGTCCAATTGCTGAGGAGCACCACCATCACCATGAGCATACGCTTTTAACCTATGAACAAGTGGCGACTCAGTTTACTCCAAATGAACAAAAAGTGATTCAGCGGTTTTTGACTGCTTTAGTAGGAGAAATCAAATAATGAGATATATTACGGTAGAGGATTTATCCTTCTATTATGATAAGGAGCCCGTTCTTGAACATATCAATTATAGTGTTGATAGTGGGGAATTTGTTACCTTGACAGGGGAAAATGGGGCAGCTAAGACGACACTGATTAAGGCCAGTCTTGGAATCCTTCAGCCACGCATTGGCAAGGTGACTATTTCAAAGACAAATACGCAGGGTAAGAAATTGAGAATAGCCTACCTTCCCCAGCAGATAGCCAGTTTTAATGCTGGTTTTCCAAGTACGGTTTATGAATTTGTCAAGTCGGGTCGCTATCCACGAAAAGGCTGGTTCCGTCGCTTGAATGCTCATGATGAGGAGCATATCAAGGCTAGTTTGGACTCAGTTGGTATGTGGGAACACCGAGACAAACGCTTGGGGTCTCTTTCTGGGGGGCAAAAGCAGCGAGCGGTGATTGCGCGTATGTTTGCTTCTGACCCAGATGTGTTTATCCTAGATGAGCCGACAACGGGGATGGATGCAGGAAGTAAAAATGAATTTTACGAACTCATGCACCACAGCGCCCATCATCATGGCAAGGCTGTTTTGATGATTACCCATGACCCTGAAGAAGTTAAGGACTATGCGGACCGCAATATTCATCTAGTCCGTAACCAAGATTCGCCATGGCGTTGTTTCAACGTTCATGAGAATGATCAGGAGGTGGGCCATGCTTAGTTTGTTATCTTATGACTTTATGCAACGAGCTTTTCTGGCCGTTATTGCCATGAGTCTTTTCTCGCCAGTTCTTGGAACCTTCCTTATCTTGCGTCGTCAGAGTTTGATGAGTGATACCCTCAGCCACGTCTCACTTTCGGGTGTAGCCTTTGGTCTGGTTCTGGGGATTTCTCCGACTATTTCCACTATTGCTATTGTCTTGATTGCGGCAGTCTTTCTGGAGTATCTACGTACGGTTTACAAGAGCTTTATGGAAATCGGGACAGCTATCCTCATGTCAACAGGTTTGGCTGTTTCTCTGATTGTCATGAGCAAGGGTAAAAGCTCTAGTTCTATGAGTTTGGACCAGTACCTTTTTGGTTCAATCGTGACGATCAGCGAAGAACAGGTCATTTCTCTCTTTGTCATTGCGGCGGTTGTTTTGATTTTGACCTTCCTCTTCCTTCGTCCCATGTATATCCTGACCTTTGATGAGGATACGGCCTTTGTGGACGGTTTGCCCGTTCGTACCATGTCTATTCTTTTTAACATGGTGACAGGAGTGGCCATTGCCCTTATGATTCCTGCAGCAGGAGCTCTTCTGGTATCGACCATTATGGTCTTGCCAGCTAGTATTGCCCTGCGTCTGGGGAAAAACTTTAAATCGGTCATGCTACTTGCTAGTGCTATTGGATTTTTGGGAATGGTGGCAGGACTTTACATTTCCTACTATGCAGAAACACCTGCAAGTGCAAGTATTACCATTATTTTTGTAACTGTCTTTTTACTCATTAGTTTAGTAAGACGTTTTATCAAATAGGAGATGAACGTGAAAAAAATTAGCTTATTGCTAGCCAGTCTATGTGCCTTGTTTTTAGTGGCTTGTTCCAATCAAAAGCAGGCAGATGGCAAACTAAATATCGTGACAACCTTTTACCCTGTCTATGAATTTACCAAGCAAGTCGCAGGAGATACGGCTAATGTAGAACTCCTAATCGGTGCTGGTACTGAACCCCATGAATACGAACCCTCTGCCAAGGCAGTTGCCAAAATCCAAGACGCAGATACCTTCGTTTATGAAAATGAAAACATGGAAACATGGGTCCCTAAATTGCTAGATACTTTGGATAAGAAAAGGGTGAAAACTATCAAGGCGACAGGTGATATGTTGCTCTTGCCAGGTGGCGAAGAAGAAGAGGGAGAACATGACCATGGAGAAGAAGGCCATCACCATGAGTTCGATCCTCATGTTTGGTTATCACCGGTTCGTGCCATTAAACTAGTAGAGCACATCCGCGACAGCTTATCAGCAGATTATCCTGATAAAAAAGAGACCTTTGAGAAGAATGCTGCTGCCTATATCGAAAAATTGCAAGCCTTGGATAAGGCTTATGCAGAAGGCTTGTCTCAAGCCAAACAAAAGAGCTTTGTAACGCAACACGCAGCCTTTAACTATCTCGCTTTAGACTATGGACTCAAACAAGTCGCTATCTCAGGACTTTCTCCAGATGCCGAGCCATCAGCAGCTCGTTTAGCAGAATTGACAGAGTACGTCAAGAAAAATAAAATTGCCTATATCTACTTTGAAGAAAATGCCTCACAGGCCCTTGCTAACACACTTTCAAAAGAAGCAGGTGTCAAAACAGATGTCCTCAATCCTTTAGAAAGTCTGACAGAAGAGGATACCAAGGCTGGAGAAAACTACATTTCCGTGATGGAGAAAAACCTCAAGGCTTTGAAACAAACAACGGACCAAGAAGGTCCAGCAATCGAGCCTGAAAAGGCAGAGGATACCAAGACAGTCCAAAATGGTTATTTTGAGGATACAGCTGTCAAGGACCGCACCTTGAGTGACTATGCAGGTAATTGGCAATCAGTTTATCCTTTCCTTGAAGATGGCACATTTGACCAAGTCTTTGACTACAAGGCTAAGTTGACTGGTAAGATGACTCAGGCTGAGTACAAGGCCTACTATACAAAAGGCTATCAGACAGATGTGAGCAGGATCAACATTACTGATAACACTATGGAATTTGTTCAAGGTGGGCAAAGTAAGAAATACAATTATAAGTATGTTGGAAAGAAAATCTTGACTTATAAGAAAGGCAATCGTGGCGTGCGCTTCCTCTTTGAAGCGACAGATGCGGACGCTGGACAGTTCAAGTATGTTCAGTTTAGTGACCACAATATCGCCCCAGTTAAGGCAGAACATTTCCATATCTTCTTTGGAGGCACAAGCCAAGAAGCCCTCTTTGAAGAAATGGACAACTGGCCAACCTACTACCCAGATAACCTATCTGGCCAAGAAATCGCCCAAGAAATGTTGGCACATTGATGAGAAATTGACTAGTTCATAAGAGCTAGTCGGTTTTTGGGTACTAGATGGCTAACTTCATTATGGACCTTTCAGAACTTTAAAAATGAATAAAACTCTTGAAATATCTGGGCTTATATGATAGAATAATTTTATCGGATAAGGTTCATTAGAACACCAAAGCCCCTAACTACTGCCATAGTTAAGGGCTTTTTTGACGTATCTTAGAGATTTAACGGGTGTTTATAGGCTAGTCATTCGGTCTACTTCTTACTATCTAGCCATCTGCAGATGAAATACAAGATAATTCCTGCTATAACATCTGCTATAATAGTAAGAGCAAGCTCAGGTATAAGGCTCATTAGTTTCACCTCCTCTCACGAACCGTAAGGAACGTAATCGGTAACCGATGACAAAAATAGTATACCACATTAAATTTGGATCATCAATATTGTTTAATTTTTGAAATATAGGGGATAGGCAAAAAGTCTTTAAAATCAAAAAACGTATAGTATCAGATGTATAAAAGCTTGATGTTATATCAATTATAAAAGTGGATAGGAAAGTTTTCTGATTATCAGAATTCCTTCCTACCCACTTTTTGAAGATTGTAAGTTAACCTAATTTTATGTAGAATCAACTTATTTGTTTTATTTATCAAAACCTTGCAAGGCTTTTTGGCGTTCTTCTACTTGACCTTTAGCATCTAGTTTGTTACCACCGTATACAGCTGATTCCCATGATCCGTACATTGGATTTGGGAAGATGATGAATTTTTCACCGAATTCTTTTTGCAATTCTTCAAGTTGTTTATCACGGTCAGATTCAGAAGTCTTAGAAAAATCTGCAAAGTCTACGAGGTTATCACCAAACAATAAGATAAGATTTGTTTTTTCTTGAACTTTTTGGCGACGACCTTCTTTGGATTTTACACCACTTTCTAAGAACATGAGATGATCACGTCCTTGAACAGGAATTCCTTCACTTTCAAGATTTTTAATAGTAGCATCCACTTGATTAGCTGAGCGGTCAGAAATATAGTAGATTTGGACACCGTTTTGATCAGCAAACTGAAGAAAATCCTTGGCTCCAGGGACGGCTTTTGCTGCAGCTTTTTGAACCCAAACATCCCAATTTTCGGGTGTGAATGCTGTACCGTCTTTGACATTTTGTACTTGATAAGGGCTATTATCTAGGACAGTTTCATCCAAGTCTAAAACGATAGAGTAAGGTTTGTCTGATTCTGTTTTGAGCAATTCCTTTAGGTGATTTGTTGCAACGTTATAACCCTGTATGTATAAAGCTTTAGTTTCAGCTGATTTTTGGTACCAAAGGGTTGACATAGTGTTTTCTCTTGACCGTAGTTGGTCATATGTCATTGTAATTTGATTATCAGATGAGCTATTATTGCTTGTCTGTGTTTCTGTGGACTTTGTTGCACAACTAGCCAATAAGACGACAGAAGCAAGTGCAGAAAGGATTGTAACAGTAGTTTTTGCTGTTTTCATGAAATATCTCCCATTATTAATTTCAATCACTAGTATAGCACGAAGGAAAAGTTAAGGCAAGTTATTCCCTGACTATTGATGTAGATTCTATAGAAGTTAATGTAATGAAAAAAGCGATTACTAACTTGAAATGTAGTTTCACCTCTAATTATTGACATTTCAGGAAAAATTGCAGTAAAAACTGCACAACCTTCTTTAAATGTGCTATAATACAGGAAAAAATAATAATGGAGGTCACGATAATGGCAACATTTTTGATGATTTTTGTGGTGGTTTGTGTGCTCCTATTGGTGATAGTCACACTGAGTACAGTTTATGTGGTTCGTCAGCAGTCGGTGGCGATTATTGAACGCTTTGGGAAATACCAAAAGGTTGCCAATAGCGGTATTCACATTCGCTTGCCTTTTGGGATTGACTCGATTGCAGCGCGGATTCAGTTGCGCTTGTTGCAAAGTGATATTGTGGTTGAGACTAAGACCAAGGACAATGTGTTCGTTATGATGAATGTGGCGACCCAGTACCGTGTCAACGAGCAGAGCGTGACAGATGCTTACTATAAACTCATGCGTCCTGAATCTCAGATTAAATCTTATATCGAAGATGCTCTTCGCTCTTCTGTTCCCAAATTAACCTTGGATGAATTGTTTGAGAAAAAAGATGAGATTGCCCTTGAAGTTCAACATCAGGTAGCAGAAGAAATGACTACTTACGGTTATATTATTGTGAAAACCTTGATTACAAAGGTTGAACCAGATGCAGAAGTCAAGCAATCCATGAATGAAATCAATGCGGCGCAACGTAAGCGGGTCGCAGCGCAAGAATTGGCGGAAGCAGACAAGATTAAAATCGTCACTGCAGCTGAAGCCGAAGCAGAAAAAGATCGCCTTCATGGTGTGGGGATTGCCCAACAACGTAAAGCCATTGTGGATGGACTGGCAGAGTCTATCACAGAACTCAAGGAAGCCAATGTTGGCATGACAGAAGAACAAATCATGTCCATCCTCTTGACCAACCAGTACTTGGATACCTTGAATACCTTTGCTTCTAAAGGAAATCAAACCATTTTTCTACCAAATACGCCAAATGGGGTAGATGATATCCGTACACAAATCTTGTCAGCCCTCCGTGCTGAGAAGAAATAATAGACTAAAGAGCTTGGCAACAGGCTCTTTTTGCATTGCGTTTGTTAAGAAAAGCAAAGAACATTGATATACATTTAACTAAAATTATTGTATGTTGTTTTCCTTAATTTGGAATGATAAGGGAATAACTAGAAAGATTTGTGAATACAAACTATTTCTGATATACAGTAATAATGAATATTCAGAGAGATGGTTTTTGCGCTTGTGTAAGATTTGACCTTGTTTCTTAAAAATTACAGTTTGTATGAACATGAAGTGATTATCAGACTTTTCCACAGATTTATAAGAGTGGGAATAGCTCATTAACCTTAGAGATAATAGACAACTGAGAGTGAAATGGTTCCTAAAAATTGGGTAATTCACAGAAGTTATCAACAACTTGTGGATAATCATGTGTATATATCTGCTTAACTATTTTTTGAATTGATAGTCTATTTCATGTAGAAAATTAAAGGGAGGAAGTACGGCAATATTTGTAAACACTACTGTTTCATACTTTTCAAAAATCTCTTCAAACTAGGTCAGCTTCCTATTTTGCTCTTTGATTTTCATTGAGTATCACTTGTTGACGAGGAGAGAATTTTAATTATTAGCTAGGAGGGAGGATCTTCGGTAGAGAATAGTAGTTAGTTAGAAAAGTCAAGACTTTTCACACGGTAATAAGAAACTTTTGAGGATGTTTAGTTATTAACAACTTTATCCACAGCTGTGGATAAAGTTGTTAATAAGAGGGTGTAGTTCAAAATAGTAATCCTTTAGAAACTAAGATTTGAGCTTAAAATCCGTCATTTCAAGCTGGGGAAACCAAAAAAGATCTGATCATACTAACTCTGTACTTTGCTACTGATAGAACTTTGAATTTTTATCGAAATCTGAATGTGGATAGACAACTGGTTGATCAAGCTCATATTTTAGTTGAAACGAGATAAAATATTTTCACAATTCATTTCCTTTCCGAATAAATAGATAGAACCATCGAATCTAGTAAAATTAGATTTAAAACTGTGGTATAATAAGAGGAGGAAATGGATGACTTTAAGACATCCGGGCATCAGCCCGACCAATGATTTGGTAGCTAAGAAAATTTTCAGCAATCCAGAAATCACTTGTCAATTTATCCGCGATATGCTGGACTTACCAACCAAAAATGTAACTATTTTGGAGGGAAGCAATATTCATGTCTTGCCTTCCCTGCCGTACTCGGCTCAGGATTTTTATACCAGTATAGACGTCTTAGCGGAGTTGGACAATGGGACACAGGTTATTATCGAAATACAAGTCCATCATCAGAATTTTTTCATCAATCGCCTGTGGGCTTACCTTTGCAGTCAGGTCAATCAAAACTTAGAAAAAATTCGCCAACGAGAAGGTGATACCCACCAGAGCTATAAACATATTGCACCAGTATATGCTATCGCTATCGTAGACAGTAATTACTTTTCAGATGACTTGGCTTTTCATAGCTTTAGTATGCGGGAGAACACGACAGGTGAAGTCTTAACCATCACAAATAACGGTCAAGAAAACCATTTGGTCAAGATGGCGTTCTTAGAACTAAAAAAATATAGAGAAACCAGCAAAGACGAGGTTCGTAAGCCGTGGTTGGAGTTTTTCGGGAATAAACCCTTTACTCAAGAACCCGAGCGAGCCATCAGTCAGGCAGATCAACTGCTGGACTACAAAAGCTGGTCCGAGGAGGACAGAAAAATGTTTAGTCAACTACGTATGCGCGAAGAACAAGCGTTATTGGCTCAGGATTATGCCTTGGAGACTGCTAGGGCGGAAGGTCTTGAACAAGGTTTAGAGCGTGGTCTTGAACAGGGACTGGAGCGTGGGAAAGCTGAAGGAAGTTTCGCTATGTTAGCAAATCTAGTCCGTCAACAGCTACTGACATCTGAAGTTGCTAGCCAGCAATTGGGCATGACTGTCGCTGAGTTTGAGGCTTTACTATAAATGAGAATGGGAACATGTTATCGAACTAGATAGCATGTTTTATTTTGGGCTAATAGTCAATGCTTGTTTTTAAACTTACTCTGATTCTAATTATATATATGTAATATCTTCTGCAATTACGTATAAATCGAACAAAAATACAATAGTATAATATAGAGATTAAATATATATTCAAACGTAAAAAAATGCAAATTTAAATTGTCTGAAAATTCCTTGCTTTCCCAAAACGCTTTTTTTTTTTGCAAAAATTTGAAGTCAAAAAGTTTGCATATATATTGAAAATAGGGTAGAATACGAATGTAGGTTTCTGCATGCATAAGAGAATATTGCTTATTCGTTTTAAGTAATAAATTTTGTTATGTAGAAGCTAAATCAACTAATTCCAAAAGGAGAATAAAATGGAACACAAAAATCCCATGAGTCGTGTTGAACGTTTGCACCGTGAAAAAGTCACGCGTTATTCGATTCGTAAATATAGCTTTGGAGCGGCTAGTGTAGCGGTCGCTGCTCTTTTCATGTTCTTAGGTAATGGAGCTGTATCAGCTAATGAGCTAAGCAAACAAGATACACCATCTGTAGAAGCTTCAGCGCCAGCCTCTGAAAACAAACCAACTTCGGAAGAGGCTACTGCTAAACCAGCAGAAGCAGTAACACCAGCTTTGAATAAAACTCAACTTGAAAGCTACATTTCAGAAATTGAGACAAAACTTTCTAACGGTTCTTACGATAACAAAACGGAAGAAAGTGTTGCAGTATTAAAAGCTGACTTAGAATCTGCAAAAGCTACATTAGCGAATGCAACTACTCAAGCTGAACTAAAAAAAGCTTACAGTAAACTTGTCACTACAGCTAACACTAAATTAAAAAATAAACCTGTAGAGAAAAAAGAAACTCCAGCAGTAGACACTACTAACGGAAAAGAAACTGTAGGTAAAAAAGCAGAAAACACTGAGAAAAAATCAGAATCTAACTCTATCGAAAATACCGGTTCAAAAGACGAACGTAATGGACAAGCATTAGACAAAAACAATGCTTTCCGTGCGGAAACACCTGAAACTCAAGGTAACTTTACTTATTCTATGGAATATTCTAATTCTAATAAAAAAGAAATTTACCTTTATAATGAAGAAAACGCAGACATCGATATCACAGTTAACTCAACGGCTGGAGATATTACTAAAGCAACAGTTAAAAGTGGAAGTGGTCAGTTCTTACTAAAATCTAAGAGAGATGCAGTAAAAGCTGGTACGAAACCTCAACCTGTTGAAGAAGAAAATGAAATAGATGGTTTTGGTTGGACTTATCGTCAGACACTAACTCCAACTAAAGGTCCAGTAACAATTAAAATAACTGGTAAACCAAATGATGAATTTAAAGGACTTTCAGCTTACAAAAAAACTGAAGATCAAAACGCAGTATTAGGAGCAAGATATTTACAACTTGAAAATTCTAATGGTGAAAAGCTGGCTGCAGGTAGCAACTTAAAAGCTCCTGGTGGGTTCAACTTAGTTGTTAAATCTCAAACATATAAATACGATATTCAACCAGTAGCAGAGGAGAATAAAGTTCCTGTTGCTGATATTAACAGCTTAACTGCGCCTGAGATTACTAAAATCAAAGAGAAAATTAAGATTCAATATTCTGATAAAGCAACGACAGAAGATGCTCGACTAGCGTCTCACAAAGGGGAAGTCTTAGCAAATAGATCTTCAGTAGTAAAAAACATCGATGTTGCAAGTGGAACAGTCACAGTTACCTATAATGATGACTCAGTAGACACTACTCCAGTTGCAAATGTAGCACGTGTAAATGCGGCACCAACAGTAAAGATTCCATACTCAGTAGAAGGCAGAAAAGACGTATTTGTATATTCAAATGAAGATTTCGATATTCCTATTAAATTTACAGATGACTCAGGAAAAATAGCATCTGCAGAAATTGTACGTGGTGGAAATAAGGTATCACCAGCTAAAGATGCATCAAATCCAAATATATTGGATAACGAATATGACACAGTAGTCGAGAAAATCTCTACAGAAACACCAGCAACAGCAGATAATCCTGCAGTTGTTCATATTAGAGGTAAAATCACAAAAGATACAGAAGGTGGAACACCAGTTAAGAAAATAACACTTCCTACAACAGAAAGTGCGGAACTTCCAGTTGTAACTCGTTATGCAACTGCAACAGATACAGATGGAGCATATATTAACAACACTGCGACTGGATCTTCATATGCAAATGATCCAGGTTCATTCAGAATTGTCTTAAAAGCTCAAACAGCAAAATATGATATTAAAGATCCAGAGACAAAAGTTACTGTAGCAAATGCTAATAATATCACAGAAGATGAGTTTAACCAGATTAAAAATAGTATTAAGATTCAATACTCTACGACAAACCCAGATAAAAATCTTCTTGATAAACAAGGAAAAGACGTTGAAAACCAAACTGATCGTATTGAAAGCATTACTAGAGAAGGAAATAATGTTGTAGTAACCTATAAAGATGGTTCTAAAGATACAAAAGCATTAGCAGATTTTGTAAACGTAGCTCCAAAAGTTGAACTTCCATACTCAAATGAAGCTAACAAACAGATCTATGTTTATACAGGTGAAAACACTGATTTAACTTTCAAGGGTACAGATGAAAATGAAGTGAAAGATCTTTACCTACGTGGACCTGGAGATATTTCATGGAATAATACATCTGGTTATGGATTACCAACGGGTAAAGTTGAAAATGGTGAGGTTACTGGAGAAGGTTCAGTATCTGAAGATAAGACATCAGCTACTATCAAGATGACTGGTAAAACTAATCTAGCAGCTGGTAAACAGTGGACAAGTTTCGTCGTTTCTAAAGATAATGACGGTAAACTTTCAAACACTGATTACAGAGCGCTAGATAAAGATCCTAATGCGAGACAAAAACCAGGATATGTTCAATTCATCGTTAAAAATCAAACATCTAAATATGACATTGCAGCTCCAACTGAAAAAGTTGCTGTAGCAGACCCAGCTAACGTAACAGCAGATGACTTAGCGAAAATCAAAGAAAAACTACAAATTGAGTATGCTCAAACTAATGATGATGCTAACTTCGCAGACAAAAAAGGTAAAACTGTAGATGCTGAAGATGCTAAGACTAAGATTCAATCAGTAGAAAAAGATAACGCTGGAAATCTTGTGGTAACATACACAGACGGTTCTAAAGATACAAGACCGTTATCAGAATTTGTAACTCTTGATAAACAACCAGCTATTGAGGCAGTAGAAAAAGCAGCAGAAGCCCAAATTGCTGCCATCAATAACACTCCAAATGCTACTGATGACGAGAAACAAGCAGCAATCGATAAAGTAAATGCTGATAAGAAAAAAGCTCTTGATGAAATAGCGAAACCTGAAGTTACAACAAAAGATGCTCTTGATAAAGCTAAAACAGCAGGAACTGATGCAATCGCAGCAGATAACCCAGTAGTAGCGAAAAAAGATGCGGCTAAAGCAGATGTTGAAACAGCTCGTAAAGCTAAAGAAGATGCAATTAAAGCAAATCCAAATCTAACACAAGCAGAAAAAGATGCAGCTATTGCGAAAAATAATACGGCAGCAGCAGAAGCAACTAAAGCTATCGACTCTGCAACAACAAACGATGCAGTAGATCAAGCTAAAACTGCTGGTACTGGAGAAATTGCGAAAGTAAACCCAGTAGCGAAAGAAGCAGCTAAGAAAGCAATCGCAGATGAATTAGCTAAGAAAGAAGAAGCAATCGACGGACGTACTGACTTAACAGATGCAGAAAAAGCAGCAGCTAAGGACGACGCAAAAGCGAAAGCAAAAGCAGCAACAGACGCTATTAATGCACAGCCAGATAACGCAACAACACCAGAAGAAGCAGCAGCAGCTCAAACAGCAGTAAATGATGCTAAAGATAAAGGTGTAGCAGATGTTAAAGCTGTAAACCCAGTAGCGAAAGCAGCAGCTAAGAAAGCAATCGCAGATGAATTAGCTAAGAAAGAAGAAGCAATCGATGGACGTACAGACTTAACTGATGAAGAAAAAGCAGCAGCTAAGGACGACGCAAAAGCGAAAGCAAAAGCAGCGACAGATGCAATCGATGCTCAACCAAGCAACGCAGCAACACCAGAAGAAGCAGAAAAAGCACAAACAGCAGTAGATGGTGCAAAAGATAAAGGTGTAGCAGATGTTAAAGCTGTAAATCCAGAAGCGGCTAAGAAACCAGCAGCTAAGAAAGCAGTTGAAGATGCTCTTAAAGCTAAAGTAGATGCAATTGACGCTCGTACAGACTTGACAGATGACGAGAAGAAAGCAGCTAAAGATAAAGCAGCAGCAGAAGCTAAGAAAGCAACAGATGCCATCGATGCAGCAACAACAGACGCAGCGGTAGATACAGCTAAAGAAGCAGGAACTGGAGAAATAGCGAAAGTAAACCCAGTAGCTAAAGAAGCAGCTAAGAAAGCAGTTGCAGATGAATTAGCTGAGAAAGAAAAAGCCATCGATGCGCGTACTGACTTAACTGACGCAGAAAAAGCAGCAGCTAAGGAAGATGCAAAAGCGAAAGCAAAAGCAGCAACAGACGCTATTAATGCACAGCCAGATAACGCAGCAACACCAGAAGCAGCAGCAGAAGCTCAAACAGCAGTAAATGATGCAAAAGATAAAGGTGTAGCAGACGTTAAAGCTGTAAACCCAGTAGCTAAAGAAGCAGCTAAGAAAGCAATCGCAGATGAATTAGCTGAGAAAGAAAAAGCCATCGACGGACGTACTGACTTAACTGATGAAGAAAAAGCAGCAGCTAAGAAAGATGCGCAAGATAAAGCTAAGGAAGCAACAGATGCAATCGATGCTCAACCAAGTAACGCAGCAACACCAGAAGCAGCAGAAAAAGCACAAACAGCAGTAAATGGTGCAAAAGATAAAGGTGTAGCAGATGTTAAAGCTGTAGATCCAGCAGCGGCTAAGAAACCAGCAGCTAAGAAAGCCATCGACGACGCTCTTAAAGCTAAGGAAGCAGCAATTGACGCTCGTACAGACTTGACAGATGACGAGAAGAAAGCAGCGAAAGATCTAGCTAAAGCAGAAGCAGATAAGGCTAAAGCAGCAATTGATGCAGCAACAACAGATGCAGCAGTAGATACAGCTAAAGACGCTGGTACTGGAGCAGTTGAAGCAATCAATCCAGAAGCCAAAGCTAAACCAGAAGCTAAGAAAGCTATTGATGACGCTCTTAAAGCTAAGGAAGACGCAATTGACGCTCGTACAGACTTGACAGATGACGAGAAGAAAGCAGCTAAAGAAGCAGCTAAAGAAGCAGCAGATAAAGCTAAAGCAGCAATTGATGCAGCACCAAGCAATGCAGAAGTAGATAAAGCTAAAGAAGCAGGAACTGGTGAAATTGCAAAAGTTAACCCAGTAGCTAAAGAAGCAGCTAAGAAAGCAGTAGCGGATGAATTAGCTAAGAAAGAAGCAGAAATCGCTGGCCGTAACGATCTCACAGATGAAGAGAAAGCTAAAGCCAAAGAAGAAGCTCAAGCAAAAGCTAAGGAAGCAACAGATGCAATCGATGCTCAACCAAGCAACGCAGAAACACCAGAAAAAGCAGCAGAAGCGCAAACAGCAGTAGATGGTGCTAAAGATAAAGGTGTAGCAGATGTTACAGCAGTAAATCCAGCAGCAACTAAGAAACCAGAAGCTAAGAAAGCAATCGATGACGCTCTTAAAGCTAAGGAAGCAGCAATTGACGCTCGTACAGACTTGACAGATGACGAGAAGAAAGCAGCTAAAGATGCAGCTAAAGATGCAGCAGATAAAGCTAAAGAAGCAATTGATGCAGCACCAAGTGATGCGGAAGTAGATAAAGCTAAAGAAGCTGGTACTGGAGCAGTTGAAGCAATCAATCCAGAAGCCAAAGCTAAACCAGAAGCTAAGCAAGCAATCGATGACGCTCTTAAAGCTAAGGAAGCAGCAATTGACGCTCGTACAGACTTGACAGATGACGAGAAGAAAGCAGCTAAAGATGCAGCTAAAGATGCAGCAGATAAAGCTAAAGAAGCAATTGATGCAGCACCAAGTGATGCGGAAGTAGATAAAGCTAAAGAAGCTGGTACTGGAGCAGTTGAAGCAATCAATCCAGAAGCCAAAGCTAAACCAGAAGCTAAGCAAGCAATCGATGACGCTCTTAAAGCTAAGGAAGCAGCAATTGACGCTCGTACAGACTTGACAGATGACGAGAAGAAAGCAGCTAAAGATGCAGCTAAAGATGCAGCAGATAAGGCTAAAGAAGCAATTGATGCAGCACCAAGCAATGCAGAAGTAGATAAAGCTAAAGAAGCTGGTACTGGTGAAATCGCCAAAGTTAACCCAGTAGCTAAAGAAGCAGCTAAGAAAGCAGTTGCGGATGAATTGAAAGCTAAAGAAGCAGAAATTGCTGGCCGTAACGACCTCACAGATGAAGAGAAAGCTAAAGCCAAAGAAGAAGCTCAAGCGAAAGCTAAGGAAGCAACAGATGCAATCGATGCTCAACCAAGCAACGCAGAAACACCAGAGAAAGCAGCAGAAGCTCAAACAGCAGTAGATGGTGCTAAAGATAAAGGTGTAGCAGATGTTAAAGCTGTAGATCCAGAAGCCAAAGCTAAACCAGTAGCTAAGAAAGCCATCGAAGATAAATTAGCAAAACAATTGGAAGACATTGCTAACACTCCAGATGCTACAGATGATGAGAAGAAAGTTGCAGCAGATGCAGCTAAAGCTCTAGCAGAAGGAGCTAAGAAAGAAATCGATAAAGCTGGAACAGATGCAGAAGTTAAGCAACTTCAAGAAGAAGCTGAAGGTGAAATCGAAAAATCTGTACCTGTTGTAGAAGATAAGCCAAATGCACGTAAAGCAATTGAAGATGAAGCAAAAGCTAAGAAAGAAGCAATTGATGCACGTACAGACTTAACTCCTAAAGCTAAAGAAGATCTTAAAGCTCAAGTAGATGCAATCGCAGATCAAGCTAAGAAATCTGTAGATGCAGCTAAAACATCAGAAGCTGTTGATGGAATTGAAGAGTCAGATAAAGCGGCTATTAAAGCTGTAGGTGAAGTGAATATTCCGGCTGATAAAGTTCTTGTAAATAATCCAAGTGCTTTAACAGATGATGAAAAAGCTAAGGTCTTAGAAGCTGTTAAGAAAGTAAATCCAGATGCTAAAGAAATTACTCAAGACGCAGATGGAAATGTTACTGTTACAACTCCAGATGGGCACAAAGAAATCATCACTCCTGAGCAAGTAGTGAAAACTGCAGCTACAGCAAATGATCCAAAAGCAGGCAACGATATCGTTAAACCAGCGGATAAAGTAGTTGTAAATGATCCAGCTAAGTTGACAGATGCTGAGAAGGAGAAAATTAAAGCAGCAGTTGAAGCTGTAAATCCAAACTCAATTGTAGTAGTTGATGACAAAGGAAATGCTAAAGTTTCAACTCCAGATGGTCAAACACAAGTTATTCCTGTAGAAGAATTAGTACGTACTGTTGAAGATACTAAGAAACCAAATGCAGGTAACGACATCGTTAAACCAGCAGATAAGACTGTAGTAGCAAATCCAGAAAAACTTACAGATACTGAGAAGAAAGCAATCGAAGATAAAGTTAAAGCTGTAAACCCAGATGCAACAGTAGTTGTAGATGACAAAGGAAATACGACAGTCACAACCCCAGAAGGTAAGACAGCCGTAATTCCAGCAGCAGACTTGACGAAAGATCCAGAAACTGCAACTAAACCAAATGCAGGCAACGACATCGTTAAACCAGCAGATAAGACAGCAGTTAAAGATCCAGCTAACTTAACTCCAGAAGAGAAGAAAGCGATCGAAGATAAAGTTAAAGCTGTAAATCCAGGTGCAACAGTAGTTGTAGATGATAAAGGAAATGCGACAGTTACAACCCCAGAAGGTAAGACAGCCGTAATTCCAGCAACAGACTTGACGAAAGATCCAGAAGCTGCAACTAAACCAAATGCAGGCAACGACATCGTTAAACCAGCAGATAAGACAGCAGTTAAAGATCCAGCTAACTTAACTCCAGAAGAGAAGAAAGCGATCGAAGATAAAGTTAAAGCTGTAAACCCAGGTGCAACAGTAGTTGTAGATGATAAAGGAAATGCGACAGTTACAACTCCAGAAGGTAAGACAGCCGTAATTCCAGCAACAGACTTGACTAAGTCACCAGCAGACGCAGCTAAAGCAAATGCAGGAAATACAGTAAACACACCAGCAGCTAAGGTAGAAGTTAAAGATCCAGCCAAATTAACAGATGAAGAAAAAGCTAAAGTTAAGGAAGCAATTGAGGCAGTAAACCCAGGATCTAAAGTTGTAGTAGACGATAAAGGAAACGCAACAGTCACAACCCCAGAAGGTGATGTAGTAGTAATTCCAACAACAGACTTAACTAAATCACCAGCAGACGCAGGTAAAGCAAATGCAGGAAATGCAGTAAACACACCAGCAGCTAAGGTAGAAGTTAAAGATCCAGCCAAATTAACAGATGAAGAAAAAGCTAAAGTTAAGAAAGCAGTAGAGGATGTAAACCCAGGATCTAAAGTTGTAGTAGACGATAAAGGAAACACAACAGTCACAACCTCAGAAGGTAAGACAGCAACCATTCCAGCAGCAGATGTAACTAAGTCAGCAGCAGATGCAGGTAAAGCAAATGCAGGAAATGCAGTAAACACACCAGCAGCTAAGGTAGAAGTTAAAGATCCAGCTAACTTAACAGACGCTGAGAAGAAAGCAATCGAAGACAAAGTTAAAGCTGTAAATCCAGGATCTAAAGTTGTAGTAGACGATAAAGGAAACGTAACAGTTACAACTCCAGAAGGTAAAACAGCAACCATTCCAGCAGCAGATGTAACTAAGTCAGCAGCAGACGCAGGTAAAGCAAATGCAGGAAATGGAGCAAACACACCAGCAACTAAGACAGTAGTAAAAGATCCAGCTAAGTTAACAGATGAAGAAAAAGCAAAAGTTAAGAAAGCAGTAGAGGATGTAAACCCAGGATCAACTGTAGTAGTAAATGATAAAGGTGATGTAATCGTTACTAAAGGTGATGGAACAGTATTAGTAATCCCAGAACTTGACTTAGTAATTCCAGAAGATAAATTAACTGATCCAACTCAACAAAATGGTGTGAACACACCAGCAACTAGAGTGTTAGTTGGAGATAAAGCTAAATTAACAGCTGATGAAATTGAAAAAGTTAAAGAATCAATTAAAGCAGTCAACCCAGGATCAACTGTAGTAGTAGACGATAAAGGAAACGCAACAGTTACAACCCCAGAAGGTAAGACAGCAACAATTCCAGCAGCTCAATTAGTTAAAGATGCTAAAGATGTTGCAGCTAAGAACAATGGTGAAAACATCAATGTTGACTTCGAAAAAGAAACAGTAGCAGACTTCAATAACTTAACGGATGCAGAAAAAGAAGCTGCAAAAGCTAAGATTAAAGGAGCAAATGCTGATGTAGTAGAAGTTATCTTCGACAAAGCAGGAAATGCAACTGTAATTACTAAAGATGGTAAAGTTTACACAATCGTAGCTAAAGATATCTTCAAACAACGTCCATATGTACCATCAAATGGTGGCGGCAATAACAGTGGTAACGGTAACGGAACTTCTGGCAATAACGGAGCAACTAACACTGATGCAAAAGTGGATAAAGCGAAGTTAGAAGGTGCTATTCGTCAATTAGATGAATTAATCGTTAAAGAATCAGCTAAGCTTGATGCAGAAACTGCAAAAGAAGCGAATGCATTATTAGCAGATGCTAAGAAAGTATTTGCCAATGCAGACGCAAGTCAAGCAGAAGTGGATGCAATGGTTAAACGTATCGAAGGCTTTATGGCGAAAGTTGCTTCATCAACTGATCATGCAACTCCAGCTAACGACCAAGCTGCTCAAACACCAGCTGTAGATACAGCTACTACTCAAGCAGCATCAGCACAAGCAAATGCGCGTAAAGTAGCTAAAGAATTGCCAAATACAGGTACAGCAGATTCTACTGTAGCTATGGTAGCAGCTGCAGCAAGTGCATTACTTGGTCTTGGTCTTGCAGGTCGTCGTCGTAAAGAAGACGAAGAAGCTTAATTGGTAGATTGTTTGATAAACATCAGATGATAAATCCGATTTTCAAAGCTTAAACAAGTACCTCTCACAAGAAAATCTCCTAGCAGGAAAGCCTGCTAGGAGATTTTTGCATTTTAGGAAGTGGACGGTTGACTTGGTAACCAGCTAAGGGTGAAGGTTAGTTGCTCAGCTTTTAAGAGGTCTTGGTGTTGAATACTAGTTATAGAGGTATTATCTAGTCTACATTCTTTTACAAAGTTAAAATGGCTGTGGTTTTGTTTAGTATGGATATCCAGCCATTTATCTTCTTTAGCCAGATAGATTCGGAGGTGGTCAAAGAGAGGGATTCCGAGGTCATAGCTTGGTTTTCCTGGACAGGTCGGATAAAAACCGAGAGCTGACCAGATGTACCAGGCCGAGAGACTGCCGTTATCCTCATCGCCAGGATAGGCTTCCCAACTTGGATGAAAAGCTTTTTGACGGAGAGTCTTGATGAGAAGGGCAGTGTAGTCAGGGTAATTGCTGTAGCGGAAGAGATAAGGAATGTGGAAACTCGGCTGGTTGGAAATGGCGAGTTGCCCAAAAGGAGCAGTAGCCATCTCGCTCATTTCGTGAATCTCGTAGCCATAGCCTGTTGTCTCAAAGAGAGGAGCCTCCTGACAGGCTTTTAAAAGATAGTTGCTAAAGGCTTCTTTTCCACCCATAAGTTGGATCAAACCTGGGATGTCGTGGAGGACACCTAGGGTTGCTTGAATGGCTGAACATTCGGCATAATCACGTCCCCAACTATAAGGAGAGAAGTCAGGGCGGAAGTTGCCTTGACCATCACGCGCTCGCATGTAACCTGTCTCAGCATCAAATAGATGGCGGTAATTTTGTGACGCAGTTCTATAAGTTTCCGCGATGTCATTCTGACCGAGTTTTTCGGCACAGCTGGCGATACAAAAGTCACTATAGGCGTAGTCTAGGGTATGGCTAACACTTTCGTGGTGGTCGGTAGAGAGGTAGCCCAGTTCTTGGTATTGGGCTAGTCCGTGGCGACCATTGATGCCGAGAGGGTCGGACTTGGTGGCTGTTTCAAGCATGGCTTGGAGGAGTTCTTCTTCTAGGTCGGTGGCCATGTCCTTGCAGGCGCTATCTGCGATAATGCCGTCTAAAAGGGTACCTGGCATCATACCCCGTTCATCTGGAGCCAACCATTTTGGAAGGAATCCAGTATCACGATAGATATTGAGAAAGCCTTCTAAAAAGCGGTGATAGTGCTCCGGTATGATAAGGGCAAAGAGGGGGAATGTGGTGCGGAAGGTATCCCAGAAACCATTGTTGCTGAAGAGGACACCAGGCTTGACAGTTCCAGTAGCCAGATCCTTGTGGATGGCGTGCCCTGATTCGTCAACCTCATAAAAAGTCTGAGGAAAGAGGAAGAGTCTGTAGAGGCAGTGGTCAAAGAAGGTTCGGTCAGCCTCTCCTGTCTCTATAATATCAAAACGATGGAGGAGATTTTCCCAATCTTTTTGTGCACTTGCTTTGCAGTTATCGAAGTCTTGTTGAGGTAGATTAAGCAGTGCTTGAGAAGGAGAGATGAAAGAAGTCGCTAGCTGAATTTCAGCATGACTATCTGACAGGTCGATTCGCCAGTCTCCACCTTCTTGGCTAATAGCAAGAATATCCGTATTCATTTGCAGGACTGTGAACATCGTTAGTGGATTTTTGTTGGTTTCAGTTTTTCCCTCTTGTCGCAGGGCAAGAGTTCGCTTATCTACTTGATCCATGGTCAGTTCCTCTGCTGCGTGAAGATAGAGGGAGAGGGCTTTGCCTTGCTTTTGCTCCAAACGAATAGAAGCACCGTAGCAAGTCGGTGTGAGCTGGGTTTCAATCTGATAGCGCAGGGAGAAAATCTTCAGATAATGAGGTTGGAAAGAGGCCTTATCCATATCATAGGAAGACTGACGATGGAAGAGACTGTCTCCACCCAGTTGGCCTGTGACAGGTGTCAGAAGGATCCAAGAGTAGTCCCCAATCCAAGGACTGGGCTGGTGGGTTAATCGAATCCCCTGAAAGATGGGCAGATGCGGATCGAAAAACCAAGAGCCCTCCTGGTCACTGGTTTGGGGCACAAAATAATTCGTCCCGAAAGGGACGCCCGTATAAGGCAGAGTATTTCCCCGAGAAAAGGCATGCTTGCTGGCGGTCCCCAAGCGAGTATCGATGGTTTCAAGTAGTGGTTTCATAGTCTTTCCTTTAGCTGTTTTTCTACATTATATCAGAAAAAGAGGGTCTTTAGAAAAGGAGTTTTAAAGATAACTATTTTGTAGAAAAATGACTATCATTTGTGTATGTATTTTCTGCCTTAAAAGCTATATACTGAAAATGAAACTTGTTTGAAAGAGGATACTGCACGATGATTTATTCAAAAGAAATTGTTAGAGAATGGCTGGATGAAGTAGCAGAACGTGCTAAGGACCATCCAGAGTGGGTGGATGTCTTTGAGCGTTGCTATACAGACACCTTGGACAATACGGTTGAAATCCTAGAAGATGGTTCAACTTTTGTCTTGACTGGGGATATTCCTGCTATGTGGCTTCGGGATTCGACAGCCCAACTCAGACCCTACCTTCATGTGGCTAAAAGAGATGACCTCCTGCGTCAGACCATTGCTGGTTTGGTCAAACGTCAGATGACCTTGGTACTCAAGGATCCTTATGCCAACTCATTTAACATTGAGGAAAACTGGAAGGGGCACCACGAGACTGACCATACAGACCTTAATGGATGGATTTGGGAACGCAAGTACGAAGTGGACTCTCTTTGCTATCCTTTGCAGTTGGCTTATCTCCTTTGGAAAGAGACTGGCGAGACTAGTCAGTTTGATGAAACTTTTGTTGCAGCGACTAAGAAGATTCTCCATCTTTGGACGGTAGAACAGGACCACAAGAACTCTCCTTATCGTTTTGTTCGTGATACCGATCGTAAGGAAGACACTTTGGTAAATGATGGCTTTGGACCTGATTTTGCAGTGACAGGTATGACTTGGTCAGCTTTTCGTCCGAGCGATGACTGCTGTCAGTATAGTTACTTGATTCCGTCCAATATGTTTGCAGTAGTAGTCTTGGGTTACGTGCAAGAAATCTTTGCAAAATTAGACCTAGCTGATAGCGAGAGTATTATTGCTGATGCTAAGCGTCTCCAGTCTGAAATCCAAGAAGGAATCGAAAACTACGCTTACACCACCAATAGTAAGGGTGAAAAGATTTACGCCTTTGAAGTGGATGGCTTGGGAAATGCTAGCATCATGGATGATCCAAACGTACCAAGTTTACTGGCTGCGCCGTATCTGGGCTATTGCGACATTGAAGACGAAGTGTATCAAGCAACTCGTCGCACTATTTTGAGCCCAGAAAATCCCTACTTCTACCAAGGAGAATATGCTAGTGGTCTCGGAAGTTCTCATACCTTCTATCGCTATATCTGGCCAATTGCTCTTTCTATCCAAGGCTTGACAACAAGAGATAAGGCAGAGAAGAAATTCTTGCTGGATCAGCTGGTTGCTTGCGATGGTGGGACAGGTGTCATGCATGAAAGCTTCCACGTGGACGACCCAACTCTCTACTCTCGTGAATGGTTCTCCTGGGCCAACATGATGTTCTGTGAGTTAGTCTTGGATTACCTGGATATCCGCTAATACTCTTCGAAAATCAAATTCAAACCACGTCAGCTTCGCCTTGCCGTACTCAAGTACAGCCTGCGGCTAGCTTCCTAGTTTGCTCTTTGATTTTCATTGAGTATAAGGAGCTCGCTTTAGTTTCACCGATTCGTGTCAGAATCACACCTTTACATTTAAAACGTTAAAATTTAAATTTAGAATGAGGTTTTACTTCATGGAAAATGTTGTTGTACATATTATCTCACATAGTCACTGGGATCGTGAGTGGTACTTGCCTTTTGAAAGCCACCGTATGCAGTTGGTGGAATTGTTTGATAATCTCTTTGATCTCTTTGAAAATGATCCTGAATTCAAGAGCTTCCACTTGGATGGTCAAACCATTGTCCTTGATGACTACTTGGAGATTCGCCCTGAAAATCGCGACAAAGTTCAACGCTACATTGACGAAGGAAAATTGAAAATTGGTCCCTTTTATATCTTGCAGGATGACTACTTGATTTCCAGCGAAGCCAATGTCCGCAATACATTGATTGGACAAGCTGAATGTGCCAAATGGGGTAAATCAACTCAGATTGGTTACTTCCCAGATACCTTTGGAAATATGGGACAAGCGCCTCAAATTCTTCAAAAATCAGGTATTCACGTGGCGGCCTTTGGTCGTGGTGTGAAGCCGATTGGATTTGACAACCAAGTCCTCGAAGATGAGCAGTTTACTTCTCAGTTTTCAGAAATGTACTGGCAGGGTGCGGATGGTAGTCGTGTCCTCGGTATCCTCTTTGCCAACTGGTACAGTAACGGGAATGAAATTCCAGTTGATAAAGATGAGGCCTTGACCTTCTGGAAACAAAAATTGTCAGATGTGCGTGCCTACGCTTCGACTAACCAATGGTTGATGATGAACGGCTGTGACCACCAGCCTGTACAGAAAAATCTGAGCGAAGCCATTCGTGTGGCAAATGAACTCTTCCCAGATGTAACCTTTGTTCATAGTTCCTTTGATGAATATGTTCAAGCTGTGGAAGGTGCCCTTCCTGAACACTTATCAACGGTTACAGGTGAGTTGACCAGTCAGGAAACAGACGGCTGGTACACACTTGCCAATACTTCTTCATCACGTATTTATCTCAAACAAGCCTTCCAGGAAAATAGTAATCTGCTAGAACAAGTGGTAGAACCCTTGACCGTCATTACTGGTGGACATAACCACAAGGACCAGTTGACCTATGCTTGGAAAACACTTTTGCAGAATGCGCCGCATGATAGTATCTGTGGCTGTAGCGTGGACGAAGTTCACCGTGAGATGGAGACACGTTTTGCCAAGGTCAACCAAGTCGGAAACTTTGTTAAGAGCAACTTGCTCAATGAGTGGAAGGGTAAAATTGCTACGGCTAAGGCTCAAAGTGATCACCTCTTTACGGTTATTAACACAGGCTTGCATGATAAGGTCGATACGGTTAGTACAGTAATTGATGTGGTGACTTGTGATTTCAAGGAATTGCACCCAACAGAAGGTTACAAGAAGATGGCTGCTCTTACCTTGCCAAGCTACCGTGTGGAGGACTTGGATGGTCGTCCTTTAGAGGCTAAAATCGAAGACCTCGGAGCTAATTTTGAGTATGATTTACCAAAAGACAAGTTCCGCCAAGCTCGTATCGCTCGTCAAGTGCGCGTGACTATCCCTGTTCATCTAGCACCGCTTTCTTGGACAACTTTCCAATTGCTGGAAGGAGAACAAGAACACCGTGAGGGTATCTACCAAAACGGAGTGATTGATACGCCATTTGTAACGGTGAGTGTGGATGATAACATCACAGTTTATGATAAGACAACTCACGAAGCCTATGAAGATTTTATCCGTTTTGAGAATCGTGGGGACATCGGAAACGAGTACATCTATTTCCAACCAAAAGGAACAGAGCCTATCTTCGCAGAGCTGAAAGGCTACGAGGTCTTGGAAAACACAGCTCGCTATGCTAAAATTTTGCTCAAACATGAATTGACTGTGCCTGTCAGTGCGGATGAAAAACTAGAAGAAGAGCAAAAAGGCATCATCGAGTTTATGAAGCGTGAAGCAGGACGTTCAGAAGAGTTGACAAGCCTTCCTCTGGAAACTGAGATGACTATCTTTGTTGATAATCCACAAATCCGTTGCAAGACTTGCTTTACCAACACTGCCAAAGATCACCGTATCCGTCTCTTGGTCAAGACTCATAACACGCGTCCAAGCAATGATTCAGAGAGCATCTATGAGGTGGTGACACGACCAAACAAACCAGCTACTTCATGGGAAAACCCTGAAAATCCTCAACACCAACAAGCCTTTGTCAGTCTGTATGACGATGAAAAGGGTGTGACTGTATCTAACAAGGGATTAAACGAATACGAAATTCTTGGAGACGACACCATTGCAGTGACCATTCTGCGTGCATCAGGTGAGTTAGGCGACTGGGGTTACTTCCCAACACCAGAAGCACAATGCTTGCGTGAGTTTGAAGTCGAGTTTGCACTTGAATGCCACCAAGCCCAAGAACGCTTCTCAGCCTTCCGTCGTGCCAAAGCCTTTCAAACACCATTCACTAGTCTTCAGCTTGCTAAACAAGAAGGAAGTGTTGCTGCGACTGGTAGCCTCTTGAGTCATGCGGCACTCAGCTTACCACAAGTTTGCCCAACAGCCTTTAAAGTAGCTGAAAATGAAGAAGGCTATGTCCTTCGTTACTACAATATGTGTCAAGAAAATGTGCGCATATCAGAACACCAACAAACTATTCTTGACTTACTTGAGCAACCATATCCAGTTCATTCAGGACTATTGGCTCCACAAGAAATTCGTACAGAATTAATTAAAAAAGAAGAAATTTAATTTCAAAAAGTAAACATAAAAAGAAAGGAGGGGCGAAAAGGTAAGAACTAACTGCTGATTCGCCCATTTTTATGGTAAAAACAATGACCATTGCAACGATTGATATCGGAGGGACTGGAATTAAGTTTGCTAGTCTGACTCCTGATGGGAAAATACTAGATAAGACAAGTATCCCAACACCAGAAAACTTGGAGGAATTACTAGCTTGGCTAGACCAGCGCTTGTCAGAACAGGATTACAGCGGGATTGCTATGAGTGTTCCAGGTGCGGTCAATCAAGAGACAGGTGTGATTGATGGTTTCAGTGCGGTGCCCTACATCCACGGATTTTCTTGGTATAAGGCACTGGACCATCATCAGCTACCTATCCATCTAGAAAATGATGCCAACTGTGTTGGACTCAGTGAATTACTAGCTCATCCAGAGCTTGAAAATGCAGCCTGTGTCGTGATTGGGACAGGGGTTGGCGGAGCTATGATTATCAATGGTAGACTTCATCGAGGTCGCCACGGTCTGGGTGGGGAATTTGGCTACATGACAACTCTTGCCCCTGCTGAAAAGCTCAACAACTGGTCGCAACTAGCGTCAACTGGGAATATGGTGCGCTACGTGATTGAAAAATCTGGTCAGACTGACTGGGACGGTCGCAAGATTTATCAAGAGGCCGCAGCAGGAAATGCCCTTTGTCAAGAAGCCATTGAGCGCATGAACCGTAATCTGGCGCAAGGCTTGCTCAATATTCAGTATCTCATCGACCCAGATGTCATCAGTCTGGGAGGCTCTATCAGTCAAAATCCAGATTTTATTCAAGGTGTTCAAAAAGCTGTCGATGAATTTGTCGAAACCTACGAAGAATACACGGTCGCACCCGTTATCCAAGCTTGCACCTATCATGCAGATGCCAATCTTTACGGTGCCCTTGTCAACTGGCTACAGGAGGAAAATCAATGGTAAGATTTATAGGACTTAGTTCCAAACAAACTCAGGCAATCGACTTGCTGACAAAGCACATTTCGCTACCAGATGTAGAGGTAGCTGTCGCTCAGTCTGACCAAGCGTCTATCTCTATCAAGGGTGAGGGTGGTCATTATCAATTGACCTACCGCAAACCCCACCAACTCTATCGCGCCTTGTCCTTGTTGGCAACGGCTCTAGCAGAAGGAGATAAAGTAGAGATTGAGGAGCAAGCGGCTTATGAAGATTTAGCCTATATGGCTGACTGTTCGCGCAATGCGGTGCTGAATGTCGCTTCTGCCAAGCAGATGATTGAGATCTTGGCTCTCATGGGCTACTCAACCTTTGAGCTCTACATGGAAGATACCTACCAGATTGAAGGGCAGCCTTACTTTGGCTATTTCCGTGGAGCCTACTCAGCTGAGGAATTGAAGGAAATCGAAGCCTATGCCCAACAGTTTGACATGACCTTTGTGCCTTGCATTCAGACCTTGGCTCACTTGTCAGCCTTCGTCAAATGGGGTGTCAAAGAAGTGCAGGAGCTCCGTGATGTGGAGGATATTCTTCTCATTGGCGAAGAAAAGGTTTATAACCTGATTGATGGCATGTTTGCTACTCTATCTAAACTGAAGACTCGCAAGGTCAATATCGGGATGGATGAAGCCCACTTGGTTGGTTTGGGACGTTACTTGATTCTGAACGGTGTTGTGGATCGTAGTCTCCTCATGTGCCAACACTTGGAGCGCGTGCTGGATATTGCAGACAAATATGGATTCCACTGCCAGATGTGGAGCGATATGTTCTTCAAACTCATGTCGGCAGATGGCCAGTACGACCGTGATGTTGAAATTCCAGAGGAAACTCGTGTTTACTTAGACCGTCTCAAAGATCGTGTAACCTTGGTTTACTGGGATTACTACCAGGATAGCGAGGAAAAATATAATCGCAACTTCCGCAACCATCACAAGATTAGCCATGACCTTGCCTTTGCAGGAGGTGCTTGGAAGTGGATCGGTTTCACACCCAATAACCATTTCAGCCGTCTCATCGCAGTCGAAGCCAATAAAGCTTGCCGTGCCAATGAGATCAAAGAAGTCATTGTGACGGGTTGGGGGGACAATGGTGGTGAAACTGCTCAGTTTTCTATCCTACCAAGCCTGCAAATCTGGGCAGAACTCAGCTATCGCAATGATCTAGACCGTTTGTCAGCTCACTTCAAGACCAATACAGGTCTTTCGGTTGAGGATTTCATGCAGATTGACCTAGCTAACCTCTTGCCAGATCTACCAAGCAATCTCAGTGGTATCAATCCCAACCGCTATGTCTTTTATCAGGATGTTCTCTGCCCGATTCTTGATCGACACATGACACCTGAACAGGACAAGCCACACTTCTCTCAGGCTTCTGAGACGCTTGCTGACATTAAAGAAAAAGCTGGAAACTATGCCTATCTTTTTGAAACTCAGGCCCAGTTGAACCATATTTTAAGTAGCAAAGTCGATGTGGGACGACGCATTCGTCAGGCTTACCAAACGGATGATAAGGACAATCTGCAAGAAATCGCAAGACAAGAATTACCAGAACTCAGAAGCCAAATCGAACACTTCCATGCTCTCTTTAGCCACCAATGGCTGAAAGAAAACAAGGTCTTTGGCTTGGATACAGTTGACATCCGTATGGGTGGACTCTTGCAACGCATCAAGCGAGCAGAAAGTCGTATTGAGGCTTATCTGGCAGATCAGCTTGACCGTATTGACGAGTTAGAAGTGGAAATCCTGCCATTTACTGACTTCTACGCAGATAAGGATTTCGCAGCTACAACAGCCAACCAGTGGCATACCATTGCGACAGCCTCAACGATTTACACGACTTAGAATAAGAATACTGTGGCTTATGCAGAGTGTTTCTCGTGAAACATCCCTTTCTTCAAAAGTACTCCACATAAAATAATTTGTGGAGTTTTTTCTATAATTAGTAGTTTAACCTAACCTTCAAATAGGAGTATACTAATAATGTAATCGTTATCAAAAGTCTAAAAAGGAATTTTTAGATGGGTATCAAAATAAAAAAGGGAGGAAATTATGAATAAGTTTTCAAAAACCTTGAGAGATAACTGGATCTTTCTCTTGATGGTTTTGCCAGGGGCACTCTGGTTGATTCTATTCTTCTACATTCCAGTATTTGGGAACGTGGTTGCCTTTAAAGATTACCACATGACTAGTAATGGTTTCATAGATAGTATCATGAATAGTAAATGGGTCGGGCTCGATAATTTCAGATTCTTGTTTAGTTCAAAAGATGCCTTTATTATCACACGAAATACTGTCCTCTACAATCTCGGCTTTATCTTTATTGGTTTGATTGTATCTGTAGGGATTGCCATCATCCTCAGTGAACTCCGTTCTAAGAGAATGGTTAAGATCTTCCAAACTTCTATGTTGTTCCCTTACTTCTTGTCTTGGGTTATCATCAGTTTCTTTACAGATGCCTTCCTAAATATTGATAAAGGGGTGTTCAACCATTTCCTAGAATCTATCGGAATGAAGGAAATCAACTTCTACGCTGATTTGGGCATCTGGCCATATCTCCTACTTTTCCTAGGTATTTGGAAAGGTTTTGGATATAGCAGTGTCATGTACTATGCGACAATCATGGGAATTGATCCAACCTACTACGAAGCAGCGACAGTGGATGGAGCCAGCAAATGGCAACGAATTCGCAATGTAACCATTCCGCAGTTGACACCATTGGTAACTGTATTGACCATTCTTGCAGTCGGAAATATCTTCCGTGCAGACTTCGGTCTTTTCTACCAAATCCCCCACAATGCTGGTCAGCTTTATAACGTAACCAACGTCTTGGACGTATATGTTTATAATGGTTTGACCCAGACAGCGGATATCGGGATGGCTTCAGCGGCAGGTCTCTACCAATCAGTAGTCGGTTTGCTTTTGGTTATCCTATCAAACTTACTTGCAAGACGAGTTGATCCAAACTCAGCCTTGTTCTAGAAAGGAGGAGAATATGGCAGAAAAGAAAATTAAAAAAGAAAAAATTGATAATGTCGGCATTCACTCCTTCAGTAAGAAAGCAGATATCTTCTTCAGTACCATTTCTGGTTTGATCGCCCTCTCTTGTATCCTACCCTTCGTATTCGTTATTGTTATTTCGGTGACAGATGAAAAGAGTATCCTCCAAAATGGATATAGCTTCTTCCCATCCCAATTTGGATTAGACGGTTTTGAATTTTTGGCACAGTTTAAGGATAAAATCCTCCAAGCCCTCTTCATCTCAGTCTTTGTAACAGTGGTGGGGACTATCACAAACGTTTTTATCACAACAACCTATGCCTACGCTATTTCACGGACAACCTTTAAGTACCGCAGATTCTTTACGATCTTTGCCCTTCTTAGTATGTTGTTCAATGCTGGTTTGGTACCAGGCTATATCGTGGTCACTCGTTTGCTTCAACTTGGTGATACAGTTTGGGCCTTGATTGTTCCAATGCTTCTCTCACCATTTAACATCATCTTGATGCGTTCCTTCTTTAAGAAGACCATTCCAGAAGCTATTCTAGAATCTGCTCGTATCGATGGTGCCAGTGAAGCCCGGATCTTCTTCCAAATCTGTTTACCATTGTCACTACCAGGTATCGCAACCATCACGCTCTTGACAGCTCTTGGTTTCTGGAATGACTGGTTCAACGCCCTTCTTTACATTAAGAGTGATAACTTGTATCCATTGCAATATTTGCTCATGCAAATCCAACAAAATATGGACTACATCGCTAAAGCAGTCGGTCTATCTGGTCAACTGGGAGTTGCTCTACCGAAAGAAACAGGCCGTATGGCCATGGTTGTGGTCGCAACCCTTCCAATCGCGATTTTGTATCCATTCTTCCAACGCTACTTTGTAAAAGGTTTGACTATCGGTGGTGTGAAAGAATAGTGCTTATTGAGAAAGAACACTTCTCATTTCCAAACTTCCCTTGCGTGAAGTTAAGATCATTACATTGTTTATAAGTTTAAAAATAAAAAAAGGAGTTTTTATCATGAAAAACTGGAAAAAATATGCTTTTGCATCTGCTAGTGTAGTCGCTTTGGCTGCTGGTCTCGCTGCTTGTGGAAACCTTTCAGGTAACAACAAGAAAGCTGCTGACTCAGCTTCAGGTGAAAAACCTGTTATCAAAATGTACCAAATCGGTGACAAACCAGATAACTTGGATGAATTGCTAGAAAATGCTAACAAAATCATTGGAGAAAAAGTTGGTGCCAAATTGGATATCCAATATCTTGGATGGGGTGACTATGATAAGAAAATGTCAGTTATCACATCATCTGGTGAAAACTATGATATCGCCTTTGCATCTAACTATGTTGTAAATGCTCAAAAAGGTGCCTATGCTGACTTGACAGAATTGTACAAAAAAGAAGGTAAAGACCTTTACAAAGCACTTGACCCAGCTTACATCAAAGGTAACAGCATTAACGGTAAAATTTACGCAGTTCCAGTTGCAGCCAACGTTGCATCATCTCAAAATTTCGCCTTCAATGGAACTCTTCTTGCTAAATACGGTATCGATATTTCAGGTGTCACTTCATACGAAACACTTGAGCCAGTCTTGAAACAAATCAAAGAAAAAGCTCCAGATGTAGTGCCATTTGCGGTTACGAAGAACTTCATCCCATCTGATAACTTTGACTACCCAGTTCCAAATGGACTTCCATTCGTTATCGACCTTGAAGGAGACACTACTAAGATTGTAAACCGTTATGAAGTGCCTCGTTTCAAAGAACACTTGAAGACTCTTCATAAATTCTATGAAGCTGGATACATTCCAAAAGACGTAGCAACAAGCGACACTTCATTTGACCTTCAACAAGATACTTGGTTCGTTCGTGAAGAGACAGTAGGACCAGCTGACTACGGTAACAGCTTGCTTTCACGTGTTGCTAACAAAGATATCCAAATCAAACCAATTACTAACTTCATCAAGAAAAACCAAACAACACAAGTTGCTAACTTTGTTATCTCAAACAACTCTAAGAACAAAGAAAAATCAATGGAAGTGTTGAACCTCTTGAATACTAATCCAGAACTCTTGAACGGTCTTGTTTATGGTCCAGAAGGCAAGAACTGGGAAAAAATTGCAGGTAAAGAAAATCGTGTACGCGTCCTTGATGGCTACAAAGGAAACACTCACATGGGTGGATGGAACACTGGTAACAACTGGATCCTTTACATCAACGAAAACGTTACAGATCAACAAATCGAAGATTCTAAGAAACAATTGGCTGAAGCTAAAGAATCTCCAGCGCTTGGATTCATCTTTAACACTGACAATGTGAAATCTGAAATCTCAGCTATCTCTAACACAATGCAACAATTCGATACAGCTATCAACACTGGTACTGTAGACCCAGACAAAGCGATTCCAGAATTGATGGAAAAATTGAAATCTGAAGGTGCTTATGAAAAAGTATTGAACGAAATGCAAAAACAATACGATGAATTCTTGAAAAACAAAAAATCATAAGATCAATTGATTTCGTGTATTCATTCCTAATTCCTAAAAACTGAATCACTGTTTTCCTCAGGCTTATCTGGGGGAGGCAGTGATTTTTTGAAACGATAGCATAGATATTCCTGTTCTCTCATTTTCCTTATTTTAACCATTTAGGAAATATTAAGCACTATTTAGGATTTAGAGCAAGAATTTGAGGAAATATGGCTTATATTAGAGATGTTCCGAGTTTACAAAGGAGGGATCACATGAAAAAGTATCAGCTTCTCTTCAAAATAAGTGCTGTCTTGTCTTACCTATTTTTTGTATTTGGACTTTCTCAGCTGACCCTTATCATTCAAAACTATTGGCAATTTTCCTCTCAGGTAGGAAATTTTTTCTGGATTCGAAATATCTTGAGTTTGCTATTTAGCGGAGTCATGATTTGGATTCTGTTTAAGACAGGCCACGGCTATCTCTTTCGCATTCCAAGAAAAAAATGGCTTTGGTATTTGATTTTGACAGTATTAGTGGTAGTGCTCCAGATCTCTTTTAACGTTCAGACAGCTAAACATGTTCAGTCAACTGCTGAAGGTTGGGCCGTATTGATCGGTTATAGTGGGACCAACTTTGCCGAGTTCGGTATCTATATAACTCTGTTCTTTCTAGTACCACTGATGGAAGAGTTAATCTATAGAGGATTACTTCAACACGCCTTCTTTAAACATTCGCGATTTGACCTTGATTTGCTTCTTCCGTCAATTTTATTTGCTCTTCCTCATTTTTCAAGCCTGCCTAGTTTGTTAGATATCTTCATCTTTGCAACATCTGGCATCATCTTTGCTAGTTTGACTCGCTATACCAAGAGTATTTATCCTTCCTATGCGGTGCATGTGATCAATAATATTTTCGCAACATTACCATTTTTGCTGACTTTTTTACATAGGGTGTGGTAAAATACTGGCACGAGCGTTAGGAATGATCGTTTTTCAATTTATAAGTGAATTTCAGGAGGAAAATGACAATGACACCATTAAAATGGTTTGCTGGAGGAAGCGAAAGACGTTGTGAAGCAATGACGATTATAAATCATCTATTGGAAGATATAAAGGATGCGCCTCAATTGACCCTCTTGAAAAATCAATTAGTGATTTATAAAAGACGATTAAAGGACGATGGGACCTCGACTCCATTTATTTTGAGTCAAATGAATGTTGACATCTCACGTGTGTTGATTGACAATAAGCTGACTTTGTCAGAAAGTCAAGCTGAGCAAATCAAAAAATTGAGAGAATTGTCGGCGATTCGCTATGGTTACTGATGAAGTGCAGGGACAGGCCACCTTCTAAAATTTCCAGTCAAATAAATTGCATTCGTTTTCTTAAGCAGGTATACTAGTATAGTTAGATAAAAAATTCTGAAAATTTAAGAATAGAAAAGAGAACAAATCTTATGGCAAAAGATATTCGTGTCTTACTTTACTACCTTTATACTCCAATTGAAAATGCAGAGCAATTTGCTGCAGATCACTTGGCTTTCTGTAAATCAATCGGCCTTAAAGGCCGTATCCTAGTCGCTGACGAGGGAATTAACGGAACAGTTTCAGGTGACTATGAAACAACTCAAAAATACATGGACTACGTTCACAGCCTTCCAGGAATGGAAGACCTATGGTTTAAGATTGACGAAGAAAATGAACAAGCCTTCAAGAAGATGTTTGTTCGCTACAAGAAAGAAATTGTCCACCTTGGTTTGGAAGACAACGACTTTGACAACGACATAAACCCACTTGAAACAACAGGTGCTTACTTGTCTCCAAAAGAGTTCAAAGAAGCCCTTCTTGACGAAGATACAGTTGTCCTTGACACACGTAACGACTATGAGTACGACCTAGGACACTTCCGTGGAGCTATCCGTCCAGATATCCGCAACTTCCGTGAGTTGCCACAATGGGTCCGTGACAACAAGGAAAAATTCATGGACAAGCGTGTCGTGGTTTACTGTACAGGTGGCGTTCGCTGTGAGAAATTCTCAGGCTGGATGGTCCGTGAAGGCTACAAAGATGTCGGTCAATTGCATGGAGGAATCGCAACTTACGGTAAAGACCCAGAAGTTCAAGGTGAGCTTTGGGATGGGAAAATGTATGTCTTTGACGAGCGTATCGCAGTTGATGTTAACCATGTCAACCCAACCATCGTAGGGAAAGACTGGTTTGATGGAACACCATGTGAACGTTATGTCAACTGTGGAAATCCATTCTGTAACCGTCGTATCTTGACATCAGAAGAAAATGAAGACAAGTACCTTCGTGGATGCTCGCACGAGTGCCGTGTTCACCCACGTAACCGCTATGTCTCAGAAAATGAATTGACACAAGCAGAAGTGGTCGAGCGCTTAGCCACTATCGGTGAAAGCTTGGATCAAGCAGCTACTGTATAAGATCAAACAGTCCTCAGGGGCTGTTTTTCTATGCTTTTTACTCAAAAATCTAAAGTTTGTTTCTGTATCTTTCAGGAAAATAGAGTATACTATATGTAAACGATTTCAAAGGAGTCCAGTTATGGCGAAAACATTTTTTATTCCAAATAAACAGAGTATTTTAGGAGAACAGGAAATTTTGACTGCCAAGTCTATCTTGGCCTTGGTAGATGGTTTGGAGTCGCATAGTTATGATGCTGTCTATCTTCGTCAGCCACTTAATCGTCTCGAGTATATCGAGTGTGCGATAGTGGGGCAATCACAATTTCTCTTTAAGGTCAGTTATGCCGATGGTCAAAAGGCTTATCGTGTCGATCTTCCTGACCTACTCACAAAGACAGACTGGGAGATTATCAAATCATTTTTAGATGCCCTGCTTGCTTACACAGGAACTGAGATTGAGGGGCTCGATGGTTTTGACTTTGAAGCTTATTTCCAAGCAGGTATTCAAGCTCATCTGGCTGATAGTGTAGCCCGTTTTACGATTTGCCAAGGAATTTTTAATCCTGTTTTCTTTAGTCATGAGGACTTGAAAAGCTTTTTAGAAGAAGATGGCTTGGCTCAGTTTGAAGCGCGTGTGCGTGCGGTTCAAGAGACAGATGCCTACTTTGCAAAAGTTTCCTTCTATCAGGATGGAGAAGGCCAAGTGCACGGTGTTTACCATCTGGCTCAAGGAGTCAAGACTGTTTTGCCGAGAGAACCATTTGTTCCTGCAGCCTATATTGAGCAATTGGTGGATAAGGAAGTCCAGTGGGAGATTGACTTGGTTCAAATCACAGGAGATGGCTCTAAACCAGAAGACTATGAAGCTATTGCCCGCTTGAACTATGCAAAATTCCCAGAGTCACTACCATCAGCATTTTACCACCAACTAGATGCCAATCAATTAGAAGTGCAACCCATCTTAGACAAAGATTTTAAAGCATTAGCACAAGAAAAGTAAAGCAGAAGCAGGTCAATCGACTTGCTTTTTTACATATAAAAAATCCTGCCATGAAAGACAGGATTGAAGTTTAAAGAAAGGCCAAGATACGAAGATAATCTCCAATCAGTGCCACTTCAGCTACAAAGAAGAGGAGGATAATGACTCCGTTCACAAGGACAGACAAGAATAACTGATAGAAGGAGTCGGTTTCACTTGCTTGACTTGGTCTTGTAATGATATGGAGACTGGCAAGTAGAATGATTCCAATGCTAATCACACACAAAAGGGCTGTAAATCGTAGGCTATCAAAGAAGGCAAAGAAACTAGCAATAGCAGTGAGGAAGATTGGAATTGCCAAGAGTTGGCTATATTGTTGGAGAACCTTTTCTAGCGTCCAGTCCTTTTCCTGGTGGATAAATCGTCTCACGACGAAACTACCCAAGAGGAATGAAAAGAAGAAGAGTGTTGTTGCTACTAGGATAGAGATAATCGAAAAGAGATTTAATGAAGCAAATTGTTCAGGGAAGTGATTATGCATAGTTGCTATATGTCCATAGTAAGCATGTTTGATGTGGTAGATACTAAAGAAAAAGGAAGATGCAGAAAACAGAATGAGCAAGAGAAAGGCTGTGTAACTGTGTGTGCTACTTGTTTCAAGATTGCTCGTAGGAGATTTGATTGCTTCCACTAGCCAAGACCAAAAATCAAGCGCTTGCTCTTTCCATCTATCCGTCGATTTTGGAGCTTGGTCGGGGATGTAAGGACTTTCTAAGGATTTACTGATAAGAAGGGGCTCTTTCGTGGTTGGTTTTTGCTGAGGAAGTGCTTCTTGACTCTCTTCAGCTATAGTGACTTTTTCGGTTTCACTAGGAAGGTCTGACTCTTCTTCAGTAGAATAGGATGCCTTCTTTTCTTCTATTTCTGTTCTCGCTTCACCGTCTTCAGGAGTTTCAATTTTCTCTTCTTGCTGGCTTTCCAATTCGACTTCAGCTTGAGAAACTTCCTTCTCTAACTGAGTATTTTTTTCAATTGGCGTATCGAGATCGGCTATAGTTTCTTCAGCCTTGTCTGCAACATCTTGGACTTGTTCATCAGGCTTGTTCTTGCTTGTTGTTTTTACAAAATCATTACTTTCAAACCATTCTTGTTTCATGGTAGAACCTCCTTTTTAGTGGGTTATGTGTCATAGTGGTCGATATAAATAGGTTTATTAAGGTCTGTTAGCTGTAGTTTCAAGACTAATATAATCATCAGCCTTAGCGATGAGTTGACCTTTTGCATCAGTTTTTTCAGTTTTGTAAGGGTTGCTTAATTCGTTGGGGTGGCGTTGACTCTCATCTCTCGATAACTGATAAATAGGACCATGGTGACTCGAGAGGTCTAAGTTAATTTCTTGGCTTTCTTTTTGAGTTAGCATGATACTGAGCGCATTTTTAGAAGATAGTTCTACTTTACCATATACTTTAATATTTTCAGCGTGGAAGTGCTTCTCTGTTGACTCTAGCTGACTATCTGTAAGGTCTGTATCAAAGATATTGACGATATTAGGGGTTGTGAGTTTACTGTTTTTGATACGACTTCCTTCAATTCGGAGGAGATAGCCATTTGTATTGAGAGTTGCATTTTCAAGACTAGCATTTATGATGGTGGTTTGTCTGCGATTGGCTGAGATGTTGATTCCTTTTAGGCTTCTTCCTTTTGGTAATTGGAGAATAACTTCATCAAAACGACTAGAGTAGCCGCTTGCGATATGGAGAATCCCGCCAATTCCAGAAGAGAGAAACGGACTTTTAGACAGTTTCTTATCAGTGAGGCTTAGCGTTTTATCGTTCTGATTTGTGACAAGATCATGGTTAGCAGAAATAGATGGATGATAAGAAATGTGGATTTGATCATCCAAAGAGTCCGTGATGGTCAGCGCGTGTTGGTGGAGCGTAATCTCTAGGTTTTCGACTTCCTTGCCAAATGTCAGCTCTTCCATCCGACTATCATAGACAGGCTCTTTGGACATGGAAAGTAGGCTCTTAATCCCGTCAGATTGGATTCCTACAAAGAGCAGGATAAAGCCGATAACAGTAGTCACCACACCAAAGATGAGAAATCCTTTTGTCAATTTACGCATGCTGATCACCTCTCTTTCCTTTTTTGAGAACAAATTGTACCAGGCGAACAATGAGTAGGCCGAAGAAGCGAGCTACATAGGAAATACCTAGTAAAACCAGAGAAGAAGCACCGATAGCCAGTAAACCAGAACCGAAAATCAAGATAAAGGCTGATTTAGCTTGGGCGAGGACAGTGAAACTTTCAACTAAAAATAGGAATCCGCCGATGATACCAAGTATGGAAATCGCAAAGAAAGCCAGAATGACAGTCAAAGCAGCCACAAGGATTGCGAACAGGGACACGAGGATGGCGATTCCCAGAGGAATACCGATGGGTGCTGCAAGGAGAGCTAACAAGGCGATATGCAAAATTTGTCGGTTATTCTTTTGAGTGGGTGCCTCATTGATTTTTTTATCGAGGAGATTGGAGAGAACTTCGTGGGCTGCTTCTTTTGGAGTTCCCAAGCTAGCGATGAGTTCTTCTTCTCCTTCGACTCCAGCATCGTCAAAGAGTTCCCTGAAATAGTCCATGGCTTCAATTTGGTCAGCCTGAGGCAGTTTTTTGAGATAGAGTTCTAGCTGAGTCAGGTATTCAGTTCTTGTCATGGCGGATACTCCCTTCTATGATGCCATTAATGGTGTCTGTATAGAGTGCCCATTCATCTTTTAGGGTCACGAGCTGTTCTATACCACCATTTGTCAAGGAGTAGTATTTGCGCATGCGACCTTGGAACTCTCTAGAATAGGTTGTCAGAAAGCTATTGCTTTCCAATTTTTTTAGGATAGGATAGAGTGTAGATTCTTTGATATTAGCGATCAGCTTAATGGTTTGGCTAATCTCATAACCATAAGAATCATCCTGCTCCAGTACGGCCAAGATGAGAAATTCAATCAAGGCAGAGGATGTTGGAAAGTACATGGGGAACCTCCTTTTCTAATGTGTAAGATTTTTATATATAATTTTTCTACACATACATTGTACATCTAAAAGAAAGCCCTGTCAAGAGAAATGTGTAAAATTTTTATATATAAAAAACTTCTAGGAAAAACTAGAAGTTTAGAGGATTTTATCGGCTTTGTCCACTGTAAAGAGGGCCATAGTCATCAGGATATCGACGAGCAAGAGGGTAGCTACAGCTGGTACCCAAGAGTGGAACAGGTCAAAACTGTAACCAAAGAGGGTTGGCCCAAAGGCTGCTAGGATATAGCCTCCTGTTTGAGACAAACCAGACAATTGAGCAGTCTTTTCAGGGGCGCTTGTCTTGAGTGAAAAGTTGACCATGAGATAAGGGAAGAGGGCGCTAGTTGCGGTTCCGATGAGGAGATGGATGGCAAGCCAGTAAAAGAAATTACCGATTGGGAAGAAGAGCATGGAAATGCCGACCACACCAGCGAGTGAAACCAAAGTGAGCATGAGCTGACGGTTGCGAGTAGATAAGCTGGTTGTTAGGCTTGGGATAGTCATTGAAAAAGGAATGCTAATCAGAGAGAAGATAGAAGTCAGCAAGCCAGCTTCGTGACTGGATAGACCTGCATGGATGGCCATGGTAGGTAGCCAAGTCATAGCGGTGTAAAAGAGCAAGGATTGAAAACCTGCAAAGACAATCACTGCCCAGACCTGTTTATTATGCATGACCTTTGTTTTGCTTTTTTGTTTGGTTTGTGGAGCCAGTCTGTGATTATAGCGGTGATTAGGCAGCCAGACCAAAAAAGTTGCTAGGCAGAGCAGGGTGAGGAGGATGATAAGCCCTTTCCAAGAACTGGCTTGTGTAATGGGCACGGCTAGATAGGAAGCCAGAGCCGTCGCAATCCCCATAGAAGTTACATATAAGGTGGTCAGAAAACCAATCTTCTTTGGTTGATTGGCTTGGATAAGACTAGGAAGCAGAACATTGATGACTGCGATGCTTGCCCCAACCATCAAGGTTCCTAGATAGAGGAGAGGCAGATTGATTAGTCGAATGAGAGAACCGATGGTCAAGAAGAAGAGGCTGTAGGTGAAGAGATGCTCCAAGCCAATTTTCTGAGCCAATCGGGTAGAAAAGAGCGAGAAGAGAGTAAACATGAGGAGGGGAAGGCTGGTCAAGACACCAAGTGAACTAACTTCTACCCCCAGACCTTGCGAAATATCTCCCAAAATAATGGGTAAAACAGTAAATGGAGTCCGCAAGGAAACACCAATCAGGATAATACCTGGAACAAAAAAGAGTGATTGCTTTTTCATATAATACCTCTTCTAGCTGATTTTAATAACAGCTTATTTTAAGGCTTTTTCCCTATAATGTCAAGTAAGGTTTCTGGCTTTCAAGATAAAAATAGGAAAGTCTTGAAAATTATGATAAAATAGTGGAAGGAAATCTATACATTGGAGAAAAACTGTGTCTGAAAAGCAAAAAATCAGCGTATTGATGTCGGTCTATATCAAGGAAAATCCGACATTTTTAAAGGATGCTATTGAGAGTGTTCAAAATCAGACCCTGAAACCGAGCGAATTGGTTCTGGTTGAGGATGGGCCTTTGACACCTGAACTCTATCAGGTATTAGACCAAGTGGAAGCTGAGTCTGATATTCCAGTGAAACGTTGCCCCTTAGAAGAAAATCAAGGTTTGGGTCTGGCTCTTCGATACGGTGTTTTACAGTGCCAGTATGATATTATTGCCCGTATGGATACGGATGATATAGCTGTTCCAGATCGTTTTGAGAAACAGGTTCAGCTAATGGAGAAGGACAAGCTCGACCTATTAGGTGGACATATTGCAGAATTTATTGACAATCCTGATGAGATCGTTTCTTACCGTCGTGTTCCAACCCAGCATGCAGATATTGTAGCTTATCAAAGGATGAGAAGTGCCTTTAACCACATGACTGTTATGTTTAAGAAGGACATGGTTCTCAAGGCAGGCAATTATGAAGATGGGCTTTATATGGAGGATGATCTCCTCTGGCTCAATATGATTGCTGCAGGAGCCAAGACTGGCAACCTCGATCAAATCTTGTGTCAGGTTCGTGTTGGAGCAGGGATGTTTGAGCGTCGTGGGGGACTACGTTATCTCAAACTCTATCGTCAAGCTCGTCAGCGCATGCTGAAGCGAGAACAAATTTCTTATCTGGAATATGCCAAGAGTGTTGCGATTCAGATGGTTGTTGCTCTTTGTCCAGGATTTGTCAGACAGTTTATTTTTATGAAACTGTTACGAAAAAGCAAGTAAAAGATTGTAGCAAATCGTAAACTTTAGAAAAAGTGTTATAATAACAATATAATGCTCTTCGAAAATCAAATTCAAACCGCGTCAACGTCGCCTTGCCGTAGGCATATGTTACTGACTTCGTCAGCTCTATCTGCAACCTCAAAACAGTGTTTTGAGCAACCTACGGCTAGTTTCCTAGTTTGCTCTTTGATTTTCATTGAGTATAATCATCCGGCTCTTTTAAGGAGGAGTAAATTTCTATGAATAAAAAACTCACAGATTATGTGATTGATCTGGTGGAAATTTTAAATAAGCAACAAAAACAGGTTTTCTGGGGAGTATTTGATATTTTGAGTATGGTGGTTTCCATCATTGTATCTTATATCTTATTTTACGGCTTGATTAATCCAGCACCTGTTGACTACATTATCTATACGAGTTTGGCCTTCTTGTTTTATCAATTTATGATTGCATTTTGGGGCTTGAACGCTAGTATTAGTCGTTACAGCAAGATTACGGATTTCATGAAAATCTTTTTTGGTGTGACTGCGAGCAGCGTCTTGTCATATAGTATCTGCTATGCCTTCTTGCCACTCTTCTCCATCCGTTTCATCATTCTCTTTATCTTGTTGAGTACCTTCTTGATTTTATTGCCACGGATTACTTGGCAGTTAATCTACTCCAGACGCAAAAAAGGAAGTGGTGATGGAGAACACCGCCGTACTTTCTTGATTGGTGCCGGTGATGGTGGAGCTCTCTTTATGGATAGTTACCAACATCCAACTAGTGAATTAGAACTTGTCGGTATTTTGGACAAGGATGCTAAGAAAAAGGGCCAAAAACTTGGTGGAATCCCTGTTTTGGGTTCATATGATGATCTGCCTGAATTGGCTAAACGCCATCAAATCGAGCGTGTTATCGTTGCGATTCCGTCACTTGATCCGTCAGAATATGAGCGTATCTTGCAGATGTGTAATAAGCTGGATGTCAAATGTTACAAGATGCCTAATGTTGAAACTGTTGTTCAAGGACTTCACCAAGCAGGTACTGGGTTCCAAAAAATTGATATCATAGACCTTTTGGGCCGTCAGGAAATTCGTCTTGACGAATCGCGTCTGGGCGCAGAACTGACAGGTAAGACCATATTAGTCACAGGGGCTGGTGGTTCAATCGGTTCTGAAATCTGTCGCCAAGTTAGTCGCTTCAATCCTGAACGCATCGTCTTGCTCGGTCATGGGGAAAACTCAATCTACCTTGTTTATCATGAGCTGATTCGTAAGTTCCAAGGGATTGATTATGTGCCAGTTATCGCAGATATTCAAGACTACGACCGTCTGTTGCAAGTTTTTGAGCAGTACAAGCCAGCTATTGTTTATCATGCGGCAGCCCACAAGCACGTTCCTATGATGGAGCGCAATCCAAAAGAAGCCTTCAAAAACAATATCCGTGGAACTTACAATGTTGCTAAAGCTGTTGATGAAGCCAAAGTACCTAAGATGGTTATGATTTCGACAGATAAGGCGGTTAATCCACCAAATGTTATGGGAGCAACCAAGCGCGTGGCGGAGTTGATTGTCACTGGCTTTAACCAACGTAGCCAATCGACCTACTGTGCGGTTCGTTTTGGGAATGTACTTGGTAGCCGTGGTAGTGTCATTCCAGTCTTTGAACGCCAGATTGCTGAAGGTGGGCCTGTAACGGTGACAGACTTCCGCATGACCCGTTACTTTATGACTATTCCAGAAGCTAGCCGTCTGGTTATCCATGCTGGTGCTTACGCCAAGGATGGAGAAGTCTTTATCCTTGATATGGGCAAACCAGTCAAGATTTATGACTTGGCTAAGAAAATGGTCCTTCTAAGTGGACACACCGAAAGCGAAATTCCAATTGTTGAAGTTGGAATCCGCCCAGGTGAAAAACTCTACGAAGAACTCTTGGTATCAACCGAACTTGTTGACAATCAGGTTATGGATAAGATTTTCGTTGGTAAGGTTAATGTCATGCCTCTAGAAGCCATCGATCAAAAGATTGAAGAGTTCCGTACTCTTAGTGGAGATGAGTTGAAGCAAGCTATTATCGCCTTTGCCAATCAAACAACCCACGTTGAATAAAAAAGAAAAACGCATATTATCAGGTGCAGTTCAAAGAGCCTTGGTAATATGCGTTTTGTTATGTAGAAGCTTGCCTCATTTTCTTCTGAAATGGAGTTGTTGCCCAGTCTATGTTATTGAAAATATTTCAAAACTTCTAAGGGTTTGTGGGCGATATAATCAGGCTGATAGTCTAGTAGATCTGCTTGTTCTCCAAATCCCCAAGTGACGGCCAATTTCTGAATGCCTGTTTCTTGAGCTCCAAGCATATCAAACTTGGTATCTCCGATGATGATGGCTTGTTCCGGTGCTAGTTGATGTGTCTGCAAGGCCTGGCGAATGACATCTGCCTTATGGGGTGCTTCAGGGCTGGAACCATAAATGCCATCAAAGAAATGATGGATTCCCAAGTTTTTAGTCATGTCTTGAGCGGTTGGAGTATTCTTTGTAGTGGTGATGTAGAGAGGGTAATTCTTGGATAGTTCTTGAAGCAAGTCTACAATCTGAGGAAAGAGTTGAGCTTCATGGATGCCTTTTGCCTTATAGTAAGAACGATATATCTGCACGGCTTCAGAAATTTGGTCTTTGGGCAGACAGGTCGCAAAACTACTTTCGAGAGGTGGCCCCATAAAACCACGAATAGTTTTGGCATCAGGACTAGGCACCCCCAGTTCCTTAAAAGTATGAGTAAAGGCATTGTGAATCCCGATAGAACTGTCAACGAGGGTTCCATCTAAATCGAAAAAGATAGCTGTGATAGAGGTCATGGTTTCTCCTATTTGATAAGCTTATTCTCCGAAAATTTCTTTTTGGAGGCGACGACCAGTAGGGGTGGCAGCGAGTCCACCTTCAGCTGTTTCACGAAAGGCGGTTGGCATGCTTGCTCCTACTTGGTACATGGCATCGATAACTTCATCCACAGGAATTTTAGATTCGATACCTGCCAGGGCCATGTCTGCTGCGATGAAGGCAAAGCTGGCTCCCATGGCATTACGCTTGACACAGGGAACTTCGACCAAGCCGGCAACAGGGTCACAGATAAGGCCCAGCATATTTTTAATGACAAAGGCAATGGCCTGACTGGCCTGATAAGGTGTTCCACCGGCAGCTAGAGTCAAGGCTGCAGCACTCATAGCAGAGGCCGAACCAACCTCGGCCTGACAGCCACCTTCAGCACCTGAGATAGAGGCATTGTTTGCGATGACTAGTCCAAAGGCACCGGCAGCAAAGAGGAAATCCAGTTGTTGCTCGTGATTGAGGTCTAATTTTTCAATAGCAGCAGTGAGAACGGAAGGCAGACAGCCAGCACTTCCAGCGGTCGGAGTGGCACAGACCAAGCCCATTTTGGCATTGTGTTCATTGACTGCGATGGCATTTCGGGCAGCTGATAGAATCGTGTAATCTGATAGAGTTTTTCCGTTTTTGATGTAGTGATCCAATTTGGCAGCATCTCCACCTGTCAGGCCACTACGAGATTTATTTTCATTGAGGCCAAGTTGGACAGAGGCTTTCATGACTTCCAGATTGCGTTCCATGAGAAGGAAGACTTCTTCACGTTCGCGACCGGTCAATTCAAACTCTGTTGTAATCATGAGTTCTGCGACATTTCCTTGAAAGTCCAGATCTGCTTGCTCGACCAATTCTTTGATAGAATAAAACATGATTCCTCCTATTTAAAGAAATTGACATTGTGGAGATGAGGGATTTTTCGAATTTCTTCGATGGCCTCATCACAGTTGCGACTATCGACTTCGATAATCATAATGGCTTTTTCACCAGCTTTTTCACGAGTGACATTCATCTGGGCGATATTGATATCATAGCGAGAAAGTGCCTCCGTAACAAGTGCAATCATACCTGGAATATCTTGATGAACGATGATGATAGTCGGTGTATTCATATTGAGAGAGACGGCAAAGCCATTGAGTTCGGTGACCTGAATATTCCCTCCACCGATAGAAATACCAGTCACGCTGATGGTCTTGTGCGCGTTTTTGACGGTAATTTTAGTGGTGTTTGGGTGAGGAGCATTGCTGTCTTTCTGAATGGTCCAGACAATCTTGATACCACGCTTGTGGGCAATCTCCAGGCTGTTTGGGATTTCAGGATCATCTGTATCCATGCCTAAAATACCTGCCACAAGGGCTAGATCTGTCCCGTGACCACGATAGGTTTTAGCGAATGAGTTAAAAAGTTGGAATTCGACTTCTGTCGGAGTATCATCAAAAATGGAAGAGACAATCTTCCCAATACGAACAGCACCAGCGGTATGACTACTAGATGGGCCAATCATAACTGGTCCGATGATATCAAAGACAGATTGAAAACGAAGTGATTTCATCAGTTTCCCCTTATAAAAATTCTTATCTCTATTATATCAAAGAATGGGTGTCTTGACTTTAATTGTGGATGAAAACCTTTTTAGTACTACAAACAGCATAAAAAAGCATCTTTTGTGACAAAAAATAGCTTGTTTAGAGAAATAAAAAATACTTTTGTAATATTTCTACATAAAAGTGTCAAGAAACGGTAATATTTAAAGGGTATGATAGAACTATAGAAAGAAGGAGAATTTTCAAATATGAAATCAACAACTAAAAAGATTAAAACAACTCTTGCAGGAGTAGCTGCCTTGTTTGCAGTATTTGCTCCATCATTTGTATCTGCTCAAGAATCATCAACTTACACTGTTAAAGAAGGTGATACACTTTCAGAAATCGCTGAAACTCACAACACAACTGTTGAGAAATTGGCAGAAAACAACCACATCGACAACATTCATTTGATTTATGTTGGTCAAGAGTTGGTTATCGATGGCCCTGTAGCACCTGCTGCAACACCAGCGCCAACTACTTATGCAGCACCAGCAGCTCAAGATGAAACTGTTTCAGCTCCAGTAGCAGAAACTACAGAAGTAGCAGAAGAAGCTCCAGTGGCAAGCGCACCTGCAGCAGAAGAAACAGTTGCTTCAACAGAAACTTCAGCACCAGCTGCAACTGTAAGCGGATCTGAAGCAGAAGCTAAAGAATGGATTGCACAAAAAGAATCAGGTGGTAGCTACACAGCTACAAACGGCCAATACATCGGACGTTACCAATTGACAGATTCATACTTGAACGGTGACTACTCAGCTGCTAACCAAGAACGTGTGGCAGATGCCTATGTTGCAGGACGTTACGGTTCATGGACTGCTGCTAAAAACTTCTGGCTTAACAACGGCTGGTATTAAGAAATAACGAACAGAATAATATGAAAAGGTCGAGGAAATCCCTCGACTTTTTATAGTTTCTTTGGTTGATAATAGGTCTCTACTTCTTTTTTGAGATGAGACAGCATAGAAGTTTCATCGATCAGCTCCAGAAGGGAGAAACCTTTTTGGATAAGTTTCGCATCATCCCTACAAATTCCGATACGGACATAGGCGACAGCCAAGCTATCATATTTTTTCTTTTTCTTGGCATCCTCTAGTAAAGTATCGCAGATTTGTTGGCATATGTTTTTATCTTGATTGTATAGATAGAGTGTGGAAAGGTTGAGTAGGATTGTCATTCGCAAGTCATATAAATGTTGATAGTTTTTATAGATTTCCAAGCGTTGCAATATTTTTCCAGTGATGAGATGGAGATGTTCAATAGGAAAGCTGAAAAGGATGGTATTGAGGATTTTTAGATCATTTTCATACCATGTATCTTGTTTTTCAATTTTTTCCCAAAGTTTTGTGATAGTCTGTTTTACTTGGTCTGACAGTTGCTCTGTACCATGTCGACGGATATGAATGACAATTTCCAGCATATCCCTTATTTCTTCTATAGGCAGGTCGTAGTGGATTTTGAGATAGTCTTGGCATGTTTCAAAAAAATGAACTAGACTACTACTACCAATTATAGAAGTCATATTGAGATAAGTTTGCATGATTTCTGTTCGTTGGCTCGGTTGATAGAGATGGCAGATGTAGTCAAACTCTTCAAAGCTCATATTGATTTGCCGAAGAAGAAACTCCATATTTTCATATTTTGGGGTTGCCTTGCCACTTTCAATCTTTGATAGGCTAGTTCTTGAGAGGATATTTCCACAGACCTCTTCTTGAGTCAAGCCTTTTGACTCACGTATTTCTTTATAGACCTTTCCAAAATCATAACGCATAATTTTCTCCTTTTCGTGAAAAAAGTTAACAAATAATAAAATCCAATTAAAAATATTGTATCATAATAACAGGAATAGTAAAAAAGAAAACTAAAATAATGTGTGAAAAAAGTTAACTAATTTTAAAATAGAATAAAGAAGAGGTATACTGTAGATACAAAATACAGGGAGGAATAAAAAATGGAAGTTATAAATGTAAGTAAGCATTATGGTCATTCAATCATTCTCAAAGATATAAATTTTGCACTTAATAAGGGTGAAATTGTTGGTCTAGTAGGGAGAAACGGAGTTGGCAAGAGTACATTGATGAAAATTCTTGTTCAGAATAATCAACCGACTTCAGGGAATATTATAAGTAGTGATAATGTTGGGTATTTAATTGAAGAACCAAAATTATTTTTATCTAAAACAGGTTTAGAGAATTTAAAATATCTGGCAAACTTATATGGTGTTGACTACAATCAAGAAAGATTTGGGAGTTTGATTCAAGAGTTAGATTTGACTCAGTCTATTAATAAAAAAGTAAAGACCTATTCTTTGGGTACAAAACAAAAATTAGCTTTGCTTCTAACTCTTGTTACGGAACCTGATATATTGATTTTAGATGAACCGACTAATGGTTTAGATATTGAATCATCACAAATAGTTTTAGCGGTTCTAAAAAATTTAGCTTTACATGAAAATGTGGGAATTTTAATATCGAGTCATAAATTAGAAGATATTGAAGAAATTTGTGAAAGGGTTCTTTTCTTGGAGAACGGGCTTTTGACATTTCAAAAAGTAGGAAAAGATAGTCATAATTGCTTGTTTGAGATAGCTTTTTCATCAGCTACAGATAGAGACATTTTCATTAGCAAACAAGAATTTGGGGATATTGTTCAGGAAGAGGGACTGAGAATTACTATGTCTGGGAATATTCAAAGTAGTGAGCTTTTTAAATTTTTTAACGAAAACTCTATTAAAGTAGTTGATTTTGAAACTAAAAAAGAGACGCTTAAAGATATTTATCTAAATCGTTCAAAATAAAGGAAGGTTATAATCATGAAATTAAATAAATTGAATTTTCTTAAGGAAAATATAAGAGATTTATATTCATCAGGCGTAATATATTTCGGATTGATTATCTCGTTTATACCGCCGCTACTGGTTACATTCTTTATTCTAAAGACTCAAGGGACATCACTTGGTATTAAGCATATTTCAAATTTTTATGCCATGCTCGGTATGTTAATGGCTGTTATACATGCTAACCGAATTATTAGCAGGGATTTTTCCCACAATACGATCAGTTTATTTTATAATCAACAGAAAAATCGGATGATTTACGTCTTGTCCAATTTTCTATATGCCATCTCAGTTTCCATTATTTATGCTTTGAATGGTATTTTGTTACTAGTCATCGTAAGTAAATTGGGTGTTCCAGGTGCTTTAGGGTTAGATTTTATAGCAGTCATTGTAGTCAATACAATTTTGTTAGTCCTATTTTATTTTCTATTATCTTACATTTTCTATTTATACAAATTGAAAAGTGGCTTGGTATTTGGTATTTTAGTAGCTTTACTACTCTTTGTCCCTAATATATTAAATACGATTATGATGAATACTAGTAATGATTTGTTTATCAAAGCAATTGAACTTCTTCCTTTTTATTCCTTACCTGTATTTGTGGCTTCAAATACGATGTCTATTAGTCAGTATCTTGTGGCAACCACTACAATCATTTTATTGTACTTTTTCACTCTCAAGAAAAGCAAGGAGTATTCATTTTAGTTTCGTTTAGTATTATTTACCGTCTTAAAATCTAGCAAAAAATAAAAAGATGTTGCGCTGACTAGAGAAAATTAGAATGTATAACAGAGGTAAACAGATAATTGTAGGGGAATTAAGTCTTCTATTGATGAGCATGAATTTTCTTATAACATTATCCAACAAACTGACCTATGAAACTTCAAAAATTCAAAAACCACACGGTATTCCTTTCAAATTGATTGTATTCAAGACTGAAACTACAGTGTGGTTTTATTTGGAAGCTAGTTTTTGCCCAGCTTCTTTTTGCTTACATGCAGAGAATACTGTTCACACTATGTAGCCAATTTGATATAATCTTATCAAAAAGTAGTATAATGTTTTTATAGAATATAAATAGTGGTGGATAGCATGCATGCATTATTAGCAACAAGATTAAAAAATAAGCGAAAAGAGCTGGGTTGGTCGCAAAAAGAATTGGCAGAAGGAATTTGCCAACAAACTCAGATAAGTCGCATGGAACAAGGCAAATATATGCCAGGAGCAGATTTGTTATATAAATTATCTGAAAAAATGGGCTTAAATATGGACTATTTCTTTTCAGGAGAAATTTCGAAAGAGTTTCTAGGCTTGTCTGCTTTCAAGAGATTGTCTGAAACATTATTGGAAAATCAAGATTACGCCTCTTTGCAATATGCTTTTGAGGGAGAAAGAAAGCAACAGATTTCCTTATCTTTTGATGAAAAGATTTATCTGGACTGGATAGATGCCATTCTAACCTATCAATGTGAACATCAATTAAAACTAGCTATTTCAAAAATAGAGGACATCCTCAGTAGGATTAGTATTGATAAAGTGGACTACTTATATATTTTGAATACCCTGCTGATTTTCTTAGGCTATGATGAGGATAAGGGGAAATTTGAGCAACTATATAATCAGGTTTCCGTAGCCCTTTCAAAAATCGATACCAGTGTGCGTGAACAAATTGAGTTGTATATCAAAATAAAATACAATTATTGTTATCACCTTTGGAAACAGGAGGAGATGGATAAGTCCAGAGCGCTATTATTGGAGATAATTGAATTTTGTAACAAATATCATAGTAGCTTTAGGTTAGCAGATTTGTATTGTTTGTTGGGAAATGTAACAGAAGATCTTGATATCTCTGTTGCTAAGGACTATTATATGAAAGCTAAGGTGCTCTATCTAATTGAAAATAATGAAGTTATGGCACTAAAGGTAGAACAATATCTGATGGATAAGTAGTCAGAGAATGTATGAGGATAGCAGAAGCTATCTTTTTTATGTGCAAGATATAACTATAATTCTTCTTTTCAAAAATATCTAGTATATTGCTTGAATTACTTGACAGGTTATATATGTTGATTTATAATATAGGTGAAACGAGTTGTGTAAACGCTACCAAAAACGGTATTCTTAACTTTGTATTTATTCGAGAATTATGATGTAGCTAGAAAAGGCGTGGAAAAATGTTTAAAAATAAGGAGCTTTTTCGAGTAGTCATGATATTTGTGATAGGAATTATCCTAATTTTAATGACACCAGTCTTATTTAAAGTTGTTATGGAACTATTTTCAAAATAAATAGACCTCTGCTTTAAGTGGAGTAGTGAATCAGGAGGTTAAGTGATGAACTACAATTTAAAATATATCTTATCAGGAATATTTATCATAGTCTTTATAGGTTTCCTAGTCTGGATGCGTTATTTTAATCAGAGGAAGGAAGAAGAGCATTCGGATGTGTCTTTTGAAGAGAGATTAGACAGTGAGGTCAAGACATTATATAAACAACTAGGATTGGGTGAGGAGCCTCATTATTTCTTAGTGTATCGCTACCTACATCCTTGGTTTGATTTGGCGATTTTACCACCAACGGTTGAAATTTTCTTAACTAAAATAGCGCTGGTGATGGTAACTCCAGATGAACTACTGATAAGAAATCTTGGGAATGGGATGACTTTCACAAGTGAGCATCATCGTGATTTGCGTCAAGGACTTATCCGCATTCCAAAATCAGAGATGAAAGAATTTGAGATTCGCAACTGGAAAAGAGCTTTTGTATTTGGCGATTTTTTGACCATCAAAACAAGCCAACATAGCTATTATTTGCAGGTCAGAGATGATGGCCTTCAGAGGGGAAGTCTTTCTACCAAACATTTCTCAGACTTGAAACGACAAGATTTTTTAGGATTATTGACAGATAAAAGGACATTTTGATAGACAATTGCCCAAAAAGCCAATCTCTGAACGTTCAAAAATTCAAAAACCACACAGTATTCCTTTTGATTTGATTGTGTTTAAGATTGGAATTACAGTGTGATTTTATTAGGAAGCTAGTTTTTGCTAGCCTCGTCTCTTCACGGGAGGTATCTCTATGAAAAAAATCAGTCATCTTTGTATGCTCCTGCTCTTGCTGTGTACTACGTTTTTTGTCCTGAATGTAAATGTTACACGAGAAATAGTGCGGATTCAGGAGATGGGCAAGACAACTTATTCATTTGACTTGTACTTGAAAGATGTCACTAAACCGACAGAAACGATTCTTCAATTTTTTGAAGAGGTCGCAAGTCAAGACAAGGTCTCTATTATCAAAGTAGATAATGGCGATGAGGTGGTCAAGGCTGGTGTTTTTGATAAGGAAACCTTCCCCTATCAGGAGTTCGGTCTGACTTCTCTTGATTTTTCAAAGAATGAGAAGGGAGTCTACAGCAACCAGAACCTTCCCAATAATCTAGGAACCATTCCCACCTTTTTAAAGGTGAAGCTCATTCGACTCCAGACCTTCCAATCCTATATTGAGGATAAATCCCATACTGTAAATGGACGCTACATGATTACCTCCAGCAAAGAGATAGATCGCGATATCATTCTACAAAAGTGGAGTGATTTTTTCCAGATAGATAAGACGATTTTATTAGAACCTACTTACCGAAGTCAGGTTGGAGTGCTAAATCAAGCTTTGTTACTATCTATCATTATCTTTATCTTGGCAATCTTGCTTGTGATTTTAATGACAGTTTATCAGCCGATGATGGAGATGAAACGAGTGGGGGTTCAAAAGTTACTTGGTTTTCAAAGCAGGGCGATTTTAGCTGGTTTTGTAAAGACTAATTTTTATCTTCTCTTGGGTGGAAGTCTTATCATTGATTTGGGACTATTTTTAGTGCTGGACTACAGACCAAAACTTCTGTTCCCAAGTTTACTCTTATCCCAATTTCTGCTTTTACAGTTGTATTTGTTCATCAGTTGGCTGACCTACCTGATGATTCAAAAAATGACAGTTAGTTCCATGTTGAAAGGTTTTTCATCTGTCAAACTTGGTCTCATCTTCAATTATGTGATGAAAATTGGAACCACCATTTTATTGACGGTTTTACTGATTGGGGTAGGCAGAAGTTTAGAACAAGAAAACAAAGAACTTGCTTATCAGCAACAGTGGGTAAGCCAAGGGAATTACTTGACCTTAGAAACCTTCCAACTCAATGATAACCTGTGGCAAGAAGAGCTAGCAGGGTCAGGGAAATCTACAGATTATTTCTACCAATTTTATCAAGATTTGCTAGCAAAAATACAAGTAAATTATGTGCGAAGTGCGAGTCTTCCTATCAAACCAGTCATCAAAGCAGAACAAGTGCAGCAGTACCAACTGCCTGATAAGGTAGATGTTTACTATGCTAATAGCAATTTTCTAAAGAGCAAGGGATTCAAGTTACCAGATACCAGCACTAAAAAGGTGATTTTGTTGCCAGCCAGTGATAAAGGACAAGAAGGCAAGAATCAGTTCTTGGGAAAATCCATCGCCTATCTTTCTATGAGGTATGAAGATCAGCAAAAGCAAAGGATAGAAGATATGGATGTAGAAATTACCTACTATGAAGGAGATTGGTCTTTCTTCCCTTATAATAATGAGCGAAAGGAAAATCTCCACAATCCAATCATTAGTCTGGTAAATGATCAAGACATGATGTGGGAAGAAAAGACTCGCTTGTCAACGACAGGTTTAAACAATCCTATGAAAGTTGAAAATACAGAACAAAATCAAAAAGTGATTACGGAGTTAGTTGAGAAATTATCAGATGGGAATTATTTAAAATTTTCATCGCTTCAATCCATTCAACAAGAGAAAGTAGATTCTTATCGAGATGCAGTTCGAAATTTTAATATACTCTTTGCTTTGTTTGGTCTCCTTAGCATGATGATTTCCTACTTCTTATTGGTAACAACTTTCTTATTGAAGCGAACAGATATCATTACCAAGAAGTTTATGGGGTGGAAACTGGTCGATCGCTACCGCCCTCTCTTAGTTCTGCTCTTGCTGGGCTATAGTCTCCCTCTTCTAATATTGATTTTCTTTGCCCATGCACTCTTGCCACTTCTACTGTTTGCAGGTTTTACATGTTTGGATATACTATTTGTGCTAGTCTTGGCCTCTAGGATGGAGAAAAGAAGTCTAGTAGAATTATTGAAAGGGGGCATCTTATGATTGAGTTAGAAAATATTACCAAAACCATTGGAGGAAAAGTGATTTTGGATAACTTGTCTCTCAGGATTGATCAGGGGGATTTGGTAGCCATTGTTGGCAAGAGTGGCAGTGGTAAGTCGACCTTGTTAAATTTATTAGGTTTGATAGACGGTGAGTATAGCGGACGGTATGAGATTTTTGGTCAGACAAATCTATCGGTTAATTCTGCTAAATCACAAACAATAATCCGTGAGCATATCTCTTATCTGTTTCAAAATTTTGCCCTGATTGATGATGAAACGGTCGAGTACAATCTCATGCTGGCGCTGAAATATGTGAAATTATCCAAGAAAGACAAGCTCAAAAAGGTGGAAGAGATTTTAGAGAGAGTAGGTTTGTCAGCTACGTTGCATCAAAAGGTCTCCGAGTTGTCTGGGGGCGAACAACAACGAATTGCAGTTGCTAGAGCCATCTTAAAACCCAGCCAGTTGATTTTAGCCGATGAACCTACAGGTTCGCTGGATCCTGAAAATAGAGATTTGGTCTTGAAGTTTCTCTTAGAGATGAATCGAGAGGGGAAAACAGTCATTATCGTGACCCACGATGCTTATGTAGCCCAACAATGCCATCGTATCATTGAATTGTGAAAAATACAGAAATCTTATCAAAAATCTTTAGATTTAAGGATACCTTTAAAATTTAATTTTAAAACACTCATTTATCAACATTTTTTGATTGATAAAAATAGGAAATTGGTTGTTTTTGGGAGATTCCCTAGAATTACCTCCTAACCACACGTACTAAAAAGATACTTCCTATGGAAATCGTATGACTCTTAAGCTTCGAATACTTCAGTTCTCATTGTTTTGAGCTATTCTGGCTTTAGAATCCTTCAGAACGTAAAATTTTAAGCAGTCAAAGGCTTAGAATAATCCTAAAACATTTATTTTATAGTAATTCTAAACGTAGAATTGCATGGATATGTATGTATTTAATCTGTTCGATAGTTTGGACAGCTCTATTCTGAGAAATCTGAGTTATCAATGCTTTAGAATAGTATTTCGTCAATGGATTTTATTGAAGGATTGATTGTTTTATGATAGTCTAAAATAAAACTGATTTAATGGAGCAAATGGAGAATCATTACATGAAACATTTTTTTGCAGGAATTGGTGAAATTCATTTTTTGTTATTTTTATTATATCTAGACATGTCTACTAGTCCAATTATTGTACTAGTGATTGGATATACTAAAATAAATCTAATAAATTCTATTATTATAGCTCTTGGTATGATATTGGCATTAATTTTGGTATTATCAAGAGTGTATAGAAAATATTTTTATAGAGACGATGATGACTAAGGTTTTTATCAATAATTGGCTACATAATATCTATAGGGAATTTACCCACTACAAATATTATAAAGCTCTAAAAAAGAGCCTGGAATGGCTCTTTTTGTGTACTATTATTTTTATTTGATGAAGGATAATTTTTAAACATTAGTGGTAGCAGATTTATTAAAATTCTGACAAGTTTATGGATTTTCTACACCTGAATTAGTAGGTTGATGACTATTTGTATTGCTATCTTCAGCATTATTACTATTGGTATTAGCCTCTGCTTGATCTCCTGTATTGACAACATTATTTCCATCACTACCAGATGAATATTGCTCAGCTGCAGGTGCTTGGGAATTGTTTATTGTTCCATATGATTCAGTGTAGATTGGAGTGTAGTTGCTATCTTCTGAATTGTAGTTTTCTCCTCCCTGAACGCTACTAGTCGTTTCAGTCTGGTTAGATTTTTGTTCCTCTTTTTTGGTCAAAACTTCAACTTGTTTTTGAAATTTAGAGATTAGTTCTTGAATTGGTTTAATCTTTTCCTCAAGAGCAGTTTGATCATTTGCAGAATTGATATTTTTAATGATTTCTAGTATTTTTTGTAAGGAAGTGATGGTCGTTTCAAGTGTTTGTTTATCTTGAAACTGGCTATCAGAATCTTTTATATCTAGTTTTAAAGCTTTTTCACTATAATGATTTGTGGCTTTATCGGTAGTAGAAGTAAGAAAGTCTGCTAGTGTCTTTTTGCCTTCATCAGTAGTTGGTTTCAATTCTTGAATTTTTTTCCAATCTTCTATAATGGTTTCAGAATCGATATTGAAGTTTTTAATAGCGTTTCTTACTTGTTCAACATCTTGATGATTCTTTTGATGGTTGATGAGAGCAACGTTCCCTCTCTCTGCTTGGATTTTTTCTTGATGGAGGACTAAGCCTGTCAAAAGTCCAATACCTGCAATAAGTGTAATAATAAAAATAGTATTTTTTGATTTTAGAATATCTTTGTAGTTGTTCACATTAGTCCTACGCACATGGATGATGGTGTATATATGGAATCATGTGCGCATTCCTCCTTATTATAGTATATCATTTTTAGCTGATTTTAAAAGTAAGTTTATAAAGAGAATAGGGGGTTAGATATGAATTGCCTTTTTTGTATCCTTATCTTCATGTATTTACATAAGAGCTTGGTCGATTATCAGCCTCTTTCTTGTCTTCTCTTACCAAGCATGTTATAATGAAAACTGCTCAAACGACCTTCAATCGTGAAGCACACACGACCTTCAATCGTGAATAAACGAATAGATGGGAGACTTACCATGAGTGATAACTCTAAAACACGTGTTGTTGTGGGGATGAGTGGTGGTGTTGATTCGTCGGTGACGGCTCTTCTTCTCAAGGAGCAGGGCTACGATGTGATCGGTATCTTCATGAAGAACTGGGATGACACAGATGAAAACGGCGTCTGTACGGCGACCGAAGATTACAAGGATGTGGCTGCGGTAGCAGACCAACTTGGCATTCCTTACTACTCTGTCAATTTTGAAAAAGAGTACTGGGACCGCGTTTTTGAGTATTTCCTAGCGGAATACAGAGCAGGACGCACGCCAAATCCAGATGTTATGTGCAACAAGGAAATCAAGTTCAAGGCCTTTTTGGACTATGCCATGACCTTGGGGGCAGACTATGTAGCGACTGGGCATTATGCCCGTGTAGCGCGTGATGAGGATGGGATCGTTCACATGCTTCGTGGCGTGGACAATGGCAAGGACCAGACCTATTTCCTCAGCCAGCTTTCGCAAGAACAACTCCAAAAAACCATGTTCCCACTGGGACATTTGGAAAAGCCGGAAGTGCGAAAACTAGCAGAAGAAGCAGGCCTTGCGACTGCTAAGAAGAAAGATTCGACAGGGATTTGCTTTATCGGAGAAAAGAACTTTAAAAACTTTCTTAGCAACTACCTACCAGCTCAGCCTGGTCGTATGATGACTGTGGATGGTCGCGATATGGGCGAGCATGCAGGTCTTATGTATTATACAATCGGTCAGCGTGGTGGCCTCGGTATCGGAGGGCAACATGGCGGTGACAATGCCCCTTGGTTCGTTGTCGGAAAAGATCTGAGTAAGAATATCCTCTATGTCGGCCAAGGTTTCTATCATGATTCGCTCATGTCAACCAGCCTAGAGGCTAGTCAGGTCCACTTTACTCGTGATATGCCAGAGGAATTTACGCTAGAATGTACGGCTAAATTCCGCTACCGTCAGCCTGATTCTAAGGTGACCGTCCATGTCAAAGGAGATAAGGCAGAGGTTATCTTTGCGGAGCCACAACGAGCCATTACACCAGGACAGGCAGTTGTCTTTTACGATGGCGAAGAGTGTCTAGGTGGTGGCTTGATTGACAATGCTTACCGCGATGGGCAAGTTTGTCAGTACATTTAGATTGACAAATTTTCTCAATTTGCTACAATAATAAAAGCAATAGAAATGATGGTCAAAGCTCATGGATGTTGCAGGCTTTTTTGTCCTGCACTTCTTTGGAGTTTTGACTGTTTTTGTGTCATCTAGAGGAAAGGACAAAAATGATTCAGCAAGACTTTCGGACAAAAGTGGGCAATACGGTTTTTGGTGTTCGGGCGACAGCCTTGATTGTCCAAAATCGCAAGCTTCTAGTCACCAAAGATAAGGGCAAGTATTACACTATCGGCGGTGCGATCCAAGTTAACGAAAGAACGGAAGACGCGGTAGTCCGTGAAGTAAGGGAAGAACTGGGTGTTAAAGCTCAAGCTGGGCAGCTAGCTTTTGTGGTTGAAAATCGTTTTGAACAGGACGGTGTTTCCTATCACAACATCGAGTTTCATTATTTGGTAGACTTGCTTGAAGATGCCCCATTGACCATGCAGGAAGATGAGAAAAGTCAGCCCTGTGAATGGATTGACATAGACAAGCTTGGGGGTATCAATCTAGTTCCAGCCTTTTTAAAAACAGCCCTGCCAGATTGGGACGGCCAACTAAGACACATTCATCTTGCGGAATAGGAGAGAAATATGACTTATAATTTTACTGAAGAATACGATATTATTGTAATTGGTGCGGGACACGCTGGGGTCGAGGCTTCCTTAGCTGCTAGCCGTATGGGCTGTAAGGTCTTGCTTGCGACTATCAACATTGAAATGCTGGCTTTCATGCCTTGTAATCCCTCTATCGGTGGTTCTGCCAAGGGAATTGTTGTGCGTGAAGTTGATGCCCTCGGTGGGGAAATGGCCAAAACCATTGACAAGACTTACATCCAGATGAAGATGCTCAACACTGGGAAGGGACCAGCTGTCCGTGCTCTTCGTGCGCAAGCTGACAAGGAGCTTTACTCTAAGGAAATGCGCAAGACGGTTGAAAATCAAGAGAATCTGACCCTTCGTCAGACCATGATTGATGAGATTTTGGTGGAAGACGGTAAGGTTGTCGGTGTTCGTACAGCAACTCATCAAGAATATGCAGCCAAGGCTGTTATCGTGACGACAGGGACGGCCCTCCGTGGGGAAATCATTATCGGAGACCTCAAGTACTCATCAGGACCAAACCACAGCCTAGCTTCTATTAATCTTGCTGACAACCTAAAGGAATTGGGCCTCGAAATCGGTCGTTTCAAGACGGGTACACCTCCACGTGTCAAGGCTTCTTCAATCAACTACGATGTGACCGAGATTCAGCCAGGAGACGAAGCGCCTAATCACTTCTCATACACTTCACGTGATGAGGATTATGTCAAGGACCAAGTACCATGCTGGTTGACCTACACCAATGGAACCAGTCATGAGATTATTCAAAACAACCTTCACCGTGCGCCTATGTTTACAGGTGTGGTCAAGGGAGTGGGGCCTCGTTACTGTCCATCGATTGAAGACAAGATTGTGCGCTTTGCGGACAAGGAACGCCACCAACTTTTCCTTGAGCCAGAAGGGCGCAATACAGAGGAAGTCTATGTTCAAGGACTTTCAACCAGTCTGCCAGAGGATGTCCAGCGTGAGCTGGTCCATTCTATCAAAGGGTTGGAAAATGCAGAGATGATGCGAACAGGTTATGCCATTGAGTATGACATGGTCTTGCCTCACCAGTTGCGTGCGACTCTGGAAACAAAGAAAATCTCCGGACTTTTCACTGCTGGTCAGACCAATGGAACGTCAGGTTATGAAGAAGCTGCTGGCCAAGGGATTATCGCTGGTATCAATGCGGCTCTGAAAATCCAAGGCAAACCTGAATTGATTTTGAAGCGCAGTGACGGTTATATTGGGGTCATGATTGATGACTTGGTGACCAAGGGAACCATTGAACCCTACCGTCTCTTGACCAGTCGTGCTGAGTACCGTCTCATTCTCCGTCATGACAATGCCGATATGCGTTTGACTGAGATGGGACGCGAGATTGGCCTTGTGGATGATGAACGTTGGGCTCGTTTTGAAATCAAGAAAAATCAATTTGACAATGAGATGAAGCGCCTAGACAGTATCAAACTCAAGCCAGTCAAGGAAACCAATGCCAAGGTTGAGGAGATGGGCTTCAAGCCGTTGACAGATGCAGTGACAGCTAAGGAATTCCTTCGCCGTCCAGAAGTTTCTTATCAAGATGTGGTGGCCTTTATCGGACCAGCAGCAGAGGACTTGGATGACAAGATTATCGAATTGATTGAAACAGAAATCAAGTACGAAGGCTACATCTCCAAAGCTATGGATCAGGTAGCCAAGATGAAACGCATGGAAGAAAAACGCATTCCAGCCAATATAGACTGGGATGATATTGACTCCATTGCGACAGAAGCTCGTCAGAAGTTCAAACTCATCAATCCAGAAACCATCGGCCAAGCCAGCCGTATTTCGGGAGTAAACCCAGCAGATATTTCTATTTTGATGGTATATCTTGAAGGTAAAAATCGTAGTATTTCTAAAACTCTTCAAAAATCAAAATGATACGTCGTCGGCTTCGGCTCACCTAACTAAAGTTATGCTTTCGCCTAGCCTTCTAGTCTGATTTCGATTTTTATTGAGTTTTAATCTCAAAAGAAAGCATAGAGAAAAACAGCTCCGAAAAATCGGGGCTGTTTTATGATTTATTCTTCATCTGGTGTGAGGATCATTGGGATGATAATCGGTTCACGTTCTGTATTTTCATAAAGGAAGGGGCGAATAGCGTTGACAATGGCACCATTGACAGATTGCACGCTAGCATCCTTATTTTTCAGTGCGATACGAATAGCATTGAAGAGGATGCGCTGACTTTGGCGAATCAAGTCGCCAGACTCTCTCATGTAGACAAAGCCTCGGCTGAGGATGTCTGGGCCAGACAGAATCATCTGAGATTTGAAGTCAACAGTTGCGACTGCCAGAACGACACCGTCTTCAGATAAATCGCGACGATCTTTAAGAACAGCTGCACCAATTTCACCGATACGATTTCCATCGACATAGATATCTTGAGCGTTGAAATGACCTGCGATACGAGCAGAATCTGCGGTAAGGGCAAGCACATCACCATTACTCATGATAAAGATATTGTCCTTCTCAACACCAGTATCTACCGCCAGTCCAGCGTGGACTTTTTGCATGCGGTATTCACCGTGGACAGGCATGAAGTATTTTGGCTTAATCAAGCGGAGCATAAGTTTTTGCTCTTGCTGGCCACCGTGTCCAGAGGTATGGATATTGTTAACCTTACCGTGGATAACTTCGACACCAGCTTCAGAAATGATGTTGATTAGCTTGTTGACGCTAGTCGTGTTTCCAGGGATTGGACTTGAAGAGAAGATAACCGTATCGCCTGGTTGGAGTTGTACCTGACGGTGGGTTCCGTTGGCGATACGAGAGAGGGCCGCCATAGGTTCACCCTGACTACCTGTACAGAGGATGAGAACTTCTCCTGCAGGATAATCTTTGATTTCATTTGGCTCGATAAAGGTTCCCTTAGGAGCCTTGATGTAGCCAAGATCGATTCCGTTGACAATGGCCTTTTCCATAGAGCGGCCAAAGACCGCAATCTTACGTCCAGTCTTAACAGCAGCTTCTGTTGCTTGTTGGAGACGGAAGATATTTGAGGCAAAGGATGCAAAGATGATACGTCCTTCAATGCCTTGGATAATCTTCATGATGGACTGGCCAACGACTTTTTCAGAGTTGGTAAAGGTTGGCACTTCTGCATTTGTTGAGTCAGAGAGGAGACAGAGCACACCTTCTTCCCCAAGGGCAGCCATACGGTGCAAGTCCGCAGGTTCTCCAACTGGAGTAAAGTCGAACTTGAAGTCACCCGTACAAACGATTTTCCCTTGAGGAGTATGAATGACAATTCCCAAAGGCTCTGGAATAGAGTGAGTCGTTCTAAAGAAAGTTGCCTTGAGATTTTTAAAGGTCAACTCAGTGTTGTGGTTGATTTCGTAAAGTTTGGCGTTGCGCAAGAGGCCGTGTTCTTCGAGTTTCCCACGAATCAAAGCCAAGGCAAGTGGTCCAGCGTAGATCGGGACATTTGCTTGCTTGAGCAGGAAAGGAATCCCACCGATGTGGTCCTCGTGTCCGTGTGTAATCAAAACAGCCTTGACGCGGTCGATATTGTCCACGATGTATGAGTAGTCAGGAATGACGTAGTCGATACCCAGCAAGTCATCTTCTGGGAATTTAATCCCAGCATCGACGATGATAATCTCATCTTGGTATTCAATCCCGTATGTATTTTTCCCGATTTCTCCCAGACCACCGATGGCAAAAACGCCGACTTCTTCAGGTTTAAGAGTGTAGGCCATATTAGAACTCCGTGATTTCGAAGGCGCCAGTTTCTTTTTCGTAATCTAGCAATTTGTCAGACAAGAGTTCGATATACTCGATATTGTACTCTGGGCGATTTTCTTCAACAAGTTGGCGAGCAGCGATACGGCCCTCGAGTTCTGAGTTAGCATCGATGTCTAGGTATAGTGCGCGTGTTGTTTCACGGCGTGGGCTACGTTCTTTTGTTTCTTGATAAAAAACTTTGTAAATCATATAGTTCCTTTCTATTTACAGGTCAGCTTATTCCAAACTTTTAGCAGATATTTGCTTGATTTCATTCCATTTTTTGTCTAGATTGACCTTGATTCGTTACAATTATTTCAATTATACCACAAAATGAAAGATTAGTAAAAGACGGAAACGAGAAAGTCATATAAGCACTCAAAGGTAAGCGTTTGCAAAAACAAAGAAAATATGTTACTTTGATAATGGGAATGATTTTTATCGCTTGTCATAATTCCCTATAGTTTTTAAGTCAAGGAGGCTGCCCTATGTATAACTTATTTTCTTTTGCTATCGGAGTCCGCTTGGTGGCTTTTATTGTTTTTGTTGTTTGTGTTTATGCGGGGAATCTTCTATTTGCCAAAATGGAACGACGACAAACCAAGTTCTTATGGAAGATTAGTTTTGTGACTCTCTACTCGATCTTTCTCCTCATCGTAACCTATGTCGTTTGGTTTGTATTTTACTTTGGATTAAATGCTTAGATGCCCTGCTCATGCTAGGGCATTTTTGTTTGGGGATAAAGAAAATTCCCATGTGCCAGCTTTTGTAGTATAATAGTAAGCAGACAAAAAGATAGGAATGTGTTATGAAAGTATTAGCTTTTGATACGTCCAGCAAGGCTCTTTCTCTTGCTATTTTGGAAGACAAGCAGGTTCTTGCTGAGACGACGATTAATATCAAGAAAAATCACAGTATTACCCTCATGCCTGCCATCGATTTTTTGATAGCAAGTTTGGATTGGACACCCAAGGACTTGGACCGAATCGTGGTAGCGGAAGGGCCAGGTAGCTACACAGGTTTGCGAATTGCGGTAGCAACTGCCAAGACGCTTGCTCATACCCTGAACATCGAGTTGGTTGGTATGTCGAGCCTCTTAGCTCTGGTGCCTTACCAACAAGAAGGCTTGTTCGTCCCCTTGATGGATGCGCGTCGCAACAATGTTTATGCAGGATTTTATGAAAATGCTAAACCTGTCATGCCAGAAGCACACCTGCCCTTTGAGCGAGTGATTGAGCTAATCAAGGGTGCTAGTCAGGTAACCTTTGTCGGAGAAGTTGGCCCCTTTGTGGAGCAGATTCAAGAACACTTGCCAAGGACTAATTATAAAGAAACATTGCCTAATGCAGCCAATCTTGCTCTTTTGACTTGGGACAAGGAAGCAGACTCCTTGCATGATTTTGTGCCGAACTACCTCAAACGTGTTGAGGCTGAGGAAAACTGGCTCAAGAACCACACCGAGTCTGGTGAGTCTTATATTAAACGTCTATGATAGAAATCAAACGAATCCAACAACAGCCTGACCTGGCTCAAGCCACCTACGCTGTTATGGTAGATGTTTACTCAGTCAGTCCTTGGACGCTGGAACAAATCCAAGCAGACCTGTCCCAAGATCAGACTTGGTATGTTCTGGCTTATGATGGGGAAGAAGTGATTGGCTTTCTAGCTGTGCAGGAGAATCTTTTTGAGGCAGAAGTCTTGCAAATCGCTGTCAAAGGAGCTTATCAGGGTCAGGGAATTGCGTCAGCCTTGTTTGCTCAATTGCCGACAGACAAGGAAATTTTCCTCGAAGTTAGAAAGTCGAACCACCGAGCGCAAGCATTTTACAAGAAAGAAAAAATGGCAGTCATCGCTGAGCGAAAGGCTTATTACCATGATCCAGTCGAGGACGCCATCATCATGAAGAGAGAAATAGATGAAGGATAGATATATTTTAGCATTTGAGACATCCTGTGATGAGACCAGTGTTGCCGTCTTGAAAAACGACGACCATCTCTTGTCCAATGTCATTGCTAGTCAAATTGAGAGCCACAAACGTTTTGGGGGCGTAGTGCCTGAAGTAGCCAGTCGTCACCATGTCGAGGTCATTACAGCCTGTATCGAGGAGGCACTGGCAGAAGCAGGGATTACCGAAGAGGACGTGACAGCTGTGGCGGTTACCTATGGACCGGGCTTGGTCGGAGCCTTACTAGTAGGTTTATCAGCTGCTAAGGCCTTTGCTTGGGCTCATGGACTTCCGCTGATCCCTGTTAACCACATGGCTGGTCACCTCATGGCCGCTCAGAGTGTGGAGCCTTTGGAGTTTCCCTTGCTAGCCCTCTTGGTCAGCGGTGGACACACAGAGTTGGTTTATGTTTCTGAGGCTGGTGACTACAAGATTGTTGGAGAAACGCGAGATGACGCGGTTGGTGAGGCTTATGATAAGGTCGGCCGTGTCATGGGCTTGACCTATCCTGCCGGTCGTGAGATTGACGAGCTAGCTCATCAGGGACAGGATATTTATGATTTTCCTCGTGCCATGATTAAGGAAGATAATCTGGAGTTTTCATTCTCAGGTTTGAAGTCTGCCTTTATCAATCTTCACCACAATGCCGAGCAAAAGGGAGAAAGCTTGTCTACAGCGGACTTGTGTGCATCCTTCCAAGCAGCTGTCCTGGATATTCTCATGGCAAAAACCAAGAAGGCTTTGGAGAAATACCCTGTTAAAACCCTAGTTGTGGCTGGAGGTGTGGCAGCCAATAAAGGCCTCAGAGAACGCCTAGCGGCCGAAATCACAGATGTTAAGGTCATCATCCCCCCTCTGCGACTCTGCGGAGACAATGCAGGAATGATTGCCTATGCCAGCGTCAGCGAGTGGAACAAAGAAAACTTTGCGAACTTGGACCTCAATGCCAAACCAAGTCTCGCTTTTGATACGATGGAATAAAGAGTCAGCTTAAGGCTGGCTTTTTTGCTTACTCAAATGTCAGAATATTTTGACAAATAATTGTAAATAATGATATACTATATAAAAAATAGGAGGTGGCCAGATGATTGAGAGAATGGAATTGGGAGAATTTTACAAGGAATTGCGCTTGGCTAGAAAGCTCAAGCAGTCAGATGTGGCTTGTGCTGGACTAACAGCCTCTCAGTTGTCCAAGTTTGAACTAGGGCAGTCTATGCTATCTGCGGACAAGCTGATCTTAGCCATCCAAGGAATCAATATGAATTTTGATGAGTTTGGGCACAAGCTCAACAACTATCAAGAATCTCCACATATGCGAATTGGTAGAAGGGTTGTGGATCGCTTTGCCCATCAAGATATTGCTGGTTTAGAGCAACTGTTGGAGGAAGTCGAGCAAGAACAGATGGCGCAGACCTATCGTCGTTTGAATGCTATTGTAATTAAAAACGCACTCCATTCCTTAAATAAGAGCTATCCGCTAACAGATGAGGATAGGGAGTTTCTGACCATCTATCTCTATGCTATTGAGTCTTGGACCTGGTTTGAACTCTATCTTTTTTGCAATACAATGCCTTTCTTGAGTAATCAAGATTTGATATTTTTATCAACATTTTTACTTGAAAAATCCAAGGAATTTAAAGAGTTAGTACATAATCGATTGTATATGAAGCAAGGACTATTAAATATCTTATCAGAGCTCATGGAGCGAAAACTTTTCTCCTACATCCCAATCTTTGAAGCCGAGTTGGAGAGTATGTTGCGACCGTATGATGTTTTTGAAAAAGTATTATGGCAATTTTTAAAGAAAATGAGTGTTTTCCTTCAAACTAAGGGAAGCAATCAAAAAGAGATTGAACACTTTATCCAATCTTTGCAAGTATTAGAAAATCCACAATTGATAGCCCTTTTTGAATTGCGTTTGCAGCAATTCAAAGAACTTATTGATTAGTCAACAATCGCAAATCTGAAATCTCTATAAGAAAAAATATCAAATATGCGATTTTCGAAAATGATCCAATTTCTGTGTTATACTATCCCTGTAAAGCACTTGAAGCAAATCTTAAGTCGCAAAAGTGGTTTATAGATGGGAATTGGTACAGTATATGTTTAATTCTGAGCATACTGTAAATGGCTGGACTAAAAGTGAAACTTGGCGTCCTAGATAAAATGAGGTAAACGATGGAAAAGCAAAGTCAGTTGCAAATGTTGATTCATTCCCTGTACAATAATAAAGAAATTAGCTTGACGGAAGAATTTAGGAAGCAATTGCTGGAAACAGCGAAACAGTTTTCTAGTACTAGTGAAGATTTGCTAGCTACACGTCTCTCATTTGCCGTCTCTAAAGAATTATTGGGCTTTAAAGGTGAACCGCCGACAGAGTTGTTGGATTTAGCAAAATTTGTCCAAAAGAAAGAAGCTAAATATAAGCAGGGAATAGTGTGGTCTGGTATTTTTAAGATATGATTTATTATAAATACGGTATTAACATCGTATAATGGGTGAATCTAAAATGAAAAAGAATATAAGCAAGCTTGGATCTCAATGCCAAACCAAGTCTTGCTTTTGATACGATGGAATAAAATGGAGTCTGTCTGATTACAATCAGCAGACTTTTTTCTCTTTCCTGAATGTGTTATAATAGTCCATGCTGTGGCTGGAACTGATTCAGCCCATTTATTAAGACAATATGAGGAGAAAGATGAAAGAAAAAGGATTTTGGGAGGGGGCGCAGGCAGCTATGCCAACGGCCCTTGGTTATGTCAGTATCGGACTGGCCTGTGGAATTATCGGTGCGCCCTATGTGACACCTGTTGAGATGGGCTTAATGAGCCTATTTGTTTATGCTGGGAGTGCCCAGTTTGCTATGTTGGCACTGATTGCGGTTCAAGCACCCGTAGCAGCTATTGCCATGACGGTTTTTTTGATTAATTTACGTCTCTTTTTGTTGAGTTTACATGCGTCGACTTATTTCCGTCATACCAGTCTCGGGCACAATATCGGTATGTCTAGTATCTTGACGGATGAGACTTATGGCGTTTTGATGGGCGAATTGGCCCATGCAGATAAGGTCAATCCTATGTGGATGCACGGGAACAATCTCAACAGCTATGTGGCTTGGTTTGTGGGGACAGTTGTCGGAACGGCTCTGGGTGGCTTGCTACCAAATCCAGAAATCTTTGGCTTGGATTTTGCTCTGGTTGGGATGTTCATCGGAATTTTTGCTTCGCAATTCCAGATTATGCAAAGACGGATTCCTGTCCGCAATCTGCTCATTATCCTAGCAGTTGTTGCGGTGTCCTTCTTTTTGCTCTTGACAGTGGTGTCTCAGTCACTAGCTGTTCTGTTTGCGACGCTACTTGGTTGTACAATGGGGGTGGTTTTAGATGGTCAGTAAGTATCTTTTATTAGCAGTTATTTTCTCTGGCTTGGTGACGTGGATTCCTCGTATGATTCCCTTCATTTTGGTCAAGTATAAGGGTTTGCCTGCAATCGTTGAGCGTTTTTTGAAGTTCTTGCCCGTTTCTATTATCTTTGCCTTGATTCTTTCAAGCGTAGTGACAGGTAAAGTTGGTAGCCTGCCTCAAATTAAATGGCTGGACTTCTTAGCAGTCTTTCCAACCGCTTGGGTAGCCTTTCGCTACCGCAATCTAGTCGGAACAGTTCTCTTCGGAGTAGTCTTGATTGCCGTCTTGCGTTTGGTCTTTTAAATTAGCCATAAAAAAAACTTATCACAGAGATAGATATCATATAATGGCATAAATGCTCTTTTTCTGTTAAGATTATAAGGTATTCTATTTTGGAGGAAATGAAATGAAAAAAATCGTTAAATACTCATCTCTTGCTACCCTTGCTCTTGTTGCTGCAGGTGTGTTAGCAGCTTGCTCAGGCGGTGCTAAGAAAGAAGGAGCAACAGCTAGCAAGAAAGAAATTATCGTTGCAACTAATGCTACACCAAAACCATTCAACTATGAAGAAAATGGCGAATTGACTGGTTACGAGATTGAAGTGGTTCGCGCTATCTTTAAAGACTCTGACAAGTATGATGTCAAGTTTGAGAAGACAGAGTGGTCAGGAGTCTTTGCAGGACTTGATGCTGACCGTTACAATATGGCTGTTAGCAACATCAGCTACACTAAAGAACGTGCTGAAAAATACCTTTATGCAGCTCCAACTGCTAAAAACCCTAACGTTCTTGTAGTGAAAAAAGATGACCCTAGCATCAAATCGCTTGATGATATCGGTGGAAAATCAACAGAAGTTGTTCAAGGGACAACATCTGCTAAACAGCTAGAAGACTACAACAAACAACATTCAGATAATCCAACTGTCCTAAAGTATACTAAAGCGGACTTCCAACAAATCATGGGACGCTTGAGCGATGGCCAGTTTGACTACAAGATTTTTGATAAAATTGGTGTTGAAACAGTCATCAAGGACCAAGGTTTGGACAACTTGAAAGTGATTGAACTTCCAAGCGACCAACAACCTTACGTTTACCCACTTCTTGCCAAAGGTCAAGATGAGTTGAAATCATTTGTAGACAAACGTATCCAAGAACTCTACAAAGATGGAACTCTTGAAAAATTGTCTAAACAATTCTTCGGAGACACTTATCTACCAGCAGAAGCTGATATTAAATAATTTCTTGAAATCATCCATTCTAATTATGATGGATGATTTCTCAGTTTCTAGGGATATAGTTTTAAACTATATATCTGCCTATCTAATAACAATTTGTGCAATCAAACAAATTGTGAGATACTAGTACGGTATTATTTTTAAGGAGATAGAATCATGAAAATCAAAAAATGGCTTGGTGTAGCAGCCCTTGCTACAGTCGCAGGTTTGGCTCTTGCAGCTTGCGGAAACTCAGAAAAGAAAGCAGACAATGCAACAACTGTTAAAATCGCAACGGTTAACCGTAGCGGTTCTGAAGAAAAACGTTGGGACAAAATCCAAGAATTGGTTAAAAAAGACGGCATTACCTTGGAATTTACAGAGTTTACAGACTACTCACAACCAAACAAGGCAACTGCTGATGGCGAAGTGGACTTGAACGCTTTCCAACACTATAACTTCTTGAACAACTGGAACAAAGAAAACGGGAAAGACCTTGTAGCGATTGCTGATACTTATATCTCTCCAATCCGTCTTTACTCAGGTTTGAATGGAAGTGACAACAAGTACACTAAAGTAGAAGACATCCCAGCGAACGGAGAAATTGCTGTACCAAACGACGCTACAAACGAAAGCCGTGCGCTTTACTTGCTTCAATCAGCTGGCTTGATTAAATTGGATGTTTCTGGAACTGCCCTTGCAACAGTTGCTAACATCAAAGAAAATCCAAAGAACTTGAAAATCACTGAATTGGATGCTAGCCAAACAGCTCGTTCATTGTCATCAGTTGACGCTGCCGTTGTAAACAATACCTTCGTTACAGAAGCAAAATTGGACTACAAGAAAGCACTTTTCAAAGAACAAGCTGATGAAAACTCAAAACAATGGTACAACATCATCGTTGCGAAAAAAGATTGGGAAACATCACCTAAGGCTGATGCTATCAAGAAAGTGATCGCAGCTTACCACACAGATGACGTGAAAAAAGTTATCGAAGAAACATCAGACGGTTTAGATCAACCAGTTTGGTAATAAGAAACAGGGAGGTGGGAGAGAAAATTCCACCTCTTGCTTTTGTATAGAGCATGGATTGTCAGGAAGAGTAGTTCATAGAAAGGTAGAGAGAATATGGTTTTTCCTAGTGAACAAGAACAGATTGAAAAATTTGAAAAGGATCATGTAGCCCAGCATTATTTTGAGGTTTTGCGTACTTTGATTTCTAAGAAATCAGTCTTTGCCCAGCAGGTTGGACTTAAGGAAGTCGCAAACTATCTGGGTGAGATTTTCAAACGTGTTGGGGCTGAAGTGGAGATTGATGAGACTTATACGGCGCCCTTTGTCATGGCGCATTTCAAGAGTTCGCGTCCAGATGCCAAAACCTTGATTTTCTATAACCACTATGACACTGTGCCAGCGGATGGGGATCAGGTGTGGACAGAGGATCCTTTTACGCTTTCGGTCCGCAATGACTTTATGTATGGGCGTGGAGTTGATGACGACAAGGGTCATATCACAGCTCGTTTGAGTGCTTTGAGAAAATACATGCAGCATCATGATGATCTGCCTGTCAATATCAGTTTTATCATGGAGGGAGCGGAGGAATCGGCTTCGACAGATCTAGATAAGTATCTGGAAAAACATGCGGACAAACTTCGTGGCGCAGATTTGTTGGTCTGGGAACAAGGGACCAAAAATGCCTTGGAACAGCTAGAAATTTCTGGTGGAAATAAGGGAATTGTGACCTTTGATGCCAAGGTAAAAAGCGCTGATGTGGATATCCATTCGAGTTATGGTGGGGTTGTGGAATCAGCTCCCTGGTATCTCCTTCAAGCCTTACAGTCTCTTCGTGCAGCAGATGGCCGTATCTTAGTTGAAGGCTTGTACGAAGAAGTACAAGAACCAAATGAACGAGAATTGGCCTTGGTGGATACCTATGCCCAACGCAATCCAGGGGAAATCAGCCAGATTTATGGTTTGGAATTGCCTCTTTTACAAGAGGACCGTGCAGCCTTTCTAAAACGTTTCTTTTTTGAACCAGCTCTTAATATCGAAGGGATTCAGTCGGGTTATCAAGGACAAGGAGTCAAAACGATTTTGCCAGCAGAAGCTAGTGCTAAGCTAGAGGTTCGTTTGGTTCCTGGCCTAGAACCGCATGATGTTCTGGAAAAAATTCGGAAACAGCTAGACAAAAATGGCTTTGATAAGGTAGAATTATACTATACCTTGGGAGAGATGAGCTATCGTAGCGATATGAGCGCGCCAGCCATTCTCAATGTCATCGAGTTGGCCAAGAAATTCTATCCACAGGGCGTTTCGGTCTTGCCGACGACAGCTGGGACAGGGCCTATGCATACGGTCTTTGATGCCCTAGAGGTGCCAATGGTGGCCTTCGGTCTAGGAAATGCCAATAGCCGAGACCACGGTGGAGATGAAAATGTGCGAATCGCCGATTATTACACCCATATTGAATTAGTAGAGGAGCTGATTAGAAGCTATGAGTAGAGATATTATCAAGTTAGATCAGATCGATGTGACTTTTCACCAAAAGAAGAGAACCATCACAGCGGTCAAGGATGTGACCATTCACATCCAAGAAGGGGATATCTACGGAATCGTTGGATATTCTGGAGCAGGGAAATCAACCCTTGTACGGGTGATTAACCTCTTGCAAAAACCATCTGCAGGGAAAATTACCATTGACGACGATGTGATTTTTGATGGCAAGGTGACCTTGACGGCAGAGCAGTTGCGTCGTAAACGTCAGGATATAGGGATGATTTTCCAGCATTTTAACCTGATGAGTCAGAAGACGGCGGAGGAGAATGTAGCCTTTGCCCTCAAACACTCTGGGTTCAGCAAGGAAGAAAAGAAGGCTAAAGTAGCTAAGTTGTTGGACTTGGTTGGCTTGGCAGACCGTGCTGAAAATTACCCTTCACAGCTATCTGGAGGGCAAAAACAGCGTGTGGCCATTGCGCGTGCCTTGGCAAATGATCCAAAAATCTTGATTTCAGACGAGTCAACTTCTGCCCTTGATCCTAAGACAACCAAGCAGATTTTGGCCTTGTTGCAAGATTTGAACCAAAAATTAGGCTTGACGGTTGTCTTGATTACGCATGAAATGCAGATTGTCAAAGATATTGCCAATCGTGTAGCAGTTATGCAGGATGGGCATTTGATTGAGGAGGGTAGTGTCCTTGAAATCTTCTCAGATCCTAAACAACCTTTGACTCAAGACTTTATCTCAACAGCCACAGGCATTGATGAAGCTATGGTCAAAATCGAGAAGCAAGAAATCGTGGAACACTTGTCTGAAAACAGCCTTTTGGTGCAGCTCAAGTATGCAGGGGCTTCAACGGATGAGCCACTTTTGAATGAATTGTACAAGCGTTACCAAGTAACGGCTAATATCCTCTATGGGAATATCGAAATCCTCGATGGTACTCCTGTTGGAGAATTGGTGGTGGTCTTGTCAGGTGAAAAAGCAGCGCTAGCAGGTGCCCAAGAAGCCATTCGTCAAGCAGGTGTGCAACTAAAAGTATTGAAGGGAGGACAGTAAGATGGAATCATTGATTCAAACCTATTTACCAAATGTCTATAAAATGGGCTGGGCTGGTCAAGCAGGCTGGGGAACAGCCATCTACCTAACCCTTTATATGACAGTTCTTTCCTTTATTATTGGAGGTTTCTTGGGGCTTGTTGCAGGTCTCTTCCTTGTCTTGACAGCGCCAGGTGGTGTTTTAGAAAATAAAGCCGTTTTCTGGATTTTAGACAAGATTACTTCCATTTTCCGTGCGGTTCCTTTCATTATCCTCTTGGCAGTCTTGTCACCCTTCTCTCATCTAATCGTAGGAACAAGCATTGGTCCAAATGCGGCTATCGTACCGCTATCTTTTGCGGTCTTTGCCTTCTTTGCCCGTCAGGTGCAGGTGGTATTGGCTGAGCTAGATGGTGGTGTCATTGAGGCGGCTCAAGCTAGCGGAGCGACATTCTGGGATATCGTAGGTGTTTACCTATCAGAAGGCCTTCCAGATTTGATCCGTGTGACGACTGTGACCTTGATTTCCCTTGTTGGGGAAACAGCTATGGCCGGTGCGGTTGGAGCTGGTGGTATCGGTAACGTAGCCATCGCTTATGGATTTAACCGCTACAATCACGATGTAACTATCTTGGCAACCATCATTATCATTTTGATTATCTTTACAATCCAATTCTTGGGAGACTTCTTGACCAAGAAATTGAGTCATAAATAAAAAAGAGCTAGGCAATCTGTACATCATTCATAGGAGTTGCCGTATAGTCAAGACTTAAAATTTTCTGTACTGGTTGCTATCAATCGTCGCTTCTATGAGTAAGAGAGTTAAGAATTGTGGGGAGTCAATATGCAAAATCTGGGAGAAGTTTTTAAAGAATTGAGAAAGAGTCGGAATGTATCTCTACAGGAGGCGACAGGAGGAGAGTTTACTTATTCCATGCTGAGCAAATTTGAGCGTGGAGAAGCAGACTTATCATCTATGAAATTGCTTACTGCCTTAGATAACATCCACTCTGATTTGAATGAATTTATGTACTTGGTACGTGGTTTTTCTCAGAAAAAGGTTTTGGCTTTTCAAGAAAATCTCTGGGATCTGTATGACAGAGAAGGGATTGATTCTCTCCACTCTTTGTATGAAGAGACGACTCAAAAGTATCGATCAAGTGGTGAAAAAAGCTATCTCTTACAAATGATTCGTATCAAAAGCCTTCTTGTATTTTTTGATTCAGAAATAAGAGCAACAGATGAAGAACTAACTTTTCTCTATGACTATTTTTTTACTATTGATATCTGGGGAAATTATGAATTGGAACTATTTTCAACGATTTCTACTTTGTTTCCTCTGCCTCTCTATTTTAAATATTCTAGGGAGATGTTACAAAAGACGGATTTATTAGGCTCTTTACCTAGTAACAAAGTCGGTATTGATACCATTTTGATTAATGGACTTTTTAAAGCGATAGAGGAAAAGGATAAATTAAAAGCAGACTATTTTATCTTTCAGATCGAAAAACGAGATTTACCAGAATCTCAAGCTTATCTAAAAATCATTTATATGATTGCTAAAGGGTATTATGATACTATTTTTAATGTAAAAAATAAGGGTCTTGAAAAAATCCAGAGAGGCATTACAATCTTACAAGATTTAGAGTATGTAGATGGTGCAAGATACTATGAAAACTATTTTGCAAATCAGCTTTCAAATAAAGATTTGTAATATATTCTCGTTACATCGACTGATGAAAAATAAATAGCCTTGTAGATGGATTGATAATTAGTGGTTTCTAGGCGCTAGAGTTTCTATTTTCAGAAAAAATATATTACAAAAAAGTGGGGAGTCCCGCTTTTTTTGTTAGACTGGTTTCAATAGAATACTCTTTGAAATATGGAGAAAGGCCTGTTATGAAACTATTCTTAAGACATCATTTATTTAGAATACTGACCTTATCAAGGTTTTTGAGCTCAAGTGGAGCTTATATTTATAATCTGGTATTTATCGTTTATGCTGCGAGTCTACCCTTTAAAAATATAGCTGTATTTATGGCTAATATGATTACGATTTTACCTTTCCTATTTACTTTTTATGTTGGGATTAAGGCTGATTATACTCGGAATAAAGCAGGGACAATTATCTGGGTTGGTTGTGTGCAAAGTCTACTATTTCTTTTGATTGCTAGTGTGATTCATGATCCGAACTTTGTAACGTTTGCTTTTATCTGTATGGTTAATATCTGTTCGGATATTTTATCGGATTATACAGCAGGCCTTCGTATGCCGATTATCCAGCGTAATATTTCGGAAGATAAGCTCTATGAAGCTTATTCCTTTACTCAGTTTGTTTCCTATTTATCAAATCTAGGAGGTCAAGCCTTAGGAGTGTGGCTACTCACAACAAGCCACCAAAATTTTTCTTTTGTTGCAATTGTGAACGCTGGCTTCTTTTTACTATCTTCTCTCATTTTGTTCAAAAATAGAAGAGAATTGACACATTTGTCTGTAAAGGTAGAGGATAAGCCTATTAGTTTGCTTCAACAAGTTAAGGCAATCTATGCGGACATGGATGATATTTTTAGACAGAGAGAAAGTAAATCTTTGTTTAAAATGATTCTTGTCATTTTAGTGATGAATACTTTGGGAGGAGCTGTTGGAGGTATTTATCATTTTTACTTATTAGACCATACTATTTACCATCTCAGCTATGCTCAAGCCCTATTTTTAATTGAATGTGTTAGCTTGGGAGGAGCTATTCTTGGTAGCCTAACTCCCCATGATTATTTTGGGAAATTGTCGTTTTCAAGTTTGCTATCGCTCAATGCAATTCTGTTTGTCTTGCTTGCTACTGCTAATATTTTAGATTTTTCTCCTCTAGTAGGTGTTGTTTGCTTATCCTTTGTCATGTATGTGATGTCGAAATCAATGCCTAAATTAGATACTCTGTTACTGTCTAATTTGAGCGCGGATGTATTAGCTAGAAGTAATAATCTCTTGAGTATGATTTTTTCCTTAACATTACCCTTGGGGATGACTGTATTTTCCTTCTTAGCTTTACAAGATATCAGGCTTTGTTGGTGGGTATTTTTAGTAGTGAGTATGATAGGACTCATTTTATCCCTAGAAAAAAGAAGTTTTTCGGGTAAAAAAGTTTAACCTAGGGAGTTCAGGATTACTAGAAGGCCTTCCAGATTTGATCCGTGTGACGACTATAACCTTGATTTCACTAGTCGGTGAAACAGCTATGGCCGGTGCGGTTGGAGCTGGTGGTATCGGTAACGTGGCCATCGCTTATGGATTTAACCGCTACAATCACGATGTGACCATCTTGGCAACCATCATTATCATTTTGATTATCTTTGCAATCCAATTCTTGGGAGACTTCTTGACCAAGAAATTGAGTCATAAGTAAAAAAGAGCCGTGCGGCTCTTTTTAAGTAATCAGATTTTCTGTGCCAATTTTTTACTCAAGGCTTGTCCAATCAAGGCACCAACTAGGGCTCCGATGACAATACTTGCGATAAATAGAAGGACGGTTCCAGGATTTGGCGCGACCATGATACGGTCGATATACTCTTGCGATTTTCCTCTTGCTAGGAGGGTTGCCATATAGGTTTGGGGAGCAATCCACATGAGTAGAATTGGTCCTGATGTGCCAAAGGCGAAAATAAGGAAAGAAAGGAAGTTCTTTGTTTGGTCCTTGTATTTTCCTAAATGAGCTACTCCATCTGCTAGGAGGCCACAGATAATTCCAGGAAGGAAGGCACCGGCACCGTGTTTAGTTCCCAAGAAAAAGAGGGCAATGACAAGGCCGATAGTGGTAATGGCTCCAAAGCGCGGAACTTTTGCGACCAGGATCATATAGATGCTACCGCCGACAAGGGCAGTAAAGGCAGGCGCATAAAACATGTTTCCAGTTTGGTCAAAGAGATTGCCCAAAAGGACACCAATCCCCATGCAGAGGAAGTAAAGAACTGCAAAAAGAAGTGTGGTTAAGATAGATTTTTTCATGAATTGTCTCCTGATAATTTTCTCACAATTCTCATTGTACCACGGTTTGATGGGATTGTAAATGGATAGTCTATGTGTTTGAAAACGCTTGAAATATGCTATAATAGTTTCATAGTTATTTTTAGGGGGATATCATGGGTAGATTTTTAGACTTTGTCTTTAATCGTTTCTTTTTAGGGATGATTGCGACAGCCTTCTTTTGGCTACTAACCTTGGTGGGAGGAATTATCCTTGGTCTAGCGCCGGCTAGTGCCACCTTGATGAGCCTGTATGCAGAACATGGTTATAGCTTTCGGGAATACACTTTGAAGGAGGCTTGGTCTCTTTACAAGCAAAATTTTGTCTCAAGCAACCTGGTTTTCTATAGCTTTTTAGGGGTGGATCTAGTTTTAATCTATGGCTTGTATCTCTTGGTGCAATTGCCTGATCAAACCATCATTCATTTGATTGCGACCTTTTTGAATGTCCTAGTAGTCGCCCTGCTCTTTTTGGCCTATACAGTGTCTTTGAAATTACAAGTTTATTTTGACTTGTCCTATCGAAATAACCTCAAACTATCCTTGATTGGCATCTTTATGAGCCTAGCAGCTGTGGCCAAGGTTCTCCTTGGGACAGTGTTACTTGTGGCAATTGGTTACTATATGCCTGCTCTGCTCTTCTTTGTAGGAATTGGGATGTGGCATTTCTTTATCAGTGATATGTTGGAACCTGTCTATGAAAGCATACATGAAAAATTGGCGACAAAATAGAATGAAGCAGTTTTGGCTACATACGCTTCTGAGAACCTACAGTTCAGTTATGATGATTATTATTGCGAGTTTTGCAATCTTACTCTCTTACGCTGACTGGGATTCACGGGAAAAGGAAGCCCAGAGAGTAGCCCAGCGTGTAACCACTCGAACAGTCGAAGAGGTGGAATATTATTATCGCGAGTCAGCCCAGCTAGCGCAAGATTTAGTAGCCAATCAAGACCGTATACAAGGGGTTTATAAGTACTTTAGCCTATCAACTTCTGAGTATTTTTATTGGTTGTTGGAGCATCAAGCGGCTTCTTCAACTTCTATTTCTCTGTATGAAAATATTGATGATCTTTATGTCCAAAATGACTATATAACGGGTGTTGCAATCGTCTTGCAGGACTTTAAAGAAGTTTATGTGTCAACAAGGGATAAAAGAAGTGGGCATGTCTTGCCTGCTGAGGCTTTTAAACCGGAGGCCAATAGTTTTGGAGTTCCTATTTTAGACCCAGCGACGGATCAATCTATAGGGGTTGTTTATATTTCCTTGGATCCAGAAATCTTATACCATGCTGTAGACAATACCCGGGGTCATATCCCGATGGCTGTTACCGTGACATCGCCTTTTGATACGGAGATTTTTCATATTGGTGAGAGGGTCAATAGGGAACATGAGAACTGGTTTGTCGGTGTGACCTCTCATGGCTATCAGGTTCAGGTGGCAGTTCCCAAAAACTTTGTTTTACAAGGAACAGTGACTAGCTCTGCTTTGATTGTGGGCTTAAGCCTTCTCTTTATTGTCATTCTCTATCTGACCTTGAGGCAGACCTTTGCTAATTACCAAAAGCAGGTAGTGGATTTGGTGGATTCCATCCAAGCTATTGCCCAAGGACAAGAAGGTCTTCGCATCGATACACTTGAAAAGGATCAGGAATTACTCTTAATCGCAGAGACGACTAATGATATGTTGGATCGATTGGAAAAGAATATCCATGATATTTACCAGCTAGAGCTTAGCCAAAAGGATGCTAATATGCGAGCTTTGCAGGCGCAAATCAATCCTCACTTCATGTATAATACGCTAGAGTTCTTGCGCATGTATGCAGTCATGCAGAGTCAAGATGAGTTGGCAGATATCATTTATGAGTTCAGTAGTCTCTTGCGTAACAATATTTCTGATGAAAGAGAGACTCTTCTCAAACAGGAATTAGAATTTTGCCGTAAATACAGCTATCTCTGCATGGTTCGCTATCCCAAGTCTATTGCCTATGGTTTCAAGATAGATCCAGAGTTAGAGAATATGAAGATTCCTAAGTTTACCTTACAACCGCTGGTAGAAAATTATTTCGCGCATGGTGTTGACCACAGACGAACAGATAATGTGATTAGCATTAAAGTTCTTAAACAGGATGGATTTGTGGAAATTTTAGTGGTCGATAATGGTCGTGGGATGTCGGCTGAAAAGTTGGCAAGTATTCGAGAAAAATTAAGTCAGAGACAGTTTGAACACCAAGCCAGCTACAGTGGTCAAAAGCAATCTATCGGGATTGTTAATGTACATGAGCGATTTGTGCTCTATTTTGGGGACCGCTATGCTATTGCTATAGAATCTGCAGAGCAAGCAGGTGTTCAGTATCGTATTACAATTCAAGATGAGTAGAAAGGGAGAAAATGTATAAAGTATTATTAGTAGATGATGAGTACATGGTGACAGAAGGTCTGAAACGTTTGATTCCCTTTGATAAGTGGGATATGGAGGTCGTCGCAACAGCCAGTCATGCTGATGAAGCCCTAGAATATGTTCAGGAAAATCCCGTCGATGTCATCATTTCAGATGTCAACATGCCCGATAAAACAGGGCTTGACATGATTCGGGAAATGAAAGAAATCTTACCAGATGCCGCCTATATTCTGCTCTCAGGTTATCAGGAATTTGATTACGTAAAAAGAGCAATGAACCTTAGTGTGGTGGACTATCTGGTCAAGCCTGTTGATAAGGTAGAGTTGGGAAATCTGCTGGAGAAGATTGCAGGTCAGCTCGGCGAGAGAGGGAAGAAAAGTCAGACCCTTAGTCAAGATTTAGATGAGGCTGGATTTGTTAGTTATTTAGGGGATAAGGAGAATTGGTGGATAGGCCTATCCAAGGAAAAACAAGGCTCTTTTACCATTCCCTACTATGTCTTGGGTCAAGACTGGCAGATTTTCATTTCTGACCAACCCCTAGATGGATTAGTCGTTACTCCCTTTGAAGCTCCCTATCAAGAACACTTTGAACGCTGGAAGTTGAATGCTGAGAAAGCCCTCTTTTACGGCTCTGTAAATCTACAACAGTCTCAGAGTCTCTTTGCCTACTACGAACCGATTTATAGGGTTATCATTCAGGGAAATCTCAATCAAATCGTAGAAGAGTTAAATCTCTTGGAGAAGGTAGTTCTTGAAAATACACCCCGTGTTCCGATTACCAAACAGCTTTTTATCCAGTTTGTCATGGATGTCTTTCACTTGTTTGAACATCTCAAAGCTGATGATTTGACGGATATTGTCAAAACCATTCATGCTATTCAATCCTTCGATGAATTGGTTTCTTATATCAAGGAAACTCTGCCCCGCTTTTTCGGCCAATATCGTATGAATGAAAATGTGGTCAGTGTACTGGAAGTTATTGGGCGTGATTATCAGAAAGAACTTTCGCTCAAGGATATCAGTAAGGATCTTTTTATCAATCCTGTCTATCTAGGTCAGTTGATTAAGCGAGAAACCAATTCGACCTTCGCAGAGTTACTAAACAAACAACGCATTAAGGCTGCCCAGCAACTCTTACTTTCGACTAGTGACAGTATCGAAGATATTTGCTATGCTGTTGGTTACAGTAACGTTGGATATTTCTATAAAGTTTTCCGAAAATTGTGCGGAAAATCGCCAAAAGCCTACCGAAAACAGGTAGAAACTATACTATAAAATTTGTATTCCTTTACAAAAGGTGCTATAATATCAATAATAATATCAGGAGGTTCTATCATGAAAAAGAAACCGATTTATCTATGGGTCTTGCTAATCTTGTCTGCTCTGATTTCAGCTGCGTCTCTATTTGGAATGTTGAGTCCCTTGCCTAGCAAAGAAGCCTTTCGTGCGAGTCAGAAAACTATTGAAGGGATTAGTGCTCAGCAATTAGAAGACCAGCTTAATTACAGCTATAGAGTAGCAGAATCAACTCATTCTATTTTTAATATGGCCTTGATTGTGTTATCTGCTATTTTAGTGGTAGTAGCGATTGTATTCCTTATTCGTAAGAATTTGCAATATGCAAACTATACTTATGTCGGCTATGTTTTGCTAGCCATTATTGGTTCGATTTATGGCTATGTGACTTTACAAGACGCTGTGCAGTTAGTTCACGATGAGACCATGCGTTTAGGGATAAGTGTTATTTCACAAGCCGTTAGCATTTTCTATATTGTCATCAATGTTCTCTTCCTAGCTCTTGTCTTCTACAAGATATGGCGTCAACAGAAAGCCTTGGCAGAAGAAGAGGAAACAGAAGAACTTGCCTAAGTATTGACAAAAAATAACTATCAAGATACAATCTTGGTAGTTATTTTTCGATTATAGATAAAATCATGGAGGTACATATGAAGACAATTTCTTTAGTCTATATCAGTCTGAGCGGCAATACTGAGAGTTTTGTGACGCGCTTGAAAGACTATCTCTTGTCCCAGTACGAGGGAATTGAGGTTCAAAAGATTCATATCAAGGATTTGGTCAAGGAAGGTCACGATTTTTATGAAATGGACCATCCCTATATCGCTTTTTTGCCAACCTACCTAGAAGGTGGGAATGGGGTTGATAACGGAGATGTCGAGATCTTGACGACACCAGTGGGGGATTTTATCGCCTATGGTGACAATGCTAGTAAGTGTTTTGGCGTGGTTGGTTCAGGAAATCGTAACTTTAATAACCAATACTGCCTGACAGCTAAGCAATACAGTCAAGGCTTTGGTTTCCCTGTCTTGGCTGATTTTGAAATGAGAGGCATGCTGGGAGATATTAAACGTGTCGCAGCTATTATCGCAGATTTGTATGAGTTGGAAAAGGAGAATTAAGGTAGTTATAAGAGGCGGTTGGGATTTGCTAACTGCTTTTAAAATGTAAAAAAGCACACTCTTAAGTGCGCTTTGTCGATTACCCTGCTTTTCCGATTGCGAGTGCATAGATAAAGAATATAGCGAAGCCAAAGAGGAAAATCAATCCTGCAATGGCAAGGTTTTTGAGCCAAGAAGGAAGATTTTTGTTTTCACGCGTTACCAAGGCGTAATTCAAAAGAGCAAAGAATGGAGTTGTCAGGAAAGAGCCAATCATGGCAAAGCGGAGCATGGTTGAAACCTGACCAGCGAAGAACTTGATAATGATGATACCGATGATAGCAGTGATGGTCATCCAGATGTTCAAAGATTTACGATTGTCTTCTTTTTGACTGATTAGCAGTCGGAGAGATTCCTGATTAACGCGAGAATAGCCATCGATAACAGTGATAACTGTTCCAAAGATACACAGGAAGGCAATAAAGGTAATCAAGTAACGGGACCATTCGCCAAGAACAGAGGCATACATGCCCACGAATTGAGAGATGTATTTGGCTGAAGCAGCTTCAACTGCTTGCCCTGTAGGATATTGAATCAATGCTCCCAGTGCTACAAAGAACACAGCTAGGATTGCTGTTCCAATGTAACCAACGTTAAAGTCAAATAGAGCGTCCTCTGTGTTAAAGTTGACGGTCTTTTTCTTTTCAGCAGACCAAAGTGAATTGATAGCTGAAATTTCAATAGGAGCCGGCATCCATCCTAAGAGGGAAACGATGAAGGGAAGAGCTGCCATTTGCCAAGGTGTTTTCTCGACAAAATTAGAGCTGTATTCTGGATGTTTAATCGCCGCGATGATAACTGCAAGAACAGTTGCAATGGTCAAAGCGGACATAATCCATTTTGCCATGCCGTCTAAGAGTTTGTAGCCTCCAAAGAGCAACATAGCCCAAATGATTGCAACGAGAATGAGGGACCACTGAGTAATGCTAAGACCGATCATTGGGAAGGCGCTGGCGATGATAGCTGAGCACAGAATGGCGACACCAGCTGTGTTGACCATAGCCGAAAAGACATTTAGGATAAAGAAAATCCAGAGATAGAGTTTTCCTTTTTCGGCATAACCTTCAACCAAAGTCTTTCCGGTATCAGCTGTGTATTCAGCACCAAAACGGAAAAATGGATATTTAAAGACATTGGCTAAGATGACCAAGAGGAGTAGCGACCACCCATAAGAACCACCAGCTTGAGTAGAAGATACAATGTGAGAACCTCCAACAGCGGCAGAAGCCATTAGGATTCCAGGCCCCATTGCTTTTAGTTTACTTGTCCAGGTTGATTGATTTAACGAAATAGCTTGCGACATGATAGATACTCCTTTTTGAATTTTCAGAATAATCTGGATATATAATCTATATTCTACAAAAAACTTTGAGAAAATGCAAGAATATTTTGAAAAAAGATAGAAAATTACAGAAAATTTACAAAGAAGATCTGAAAATAACTGCTATGATAGTAAGGTACAGCAGGGTGAATAAAAACCGAGAAGTTTCTTTCTCGGTTTTGCTTATTATGAGGTTCCTATTTTCTATGCTCCAAGAGTTGATTGATATGGTCTACTTTTTTTGATGCTCTTTTATAGAGAATGGCCCAAATGATGAGATAGACAATCGCAAACTCAAATATGAGCTGGAGATAGAAAATCCAGTGGAAGGGGAACCAACCTGCTAGGGTTGCTAGTGGGACAAAGCCAGCCAGCATAAGGAAGAAATGAGTGAGAGTCGCACGGAGTAAGCTCCAGTCACGGCTGAATAATCGCTTGCCAAAATTGAAGAGAATACCGATAGCTGCCCAGATCAGTGTGCAGTAGAGCAAGACCAAGGCACCGTGAACTTGATGTTGAGTCATCATTTGGCCGATGAGAGAGTCGGGACTTAACGGGGCGTAGGTACTTGGTGCATAAATGAGTGAAAAGATGATAGAGAGGATGAGACCGATGAGGACACCAGTAGCTGCGTCGTGGAAGATTTGTTTTTTCATAGTTCTAATTTCTCCTTGATGGTTTTTAGATAACGGCGTGAAGAGTAGGTGAAGCTTTCGTTTTTCAAGAAAATTTCTACTAGGCCGTTGGGGGTGAGCTTGAGATGAGAGATGGAATCGATATTGATGATTTCTGATTGGGAAATTTGGATAAAATTGCTTGGCAGAATTTCAAGGACCTGATAGAGTCGCAAATCAATGCTGTAGGTCTGACTCGCGGTTTCTGTTAGAACCTTCCGATTCTCGATATAGAAGCGTTGAATCTTGCCAATCTCAACGAGATAGACCTGATTATCGATTTTCCCTTTGATTTTTTCTGTTAGATCCAGATTTTCTGCGAACTCGATGACTTTCTGGACTTTATCTGTCGGCTGAGGTGCTTGAATAATCAGCTTTTCCTCTTCGTAAGTTTCACTAATCTGTAGTTCTACTCTCATAAATTTCTCTCCTTGTTTTTCATACAAAATTGTGATCACTTCTTGTACACCTTTATTAAACACTATTTTTCAGCCCCTTGCAAGGGCCTTTGCCTATGTGGAGGGATTTGTATCCTATGTGGTGCTTACTTTTCTGTCCTATCTGAAATATGGTATAATAGCACTAATCAATTTCTAGGAAAACAGATACAGAAAGGGGCTGAAAAATGTCTCATATTATTGAATTGCCAGAGGTGTTGGCAAACCAGATCGCGGCAGGAGAGGTCATTGAACGTCCTGCCAGTGTGGTCAAAGAGTTGGTAGAAAATGCCATTGACGCGGGCTCTAGTCAGATTATCATTGAGATTGAAGAGTCTGGTCTCAAGAAGATTCAAATCACAGATAATGGTCATGGAATTGCCCACGATGAGGTGGAATTGGCCTTGCGTCGTCATGCGACCAGTAAGATAAAAAATCAAGCAGACCTCTTTCGAATTCGCACGCTTGGTTTTCGTGGTGAAGCCCTACCTTCTATCGCATCCGTCAGCGTCTTAACTCTTTTGACAGCAGTTGAGGGCGCAAGTCACGGAACCAAGTTAGTCGCGCGTGGAGGAGAAGTTGAAGAAGTCGTTCCAGCGACTAGTCCTGTGGGGACCAAGGTTTGTGTGGAGAACCTCTTCTTCAACACGCCTGCCCGCCTCAAGTATATGAAGAGCCAGCAAGCAGAGTTGTCTCATATCATTGATATTGTCAACCGTCTGGGCTTGGCCCATCCTGAGATTTCTTTTAGCTTGATTAGTGATGGTAAAGAGATGACGCGAACAGCAGGGACTGGTCAACTGCGCCAAGCTATCGCAGGGATTTACGGTTTGGCTAGTGCTAAAAAGATGATTGAAATTGAGAATTCTGACCTAGATTTCGAAATTTCAGGTTTTGTGTCCTTGCCTGAATTAACCCGAGCAAACCGAAACTATATCAGCCTCTTCATCAATGGTCGTTATATCAAGAATTTCCTGCTCAATCGTGCAATTCTTGACGGTTATGGCAGTAAGCTCATGGTGGGGCGTTTTCCACTGGCTGTCATTCACATTCATATCGACCCTTATCTAGCGGATGTCAATGTGCATCCAACCAAGCAAGAGGTGCGGATTTCCAAGGAAAAAGAACTGATGACGCTTGTCTCAGAAGCTATTGCAAATAGTCTCAAGGAACAAACCTTGATACCAGATGCTTTGGAGAATCTTGCCAAATCGACTGTGCGCAATCGTGAGAAGGTGGAGCAGACCATTCTCCCACTCAAAGAAAATACGCTTTACTATGAGCAAACAGAGCCGACAAGACCTAGTCAAGCTGAGGTAGCTGATTATCAGGTAGAATTAACTGAGGAAGGGCAGGATTTAACTCTGTTTGCCAAGGAAACCTTGGATCAGCTGACTAAGCCAGCAAAACTGCATTTTGCAGAGAGAAAGTCTGCTAATTATGACCAACTAGACCATCCAGAGTTAGACCTTGCCAGTCTTGATAAGGCCTATGACAAGTTGGAGCGAGAAGAATCTTCAAGCTTCCCAGAGTTGGAATTTTTCGGGCAAATGCATGGAACCTATCTCTTTGCCCAAGGGCGAGATGGACTCTATATCATAGACCAACATGCGGCTCAGGAACGGGTCAAGTACGAGGAATACCGCGAAAGCATTGGCAACGTTGATCAGAGTCAGCAGCAACTCTTAGTACCTTATATCTTTGAATTTCCAGCGGATGATGCCCTGCGTCTCAAGGAAAGAATGCCTCTTTTAGAGGAAGTTGGAGTCTTTCTAGCAGAGTACGGGGAAAATCAATTTATCCTACGTGAACATCCTATTTGGATGGCAGAGGAGGAAATCGAGTCAGGCATCTATGAAATGTGCGACATGCTCCTTTTGACCAAGGAAGTTTCGATCAAGAAATACCGAGCAGAGCTGGCTATCATGATGTCCTGCAAGCGGTCTATCAAGGCCAATCATCGTATTGATGACCATTCAGCCAGACAGCTCCTTTATCAACTTTCTCAATGTGACAATCCCTATAACTGTCCCCACGGACGTCCTGTTTTAGTGCACTTCACCAAGTCGGATATGGAAAAGATGTTCCGACGTATTCAGGAAAATCACACCAGTCTCCGTGAGTTGGGGAAATATTAAACTAAAAGGAAAACTATGTACGAATATTTAAAAGGAATCATTACCAAAATCACTGCCAAATACATTGTCCTTGAAACTAATGATATCGGTTATATCCTGCATGTGGCCAACCCTTATGCCTACTCGGGACAGGTCAATCAAGAGGCTCAGATTTATGTGCATCAAGTTGTGCGTGAGGATGCTCATCTCCTTTATGGATTTCGCTCAGAAGATGAGAAAAAACTCTTTCTCAGTCTGATTTCGGTCTCTGGGATTGGTCCTGTATCAGCTCTTGCTATTATCGCTGCCGATGACAATGCTGGCTTGGTTCAAGCCATCGAAACCAAGAACATCACCTACTTGACCAAATTTCCTAAAATTGGTAAGAAAACAGCCCAGCAGATGGTGTTGGACTTGGAAGGCAAGGTAGTAGTTGCAGGAGATGATCTTCCTGCCAAGGTGGCAGTGCAAGCTAGCACTGAAAACCAAGAATTGGAAGAAGCTATGGAGGCCATGTTGGCGCTGGGTTACAAGGTAACCGAGCTTAAGAAAATTAAGAAATTCTTTGAAGGAACGACAGATACAGCTGAGAACTATATCAAGTCGGCCCTTAAAATGTTGGTCAAATAGGAGCAGAGCATGACAAAACGTTGTTCGTGGGTCAAGATGACCAATCCGCTCTACATTGCCTATCATGATGAGGAGTGGGGGCAGCCCCTCCATGATGACCAAGCATTGTTTGAGTTATTGTGTATGGAAACCTATCAGGCAGGCCTGTCTTGGGAAACGGTGCTCAACAAACGACAAGCTTTCCGAGAAGCCTTTCATGGCTATCAAATTCAAGCGGTCGCAGAGATGACCGACACCGAATTGGAAGCCTTGCTGGAGAATCCAGCTATCATTCGAAATAGAGCCAAGATTTTTGCTACACGCGCTAACGCCCAAGCCTTTCTACGACTACAGGAAGAATATGGCTCTTTTGATGCTTATCTTTGGTCTTTTGTTGAGGGGAAAATTATCGTTAACGATGTTCCCGATTATCGCCAAGCCCCAGCTAAAACATCCTTGTCTGAGAAATTGGCCAAAGATCTCAAAAAACGAGATTTCAAGTTCACAGGACCAGTCGCCATCTTGTCTTTTCTACAAGCAGCAGGACTAGTTGATGACCATGAGAATGATTGTGAGTGGAAAAGCAGCAATTAGTGAGTATAGGTAACTAGAATATCTGAGAATATAGAAAAAAGCTGAGAAATTTTTCCCAGCTTTTTATATATACTATTAGATTTGTTAGAGTGAAGTCAAAAAAGTGATTCCACCTAAAATAACACCAGCTGAATTTGGAATGATTAGTATCCAATCCTTCTTAGGTTCCTTTGTCCATCCATAAATAACCCAGATTAAGCAAGATATAGCAGCTGATAAAGGTTGAAATGGTTGAGCTTTATTTCCCTGTAAATTAGCGATAATTTGAGGTATGTAGGCAATAAATACTATAATTCCAATAAAGGCACCAATAGAACCTACGATTCGATTAATTTTTTGTTTTGTCATATACACCTCCTTCAAAAGGATATCATAGAAATTAGCGAAATGCAATAAATTCAGATACAAATTGTAACGAGAACGAATACAAAAGCACAAAAATAGAGAAACTATTTATTTTTTGTTATAGTCAAAGCGAATGACTTGTTCCTGTGCATCTACATAGGTGTGGACTCCGAAGGGAACAATGGCTCTTGGAGTTGCGTGTCCGATATTCAGATTATAGACAATCGGGATATTGCTGTCAATGATATCCAATAGTGCGTCTTTATAGTCGTCATAGAAAGTTTCATCCATAGGTTTCCCGACCAAGAGTCCGCTGATGACCGCGAATATGCCAGTGTCCTTTAAAGTCCGCAACATCTTTTTGAAATATTCTGGCTTAGGCTTTTCTTCGCTTGTCTCTAGCAAGAGGATCTTTCCTTCCCAGTCTGACAAGTCAGGGAAAAGTTTGTATTTTTGGCAGAGTTCCGTGCTATCTGCGTATCGAGAGTTATCAAAGATATCGTAGAGGGATTCGAGGCAACCACCGAGAATTTCCCCCTCGAATTGGGCATTTCCTTGCAATAACTCAAAACCAGTGTTTGCATGACTGACACGAGGTGTCCCCAGAGCTTTGGGACTAAAGTCAGTTCGTTCATCATACCAAACGTCACTAGGGCGGATTTCTGAGATTCTTCCCGTCTCAATCAATTCTTTGAAGTAATGGAGGCTATATGGCAACATTTCTTTGTCTAACTCACAAATGTCTGCTAAGAAGGATTGACCATAAAAAGTCTTGATTCCTAGTTTATGCAACATGAGATGGTTCATGGTTGTATCCGAGAAGCCAAGAAAAATTTTTTGTTTGCTAACCTTTTGGAGTTGGTCATTTTCAAAAAGATAAGGTAGTAAGCGATAGGTATCGTCTCCACCGATGGCACATAGGATCATATCGATGCTATCATCAGAAAAGGCATGAATCAAATCCTCTGCACGAGCTTCAGGATGGTTCTTGATAAAGTCTAATCCTTTTAGCGAATGGGGCAAAAAGATAGGATTGAGTCCCAGGTTCTTGAGACGTTGGATACCCAAGTCCACTTCATGTTTGACAAAGTCCTCTCCGATAATGCCACTAGACAAACTAACAATACCAATAGTAGAAATCATATCTCATCCTCCTAGAAATAGATTGAGCCTATTTTATCACAAAAGGTAAGAGAAAGCTATGTGGGATGTCAGAAGAATACTTTAAAATCAAAAAAGTAAGTAAAAAAGCAACCGCACCTACAGTTGCTTTTATCATTCTTCTTAATAACGTGTTGGTCCTGCACTTGCGCTACGGATATTCAAGCGTTTCTTGAGATAGAAGCGAAGGGCTAGGAGGACTGCTCCGATAATAGCCAGCGGCAATGGAGCAAGGACTGGGTTAAGGCTAGCTGGTAGGAAGCTTGTTGCAAAGAAGACAAGCAACCAAAGGAACATAGAAGCTAGGATAACCAGTACAGATTTCCAGAAAGGTGGACGTTGACTGCGGTCCATATCTGGTCCATAGTATTGGTAAACAAAGTAGTACATCAAGTAGAAGGCAAATCCACCAACAAGTCCAACTAGCAGGAGGGTGACCAATCCATAGCCGAAAGCTTGATCTGCCGCAAAGAAAGTTGTGAGGGCGCTGACGAGAGCAAAGAGGCTAGTGATGAAAAGGGCTGAATCCATAATCATGAGTTTTGGATCATCATTTTCTTTTGGATGCTCTTTTTCGTACTGCTCTTTGACAGTGAAGCTATGAGCCCAATGAGTTGGCGCGCCATAGAGGGAGCGAGCAGTCGTACCTTTGGCTTGCTCCTCAAGGATTTGGGGAATGACTTCCTCAAAAATAGTCTTGATTTCAGCGTCTGTTTTTCCATCTTTGATGAATTGTTGGGTAGCGATGTGGACAAACTCTTGGTTTTTCTTAGTTAATTTTTGTAGATCAATATGAGACATAGGAACTCCTCTTAGAACCATTTTTTATGGATGAGATAGAGAGTGAGCGAGACACTCATAGCAAAGGCGATAAAGACGATTAACCAAAAAGCATTTGGCTCGCCGTTTAGGGGGATTTCATTATCCTTAAAGTTCATCCCGTAAGCAGAAAAGACCATGGTTGGGATGGACATGACGATGGTCACAAGGGCCAAGGTTTTCATGATGTTGTTCTGGTTATTGGAAATGATAGAGGCGAAGGTCTCTGTCATAGAGTGCAAGACGTTTCCATAAATATCTGCCATCTCGATGGCCTGTTGGGTTTCAATCAGGGTATCTTCAAGCAGGTCTTCGTCCTCAAGGTATTTCTTGATATTGCTGGTTGAGCTGGTCAATTTCTTAATCACACGCTCATTTGTTTTGAGGGAAGCCTTGAAATAGACGATGGTTTTTTCCAATTCCATGAGCTCAATCAATTCTTCATTACGAGTTGATTGATGCAGTTGACTTTCGATTTGTTCACTCTTACGGTCAATCGAACGAAGGGCTGTTAGGTATAGTTCTGCATTGCGATAGAGAATCTGAAAGATAAAACGCGAACGCATGAAAGTGTAGAAATTACGCAAGCGACGGTTGATAAAGACATCAAGGACTGGTAATGGTTCCAAACACGTAGTGATAATGGTTTCCTCGGTGATGATAATACCAAGCGGGATGGTGACGTAGTAGGTGCGGTTATTTCTTTCCTCTGTGACTGGCACGTCTACGATAATCAGGGTATACTCGTCTTCAATGGTAATACGAGACATTTCTTCCGCATCGAGTGGTGCTCGAAGGTCGGCAATATCAATATCGAAGGCATTAGCGATTTCGAGTGATTCATTTTGAGTCGGATTGACGAGATTGATCCAAGTACCCGGTTCAAGCGTATCGATCTCTTTAAATTCAGTTGTTGTAGAGAGAAAAACTTGTTTCATATCCCTTATCCTTTCTCATTTTTCAGATTTTTTCACACCGTACTATTATACTACAAATTCAGCCTTTTGGGTAATAGAATCTCACTTTTTTTGGTATAATGGTAAGCAATAATGGACTAGAAAGAACAAAGATGCAAGATAAAATTGTCATTCATGGGGCGCGTGCCCATAATTTAAAAAATATTGATGTGGAGATTCCACGAGACAAGTTGGTTGTCGTGACAGGCTTGTCAGGTTCAGGGAAATCCAGTCTGGCCTTTGATACCCTCTATGCCGAGGGACAACGGCGCTATGTAGAGAGTTTGTCAGCCTATGCTCGTCAATTCTTGGGAAATATGGAGAAGCCTGATGTAGATGCCATTGATGGTCTGAGCCCAGCTATTTCCATCGACCAGAAAACGACTAGCAAAAACCCTCGCTCGACGGTGGGAACAACGACTGAAATCAACGACTATCTGCGTCTCCTCTACGCGCGTGTGGGGACGCCTTACTGTATCAACGGGCATGGAGCTATCAAGGCCTCTTCTGTGGAGCAAATTGTGGATAAGGTTTTGGAGTTACCTGAACGCCAGCGCCTGCAAATTTTAGCTCCTGTCATCCGCAAGAAAAAAGGTCAACATAAGAGTGTTATTGAGAAGGTTCAGAAAGACGGTTATGTCCGTGTCCGTGTGGATGGGGAAGTCTATGATGTGACCGAAGTGCCAGAGTTGTCTAAGAGCAAGCAACACAATATTGATGTCGTAGTTGACCGTATTGTCATCAAGGAGGGCATTCGTAGCCGTCTCTTTGATTCCATTGAGGCTGCCCTTCGTATCGCAGAAGGTTATGTCATTATCGACACTATGGACGACTCTGAGTTATTGTTCTCTGAGCACTATGCCTGCCCAGTTTGTGGATTTACTGTTCCAGAGTTAGAGCCTCGTCTCTTCTCTTTCAATGCACCTTTTGGTTCTTGTAGTGAATGTGACGGCTTGGGCATCAAGCTGGAGGTGGATATCGACCTAGTAGTGCCAGATGCCAGCAAAACGCTACGTGAGGGGGCGCTAGCACCTTGGAATCCTATCTCATCTAACTACTATCCAAATATGCTAGAGCAGGCCATGACAGCCTTTGGAGTGGATATGGACACGCCTTTTGAAGACTTGTCAGAAGAAGATAAGAACTTGATTCTTTACGGTTCAGATGGCAAGGAATTCCATTTCCACTATGAGAATGAATTTGGTGGTGTGCGCGATATCGATATTCCTTTTGAGGGAGTTGTCAATAATATCAAACGTCGTTACCATGAAACCAATAGCGACTACACTCGCACCCAGATGCGCCTCTACATGAATGAGCTGACCTGCGGAACCTGTCAAGGTTACCGTCTCAATGACCAGGCCTTGTCTGTCCGTATGGGTGGGGAGCAAGGGCCACATATCGGAGAAATCTCAGACCTGTCTATCGCAGACCACTTGGACTTGGTGAGTCAGTTGACCTTGTCTGAAAATGAAGCCATCATTGCTCGACCTATTCTCAAGGAAATCAAGGATCGTTTGACCTTCCTTAATAACGTGGGTCTTAACTATCTGACCCTGTCTCGTTCAGCAGGTACCCTTTCAGGTGGGGAGAGTCAGCGTATTCGTTTGGCAACCCAGATTGGATCTAATCTATCAGGTGTCCTCTATATCCTAGACGAGCCATCTATCGGACTCCACCAGAGGGACAATGATCGTCTGATTGCCAGTCTGAAAAAGATGCGTGACTTGGGCAATACTCTCATCGTGGTGGAACATGATGAAGATACCATGCGCGAAGCGGATTATCTGATTGATGTTGGACCTGGTGCTGGTGTTTTTGGTGGGGAAATCGTCGCTGCAGGTACGCCCAAGCAGGTAGCTCGCAACAGTAAGTCTATTACAGGCCAGTATTTATCAGGCAAACGTGCCATCCCAGTACCAGACGAGCGACGTGCTGGAAATGGTCGTTTTATTGAAGTGACAGGAGCGTGTGAGAATAACTTGCAAAATGTCACGGCTCGCTTTCCACTAGGAAAATTCATCGCGGTTACGGGGGTATCCGGCTCAGGAAAATCGACCTTAATCAACAGCATTCTCAAAAAAGCCATTGCCCAAAAGCTCAACCGCAACTCAGACAAACCAGGTAAATTCAAAACCATTACAGGGATTGAGCATGTAGACCGCTTGATTGATATTGACCAGAGTCCTATCGGACGAACGCCGAGATCTAACCCAGCTACCTATACAGGGGTTTTTGACGATATACGTGACCTTTTTGCTCAGACAAATGAAGCCAAGATTCGAGGTTACAAGAAAGGCCGTTTCAGTTTCAATGTCAAGGGTGGTCGCTGTGAAGCCTGCTCAGGTGACGGGATTATTAAGATTGAGATGCACTTCTTGCCAGATGTTTATGTGGCTTGTGAAGTCTGCCACGGAACCCGCTACAACAGTGAAACCCTAGAAGTTCACTATAAGGAAAAGAATATCTCGCAGGTCTTGGACATGACCGTCAATGATGCGGTGGAGTTCTTCCAACACATTCCCAAGATTCAACGCAAACTTCAGACCATCAAGGATGTAGGTCTAGGCTATGTAACGCTAGGGCAACCAGCTACCACCCTTTCTGGGGGAGAAGCCCAGCGTATGAAACTGGCTAGTGAACTCCACAAACGCTCGACAGGAAAATCTTTCTACATTCTAGATGAGCCAACGACAGGCCTTCATACTGAGGATATCGCTCGCTTGCTCAAGGTATTGGCTCGCTTTGTCGACGATGGCAATACAGTCCTTGTTATCGAGCACAATCTAGATGTTATTAAGACAGCAGATCATATTATTGACTTGGGACCTGAGGGCGGTGTCGGTGGTGGAACCATCATCGCAACAGGAACTCCAGAAGAAGTAGCTGCCAACGAGGCTAGCTACACAGGACATTATTTGAAAGGAAAGTTACATCATGAATAAACGTGTACAAGCATTTCTAGCTAAAATGCAAGAAAAAGAACTAGATGGAATTATCATCAACAATCTTAAAAACGTCTATTATTTGACTGGTTTTTGGGGTTCGAACGGAACAGTTTTTCTCAGCCGTGACCGCCAGGTCTTGGTGACGGACTCTCGCTATATCATTGCAGCCAAGCAAGAAACCAGTGGGTTTGAGATTGTGGCTGACCGCGATGAATTGGCTGTCATTGCAGGAATTGTTAAGGACATGGGCTTGTCTCGAATCGGTTTTGAGGATGAGATTTCGGTTTCTTATTACCACCGTATGCAGGCTGCCTTTGAAGGAGTGGATTTGCTTCCACAGACTCAATTTGTGGAAGGTCTTCGAATGATTAAAGATGAGGCGGAGATTGCAGCGATTCGCAAGGCTTGTTCTATCTCAGACCAAGCTTTCCGCGATGCGCTTGACTTTATCAAACCAGGAAAGACAGAGATTGAGATTGCCAATTTCCTTGACTTCCGCATGCGTGAGTTGGGAGCATCTGGCTTGTCTTTTGATACTATCTTAGCTAGTGGTATCAACTCTTCTAAGCCCCATGCTCATCCTATGCACAAACCAGTGGAATTGGGAGAAGCTATTACCATGGACTTCGGTTGCCTATATGATCACTATGTTAGCGATATGACACGGACTATCTACTTAGGGCATGTTAGCGACGAGCAGGCAGAGATTTACAATACGGTTCTAAAAGCTAACCAATCCTTGATTGACCAAGCTAAGGCAGGATTAGGTTTCCGTGACTTTGACAAAATTCCTCGTGATATTATCATTGAGGCAGGTTATGGCGACTACTTTACTCACGGTATTGGCCACGGTATTGGGCTGGATATCCATGAAGAGCCTTACTTTAGCCAAACTTCTACTGAAACCATCAAGGCAGGTATGGCTTTGACTGATGAGCCAGGTATCTATATCGAAGGTAAATATGGCGTTCGTATCGAGGATGATATCTTGATTACAGAGTCAGGTTGTGAATTATTGACCCTAGCTCCAAAAGAGTTGATAGTCATTTAGTTATTTGTCAAGAAAAAAGTACGAAAATGGCGAAAAAAGTCAAAAAAATTTAAAAATAGGTCGCAAGTCGGATGTTTTTTATGGTATAATAGACTAAACTGATAGTAACATGTAGCGAAAGGGGTAGGTACATGATTAAAATTTATACAGTCTCAAGTTGTACTAGCTGTAAAAAAGCAAAAACCTGGCTCAATGCCCACCAGTTAAGTTATAAAGAACAAAACCTTGGTAAAGAAGGAATTACGAGAGAAGAATTACTGGATATTCTAACCAAAACAGATAACGGAATAGCCAGCATCGTTTCATCTAAAAATCGCTATGCCAAAGCCCTTGGAGTGGATATTGAAGATTTGAGTGTCAATGAAGTCCTCAATCTGATTATGGAAACACCGAGAATTTTAAAGAGCCCAATTCTTGTAGATGAAAAACGCCTGCAAGTTGGCTATAAGGAAGACGATATTCGTGCCTTCCTACCACGCTCTGTCCGTAATGTAGAAAATGCAGAAGCACGTTTGCGTGCGGCTCTATAAACATCAAGGCTGGGAGCAATTCTCAGTCTTGTTCTATTTTAATCTGATTTAATCTGAAAAAGAAAGAAGAAAGAAATGAAAAAAATTGTTCTTGTTAGTCTAGCTTTCCTTTTTGTCCTGGCTGGTTGTGGGCAGAAAAAAGAAACTGCAACAGCTACAAAAACAGAAAAGGATACGCTTCAGTCGGCATTGCCAGTTATTGAGAATGCAGAGAAGAATACAGTTGTGACCAAGACTTTGGTCTTGCCAAAGTCAGATGATGGTAGCCAGCAAACCCAAACCATTACATACAAAGACAAGACTTTTTTGAGCCTAACCATTCAACAAAAACGTCCAGTATCTGATGAGTTGAAGACCTACATTGACCAACATGGAGTGGAGGAAACTCAAAAAGCTCTTCTTGAGGCGGAAGATAAGGATCAATCTATTATAGAAGCACGTAAATTGGCAGGCTTTAAGCTTGAAACCAAATTATTGAGTGCAACAGAACTTCAAACAACGACCAGTTATGATTTTCAAGCTTTGGATGTCAAGAAGGCTTCTCAGACTGAATATCTGAAGAATATTGGTTTAGAAAATCTCTTGAAGAATGAACCAAGCAAATATATTTCAGACAGACTGGCAAATGGTGCGACAGAACAGTAGAAAATCCAAATAAATAGACTGCATGAATTGTAGAAGGTAAGGAATTATGCTATAATGGTACTATTCTAAGGAAAGAGGGTGTTAGAATGGGATTTACTGAAGAAACAGTACGTTTTAAACTGGACGATTCCAATAAAAAAGAAATTAGCGAAACTTTGACTGATGTCTATGCTTCGTTGAACGATAAGGGCTACAACCCAATTAACCAAATCGTAGGTTACGTATTGAGTGGAGACCCTGCCTACGTTCCTCGTTATAATAATGCACGAAATCAAATCCGTAAGTATGAGCGTGATGAAATCGTTGAGGAATTGGTCCGCTACTACCTTAAAGGACAAGGAGTCGATCTATAACCTATGAGAATTATGGGATTGGACGTCGGTTCGAAAACGGTAGGGGTGGCTATTAGTGATCCACTCGGTTTTACAGCTCAAGGACTTGAAATCATCCAAATTAATGAGGAACAAGGCCAATTTGGTTTTGACCGCGTTAAGGAGTTGGTTGATACTTACAAGGTGGAACGATTTGTAGTGGGTTTGCCTAAAAACATGAACAATACAAGCGGACCGCGCGTGGAAGCTAGTCAAGCCTACGGAGCAAAGCTAGAAGAGCTTTTTGGTTTACCAGTAGATTATCAAGATGAACGCTTGACAACAGTTGCTGCAGAGCGTATGTTGATTGAACAAGCAGATATCAGTCGCAATAAGCGCAAGAAAGTCATTGATAAGTTAGCAGCTCAGCTGATTTTACAAAATTATTTAGATAGAAAATTTTAATATAAGGAGAGGCTATGTCACACGATCATAACCACGAACACGAAGAACGTGAACTAATCACACTAGTAGATGAGCAAGGAAACGAAACCTTGTTTGAAATCCTTTTGACCATTGACGGAAAAGAAGAATTTGGTAAAAACTATGTTCTTCTAGTACCAGTTAACGCAGAAGAAGACGAAGACGGACAAGTTGAAATCCAAGCTTACTCATTCATCGAAAACGAAGATGGAACAGAAGGCGAATTGCAACCAATCCCAGAAGACTCAGAAGACGAATGGAACATGATTGAAGAAGTCTTCAATAGTTTTATGGAGGAGTAAAAACGTCCAGGGGACGTTTTTAGCCCAGCTCTTTGAAATAAAAAAGAGCTGGTAAGTCCGGGGGACGTTTTTAGCCTGACGATAAAAATAAAAACCGTCAGTAAGTCTGGGGGATGTTTTTACCCCACGTTAAAATTTATAGTAGCTAGTTATTAGCTAACCAGGTAAGAGGTCGGGACGAAAATCCTGACCTTGTTTTTATTAGTCATCATGCTTTGTCGCGGTAATTGATTGGATTTTTGTCAAGGAGATATATATGTTTGAAGTAGAAGAATGGCTTCATAGTCGGATTGGTTTGAATTTTCGGTCAGGCTTGAGCCGAATGCAACAAGCGGTGGATTTGTTAGGAAATCCCGAGAAGTCTTACCCTATTATCCATGTGACAGGAACTAATGGGAAAGGCTCTACCATTGCTTTTATGAGAGAGTTATTCATGGGACATGGCAAAAAAGTTGCGACTTTTACCTCCCCTCATATTGTCTCCATCAATGACCGAATCTGCATTAATGGGGAACCAATAGCTGATGCAGACTTTATCCGTTTAGCTGAGCAGGTCAAGGAGATGGAAAAGACGCTTCTGCAAACTCATGACCAGTTGTCTTTTTTTGAATTGCTGACCTTGATTGCTTTCCTCTATTTTAGGGAGCAAGAGGTGGATTTGGTTCTACTAGAAGTGGGAATTGGTGGCTTACTTGACACGACCAATGTGGTAACTGGAGAGATTGCTGTCATCACCTCCATTGGGCTTGACCATCAGGAGACCTTGGGCGATAGTCTAAAAGCAATCGCAGAGCAGAAAGCTGGTATTTTCAAGGCTAGTAAGAAGGCAGTGGTTGCTAAGCTGGCTCCAGAAGCTAGGCTTGTTTGTCAGAAAAAAGCTGAATCTTTAGCTGTTGACCTTTATCAGACAGGTCAAGATTTTTCAATGCTAAAGGGTGATTTTTCAAGTTCTTTGGGGAATTTTCCACATCTGAAAATAGGATTGGAAGGAGCCTATCAGCAGGAAAATGCGGCCTTGGCGCTACAAGCATTTCTTCTCTTTATGAGAGAATGGAAGGATATTGTTGATGGGCAGGCTATAAGGCAGGCATTGGAGAAGACTCATTGGGCTGGCCGTTTGGAGTGTATTCGTCCGCAGATTTACTTGGACGGTGCTCATAATCTTCCTGCCTTGACTCGCCTGGTGGAGTTTATCAAAGAAAAAGAGCAGGAAGGTTATCGTCCTCAAATCCTATTTGGAGCCTTGAAACGTAAGGATTATCAAGGGATGCTGGGTTATCTGACTGAAAATTTGCCTCAGGTGGAACTCAAGGTGACTGGTTTTGACTATCAAGGTTCTTTAGATGAGACGGATGTAACAGGTTACGATGTGATTTTTTCTTACCGAGAATTTATTAGCAGTTTTGAAGCAAGGGCAGACGCGCAGGACTTGTTGTTCATTACAGGGTCTCTCTATTTTATATCAGAAGTACGGAGTCACCTACAGGAGCATGAGCAGATAAATTGACCTCCTTTTTTGAACTTGTTATACTAGGGGAACTGCCAGTTAGAAGAAAATTGCTCTAAATTGGTAGAAGAAAGGAAGTTCATCATGAAATTAAAAACATTCACACTTTCTCTTGCTTCTCTAGCAAGTCTTAGTCTCTTAGTAGCTTGTTCACAGAGAGCTCAACAGGTTCAACAACCAGCAGCTCAACAGCAAACACAACAAACTCAGCAATCGCAACCTGCTGCTTCATCTTCAACACAAAATAGCAACCAGGCAGCAACAAGTTCTTCACAAAATACAGTTACAGCCCAACCAACTAATATTGATGGAACTTATACTGGTCAGGATGACGGAGACCGTATCACTTTAGTGGTAACTGGAACTACTGGTACATGGACTGAGCTCGAATCTGACGGGGATCAGAAAGTCAAACAGGTTACATTTGATGCAACAAATCAACGCATGATTATTGGCGATGATGCTAAAATTTACACTGTAAACGGGAATCAAATCGTTGTAGATGATATGGATAGAGACCCATCGGATCAAATCGTTTTATCAAAATAGACTAGGAGGAGACCGGATTTTTCGGTCTCTTTTGCTTTTAGTCAGAAAAATGATCATAAATACTTGCCTTCTGTCGAATACCTGAGTTATACTAGTATCAATTACCTGTTTTTAGCATTCAAAATATCAAGGAGGGGATATGAAATATAGGAAATTTCAATTGTTGATGTCCAAGTATGGCTTTAGTCTTTCGATTATGCTACTTGAACTTTCTCTTGTTTTTGGTCTCTTTCTTTATTTAGGGCGCATGGCCCCTATTTTATGGATTATTGTCTTGATCTTTATGAGTATGGCAACTATTGTCGCAATTGTTAATCGCTCCATGGCGCCTGAAAGCAAAGTAATGTGGCTAGTGGTGACTTTTGTTCCTGTCATTGGCCCCCTGCTCTATCTGATGTTTGGTGAAAGGCGATTATCCAAAAAAGAAATCAAGCAGTTGGACAGACTTGGTTCCATGCATTTTCGGGAGGATAACAGTAAAGCACTCCGCCAGAAATTGAAGGAAGATGATAAGGCAGCTTACGGAGTTATCAAATCTTTGTTGAGTATGGATAGCAATGCTGATGTGTATGATCGAACCGACTCACAATTCTTTTCTTCAGGTGAAAGCATGTGGCAACATATGCTGGAAGATCTCAAGAAAGCTGAAAAGTTTATCTTTTTAGAGTATTATATTGTTGAAGAAGGTCTGATGTGGAATAGTATACTAGATATACTAGAGCAAAAGGCAGCTCAGGGTGTCGAGGTCAAGATGCTCTATGATGATATCGGTTGTATGGCGACTTTACCTGGGGATTATACTATTCAGCTTCGTAGTCTAGGAATAGAGGTCCATAAGTTTAATAAGGTGATTCCTCGTTTGACAGTAGCTTATAATAATCGGGACCATCGTAAAATCCTTGTCATAGATGGTCAGGTAGCTTATACAGGAGGGATTAACTTAGCTGATGAGTACATCAATCATGTAGAACGCTTTGGTTATTGGAAGGATAGTGGGATTCGCTTAGATGGCCCTGGTGTCAAGGCTCTAACCCGTCTCTTTTTGATGACTTGGTACATCAATCGTGGGGAAATCAGCGATTTTGACCAGTATCACTTGGAAAATCAGCCTTGTTCTGGCCAAGGGCTCTGCATTCCTTACGGTAGTGGACCCAAGCCCATCTTCCGTACCCAGGTAGGGAAAAAAGTCTATCAAAGTTTGATTAATCAGGCCACTGATTCAGTCTATATTACAACACCCTATCTGATTATTGACTATGACTTAACAGAGAGTATTAAAAATGCAGCTATGAGGGGTGTTGATATCCGCATTGTAACACCTTTCATTCCAGATAAAAAATTAATCCAACTCATTACAAGAGGAGCTTATTCGGATTTGTTATCGGTAGGAGTAAGAATTTTTGAGTATAGTCCCGGCTTCATCCACAGTAAACAAATCTTAGTGGATAAGGACTTTGCTGCAGTTGGAACCATTAACTTAGATTATAGAAGTTTACTTCACCACTACGAAAATGCAGTCTTGCTATATAAAACAGAATCAATCACGGAGATTCAAAAAGATTTTGAGGAGATTTTTTCAGTATCGCAAGAAATTTTTACTCATACTATAAAAAATAGCTGGTATCAAAAATTGATTAAGGAAATTGCCCAGTTATTTGCCCCAATCTTATAAGAAATCTAGAACTGAGGACACAAACCAGTCCTATTTTTCTTGTCTTTTACGAATAAGAAGATATAGGGGGGAACGATGCTGACTCAGAAAGAATTGAACTATATCACGACATTTAAACAGACACATTTACACCGATTTCGAGAAATTGAAACCTTTGTGAAACTATGTAAAAAATCACTCAAACAGCCATCGCAAGCTGACAATTCAAGGTCTTTTTGATATACTAAGACAGACAAACTGAATAGGAGAAACGACATGGCTGTATATGGCAGAATCGAAGAAGTATCCGAAACGATACAGAGTAATGAAATTGAAAATAGACTGGATAGGAACTTTGAATCTCATGTAGAAAAAGAAGAGCAGGTAGCTTTCCCGTTCTTCAGACTCATCATTGGAAGTACGATTGTAACGGTTTTTTCTGTGGTGGTTCCTTTACTTTTAGATATGGTAAGTCCCTCTCAGGCGCAGGATTTGTATATTGGGTGGGCTTTGCATCAGGGAGGACAGCTATACAGTAGTTATTATGCTGGTCAAGGTCTTCTTTATTATTTACTACTTTACATTACCCAAGGAGGCATTCTTTTTGCCTTGGTAGAATGGCTAGCCCTCTTAGGAGGAGGCTACTTCCTCTTTTCTTCAACCGACAATTTGACAGGGCAAAGGGATCAAGCTAAGCAACTCCTAACGATATTTTATATTTTGGTATCTGGTATAGGTTTTGGAGGAGGCTATGCTACGATTTTAGCTCTTCCATTCTTATTTGCAGGCTTTTCTTTAGTAGCGCGTTATCTATCAAATCCTAACCATGACAAGGGATTTCTACGTTTGGGGATTTTCTTAGCTCTATCATTTTTCATAGAGCCCCTTACAAGCCTTCTCTTTACTGTAGTAGTAATGATAGGTTTATTTGTCTTTAATGTTGGACATGGACGCTTTATACATGGGATTTATCAATTTTTTGCGGCAGCACTTGGTTTCTCTCTCCTATTTTATCCTTTAGGCTACTATGTCATCATTTCAGGAGGTTTTGGAGAGGCTTTAAGTAGATTTTTGTATCCATTTACTTCCATGCGTATTTTTGCTAATCCCCAGTTAGTAGAGAATGCTTTATTTTATGGTCTATTAACCTTTGGATTAGGAGCTTTCATTCTTATTTTTCTCGGTTTGTTCCAAACTAAAGCATCTAGATTATATGTCATCTCAGTACCAGCTAGCTTTGTTTTCTTATTTGTACTAGCCTTGTTGCTTTTTTCTCAAGAACCTCTTCACGGTTCGCGTTGGATTCTAATCCTTCCATTTTTACTCCTTCTTTTGATAACCAGTATTCGTGGGGAACACTCGGGAAGAATAGCACGTCGTCGGAGAAGAGAGGAAGTTCCAACTTTATGGAAAAAATTTATGAAGGGAAATCTCTACCTACCGATTCTAGTAGTGGTTTATCTAATTGCAGTTCCTTTTGTAGCTCGTTTTGTCTTGCATCCAGCTTCGTATGAAGAACAACATCAAGTAGTAGATAGAGTCAAACAAGAGACAAGTGAGGGGGACCAAATCTATATCTGGGATTCTCATGTTCAGATCTATAAGGAAAGCCAGCGTTTGGCTGGATCCATGTTCCCATCGCCTCTTCTTTACATGAGTACAGAAGAAAACAAAACTACCTTGATCAATGACTTGAAAGAAAAACAACCCAAGATGATTGTGGTGAATGACAAGGTGGAAGTCTGGTCTGAAGTAGAAACAATCTTGAAAGAAAATTACCAACAAGTAAAGACCGATTACTCAGAGTTTAAAGTTTATAAAATTAAATAAGAAAATCAATATCTTGTGTATTTTTAAAAAAATTAGGATTTTTAACACAAGATATTGATTTTTCTTTTTAGAGTGGTATAATACTTTTTAGAAAGAACATTTTAGAAAAGAGCATGCATATGATTGCACTAGAAGAAAAAATTACAACCCTACCAACCCTTTTCGTTGAAAAACGAGATGGGAGACGTGTTGTGTTTGATGTGGACAAGATTGACAAGGCTCTCCACAAGGCGGCAGACAAGGTTATGGACGTGACACCCTTAGTCGAAAAGCGCCTAAATGCTCTGACTGAGCGTATTGTCACAGAAATTAATAGTCGCTTTCCAAAGGGAGTTAAGATTTACGAAATTCAAAATATCGTAGAACATGAACTCCTTGAAGCCAAAGAATATGCGCTAGCTGAGGAATATATCACTTATCGGACACAGAGGGATTTTGAGCGCTCAAAAGCGACAGATATCAACTTTAGCATCCATAAACTTCTCAACAAAGACCAGGCAGTTGTCAATGAAAATGCTAATAAAGACAGTGATGTCTTTAACACCCAGCGCGATTTGACAGCAGGCATTGTTGGGAAATCAATCGGACTGCAAATGCTTCCTAAGCATGTAGCCAATGCCCACCAAAAGGGGGATATCCACTATCATGATTTGGACTACAGCCCCTATACACCTATGACCAACTGCTGTTTGATTGATTTCAAGGGTATGCTGGACAATGGTTTTAAGATTGGAAATGCAGAGGTAGAGAGTCCTAAATCTATCCAGACTGCAACAGCCCAGATTTCCCAAATCATCGCCAACGTTGCTTCTAGCCAGTACGGAGGTTGTTCAGCTGACCGCATCGATGAAGTTTTGGCGCCTTATGCAGAGAAGAATTACCAAAAACACCTCAAGGATGCAGAAGAATGGGTTTTGCCTGAAAAACGGGAAGATTACGCTTGGAAGAAAACGCAAAAGGACATCTACGATGCCATGCAATCTTTAGAGTATGAAATCAATACTCTCTTCACTTCAAACGGACAAACACCTTTTACTTCGCTAGGTTTTGGTCTAGGAACCAATCGTTTTGAGCGAGAAATTCAAAAGGCTATTTTAAACATTCGCATTAAGGGTCTTGGTTCAGAACATCGTACAGCTATCTTCCCTAAACTTATCTTCACGCTTAAAAGAGGACTCAACTTAGAGGAAGGGACTCCCAACTACGACATCAAACAGTTGGCTCTTGAGTGTGCAACCAAGCGGATGTACCCAGATGTCTTGTCCTATGATAAGATTATCGAACTGACAGGTTCCTTCAAGGTTCCTATGGGTTGTCGCTCCTTCCTCCAAGGATGGAAGGATGAGAATGGTGTAGAAGTCAATTCAGGTCGGATGAACCTGGGTGTCGTGACAGTTAACTTACCTCGTATCGCCCTCGAGTCTGAGGGCGACATGAATAAGTTCTGGGAAATATTCAACGAACGTATGAATATCGCAGAAGATGCTCTGGTTTACCGTGTCGAACGTACCAAAGAAGCGACACCAGCAAATGCTCCTATCCTCTATCAGTACGGCGCTTTTGGCCATCGTCTAGGTAAAGAAGAAAATGTTGACCAGCTCTTTAAGAATCGTCGAGCGACAGTTTCGCTGGGCTATATCGGCTTGTATGAAGTAGCGACTGTTTTCTTTGGTAACAGCTGGGAAAGTAATCCAGATGCTAAGGAATTCACGCTAGACATCATTCGCGATATGAAACGCCGTGTAGAAGAGTGGTCTGACCAATATGGCTATCATTTCTCTATCTACTCAACACCATCTGAAAGTTTGACAGACCGTTTCTGTCGACTAGATACAGACAAGTTTGGTTCTATTCCTGATATTACAGACAAGGAATACTATACCAACTCTTTCCACTACGATGTTCGTAAAAATCCAACACCGTTTGAAAAACTGGATTTTGAAAAAATCTATCCAGAAGCAGGTGCGTCAGGTGGTTTCATCCATTATTGTGAGTATCCAGTCCTCCAGCAAAATCCCAAGGCCTTGGAAGCTGTGTGGGATTATGCTTATGACCGTGTGGGTTATTTGGGGACCAATACTCCAATTGACCGTTGCTACAAGTGTGATTTTGAAGGGGATTTTGAACCAACTGATAGAGGGTTTGCTTGTCCAAACTGTGGCAATAGTGACCCTAAAACAGTAGACGTTGTTAAACGGACTTGTGGCTATTTAGGCAATCCTCAAGCGAGACCTATGGTTAACGGCCGTCACAAGGAAATCGCTGCGCGTGTCAAACATATGAATGGCTCAACGATTAAAATAGCTGGCCACCAAGTAATAAATTAGAAAGAAATAAAATGGGAAAATATCAATTAGACGATAAGGGGCGCGCACAAGTGACCCGTTATCACGAGAAACACTCTAAAGGTGGAGCTGGTAAGAAAGAACGCTTGCTCAACCTCAAAGAACAATTTTTAAACAAGAATAAGAAGAAATAAAAGTGAGAGTCAGCTCTCGCTTTTATCTTAGTGGGAGGTAAGGATGGAATTACGCAGACCAAGATTAGCAGATAAAGAAACAGTTTTAGAGATGATGGCAGAGTTTGAAAAATATCAGTCGCCTCACGACGGTGGTTTCTGGGATACAGAAAATTTTTCTTACGAGGAATGGTTGGAAAGTAATCAGAATCAGGAAATGGGGATTAATTTGACTGAAGGATGGGTTCCCGCAATTCAGTTAGTAGCTTTTTCTGTGAAAGGTAAAGCAATTGGATTTCTTAATCTCCGGTTGCGCCTCAGTAACTTTCTACTAGAAGAAGGTGGTCACATTGGCTACTCCATTCGTCCATCAGAAAGAGGCAAAGGTTATGCGAAAGAAACTCTTCGTCAGGGCTTGCAAGTTGCTAAGGAAAAGAATATTAAGAAAGCTCTTGTAACCTGTAGCGTGAATAATCCTGCCAGCAGAGTAGTCATTCTAGCAAATGGTGGGCTCCTTGAGGATGTTCGTAATGGAGTTGAGCGTTATTGGATAGAGGTAGCGAATGAATAATCCAAAACCACAAGAATGGAAAAGCGAGGAACTCAGTCAAGGTCGGATTATTGATTACAAGGCCTTTAACTTTGTGGACGGCGAAGGCGTGCGCAACTCTCTCTATGTATCAGGCTGCATGTTTCACTGCGAGGGGTGTTATAATGTAGCGACCTGGTCTTTCAATGCTGGCATTCCCTATACGGCAGAGTTAGAAGAGCAGATTATGGCAGACCTTGCCCAACCCTATGTTCAAGGATTGACCTTGCTGGGAGGAGAACCCTTCCTTAATACAGGAATCCTCTTGCCACTCGTTAAGCGGATTCGGAAGGAATTGTCAGATAAAGATATCTGGTCCTGGACGGGCTATACATGGGAAGAAATGATGTTGGAAACTCCAGACAAATTGGAACTCTTATCGCTAATTGACATCCTTGTAGATGGACGATATGATCGAACTAAGAGAAATCTCATGCTCCAGTTTCGAGGTTCGTCCAATCAACGAATTATCGATGTGCAAAAATCCCTCAAAGGTGGGCAAGTAGTGATTTGGGATAAGCTCAATGACGGAAAAGAAAGCTATGAACAGGTGAAGAGAGAGTAACTTTTTTCCATAGAATATTTAAATAAATGACCTATCAAAAAAGAAAACATTTTCATGTTAAAAATTTTAAAAAACAGCAACGAATCCCTTGCAATCGCAGGGGCTTTGTGTTATTCTATTATGGTGCTGTAAATTACAGTCTTAGCTTTGATGCAAGAGGTTGCGACACGCTCGGTTGCATTGCCACGCAACACCGCGTCGGTTTTCTTGTGGAGCTAGCCTATTATCTTAAATAGACGAAAAGGAGAAAAAGATGGCAAACAAAAAAATCCGTATCCGTTTGAAAGCTTACGAACACCGTACGCTTGATACAGCGGCTGCAAAAATCGTAGAATCAGCTACTCGTACAGGTGCACAAGTTGCGGGTCCAATCCCACTTCCAACTGAACGTAGCCTCTACACAATCATTCGTGCGACTCACAAATATAAAGACTCTCGCGAACAATTTGAAATGCGTACACACAAACGTTTGATCGATATCGTTAACCCAACTCAAAAAACAGTTGATGCTTTGATGAAATTGGATCTTCCAAGTGGTGTAAACGTAGAAATCAAACTTTAATCTAAAGCTTGATACCTTGAGCATAAAAAACGCTCGTTAAAAACTTTTTGAATAAAAAATATAGAAAAGGAACTATTTTCTCATGACAAAAGGAATCTTAGGGAAAAAAGTGGGAATGACTCAAATCTTCACTGAAGCTG
>ERZ1699236.6-NODE-6-length-134724-cov-6.333811_pt1 | contig 134724 bp, 99 predicted proteins | sample MGYA00581538_ERZ1699236 | MGnify/ENA primary metagenome ERZ1699236 (study PRJEB42319, sample SAMD00040336) | human oral metagenome | material: saliva | host: Homo sapiens | study: EMG produced TPA metagenomics assembly of PRJDB4115 data set (Metgenomic analysis of... | reverse complement strand
CCCTGGAAGTTGTTAAGAAGCGCTGGTACGCCCTGGGCATTCCGGTGCCGCTGTCGGTGATTGATGCGCCGTACCGTGACACCGTGGAGGCTGTCGTTTCGTATATTCGCCGCCGCCGCAAGAAGTCGCCCCGCGATATTTTGGTCGTGTACCTGCCCGAGTTCATGGTGGAGCACTGGTGGCAGCGTCTTCTGCACCGCCGCACGGTGCGCCGCCTCAAGCAGGCACTCCTGCACGAACCGGGCGTGATGACCGCAACCGTGCCGTGGGCGATGCACGAGGATGAAGTATATGACGAGATTTTTGATCAGCGCCTGCAGGGCAAGGATGCGGCTACCAACGATTCGACCGCTGAGTCTGCGGCTGATACCGAGGGATATACGGCGGCAGTCGCTCCGAACGTGACCCGTTCTGCCGGTGGTGGTCGCGAACTGACTCAGAGTAACCGCCACGCGGTGTACCGCGGTCGCCTGCACGAGGCGGATGCCGTGGCGCGTGAGAAGAAGCGCTAGCGACTGACCTAACGGCCGACCTAGTGGTTGACCGGTACCTGAACCTTCGTACAGCCCGTGCAACCCGTACGTAGCCTCGTACATCCCCTCGAATAGCGCCTGGACTTTGCCCTTTACGCCCTATTCGGTGCCCCCTGCGGGGCGTCGGAATCGGAGTAAAGGTACAAACCGGTGTAAAATAATTCACATTAAGTGATTCTTTAGGAGACAATGCTGTGACTCACCCTGCTACCACGCCTGCCGCCTCCAACAACGTAGACGGATACAGCGTCGGGCAGACCCTCACCGTCACCTGTGAGGCACCCGCGCACGGCGGCGCCTTCGTAGCGCGCACCGAACAGGGCGTCATCTTTGTGCGTCACGGCATCGTCGGCGAACAGGCTGAAGTGCGCATCACCGCCATCGGCCCCAAGCGCCGCTTCTACTTCGCGGATGTTATCTCCGTACCCGTACCCTCCCTGGCACGCCGCCCCCACCCCTGGATTCAGGCGGATGCGCTCGCCACCGAAGAGGAACGCGCCGCCGCCACCGGCGTACCCGAACTGCTCGGCGGCATGGAGTACGGCCACATCAACCTGGATGAGCAGCGACGCTACAAGACCGATATCGTCCGCACCCAAATCAACCGACTGGGCGGCCTGCCCCTCGAATCGCCCCTGCTGACCAACCTCATCGTTGAAGAGCTTCCCCTGCGCGATAACAACGAGGGCCTGTCCTGGCGTACCCGAGTGCGCTACAACGTGACCAAGGTCCGCGCGCACGATAGCGAAGAGAAGAACAGCGAGCAGAAGAACGGCGGCAAGAAGAACCCTGCCGTCACCTGGCGCATCGGCATGCACCCGTACCGCGCCTCCCAGCCCGTACCGGTCGTCGACTTTCCCCTCGCCGCCACCGAGTTGCGTAACCTGCAGCTTGAACAGCTGAACCTGCGCGGCGTACGCGAAGTCGAGGCGACCGTCTCCTCCCGCGGTAGGGTCCTGCTGCAGTTCATCGTCGACCCGCGCTTCTCCGTCGAGGAGGTCGCTAAGGACATCGAACAGCAGGCATCCGACGCCTGGGGTCTGCTCGCCAAGCGCAAGATTTCGCTGTTCTTTACCCCGCAGTCCACCTCCAACGGCAAGCCCAAGCGCCGCCGCCCCGGTTCCGCCCACAGCCCCTACCGCCGCGTACCCGAAGGCGACCAGCTGCTCGGCGCGGGCCTGCGCTCCGTCACCGAAGAAGTCACCTTCGGCTCCCGCCGATTCAGCTACCAGGTATCCGCCGGCGGCTTCTGGCAGATTCACCGCGCCGCCCCCTCCACCATGGTCGGAACCATGCTCACCATGCTCCGCCCGCAGGAAGGCGAATGCACCCTCGACCTGTACGCTGGCGCGGGCCTGTTCACCGCCGCGCTCGCGGACGCCGTGGGCGCAACCGGTACCGTGGTCAGCATTGAGGGCTCCCCGGTGACCCATAAGGATGCGCGCTCGAACTTCGCGCCGGATGGTTGCTCCCGCACCGAGAACTCTGCGGACACCCGCATTGAGGTGATTCGCGGCGATGTGGCACGCCACCTGGTCGATTTGAAGACCGCCCTTGAGTTTGGCGAAATCCCCGCCATTGATGCGGTGGTCCTTGACCCGTCCCGTGAGGGCGCGAACCGCACCACCCTGGAACGCCTGGATGCGCTGGACCCCAAGCGTATTCTGTACGTGGCGTGCGATCCGGCATCCCTGGGTCGTGACACCGGTATTTTGCGTGAGCTGGGTTGGGATATGGTGCAGCTTCGGGCGTTCGATATGTACCCGAATACGCATCACGTGGAGTCGGTGGCGCTGTTTGAGCGTGCCCCGGCGAAGCCTCGTCCGCGCCGCCGCCGCACCAAGTAGTGCGGAGAGTAGCGCGAGGCTAGTAGCCGTAACAAAGCAGCAAATAATCGCCGTGTTGGACGGGTTGGGCTGTTCACCAGCCTGCCCACTAGGGGTTATTTCAGGCCGTTTTCGCTCAACCCGGTGCGTCTTGCTCTGCGGGCGCATAAATCTGCTTTTTGGCATCGTAAACGGTAGAATCATTGAAGAACCAACGCACGGAATGAGCCGTGCCCCGACCTTGAGGAGTGTGGGTGTATGTCCGCTGAAAACGCATTGCCGCAGGAGGAGACCCCGAATAGCGCCGCCGGTGGCGCACCCACCGCCGACTACAGCATTGGCGATGGTGCCACTGCCAAGTTGCTCCCGGGTATTCAGTCCCCGGCGGACCTGCAGAACCTCAGCTACGAGCAGCTGGAGGAGCTCTCTAAGGAAATCCGCCAGTTCATCGTGACGAACGTGTCGGCGACCGGCGGTCACCTGGGCCCGAACCTGGGCGTTGTGGAGCTGACCCTCGGCATTCACCGTGTCTTCGAATCTCCCAAGGACAATATTCTTTTCGACACCGGCCACCAGTCCTATGTGCATAAGCTGGTGACTGGTCGTCACGCGTTTAAGACTCTGCGTCAGAAGGGTGGCCTGTCGGGTTACCCGGATCGTGGCGAGTCTGAGCACGACATTATCGCGTCTTCGCACGCCTCCAGCTCGATTTCGTGGGCTGACGGTATTTCTCGCGCGCACAAGCTCAACGGTGAAGATGACCGCTACACCGTGGTCCTCATTGGTGACGGCGCGCTGACCGGCGGCATGGCGTGGGAGGCTGTGAACAATATTGCTGCCGACCGCACCCGCAAGGTCGTGATTGTGGTCAACGATAACGGCCGCTCCTACGCGCCGACCATTGGCGGTTTCGCGAACCAGCTCTCTGAGCTCAAGCACGGTGTGCAGCAGCATGTGGATCGTGTGCGCCTCGATCACCGCTACGACAATGCTCTGGATGCGGTGCGCATCGGTCTGCAGCGTGGCGGCCCCGTCGGTCAGATGGTGTACCGCGGCCTGCACGGCATGAAGGCGGGCATTAAGGACGTCGTCGTACCCAAGGGCATTTTTGAAGACCTGGGCATGAAGTACGTGGGCCCGATTGACGGCCACGACCAGCAGGCTGTGGAGAACGCACTGACCGCGGCGAAGAACTATGCCGGCCCGGTGATTGTGCACGCCATTACCGAGAAGGGCCACGGCTACGCGCCCGCCCGCGCGAATGAGGACGACCAGTTCCACGCGGTGGGCCAGATTGACCCGCTGACCGGTGAGGATGTTTCGACCAGCACCTCCGAGTCGTGGACCGGTGTCTTTGGCAGCGAAATTGCAGATATTGCGGATGAGCAGGAGAACGTCGTCGGTATTACCGGCGCGATGCTCATTCCCGTGGGTCTGCGCGAATTTCAGAAGCGCCACCCCGAGCGCGTTATTGACGTAGGTATCGCTGAGCAGCACGCCGTGGCGATGAGCGCCGGCCTGGCGTACGGCGGCATGCACCCGGTGGTTGCCCTCTACGCAACCTTCCTGAACCGCGGCTTTGACCAGTTGCTCATGGACGTTGCCCTGCACAAGGCGGGCGTGACCGTTGTGCTGGACCGCTCCGGCATTACCGGCCCGGACGGTGCAAGCCACCACGGCATGTGGGATTTGGCGATGCTGCAGTTCATTCCGGGCCTGCACCTGGCGGCTCCGCGTGATGGCGCGACCCTGCGCGAAGAACTGCGTGAGGCTGTCGCTATCAACGACGCCCCGACCGTGATTCGCTACCCGAAGGGCTCCGTGGGCGAGGACATTCCCGCCCTGGAGCGCCGCAGCGACGGCGTGGACGTGCTGGCACGCACCGGCGAGCCCCACCCGGAGACCGGTCAGCGTGACGTACTGTTCGTTGCCGTGGGGGCTATGGCCCGCGTGGCTCTGGAAGCCTCCAAGGTGCTTGCCGCCGAGGGCATCCAGTCCACCGTGGTTGACCCGCGCTGGGTGATGCCGGTGCCGTCTTCGGTCGTTGAGCTGGCTCGTGATCACCGCATTGTGGTGACCATTGAGGACGGCGTGCGTTCCGGCGGCGTGGGTTCGCGCATCCGCCAGGAAATGCGTGCGGCTGGCGTAGATACCGCGCTGAGCGAGCTGGGTCTTCCGGCGGAGTTCATTCCGCACGCTTCTCGTGAAGAGATCCTGGAAGAGGTCGGCCTGACTGCGGAAACCATTATCGCGGATTTGCGTGCGCAGCTTGCTGGCGATAAGGTGCCGTTCGCTCGTGAAGAGGGTCAGAAGCCGCGCCACACCCGCTAAGCGGTCGTACCTGAGTGCCGCCTGAGCGCGCCTTAGTAACGGGCATCAGTAGCAGCGGGCACCATAACAGCACAAAGCCCTGCCCATCAGTCGTGATGGGCGGGACTTTGCTACGCGCAGGTCTTGCTGTATAGAGGTTTTACTGTACGTAGGTTTTGCTGTACGTAGGTTCTGAACTGCCGGTTTTAGGAGTTGCCGGTGCCGCTAACGAAAAGCTTGCCGCCCTTCACCTGCACCGGGTAGCTGGTCAGCGCCTCCTCTGCGGGACCCTGAATAACCGAACCGTCAGCTACGGCGTACTCGGAACCGTGGCAGGGACACACGATGCGGTTGGAATCCTGCACCTGCACCTGGCAGCCCTGGTGGGTGCACACGGTGCTGAACGCCTTGTACTCACCCGCGGACGGCTGGGAGACGATAACGGTCGTGGAGCCGTGGGTCAGGCGTGCCGCCTTGCCCACACCCACTGCCGAGGCGGAACCCACCTCAACGGTGCCTTCGGGTGCGGTAACGTTGGAGTCACCTTCAGCGCAGGAGGCGAGCAACGCACCGGATGCGACGGCACCGGTGATGAGGGTTGCGCGGCGGGAGAAGACGCGCGCAGAAGATTCAGTTGCTGCGGTAGCGGCTGCGGTTTCGACGGCGGCAGATTCGGTAGTGGCAGATGCAGTGGGGGAGGCGCATGCCTTCTGAGAGCGGCAGCATCCGTTGGGTGCGGGCATGGTGGTTCCTTTCGTGTACTCTTTCCACCCTATGCCGGTTTGGGATAAAAATCGAATGAGAGCAGGCGAAGCTTGGTTCGCATTTGCTCCCCCCCCGAGACAAAATCCTGAGGCACACTCCGGAGGCACACAAAATGCCGGTCGGGTGGTCGCATCAGCAACACACCCAACCGGCACACATCTATTGAGCGTTAGTGAAATCTACCCCAGGTGACGGGCAAAAATCGGCGCAATCACGGGGGCAACCAGACCCGTCTGCCACGGACGCGCACCGTACTCGGCGAGTGCATCCCGCAGGGTCTGCTCGTCAAAACGAGCCGGCGGCTCCCAGCAGAGGCGGCGAACATAATCGGTCGTGATCAGGTTCTGCGCCGGGATATTCAGCTCCTCAGAGAGCTCATCAATTGCCTGACGAACCTCGGTGAACAGCGCCAAGTTCTCGGGGCGCTTAGACTCCCACGCCTTCAACGGCGGCGGGGCAGTCGACGGCAAAGTGAACGGTACGGCGTTCTCACCGCGTGCCGCCGCGGCAATAGCACGCACCCAACGCGGGCCCTCACGACGCAAACCACGCGTCTGAAAACCAGGAATCGACATGATAGCGGGCACGTTACGCGGCATGGTGCGTGCCGCCTCCACAATCGCAGAATCGGGCAGCAGACGCTTTGCGTCAACGTCCTTCTTACGCGCCAGCGAGTCACGCTCAAGCCACAGGTTACGCAACGCCGTCAGCTGCTTGACCGAACGCAGCATCGTGCGGCCCTTCGTCTTACGCCAACGCTCCGGCTGATCCGTAGGATCCTTCACCGGGGACTTGCACAGGTACTCGAACTCCTCCAGGGCGTACTGCAGCTTACCCTGTTTGCGGAGCAAATCCTCCAACGCGTCACGCAAATCAATGAGCACGTCAACGTCCAGCAACGCATAGTTCAGCCACGACTCCGGCAGGGGACGGCGCGACCAGTCTTCCTTCGAGTGCTTCTTCGCCAGCTTGTAGCCGAGTAGCTCCTCAACGGTCGCACCCAGGTTCACGCGCTCCAGCCCGGCAAGACGCGCACCAAGCTCCGTATCAAACAGACGGTTCGGGCGCATACCGAGCATATCCAAGCTCGGGAAATCCTGAATCGCGGCGTGAATAACCCACTCAGCATCCGCCAAAGCATCGTTAATAATGCGCAAATCCTTAAACGCCTCAGGATCAATCAGATACAGCTGATCCTCACGCTTGAGCTGCACCAAAAAAGCACGCGAACCATAACGGATGCCCTGAGCTCGCTCCGTATCAACAGCCACCGGGCCGGACGCCGCCGCCAACTGCTCAGCGGCACGACGCAGACCGCTCTCCGTATTGATAAGGGTCGGAATCGGTGCGGAAGGGGTCTCCAGAGGAACAACATCCGGAACTTCGATACCGTTAAGGGTCAGCTGAGGGGTGCCTGCGGCATTCTGTTCAGCTGCGGTACTCATGCACTCAATCCTTTTCCTCTGTCTGATTCGACGCGCCCATACGATGCGCCAGATGCCCGGGTAGGCGTACGCCCGAGCAAACACAAGCCCGAGCAAACACGAGCCCGGGCGGGGTGGCGTGCCCGCGAAGGCACTACGCCATTCTACCCGCCCGAGCTTAAAGCCTCGAATTTAGAGAGACTCACAATAAGGGGTTCACCGGCGTGCCCGCGAGGGGTCTTGCCGGGGTTTGTTCGGCGGCTTACGCCTTGTCAGCCGGGGCATCACCAGGCTGTGCTTTATCAGCCGCGGCTTCACTAGCCGGGGTCAGCGTCAGACACACCGAATTAATGCAATACCGCAAATCCGTGGGAGTCGGGTAGCCCTCACCCTCAAACACGTGACCCAGGTGCGAATCGCAGGCGGCGCAACGCACCTCCACACGGCGCATACCGAACGTCGTGTCCTCCAAGTAACGCACACGGTCCTCAGCCAGCGGCGCGAAAAACGACGGCCAACCACAATGCGAATCGAACTTCTGATCGGAACGGAACAGCTCCGTACCGCAGGCACGGCAAGAATACACACCCTCCGTGTGGGTGTTCCAGTACTCGCCCGTGAACGCGCGCTCGGTGCCGCCCTCACGCAGAACAGCGTACTCTTCAGGCTTGAGCACTTCACGCCAGTTCTTGGCGATAGCACCCACGCCGGGTAGCGAATTGCCCATCATGACTCCTTCAGTTTGCTCTCATGCCCAGGCTCTTACGACATATGTAACGCCGCGGCCGGGCGGATTATTCCCACTGAGCGCGGACTAAGCGCGGATGTCAGCGTACTTGCCGTTGGTGAGCTTCAGCAGGTCGTCCGGAGCGAGCTCAACATCCAGGCCGCGCTTACCGCCAGAAACCATGATCGTGTCAAAAAGCTGCGCAGACTCATCGAGCAGAGTGGGGGAGGGAGTCTTCTGACCCAGCGGAGAAATACCGCCCACCACGTAGCCGGTGCGGCGCTCAGCGACCTTCGGGTCGCACATGGAGGCGCTCTTCCAACCCAGGGCTGCCGCGGCAGCCTTAATGTTCAGCTTGCCAGAGACCGGCACGATCGCGACCGCGAAATCCTTCTCGTGCACAATCAGCAGGGTCTTGAACACCTGCTCCTCGGATGCGCCGAGGTTCTTCGCGGCCTCTTCACCGAAGGAAGTGACGCCCTCAACGTGCTCGTATTCACGCATCTGGAAGGGGGTGTTCGTCTCGGTCAGCAGTGCTACGGCGGCGGTTGCTGCGCCGCTCTTCTTACCTTTAGTTTTCTTAGCCATACAACCATTTTACGGAAGTCACCATGCGCCGATACCTATGCGCCGAGAAGCCACATGTGTTTCGAAAAGCCACTTCTTTGGTGGCTTCTCGAAACACATGTGGCTTCTCAAAGGTTATGGGGTTATTTCAGTAGCCCTTTTTCCTTCAGCTGCTCTTGAGAAAGCGAGCCAACGACAGTCCAAAATCCATCTGAATATTGGAGAATGTAAGCGCCGCTATCGTCCCCCTCGGCCGTATTTTTGTCTTCTGTATATGACCCGTCGGGTTCAACATACATTACGAATTCCCAAATGTGCTTCAGCATGAGAGTGTATTCTTTAGTTTTTTCATCATAGATAAAACGCCAAAAATGACGTTTGTCTACGTTCTGAGGTAGCCTTTAGGCTCCCTTTTTTCTTAGTAAATACCGATGAGTAATTGCATGCCAAGACTAGTCAGGATGATAGCAATCCAGCAAAGGGCTCCAAGAAGAATGGATTTTCCACTGGATTTGATCATAGCAATGAGGTTGGTTTTGAGACCAATAGCACTCATAGCCATGATGATGAGGAATATGGAGAGTTGTTTGAGAGGTGAAAAGAAGCTAGCGCTGACACCGAAAGATGTGAGAAGAGTAGTTAGCAGAGAAGCTAGGATAAAGTAGAGAATGAAAACGGGGAAGATTTTTTTAAGCTTCACTCCTTGGTTGTTGCCTTGTTGACGGCTTTGCCAATAGGAGAGGAAGAGAACGATAGGGATAATAGCTAGAGTACGTGTCAGCTTGACAATAGTTGCAGGCTCAAGAGTGTTTGCATTGTAAAGACTATCCCAGGCACTAGCAGTAGCTGTCACAGAGGAAGTATCGTTGACCGCAGTACCCGCAAAGAGAGCAAAACCTTCGTTGGAAAGATGGAGCCAAGAACCTAGAGTCGGAAAGATAAGAGCTGCCAAGACATTGAAGAAAAAGATAACAGAAATGGCTTGGGCTACTTCTTTTTCCTTGGCGTGAATAACAGGAGCAGTCGCTGCAATGGCAGAACCGCCACAGATAGAAGATCCAACTCCAATCAAGGTAGCTAGTTTTGTATCAAGGTTAAAAAAGCGTTGGAAAAAGAAAGCTATAATCAATGCAATTGAAATAGTTGAAAGGATAACAGGAAGGGAAGATGTTCCAACTGCGAAAACTTGTGAGATACTGAGTCCAAACCCAAGCAAAATAACAGCATACTGAAGCAGTTTTTTGGAGCTATAAGTCAAACCGGCATCCAGTTGTGTATAGGAAGTGAGAAAGGGATGGAGAATCATTCCGATAAAAATGGCGAAAACAGGTGCTCCCACAACAGGCAGAAATCCTCCTAAAACCCAAGAGATGATAGAAATGATCAGACAGACTGACAGTCCTGCCCAATTTTTTGATAGAAATGACATAAAAACCTCCGAAAATAAACACTCCTTATTATAATCTTATTTGTTAGAAAAATAAAATAGAAAGTAGGAATGCAGACCCAGCCCTGGGCGCACACCACCTCAGCCTCCGCGCTGATAAAGGCCTTCGATATCCTTGAGGAACTTAATATCCTTCTCGTAGGTATCCAGCATATAGGGCCATACATACTGCATGTCATTGCGCGGCGGGTCAAAAGAGTGGAAGCCATGGAAACGTATTCCTTATATCGGTGTGGTGTGTAAAAGGTGAATGCTGCTTAGACGTTGAATTCTTCGAAGTCTAGAATTGACCACTTTTGGCCGTCATGTTTCATTTTGACTTTGAGAGTATCGTTAGTTTTATCCTCGTTATCCCACGCAGTCCATTTACCGTCTGGTTCAACGTGGATTTCCTGATTCCAGTTACGATACATTTTCCAGAAATATGTTTCGCCGTCTTCGGACCAAGGCGACCCATCAGCTGTAAATTTTTCGATACCGTCGATAACCCATCCGCCGCGCCTGTATAGTTTTTCGACGCTTTCGTAGGCTTCTAATTCGGAGCTGAAATTAGGCGAGATGAATTCTCGTGCCTTTGCATAGTCACCAGTCTGGATACCGTAGTTTCCCCACTGGACCCATGCGTCAAATGTTTTACGTAGGCCTTCTAGAGACTTTTCGTTGTAGCCTTCTTCGGGGAGGCTGGGTTTCGGTACGTTCTGGGCTGGGCCGTATTTGTCGGCCTTTCGGTACTCTCCATCGGGTGCCTTGGATCCGCCCGAGTAGCCGCGAACAGTAGATGGAGTAGCGCTTGCCGAAGGTGCCTCAGATGCTGCAGCCGACGCGCTCGCCTCGTTGGTGGCTTGCTGGCCGCACGCTGCAAGCAGGGCCCCCAGGCCCACAAGAGCGCCGCTACCCAACAGTGCGCGGCGGTTCAAAATAACGGAAGTCATGGAAGTAAATTCCTTCTGTCGGTGTGGTGTGTGAATTGAAGAAAGAGACTATTGCTAGCTATCTATTTCCTCAATTGATTTACTTCCAGCAATCTTCCAATAGCCATCAGAGTAGGTGAAAAGGAAATAGAAAGTATCGTCACTAGTCTCAGTGTTAGCCTGCATTGTGAGGTGACCATTAGATTCAACGTACATAACGCTGCTCCAGAACCGACGATGCTTCATACGATACATTTTCTTTGCTTCGTCGTAGATAAGCGGGCCTTCTGGCTGGTAGCTATCCAGACCATCAACAGTCCATCCTCCGCGCTGGTAAAGACCCTGAATATACAGGTAGAACTCATATTCTTCTGCATCTTCCGTTACATATTTGAACGCGTAGGAGCAGTCACCGGTCTGGATCGCGTAGTTGTGCGCCACAACCCAGTCCTTCATCATACGGTAGAGGCCTTGTTCAGTCTCGGGGTACTGAGCCGGCTCATTACGAGGCTTGGGAACATTCTGCGCAGGGCCGTACTCATCGGCTTTACGGTACTCACCATCCGGGGCTTTGGAGTTACCTGAATACCCGCGAGTTACTCTCGGGGTGGCACTCACCGAAGGCGACTCAGAAATCGTAGCTGATGCAGTCTCACCCGGCGAGTTTACTGCAGTAGCTGGCACGCTCGCCTCATTAGCAGCCTGCTGACCGCAGGCCGCGAGCAGGGCGCCAAACCCCATGAGCGCGCCGCCGTTCAACATCGCGCGGCGGGTCAAAATAACGGAAGTCATAGGAGAATACTCCTCGTATCGGTGTGAAGTGTGAATAGGTGGCTGGCTAGAAACCGGAAGACTAACCATCCGCAGGGCAGAACCCGATAGCCGAGAAGCCACATGCGTTTCGAAAAGCCACAAAAGAAGTGGCTTCTCGGCGAACATGTGGCTTCCCAGTGTAAGACCCACGGCGGGGGAACGACCTTACATGTCGGGCCAGTCGCGGTGCAGCGAATACTCCGTGTCCCCGTCGCCGCTGTCGTTCAGGTGCCACCGCTGGCCGGTGCGAATATCGGCCTTGCGCAGACGAGGGTTAGGGTTATCCTTCTTACCCATCGTGGGGTCGTTCTTGCAGCCCCAACGAGTGTCGTCGTAGCTGCAGTCACCTGCCACGCGGCCCACGTCGGTCCACCAGACACGAATCAGCAGCGGATCACTGGTCGCCTGCGGGGTCACCATCATCATCTGCCACGGTCCGCCGTCCACGCGGAAACGAGCTGTGTAATGCACGGTCGCATACGCGTGGAAGTTACCGGAACGCTGGTAGGCGTAGCTGGTTTCCGTCTGCCTCGGACGCTCACGAGGGTAGGTGGTAACCGGTTTGCCCGCCGTGTAGTTGGTATCTGTGTCGCCGTTGCCGTACTCGATGACATAGGAGGAGGGCATGAGCTCAATTTCGACGTGTCCGGCGAGCATATCTGCTTCGAGGCGGTAGGGGCCTCCATCATCGACGTAGAAGTTGACCTGGTCACCCTTGTAGACGTTGGGGTCGCCTTCTGCTCGGCCAGTGCCTGCGGGGTTGTTGTAGGACTGGTGCAGGGTCGGCTTGCCCGGCTCTAGGGACTCTGCAGCGTGGCGGATTTCCTCCATGACTTCTTCGTAGGTAGGGCCGGTAGGACCGGGGCTGTCGGCACTGGTCAGGGTGCGGGTGTCGTCAGGAATGCAGGAGGCTGAGGAGGGACTTCTGGGAGTTCCATAATCTACAGGAATTCCAGATTCAAGCGACATGTTTGTGAACTTGAATGTTCCTCTTCTTCCGCCTGCAGTTTCGCACGACATGATATTGTGATTCTCGTTGGCGAAGGTAACTTTTATACCGTTTCCTTGACTTACTGTGGAATAGGTATATTGTGGTTGACCTGCTTGGCTTGCATTCTCGTTTCCAGAATTAACATTTTCATTATTATTTCCAGATGTTTCACTACTTTTATCTCTAATCTTCTGCCTAGAAGTTTTATTTTGACATATTGCTGCTTTATTTCCGGATGAACATTCTACAGTGTTTGAATCTGCAAATGCGTAAATCGACATTGAAAATAGAATCTGAAGACCTGCGATAGAGGTTACGAGGTATTTTCGAAATTGAGACATTACTAGTCATCAACTCCGTCATATCCCATAATTTCCCACTTTTTTCCATTATGCTTCAAATTATATTTGAAAGTGTCATTGGTCTTATCGTCGTTATTCCATCCACGCCAGCTACCATCATATTCAACATATATCTCGCGATTCCAATCCCGGTATGCCTTCCAGAAATACGTCTCTCCATCTTCGGACCAAGGAGCACCATCAGCACGCAGGTTTTCTATTCCATCAATTACCCAACCTCCACGTCGATAAAGTTCTTCAATATCATCATATTCTTTGAGTTCGATTTCAAAAGTTGGTGAAATGAACTGACGAGCCATTGAATAGTCGCCAGTCTGCACGCCATAATTACCCCATTTAATCCACGCATCCATTGTTTTGCGAAGACCTTCCAAAGATTTTTCGCGATATCCGTCCTCTGGGGCGTTAGGCTTCGGCACATTCTGTGCCGGACCGTACTTATCAGCCGGGCGATATTCCCCATCGGGTGCCTTCGAACCACCCGAGTAGCCTCGGACAGTAGACGGGGTTGCACTCGCCGAAGGCGACTCAGATGCCGCTGCTGAAGTTGAAGTCGACTCGCTCGGCGTTGCGGTTGCGGTGGCTGTCGCCTCGTTATTTGCCTGCTGGCCACATGCCGCAAGCAGGGTGCCAAGGCCTACAAGTGCGCCGCCACCCAGCAGGGTACGGCGATTAAAGATGGTCAAATCCATAGAAGATACGCTCCTATCATCGGTGACGGTGTGTTGAATATGTGCATGTCAGGCTGTTATTCACAGATCGCACTGACCACCGGAAGGAAAACAGCCCCGTAGTACGCCCAACAAACGCATCAATGCGCCGCGGAACACTACAGTTACCACCCTACCGCATGTTTGTCGCCGTTTGCATTCTTTTGAATACAAAGGTGGTGAAACCCCACTATTCGAACACCTCAATGCTTTATGTATCAAATAAGTACCTGCACGCAAAGAATTTACACATAGTGGTGAGTGTTCCCCGGTAGAAGAATCCTCGCGGCAGACTAGGGGAGAGAACCGCAGACCAGGGGAGAGGACTGCAGACCAAAAGAATGAACAGCAAGCTAGGGGAGTGGCGGCGGGGCAAAGGAATAACCGATAGGTTAAGGGAACAATCGATAGGTTAGTTCCTTCACAACGGGTTTAAAACCCACGGCGAAGACACTAACCTATCGAACGCAGCACCTACCCAAAGCAGACCTTGCCCAAAACACACTCCACCTCAGCCTCCGCGCCCGAACGCCCCCGCCCCCGCATCCCCGCCCGGTGCCACATGTCGCCCACTCGCCCGCGCCCTCGCACGGCACCCACATCCCACAGCCCAACCCCCCATCCCATCCCTCCTCGTGCCCGTAATGTGGCGGGCAACTCATGCGGCTCACGCGGGGTGTTAGACAGTACTACACTTAAAGCGGAAGTCACATCGCCGTCACTGAAGAAAAGAGTTTTTGTGCCCACCACGACCGTACATTTGACCGACCGCATCCCTCGCGTTTCTGCTGATGAGTTGCTGGCGGGTTTCCGTCCCTCTGAGCGTTTTGGTGAAGTGTCTTTTGATAGCTACATTCCTGATCCGAATCAGCCGTCGCAGGCTGAGGCTGTGCAGAAGCTGAAGGATTTTGGCGACAAGATTAATGGTGGCGGCGCTGGTACCGGTTTCTTTGGTCGCCTGTTTGGTGGCAAGAAGAAGGATTCGACGAAGGCTGGCCTGTACCTTGACGGCGGTTTTGGTGTGGGTAAGACTCACTTGTTGGCGTCGCTGTGGCATTATGTGGATGGCCCGAAGGCGTTCGGTACTTTTGTGGAGTACACGAACCTGGTGGGTGCGTTGACGTTCCGTAAGACGGTTGAGGCGTTGAGCAGCTACAAGCTGGTGTGCATTGACGAGTTTGAGCTGGATGATCCGGGTGATACTGTGCTCATGTCTCGTCTGATGCGTGAGCTGGCGGATGCTGGCGTGAAGCTTGTGGCGACGTCGAACACGCTGCCTGGTGCGCTGGGTGAGGGCCGTTTCGCGGCTGAGGATTTTAAGCGTGAGATTCAGGTGCTTGCTTCGCAGTTTGAGGTGCACCGTGTGGATGGTGAGGATTTCCGTCACCGTGGCCTGCCTGCCGCACCGGAGCCTGTTGCTGATGATGCGTTTGATGCGAAGGTTGAGGAAGTGTTCGGCGACCAGACTGTTGGCGTTGATAACTTCGCTGACCTGGTGGAGCATCTGGCGAAGGTGCACCCGTCGCGTTACCGTCAGCTGATTGATGGCCTGGATGGTATTGCGTGGCGTGATGTTCACCCGATTACTGAGCAGTCGGTGGCGCTGCGTTTTGTGGTGTTGGCTGACCGCCTGTATGACAAGGACTTGCCGATTGTTTCTTCGGGTGTGCCTTTTGACAAGGTATTTACTGAGGAGATGCTGGCTGGTGGTTATCAGAAGAAGTATTTCCGTGCGGTGTCTCGTTTGACTGCGTTGGCTCGTGAGGGCATGCTGGGTGAGGAGGCGGAGCGCTAGTTCCGCTGTTCGCCGGGGCCGAGCTTTGGCCGGCTCGGGTTTTGATGCGCTGTTCTTTCTAGTCCCGTGAGACTCGAAGCTCGCGCGGTTTGCATGGTTAGCTTGGTTAGTCTGGTTTACCTGAACCGCGCCAACCCCTCTCATACGTGAAGACCCTCGCCGGGTCGCTTAGGAAGCACCCGGCGGGGGTCTTTGTGTGAGCGAGAACCTGGTACGTGACGGGAACATGGCGTGTCGCTCGCATGGTTTCTTCCCTTGCCAGGGAGTTATGCGGGGGTAGATGAGGTTGGAGTGTATAATTTTGCGTGTAGCCTCCACGAGGTTCTCGCGAAGCACCCGTTTCTGCCGCATGGTTGCGGGCTATTTTCGGGTAGCTATTTCCCTTCCTTTTCGGAGGGACTTTCATTGAGGCTCCGCAAACGGTAAGGTTTGGCGAAAGGTAACCCTTGTGATTTCCCTTCCTTTTCGGAGGGACTTTCATTGAGGCACAGGTTTCCGTACTGCCAGGCGGTAGTTCCACGATTTCCCTTCCTTTTCGGAGGGACTTTCATTGAGGCCCTTATGGGTGTTTCTCCCTTTACTGTGCGTGTGAATTTCCCTTCCTTTTCGGAGGGACTTTCATTGAGGCCTGCCCGGCGGCAATCTGGCGGGCGGTGGTGAGCAGGATTTCCCTTCCTTTTCGGAGGGACTTTCATTGAGGCCCTTAGCCGACTGCAAAGCCTGAGCGTGCGCCGTAATTTCCCTTCCTTTTCGGAGGGACTTTCATTGAGGCCAGTCGGACACGAGTGGATCGCTCAGCAACGAGCTCACATTTCCCTTCCTTTTCGGAGGGACTTTCATTGAGGCCGCAAGCAGGTGTACCGTGCGGCGAGCGCCCGGGCGGATTTCCCTTCCTTTTCGGAGGGACTTTCATTGAGGCCGGAACACAAATTTAGGACTGAGAATCTTTGCCAGTGATTTCCCTTCCTTTTCGGAGGGACTTTCATTGAGGCGCACAGGCACAGCCTATGCAGGGTGGCTATGCTCAGATTTCCCTTCCTTTTCGGAGGGACTTTCATTGAGGCTTAGTTGATGTGAATATCGTAGCGGCTCCCCTGACGTATTTCCCTTCCTTTTCGGAGGGACTTTCATTGAGGCAGGGTAAGAAATCAACCTCTTCCCCCTTTGAAAATTTCCCTTCCTTTTCGGAGGGACTTTCATTGAGGCTTCTTGCCTGGTTTGGATGTGGAGACGGTACGGCCTGATTTCCCTTCCTTTTCGGAGGGACTTTCATTGAGGCCTTCGCAAAAGGTGTTGCCGGGTCCCGGGCTGGATTTCCCTTCCTTTTCGGAGGGACTTTCATTGAGGCTTGATCGCGCTCACGCTCAGGGGTACGAGGTGACAAATTTCCCTTCCTTTTCGGAGGGACTTTCATTGAGGCCTGAAAATCCAGAGACAAATCAGGCTCCCTAGACCCTCATTTCCCTTCCTTTTCGGAGGGACTTTCATTGAGGCGAAAATGTTGTTAAGCCCGTCTTTGAATGGATTGTATTTCCCTTCCTTTTCGGAGGGACTTTCATTGAGGCGATTTTATGGCGGGCTTCCTCCCAAAATGGTGAGGGGATTTCCCTTCCTTTTCGGAGGGACTTTCATTGAGGCGATTTTATGGCGGGCTTCCTCCCAAAATGGTGAGGGGATTTCCCTTCCTTTTCGGAGGGACTTTCATTGAGGCTTCCCCGGTGAGCACGGCGGCACCCCCTGGCCCGGCGATTTCCCTTCCTTTTCGGAGGGACTTTCATTGAGGCTTCTTTCTCTGAGCATGAAGACGAGGTACGCGCCCGGATTTCCCTTCCTTTTCGGAGGGACTTTCATTGAGGGCCGGAAAAACACGGATAGACATCTTGCCAATCGACGCCAATTTCCCTTCCTTTTCGGAGGGACTTTCATTGAGGGTCAGATTCGCCGAGCATGCCCTCACGAGCCAACGCAGATTTCCCTTCCTTTTTGGAGGGGCTTTCATTGAGGCATCAACAGAATGGGCGTGGCGATGGAAACAAAAATATTTCCCTTCCTTCTGGGAAGGGCTTTCATTGAGGGGCGCGTGTCTACAACCGCCTCGTGGATGCGTCTCTGATTTCCCTTCCTTCTGGGAAGGGCTTTCATTGAGGCTCTGCGACAGTGGCGGCATATCTGAGGTCTCTATCTGGGATTTCCATTCCTTGTTGGAGGGACTTTCATTGAGGTGCCTTGGCGTGGTCATCAATCCCAGCGCGCAGATGCTCATTTCCCTTCCTAACCGGAGGGGCTTTCATTGAGGCCGCGCTACAATTAAGGATGTCAAAGCTCACCCTGAGAATTTCCCTTCCTTTTCAGAAGGGCTTTCATTGAGGCCCCATCGCTTTTATCTCTTGCTGCTTGCCCTACCATATTTCCCTTCCTTTCTTTTTTCGGACGAGCTTTCATTGAGGCAACATCGACCGCGGCAGGTTCTTCCACTGGACCGGCATTTCTTCGCTTTCTAGAGGAGACTTTCATTGAGGCGCCGGAAACGGCAAAATGTACGGCGTCATGGGACAAAATTATTCTCCCTTCCTTTTTGGAGGGGCTTTCATTGAGGCAGGTGGTCTAGCTCGAAGGCATCCATGTTTACGCTATTTCCCTTCCTTTTCGGAAGGGCTTTCATTGAGGCCTCAAGGTACAGAACAAGCGGTCCCGCGGTCATCTTGATTTCCCTTCCATTTCGGAGGGGCTTTCATTGAGACGCGTGCGTTTTGTCAGCGGTGCCCTTGAAGACCGCATTTTCCCTACAATTTCGTAGGGACTTTCATAGAGGCGAGGTGCTCCGCTATTATTTCCCTGAGTGCAACGGTATTTCCTTTCCTTTTTGGGAAGGGCTTTCATGGAGGTGCCATAGTGCCGAAAGGTTGCGTCTTCGGCTCGGGTATTTCCCTTCCTCTTCGGAGGGGCTTTCATTGAGGCGGGCTATTTGCCGACCCGTCAGGAGGGTCTGGAGCAGGACTTCCCTTCCTCTTGGGAAGGGCTTTCATTGAGGCGGACAACTACCGCCAGCCCCGCACAAAACGGAATTATTTCCCTTCCTTTTGGGAAGGGCATTCATTGAGGCCCGGATATTCCGCTCGCCACCTACAATAGAGGCAGGATTTCCTTTCCTTTTTGGAGGGGCTTTCATTGAGGCGGGTTTTTTGGCATATACGGGGGCGGGGTGGTGAGTATTTCCCGTCCTTTCCGGAGAGGCTTTCATTGAGGCACCTCTTGCATCCAGTGAGTCTGATGCATATTCTGAGATTTCCCTTCCTTTCCGGGAGGGCTTTCATTGAGGCAGCGGCGATTTCACAGGCGGACTTAATGAACGACTTATTTCCCTTCCTTTTCGGAAGGGCTTTCATTGAGGCGCCGAACAGCGAGTTCAACGACGGCGAGGATCTATATTTCCCTTCCTTTTTGGGAGGGCTTTCATTGAGGCAAGGTGAGCTTGGGCAGCAGTCCGTTGACGAATCCATTTCCCTTCCTTTCTGGAGGGGCTTTCATTGAGGCCCGTTTTGGGTGACGTTGGGGTCGCCGTTTGACTCTGAATTTCCCTTCCTTTCCGGAAGGACTTTCATTGAGGCACCGCACCCGGTAGTTACTTCATGTGGGCAGGCGGAATTTCCCTTCCTTTTCGGAAGGGCTTTCATTGAGGGCTGTGGACTGAGGGCCGCTTTTTGCGGTAAAGTTGATTTCCCTTCCTTTTGGAGGGGCTTTCATTGAGGCTTTGGCAACAAGCCGCACGCTGCAGCGGATGCGTTCATTTCCCTACAGTTTTGTGGGGACTTTCAGTGAGGTGCTCTGCAGGTTGCATCATGGACGGATATCCCGCCTATTTCCCTACTTGGTTGTGGGGATTTTCAAGAAGACAGACTGTTGTGATGGTCCAGGATAGCTGCTGAACCGTTTGTTCTGCAGCTTGAAGTGTAGACTTTCATTGAGGCGACCCAGATGCCCACGCAGCGTCTCTGGGAATCCGCATTTCCCTTCCTTTTTGGAAGGGCTTTCATTGAGGCATGGGGATGCCGCGGTCTGCAACCTGGGCGAGGACGATTTCCCTTTCCTTTTTGGAGGGGCTTTCATTGAGGCGCCGTTACCCTCTACGGAGCACCCCAAATCCCCGAAATTTCCCTTCCTTATTGGAGGGGCTTTCATTGAGGCCTGATCTTGGCAGCAGTCACTGACCCGGTAGCGCATTTCCCTACAGTTTTGTAGGGACCTTCATTGAGGCGGGCGGCTCATCCCGGCTTGCGCGGGCAACACCTCAACCTTTCCTTTTTTGGAGGGGCTTTCCCTAACCTTTCTCTGCTCCGTTCGTGGACCCATCACAGTCCAGGAACGGAGCTTTTCCTTTTTCGCAGCGCAGGAAGCAACCAGGCTAAAACACCAGCCGCAAACCCCACCCGCCAGCTGCTACCCGCCTCATCCACACCTCCAAGCAGAAAACTCAACACGCCGACCCTGCGTCATAAACTCGCTGATAAGCCAAAACACCACACCGTGGTGCTACCCTCAAAACCAAGCAGTCAAAGCTGACTGCCCACCATATTCGCTCACACCAAGGAGACACCGATGTCTACCCCTTACAGTGCAGGCGACGAACTTCCTATCTCACTCGTCATGCACACCGTGTACTGCCCCCGCCGCGCATGGATTGAATCCAACGGTGAAAAGACCGACACCTCACAAATGCAAGAAGGGCAATCCGCCCACAAACGAGTCGACGACCCCAAAACATCCCGCGGCACGCAACAGCGCGCAGTCACGATCTCATCAACACGTCTCGGGCTCACCGGACGGTGCGACGCTATCGAACCCCAAGAAGACGGTTCTACCCGCATCATCGAATACAAAGCAACACCCGTACGCCGCAACGCCTCCGTCACACCAGCCCACAGGGTGCAGCTCGCCCTCCAAAAAATCTGCCTCGAAGAAGCTGGCGAAACCGTCAGTGAATGCGCGGTGCACTTCACCAACCACAACAAAACCGTGCCCGTCGACATCTCAGATGAAGACACCCGCACCGCAGAAGAATACGTACACACCACCCGCGCACTCATCGACAACCCGACAGCACCGCAACCCCTCGAAGACTCACCCCGCTGCAGCTGGTGCTCCCATATCTCCGTGTGTCTACCCGACGAATCCCACGGAAAAGAAAACATTACGCGCGTCGTCGCCAGCAACCCCGACAGCCAAGTAGCACACCTCACCACGCAAGGATCAAGAGCGACCGTCCAGCAAGGACGCCTCATCGTGCAACACCGCGGTGAAACAATCAGCAGCGTACCCCTCGAACGCGTGCACAGCCTCGTGGTCCACGGAAACATTGACGTTTCCTCCGCGCTTCTACGAGAACTCATGTGGCGCAACTGCACCATCATCTGGTGCTCCAGCACCGGCCGAGTCTACGGCTGGTCGCAACCCGGTACCGGACCGAATGGACTGGCCCGCGTGCAACAGCATGTCCTCTCAGCGCAGGGGCACTTGCCCATAGCGGCCGCCATGATTGCCAGCAAGATCTCAAACCAAGCGACCCTGCTGCGCCGCAACGGCCACGCCGCAGACGCATGCCGCACCATGCGAGACATTCAGAAGCACACACCGCAGGCTACCTCAATTCCGGAACTGCTCGGCATCGAAGGTGAAGCCGCCTCGCTCTACTTCGGTAGTTTCGCGACCATGCTCAAAGAAGACGTGCTCACCGAACTCGGCTGGACCTGGGCCGGGCGGCAGGGGAGAGGCGCCAACGACCCCATCAACATTCTGCTGAACTACGCCTACGGGCTGCTCAGCTCAGAATGTATCCGGGCAATCCTCACCTGCGGGCTCGACCCTCACGCCGGGTTCCTGCACAGCAGCTCTCGCAATAAGCCGGCGCTCGCTCTTGACCTCATGGAAGAGTTCCGTGCAGTCATCGCGGATTCCGTGGTGGTTTCTCTTATTAATAGGAAGCAGGTCAAAGCGGCGCACTTCACCGCAGTTGGTGGCAGCTACCGTCTCACGCCCGAAGGACGGAAGACTGTCATCGCCGCGTTCGAGAAGCGAATGGCCACGGAGATTACCCACCCCACCTACGGGTACTCGGTGACGTGGCGCCGCGCTATTGAGGTGCAAGCCCGCATGCTCCTGGGCGTTATCAACGGAACCACCCGCGAGTACACGGGGGTGACCGTACGATAATGCGTGACGACGCCCGACGAACACTCATCGCTTACGACGTGCCTAGCGATCGGCGGCGCGCCAAACTGGCCAAGCTCATTCTCAGTTATGGGGACCGTATTCAATACAGCGTCTTTATCGTGGATGCGGCCCCCGCCAAGGTGCGACGCATCAAAGACGAAGTTCAGGAACTCATCGATCCAGACGAGGACTCAGTGCTCTTCTGCGACCTGGGGCTGCTGGCCCGTCTTGATGAGCCGACCTTCAGCTACATTGGCCGGGCGCGCGAGGTGACCGAATCGGATGCGCTCATTCTCTAGCTGCGTGTTGCTCATTCGCTAGCGACGCGCGGCAGGGGAGCGGAGGAATGACGACCAGCCTTAGCAGCGGGAACAGACACGCCATCCACTAGCAACGCGTGGCAGGGGAGCGGAGGAATGACGAGTTCGATTGCGGACTGGTAGTGGAGGCGGGGATAATGACCTTTCGGAGGCTTTGTCTGTCTCCGCGAGAACCTGGCACGTGACGTAATCTTGGCGTGTCGCTCGCGTGATGTTTTGGCTTATCAATAGTGTTTAAATGCTTAAATGGCTGCTTGGGTATGCTTTTATTTCCCTGCTATCGGGCGGGAACTTTCATTGAGGTTTGTAGGGAACCGCGCCGTTGTATTCCTCAATGGCGACATTTCCCCGCCTTCGGGCGGGGACTTTCATTGAGGCGGTGATGAGGGTTCAGGTCGTCGACGAGAAGACCGCATTTCCCCGCCTTCGGGCGGGGACTTTCATTGAGGCGAGGAGACGACCGACCAGATCAAGACGGCTACCGATATTTCCCCGCCTTCGGGCGGGGACTTTCATTGAGGCCCGCCGTCTTCTGCTCCGCCCCTGCGCCAGTGTCCGCATTTCCCCGCCTTCGGGCGGGGACTTTCATTGAGGCGAGAGGCGGACTGCTCTGGCTCGGTTTTTGAAGGGAGTGATTTCCCCGCCTTCGGGCGGGGACTTTCATTGAGGCGAGCTAACAGCCGCTTCCCTGACGGGTGACCGCAGGGCGAGATTTCCCCGCCTTCGGGCGGGGACTTTCATTGAGGCTACGGTGTGCCGTCGGTCATGCCTCGCTTGCAGGCATTTCCCCGCCTTCGGGCGGGGACTTTCATTGAGGCATTCTGAGCAACGTCAAGCGTGATAATGTCGCCTACATTTCCCCGCCTTCGGGCGGGGACTTTCATTGAGGCCCGCAATAAGGGTAAGCCGCTCCGCGCGAAGGAGCATTTCCCCGCCTTCGGGCGGGGACTTTCATTGAGGCGCGCGATTGGTGGCGTAACCTGTCGCTGACGATTCGGATTTCCCCGCCTTCGGGCGGGGACTTTCATTGAGGCCTAGTTATTCCTTCTGCCCCCTACAATAGAGGCAAGATTTCCCCGCCTTCGGGCGGGGACTTTCATTGAGGCGCTGACGAAAGTGTCCGGTGGCACAAGTCCCTCGCTATATTTCCCCGCCTTCGGGCGGGGACTTTCATTGAGGCGGGGTAACATTCGGGGCCACATCTAGCGTAATTGTGTCATTTCCCCGCCTTCGGGCGGGGACTTTCATTGAGGCATGATGGCGCAGAAGCCGGGCGGGTCAATCAGCATCATTTCCCCGCCTTCGGGCGGGGACTTTCATTGAGGCGTAACCTTGAAGAAGCCGTTAAGAGCCGCCTCAAGATTTCCCCGCCTTCGGGCGGGGACTTTCATTGAGGCATCAGCGCCGCAACCTTAATCGGCTTGATGGTCTTATTTCTCCACCTTCGGGTGGGGACTTTCATTGAGGCCAGATGCCGCAGGCTGTCTGCGACGGCGGCGACACATTTCCCCGCCTTCGGGCGGGGACTTTCATTGAGGCAACGCATGGTTGAAAGACTACCTGATGCAAGGTGGTATTTCTCTGCCTTCGGGCGGGGATCTTCGTTGCGGTTCTGAACGCGAATTGGGAAGCCTCACGCGGGTTACGTAGCCTCGGTCTAGAAATCAATCTGGTTTCTAGACCGGGGCTATTCTCTTTAAAACATGAAGATGGGGTAGAAACGGCACCTGCTGCCGACTCCTCTTGTCGGCTATCTGAGTCTGAAATGACCAAATCATATACGCGTAATCTTTAACAGCGCTATGGTGAAGCCATGAGTAATGACCGATTGCGCTGTACGGGAGAGGGGAGGATAATGAAGAAGGCTAGCGATGCTCCTGATACATATCTTTACTATCTAGTTCCTACATCGCATGAGATGTGGGCCTTCATTGAGGGTAGTACTTTACATAGGAAGGAGCTAATAGATAGCCCCTTTCCTCTTGGCTTGAAGAGCTACAGAGGCTTTCGTTTACAAGGTTCCTCTCTCTAAAATCTTAGGGAGGGGAACTGTTTCTTATATTAGTAGTTTACTTTTGATGGAGCTCGAGGTGTTTCGTGATTTTGACTATTTGAGGAGGGTGTGGTACGTTTGAGCGACTGAGGCTGATTATGTCGCTTGAACCTCAGTCCGACTCCTGGAAAATCTGGTGCAGTCGGTCAACATGAAGCGGCGGTAAGGAAGTTGGCGGTAATGCTGACTACTGGAATTGATCCCATCTCGCAGGCTACGTCGATGGCCACGGGGGTGATCGTGAATCTTATTGCATTTGTGCTGATTGAGATGGTATTTAAGCCTATCCTGGCTCGTGTGGGACACCTGCCTGAGATGGGTATTCCTCGAAAGGCACATTCTGAAGAAATGCTGAGCGATGGGGGTGTAGCAAACGCCCCGTCTCTGAGCATTGGAGAGGAATCCGCGCATATTCATGTCTCGGTTGTGAGCCACGGTGGAACGGTGATTACCGTTCTCACCCCTCATAATCATGTAACCGTGCACGTGTCAGCGGATGCGCAAAAGCCGCCTACCACGACGGAGTCGCAGTAGGCGGCTTTGAAGTACGTTGATACCGCAATAAGTGGGGTATTTTGAGTTCTGTTGCAGCAGACTCAATCCCAGAGTATAGCAAGAAAACAGGGCCAGACTCTAGCCTTCTCTATATACTGACCAGCTTATGCAACTAAATGCCCCTGATGCTGCGCTGAATAGTGCCTAAACAAGGCGGTTACAGTGCAGCATCAGGGGCATTACCGTCCTTGAAGTAGCGGCGTGACGAAAACACGCGCACCATTCGGGAAACCGATGTAGCTTAAAGCTATACAACAAAAAATCGTGCACAACCCACGTATCGACGCGAGATGTGCACACACTACCTAAGGAGACAATCATGTCCCAGAACGAGTCCCAGACCACCATTACCCTCGCCGACCTCATCGAGAACGTCAAGCTCGGCGGCGGCTCCGTCATCACCTCCAGCACCGAACTCGAACCCGCAGCAGGCCCCCACGCATCCGTGGCACCCGCCAAGTACGTTGATGGCAAGGGGCAGGCTGCTAAGTCCGTTTTTGTGTACGAGACCCGCTACATCGCAGGGAAGACTGAGAACCAGGACGAACCCAAGAAGAAGGAAGAATCCAAGACTACCAAGAAGGTCGCCAAGGGTAAGCCTCAGACCGTCGTCCTCATCGACAGCAAGCAGTCCGAACTCAACCGCGCAGAAGCCGCCATCGAACAGGGCCGCCAGTACGGCGACGAAGCAGTCGTCAAGATTCCCCGCGCCGTTGTCACCTACCAGACCGAAAACGGCCCCGTAGAATACACCGACATGGAGCTCTCCCACCGCATCTTCGACGGCCACTTCCGCGCCGGCACCATCGACGGTAAGCCCATCACCGAAAACGACCAGTACCGCGCACTGCGCAACTGCACCCCCGCAGACATGAGCGCACTGCTCAACACCGCCCCTGCAGCGCTCCTCTTCGGTGCATGGGACTCCACCCGCAAGAGCAACCAGGTCCGCCTGCGCAGCGCCCTCGTCGGTGAAATCATCGGCGTCCTCGCTGATCAGAAGCGTACTGGTGAAGAGCAGCAGGCACGTCGTAGCGGTGCTCGTGTTGACGCTGTAGCCGCCAGTGTGCAGCTTGCTCCCAAGGATATGGAATCCTTGGTCAACGACCAGGAATCAGAACTGAGCTCGGGCAATATTGGGGCACGTCGTAACGATATCAAGAAGGCCAAGGCTGACGCCCGTATCTCCGCATCCCCTCTCGGTCTGGGTAGCATCCCGCCTTCGGTTGAGGAAATTGGCGGTGTCGCTTGCCGCCGTATCATCCGTTCCTGGGTTCTGAGCCTCGCCACCCTGCGTCAGCTGCGCTTCGGTCAGGACGAGACCAAGAATGTTGCCGCGCGTGCACTTCTTGCCGCACTTGGCCTCAATGCTATCGCCCGTGCGGAACGCGAACTCTACATCCGTGCTAACTGCGACCTGATCGAATCTGCCGCACCCGTTGTCACCCTCGACCAGCGTTTCGGTGAGAAGAAGCCCTTCGCGCCCCTGACCGTTGAACACACCGACCAGCTTCTCCTCGAGGCTATCGAGAACGCCAAGAAGGTGGGTGTGGCTGACTGGAACGGTCAGACTTTCAACGTCGAGGGTAACTCCATCATCATCAAGAACGCCACCGCGGAGGACGCTGAATAATATGACGAACCTCGGAATTCTCGCGAGGTTCCCGCTCGGCGTATACCAGGGCCACAAGGCAGACGGAAGCCCCGACGCCTTCCCCGACCCTGCCCGCTTGCAGGCCGCGCTCCTCAGCGCGGCCGCGCAGGGACCTCACGCAATTATCGAAAACGGGCAGCTATCCCCCTCGGAAGAATCACTCAAAGCTCTCAAATGGCTTGAGGAGAACCCCCCGACCGGGCTGCAGCTTCCCGACATGTGCCCCGTGTACCGCTCACCCAACAAGATGGACCGTTTTATGTACCGCGAGGTAGCACGCTCCGCCAAGGGACGGCAGACTGAGCCTCGTGCAGTATCCGACGGCTGGGCTGTATCCGACACCATCGGCTGGCAGTACGATAAGGTGCCCGCAGACATCGCGGAAACTATCACCCAGCTCTGCGGAGAAGTACCCTCCCTCGGAGAAGCCAGTAGCTTCACTGCCCTCTACACCGGAGACGTGGAACCCACCCACACCATCGACACCAAGTCGGGCCCCTTCGAAGCAGGCGGCATGCCCGTCCGTGTACCTGTGCCCGGTCGAATCAACGCGCTCATGCGTGCTCACGCAGAAGCGTACCCCGTCAAGGTTCCCACCAAGGCAGGCGATAAGACCGCAGCGAGCGACACGATGCGCCCTTCCCCGGTACCCACCGCTGGCCTGGGATCCATCAAGTACCAGCCTGTGGAGGCTGAAACCTCCAACAGCCCCTGGGAATACTTGTGGCTCCTCGAAGTAGATGGTGAAGAGCTGAAGCCCGAACAGTACGTCAAGGCATGCTCCCTGTTGCACAAGGCTCTCGTAGCTGCCGCAGGGTTCGGCGCGCCCAGCCTCATCACCGGCAGGTACCCCAAGGGTCACAAGCCGGCCAACAGCCTGGCGCTGCAGTACCTGCCTGCCCGCTACCTGCCCGACTATCTGCGTCGTGAGGTGAAGTCTAGGGGAGTCCTGCTCGTCTTGGTTCCGGCAAGCGCCCCGACCGATGAGGCAGTAGAACTCGGTATCGCTCTCAGGAGCGTAGAAACTCTCTACGCTCAGGATTTCCCCCGACTGACCGTGAAGCTTCGTCAGAAGCGCCTGCCCGCGCAGGGTTTCTGGGATGCTCCCAAGACCGGGTACAAGCGTCTGTGGCGTACCCTCAGTGCGGCCGTTCCCGAATCGCGCGTTTTCAACCGCCCGAAGAAGGCTGAGACGAAGGCCTGGACCTTCGCTGACGCTGCTCTGCTTTCCATGGCTTACGTGTGGCGTGACAGCTTCGAGGCACCCGATGCTGAAACCTCACGTGAACGAATTCGTAGCTTGAGGGATCAGGTTGAGGAAAAGGCTGAGGCCAAGGTCCTGGAAGCCCACCGTGTAACCCAGGACCCCGCCGCCTATGCCTACAAGCTGCCCCGCACTCTGCCCGCAGAACCGTGGCGCGGCGTCGTAGACCTCGGCAACCTGGCAACGGACACGACCCTTGTAGCCATCGGCCAGTCCCGTCACATGGGCGCCGGCCTGCTGGTTCCGTTCGACGTGCCCACCGAAGAGTACGACCGCCGCAAGAAGGAGGAAGAGCATGACTAGCCCCGCTACCACGTTGCCCTCCATCACTCGTGATGAGTTCGGTGCCTTCTTTGCCGCGCTTGACGCCGCACTTAACAGCGCCGCACCTAACGACGTGCCCAAAGAAAAGCGAGAACACTACCCCTTCAGTTGGCAGGAAGAGGTACTCGACCACATTTGTAAGCACGGCGTATGGCCGGAACGCATTAACGCACCGACCGGCTCCGGTAAGTCCTCCGTGGTTGATATCCACCTTTTCGCGAATGCGCTCGCAGCGGTTGGGGCCGCGCCGCGCGTTCCCCGTCGCCTCTGCGTGACCGTGGGACGCCGCGCGCTGGTCGACAGCCAGGTAGACCGCGCCCGCGAGATTCTCCGCCGCATGAATGAGGTGCTCGCTGATGAATCCGGCGAGCCCGATATTCTGCGTAGGGTTGCTGAAGCTCTCCAGAGCTTCCAGACCCGTAACGATGAGCAGAGGAGCGCGCCCTTCGAAGTTGGCCACATCCGTGGTGAACTCTCGAACCGTACCCTGCCGGTGACCGACATTTCGGCCTGTGCGATCATTGCCGCAACCCCCGACATGTACGGTTCGCGAGCGCTCTTCCGTGGCTACGGTAGCACCAAGGCTGCCCGCCCGCGTGAGACCGCCCTGCTGACCATGGACACCGTCATGGTGCTCGACGAGGCACACATGAACCGTCAGCTGCTGCATACCACTCAGCGTATTGCCGAGCTACAGAAGCGCGAGGCTGACCTGGGCGTTCCTACCCTGCAGGTGGTTGAGACGACCGCTACCCCCTCCACTGGGGACAGCGACTCGACCACCCTGGGCGTGGACATTGAGGCTCTCGATAGCCCGAATGATAAAGAGCTGCACCGCCGTGTCTACTCGCATAAGGAACTGGTGCTCCGCCCCATCGATAAGTGGGATGGTAAGCCCGGTAACCGTGCGGTTGTGGATGCTGCTGTGGACGCTATCAAGGAGTTCCTTGCCCACCGTGAGGCGAGCGAAGGCTCCGAGAAAGCCCACACTGTCGGCTGTATCGTCAACCATGTGCGGACGGCTATCGCCATCAAAGAAGCGCTAGTTAAAAACAAGGTGCTTGAAAAGGAGAAAGAGGTTCAGCTTCTCGTAGGACGCATGCGCCCGTACGACCTGAAAAAGTTGCAGAAGAAGCACAGCAAGCTCTTCACTACCGAAGGCGATGAGTCCGTGAAGGTTGTTGTTGCCACCCAGACTCTTGAAGTCGGTATTGACGTTGACTTTGCTGACCTGGTGACCGAGCTGGCTCCGGCTTCCTCCTTGGCGCAGCGCTTCGGCCGTGTTAACCGTCTGGGCCGCCGTAAGAATTCCAAGGTCGTCGTTATTGGGCCTACCAATGGTGACTCGGTCAAGAAGGACGCGCCTCCCTACAAGGCGGTCGACCTTAGCAATGCGTATGGTTGGCTCGAAGCGCTCAACGATGCTGAGAACCCGTCGGTGAACCCCGCTGCAATGGTGAAGAACCCGCCGGTACAGTCCTCCCCGGAGCGTCTGCTCTACCAGCGACCGGAATGGTCTGACCTGCTGGAATTCTCACGTACCGACGAGAACCCCTACGACGAGCCGGACCTTGACCTGTGGCTGCACGACTCCCTGGAGGCGGAAACCGCGATGGGCGGTGTTATCGTGCGCGATAACCTGCCGAGCAACACTTCTGCCGCCATGGAGATTCTCAAGACCGGCTACTTCGCACCGCGCGACGAGGAAACCTTCCCCGCGAATCTGAAGATTCTCAAGGAGATTCTGGACCACCAGGATGAGCACGGCGTGAAGCCGCGTAAGTTCCTTTACCGTCAGGGTGAAATTTCCCTGTGGCAGGATGCTGACCAGGGTGAAGAGAACAACCAGACGTTGGCTCCCGGTGACGTTCTGATTCTTGATACGGGGAGTATTCCGTTCACGAACCAAAACATTGCTGTGACTCAGCGTGAGTTGCCTTCTAAGAAGGACGAGCTGGAGGCTGTGCCCTTCCCCGAGGGCATCAAGCTCTACGTGTACGAGAAGTGCGTGGACCGTGAGGAAGACTTCAGGGAATATCTGGGTCTCTCTCCCGAAGAGGTAGCAGAACTGCTTGACAGCCAAGCTTCGGGCGGCCAGAAGAGGATTGCTTCTGAGCTTTCTACCGAGGCTGAGGACGGTCAGGAAGTTATTTCCTGGTACGCCGACGTGACCGACGACAAAAAGTCTATTGAAGGCTCCGATATCGCTCAGGAACTGGCGCTGACTGGCCCCGTTCTTCTGGACGACCACCAGAACGATGTTGCTGAGCGTACCCGTCAGCTTGCCGAGAACCTCGGCCTGGCACCGGAATTCTCAGAGGCCCTGGAACTGGCTGCAAAGTACCACGACGAGGGCAAACGCGACCTGCGCTTCCAGCAGATGCTAGGTGCAGACCCGGATGCCGAGGCGCTTGCAAAGAGCGGCCACCGTTCCGTGGCAGAGGCGTACCGCGCCCGTAGTCGTAGCGCCCTGCCGAGGGGCTGGCGTCACGAGCAGCTGTCTGCACTCATGGTTGCGGCCTCGCCCGAAAAGATGGGGGAGCACCGCGACCTGGTATTGCGCATCATTGGCTGCAGTCACGGTCACGGCCGGTTCTCCTTCGACCACGACGCAGGCTTCCTGCTCAAGGAAGGCTACCAGCCCGAGGGAACGGACTACGAAGCGCTCAAGGAACAGGCAACCCGACTCTTCAACGTCGGCTACTGGGATAACCTCATGGAGCAGACGAGCCGCACCTACGGCCCGTACGCTACCGCCTACCTTGAGGCTGTTGAACGCGCAGCAGACGCCCAGATTTCACGGGAGGGACACTAATGGCAACGCTGACTATTGCCGGTGACTACACCTCGGCATTGACCCATTTTGCCCTCTACGGGCTGTCCCTGATGGTTGAGCAGAAGCACCCCGGAACCGTCACTGTCGGTTGGTCTCAGGAAGGTCAGCCGCGCGCCCAGATGCATGCTGAAGGCGTGTCAGAAGAAGAAATTACCGAGTGCGTGCACTCCTACGTTTCTTCCCTGGCTGCTGATGGTAGCTGGGTGAACGTTGACCAGTCCTACGGTGCGGGTAAGGAAGCTGCTGTTTTCTCCCCGTTCTCCCCGCGTATTCGAGGAATCGACGCGGAGAAGTACCCGGACGACTGGGCTTCTCACCAGAAGACCCGACAGGCTCATCTGGATGCGCTGATGGAACGTGACGACCTACTGTCTCTGCTCTGGATCTCCGGCCTGGGCGAACCTGCCTACTGGCGTTTTGAAGCCAAGGCTCCTCGCCCCGACCACGGTGCATCCCGCTGGGAGATGAAGACCCGCAACAAGGGCCAAGAGTTCGTTAAGGACCGTCTGCGCCTGATGTGCGCGGACCTGGCCACCTGGGAACCTTCCGCGACGCTCAGCGGCATTACCGGGCAGACCCTGTACGACTCGCTGGATAATAAGCCGGAATCCCGAACCGGAACCGGTTTTACTGTCCCGCAGCCGACCGATACCGCGCTCGCCTTCTGTGCGCTGGTGGGTGTTGCGAATTTCCCGGTGATTCACCAGATCCACCGGATTGGTGTGACCCCCGGTGCGTACCCGTACAACGCTTTGCACCCGCGGCTCATGGTGCTTCCGGTATCCTCCGGAAGGGTTACGCCCGCCCGGCTGCGAACTGTGCTGCGCAGCCACCCCTACCGTAGGGCGGTTGACGAACTCGGTAAGGCGATGGAACGCGGCTCTTTGAGCTCTGACATTTTCGTGTCCGAGCTGGCGGATGAGAAGGCGATTCTTCGTGAGAAGGGCGTTCAGGCGTTTGTTGCTTTCCCCATCGCGAAGGTGGGTAGTGATTCGGCTCCTGAGCGTCAGGTTCTGAAGGGTAGCGCGATTCCGCTGGGTTAACCTAGCCGCTTATCGAAGCGGGCAAATATGCCCGCACAATGCAGAGGAGGGGCCCTCCGGTCGTATTGCCGGAGGGCCCCTCCCTACCTATTATGAGTGCCTACATATCGCTGGGTGGATATGCGGTAGCTGGTGCGCCAGGGAACCGCCCCTTACGCCACCGCCAGGGTGCCCTTGGCTGCGGTGCCGCTTCGGGTCCACAGCAGGAGCGCCGCCACGCTATTGATGATGTAGAAGATATACTTTCCGACGTTCGCAAAGTTGCCCTGAGTCAGCGCCTTCACGCACTGCACTGTGTTGTACAGGAACCAGAATTGCCACTGCATCGTGAGCTTGAGCGCGTTCAGAATGTTTGCTGACAGGGAGAGGCCAAACACTACGGTCGTGATCCAGAACAGGAACGAGGTCTTGCCGCCGTAGCCAATGTAGTTCGCGACCAGGGAGAACGCGAACGAGCCCACCACAATACCGCTAATAATCAGCTGACCCTTCGCGCCGGTCGGCGGTTCCATCGCCTTGCCGCGTTCGGAGTTCTGCCACCTACGAATCGCGAAGGTGTACACGATGAACGTTACCGGGTAGGTGATGATCGCTGCCTTGTTGCCCAGAATGTAGTCAATCGCGCCAGACAGCGCCGTGTTAATAATGCCGAGCACGTTGCCGATGTTTGAGAGGCGGCCGGTCAGGCGGGTAGACATCATTGAAATACCCACGTTAATCACGGAAATCACACCGAGGGGGATGAAGGGCGTAATCGGGCCCCAGTCGACGTATTTGTCGAGGCGGGTGCCCAGGTATCCTGAGGCGACTGCGATGGCGATAACCAGTGCTACGCCGAAAAGGTCGGCGTACTTGGACTTGGCGAAAAAGAGGAGAGCCTTCTCAGAGAATTCCTTGGCCTCCATGGGTAACTCCTTTGTTGAGGATATAGAAACAGTGATAGGGTACCAATAACTATAACTCTTTGAAAAGGGTTCGAAACGGCGTGTCGCACATAAAACCTCAGAATCCCACATGTTCCACATCCCGGAACGCCTCGGTATAGAACAACCCGAAATCGCTCCATCAAAAACCCATACCAACTTCCGGCAAACCTTGCCAGATAACGCCCCTACTTCGTTGAACACCGAGAATGGGCGTAAAATCACCGCTGGTTCGTCTTCGCTTTAAAGGGGACCTTAAGGTACGCTAGATGACTGGGTCCAGGAATCACGCCGGTCTCACTCACCGCGCATCCGCCCGACAGACACCCGCACCCCGCATGCTGCGCTTCACTCACGCACGCCAGAGGGGGAGGGAACCCAACGTATCGGCCTCACTCACCGTTTACGCCGCTGTCCGCGCGCCCTGCCACCCGTAACTCACTCAACTCAAACAAGAACTGAATAGGACAATCATGCCCTTGCTTACCCATCGACTCTCACGACGATTCTTCGTAAAGGGTGCTTCCGCCGCCGCCGCTGCAGGCGCACTGACCCTGCAGGCACAGGCTGCTCAGGCAGATGAAGCACCCACCAACATTGCCCCGGCAACCGAGGAAACTAAAGGCCCGCGCCTCGTCATTCAGCGCGCCACCATCACCGAAACCGGTATGACCGTCAACTACACTGCACACGGTCTGCGCGAATTCCTCACCGAAGGCACCACCCTGACCGTACGCCACGGCTACGTTCGTAACGATTCTTTCGAAACTCTACGCTCCTGGCCGCTCACCCCCGAATTTGACGGTGACGCTGACAGCTTCAGCGGTAGCGACCAGTTCCCCATCGAGCTGATGCAGGGTGAGGGTTTCGATCACGCCCTGCAGCTGGATATTTGCTCCGACCCGTGGGGCCAGGAGATTACCCACCAGATTGCTGCGCGCATCCCCGTGGCTGAGACCAAGATTCTGAAGACTTCTTTCGAGGATGTTCCGGATAACCACCCGTTCGCTGAGGATATCCGCATGGCGAACCAGAAGAAGTGGCTGATGCCGAACCCGCAGACTGGCGCGTTTGAGCCGGACCGCCCCGTGACCCGTGAGGAGCTGATCGCTCTGCTGAACCACGCTGCAGGTCACGCTGGCGTGAGTGAAAACTCTGAGGTTGCACCCTTCGCGGATGCGGCAGACCGCCCGACCGCGAACGCGCTGCACTGGGCTCGTGATCGCAAGATCACCGAGCCGCTCACTGGTGGCGACAAGATTGACCCGACCGCACCGGTTTCTCACGAGCAGCTGGCGGCTGTACTGTTCCAGTACAACGCGGAGGTTCAGCTGACTGAAATGAACGAGGCTGCTGGTTCTCGTTTCCGCGACGTGCTCGGTGCCGGTACTCTGCACCGTTACGTTGCGTGGGCTGGCGCGAACGACATCGTGCTGGATTCTTCGGGTGTGTTCAACCCGACCGCGCCGACTACTCGCGCGGAGCTGGCTCGTTTCATTCGCCGCTACAAGCTGCAGAACCTGCTGTTCACTGACTTCTCGTATGTCTCCTAATTTTTAGTCACCTCGGCACCGTGTGTTGGGGTGTGTGGAACCCCCGTCTTCTGGCTTTTGCTGGAGGCGGGGGTTTTGTTGTGCAGGTTTAGTGACAGGCTGTGCCTGGCATGTGAAATTTTTGCGTCATATATACCTGAAATCTTGCAAAAACCTAGGAGCTAAGTAAGTATTACCTAGAAGGTAAATTAATGGTTGCCTTACTTAATACTGTGTGAAGGCTAGTTCATTCCTTGTGGGTGTACGAAACACCCGCCGCATAAGGCAGAAAAACACGGCGCCTCACCGCCCCTCAAACAGGGGAGAGGTGCCCCTTCACACGCCACCCACACGATAAAGGACATACATATGAACCTCGCTTCAAGCAAGGCATTCAAGGGCCTCGCCGTTGGATCGCTGGCACTCGCAATTTCCGGCGTTGCCGCCATCCCCGCATCGTTCGCGGCAGAATCCACCCCGGTAGCAAGCCAGAGCAGCGAAGCTCGCACCATCACTGACAAGGCGATGGCAAAGATCACCCAGGGTCTGCCCGGTCAGTTCCAGGTCGCATACTCCAAGAAGACCAACAAGATTTGGGTTGCGGGCACTGCAGACCGCGACAAGCACGTTTCCACTATCGCTCGTATTGACGCGAACTCCCTGAAGATTGAGGCAGTCGCCGAGCTGCCCATCGTCAAGAACGACAAGGGCTACCAGTACGACGCAGCCTACGGCATCACCGTTGACGATGTAGACGGCACCGTTTGGGTTACCAACACCACCGACAACTCCGTGTCCGTGTACGATCAGGCAACGATGCAGCAGGTCTGGACCACCGCGGGTATCGCGGAGACCGACCCGAACTGGATTGAGCACCCCCGCTCCGTTCTGGTTGACCACGAGTCCGGTAAGGCGTTCGTGACCGGCCGCTTCTTCGTGTCCGCAATTGACCTGAAGACCAAGCAGGTTGAGAAGATTCAGCTCGAAGGCGCACCCGACGGCGGCACCCGCTACATCAGCATGAACATCCTGGTTGACGGCGGTAAGCTGTACGTTCCCGAGCGTACCGGCGGCAAGATTTTCGTCATCGACACCAAGACCTTCAAGGTGGAGACCAGCTTCGACACCAAGGGCAACGCTGAGGGTGAGGTTCGCCCCTCCGACATCGCGATTGACCACTCCCAGAACGAAATTTACGTCTCCTCCCAGGGCGTGAAGGGCGAGAACTCCGGTGTATCCGTGTACGATGCGACCACCTACGAGTTCAAGAAGTTCATCCCCTTCGGCACCCAGGCGCTCTCGCTCGATAACGACGAGGCCAACGACCTGGTGTACGTGACCGACTTCGGCACCGGCAAGGTGGGCGTGATTGACGGCGGCGCAGCGGACAAGCTGATTGCCGAGGTCGCCATGAACGGCGGCAAGGCAAACGACCTGGTCGTACTGCCCAACGGCTCCGTTGTCGCTGTGGACAAGCAGGCTGGCGCAACCGCAACCGTGCCCTACGTCCTCGACGGCACCACCGGCACCGTCAGCACCTCAGATAAGGTCACCAGCAAGCCTTCTAAGGACAAGCAGGGCAACGAGGTTCCCGCCAAGACCTCCGAGATTCAGGCGAACTCCATCCTGAAGTTCAAGGTCACCGCAACCGCAGGCGACAACTCCGAGGTCAAGCAGGTCACCCCCGAAACCCGCGAGTTCCAGGGCTACCCGGCAACCGCCACCAAGACCAAGGCAACCGACTCTACCACCCCCTCCACCGAGGCACACCGCACCGTGGACGCAAACGGTAGCGTTGCGAACATCATTCAGGGTCTGCCCGGCCAGTTCCAGGTTGGCTACTCCAAGAAGAACCACAAGCTGTTCGTGCCCACCGTGGGTGCACGCGGCGGCCTCGCTTCCTCCCTGGCACGCGTGGATGCAGACACCCTGCAGACCGAGGCTTTCGCCGAGCTGCCCGTGAAGAAGAACGACAAGGGCCAGTATGGTTACACCTCCGCGTACGGCGTGACCGTTGATGACGTGGACGGCACCGTCTGGGTTACCAACACCACCGACAACTCCGTGGCAGTGTACGACCAGCAGACTCTCAAGCTCATCTGGAGCAACGAGGGCGTGAAGAAGGACGACCCGAACTGGATTGAGCACCCCCGCTCCGTTTTGGTTGACCACGAGTCCGGTAAGGCGTTCGTGACCGGCCGTTACTTTGTCTCTGCTATTGACCTGAAGACTAAGCAGGTTGAGAAGATTCAGCTTGAGGGCGCACCCGACGGTGGCACCCGCTACATCAGCATGAACCTGTTCCTCGATGGCGGCAAGCTGTACGTGCCCGAGCGCACCGGCGGCAAGCTCTTCGTCGTGGACACCAAGACCTTCAAGGTTGAGAAGACCATCCAGACTCAGGGTGAGGATTCCACCGTTGAGGTTCGCCCCTCCGACGTTGCTGTGGACCACTCGCTGAATGAGATTTACGTCTCTTCCCAGGGTGTGAAGGGCGTCAACTCCGGTATCTCCGTGTACGACCTGACCACCGGCGAGTTCAAGAAGTTCGTCAAGTTCGGCACCCAGGCGCTTGCTCTGGAGCACGATGAGGACCGCGACCTGGTGTACGTGACCGACTTCGGTACCGGCAAGGTGGCTGTCTTCGACGGCCGCGCTGACGAGGTCATCGGCGAGGTTGAGATGAACGGTGCAGCCGCGAACGACGTGACCCTGCTCAAGGACGGCTCCGTGCTGGTTCTCGACAAGAAGGACCGCGACGAGAAGGTGACCCTGCCTTACGTGCTCAACGGCACCACCGGCGAGATTACCACCGCCAGCGAGTACACCACTCTGCCCGGCAAGGACCGCCAGGGTAACGACGTTCCCGCATCGGTTCAGCAGCTGAAGGCTAACTCGATCCTGAAGTTCAAGGTTGGCGTGAAGGACACCGACGCGAGCGCAGCTCCGGTGGGTATCACCCCGACTTCGCTGCAGTTCGCTGGTTACCCGACGGTGACCGGTGTGAAGGCTGAGGAGTCGAAGCCTGCTGACCCGAAGCCTGCTGACCCGAAGCCGGCAGATCCGAAGCCGGCAGATCCGAAGCCGGCAGATCCGAAGCCGGCTGACCCGAAGCCTGCTGACCCGAAGCCTGCTGACCCGAAGCCTGCTGACCCGAAGCCTGCTGACCCGAAGCCTGCTGACCCGAAGGTAGAGGACAAGAAGGCTGAAGATAAGAAGTCTGAGGACGTTAAGTCTGAGGATAAGAAGTCTGACGCTAAGACCGGTGCACAGGACTCCAAGTCTGCTCCGGATGCAGTGAAGGCTGATAAGTCCGGTTCGGCTGTGAAGAACGGTGGTTCCTCCGCAGGTGGTTCCGATAATTTGGGCGGTGGCTCCTCGGTAGCTAAGAGCGACGCAGGTTCCTCGCAGGCTGGTTCTTCGCGTAGCGCTCTGGCGAACACCGGTGCGAACGCTGTGATGCCGCTGGTTGCTTTTGCTTCTGTGGCTCTGATTGCGGGTGCTGCTCTGGTGGTGCGCCGCCGCAAGGCATAAAGCGTAACGTTTAGCTCTCGGGCTTAAACGCTCGATATAACGCGTGAAAAGGCGGGTATTTTCTCTTTCGGATTCTTCGAATCTGGGGGAGGGGTACCCGCCTTTTGTGTGCCCGCTTGGGCTAATGCTGGATAGGTGGTTTTAGGAAATATTTATATATGTGCACTTGCCTGTAAAAATATAGGTTTTGAATGTCGAGAAAATGTTTAACCCGTGGTGAATCTCGCTGGCGCGCCTCACCTAAACATTTACATTAATGTGTAAATATAAAAGCATCACAATACCCCTCGCGACCTGGGTTTTTGCCCGCAAGAGCAAGGAAAAACCCGGGGGAGCACATCAACCTTCACGTGATACTGAAGGCGAATTAGGGGATTACTCACAAAAACACAAAACACGCCCACGTCGCTGCTTGTATTTTCCTGGGAAAACATTGAGGATTAGAAGGTAGGTAAATTTATGCGTTACCTGCATTTCTGCTTTTCGTGCCGTCGAATATGTCACCGCATATTCACGGGTGTCTCGTTAGCATTCGCATGCGGCATGTGAGCACTTCCGTTACACATTTGAAGGACACACATTGAACCTCACTCCCTCCTCGGGCAAAGCACTGAAGGGGCTCGCCGTCGGCTCCCTCGCGCTCGCAATCTCCGGCGCAGCCATGATTCCTGCCTCCTTCGCAGCACCGAACACCGCAAACCAGACCGCGACCCCCAGCGCATCGGCTCCTTCCACCGCATCGCTGAGCCGCGTTGTTGACACCTCCGCGTCCGTCGCGCAGATTACCCAGGGTCTGCCCGGCCAGTACCAGGTTGCCTACTCTAAGGCGACCAACAAGATCTGGATGGTCGGCGTGGGTGCCCGCGGCGACCTCGCCTCCACCATTGCTCGTGTCAACGCAGACACTCTTCAGATTGAAGAAGTGGCGGCGCTTCCCTTCGAGCTGGATAAGAACGGCGAATTTGGCTACATTTCCGCGTACGGCATCACTGTTGATGATGTGTCCGGTACCGTGTGGGTTACTAACACCACCGACAACTCCCTGTCTGTGTTCGACCAGAACACCATGGAGCAGATTTGGACTAACCACGGTATCTCCGAGAGTGACCCGAACTGGATTGAGCACCCCCGCTCTGTGCTGGTGGACCACAACTCCGGCAAGGTGTTCGTGACCGGCCGCTACTATGTGTCCGCAATCGACATGAAGACCTTCCAGGTCACTAAGCTGCAGCTGGAAGGCGCCCCCAATGGTGGTACCCGCTACATTGGCATGAACATGACCATTGACGGCGACAAGCTGTATGTGCCCGAGCGCACCGGCGGCAAGGTCTTCGTAATCAACACTCATACGTTCAAGACTGAGCAGGTTATTCAGACCCGCGGCGAGAATTCCTCCGTTGAAGTTCGCCCCTCTGACGTCACTATTGACCACTCCGAGAACGAAATTTACGTCTCCTCGCAGGGCGTGGACGGCGTGAACTCCGGTATCTCTGTCTATGATCTGACCACCGGTGCGTTCAAGAAGTTCGTTAAGTTCGGTACCCAGGCGCTGTCCATGGAGAACGACGAGAACCGCGACCTGGTGTACGTTACCGATTTCGGTACCGGCAAGATTGCTATCTTTGACGCTAAGACCGACCGCGTGATCGGTGAGGTTGAGATGAACGGCGGTAAGGCTAACGACCTGACCGTCACCGAGGATGGCTCCGTTGTTGCAGTGGACAAGCAGGATATCGCTAACACCACTGCGGCTGTGCCCTACGTGCTGAACTCGAAGACCGGCGACGGCACCATGACCGACACCTACACCTCCAAGGCGACCGTGGATCGCAACGGCAAGGCTGTTCCTTCCTCGCAGCAGAAGCTGGTCCCGAACTCCATCGTGAAGTTCTACGCCGAGGTTTCCGAGGGTGAGTTCACCTCCACCGCGACCATTAACCCCGCTAAGGTTCCCTTCCAGGGCTACCCGAAGCAGGCTACCGCAGTGCTGATTGACCCCACCCTGAACTTCGCTGAGGGCACCGTCGACATTACCCGCCCCTACACCTTCCACGTGTCCGGCTACGACTTTGAGAAGCCCCCAGCAGAAGGTATTCGCCTGTTCCTCGTCAAGGAAGGCGAATGGTCGATGGGTTACGACAAGCTGACCGATAGCGAACTGGCGAATATTCAGAAGGTCTCCACCGTCGTTCCGGCGAGCGCGTTCGTCTACAACGCACGCACCGGCAAGTACTCCTTCGACGCAACTCTGCGTGTTCCCGCGAACACCATGCAGTACAGCCAGGGCTATATGCTCGGTACTGTCACCGCTGGTTCCGACGTGGCTACCAACCGTAATTACGATTCGGCTGTTTCGCTGATTGTTAATGATGCGAAGGACGCCGGCAATGCGGATAACCGCGATGAGGCTGAGGAGCCGGCATTCCCGACCAATGCTTCGGCATCGCCTTCCGCATCTGCTGCTGTAGCAGAAAAGAAGCCGGCAGCTGAGCAGCCTAAGGGCGAACAGTCGAAGGCTGAGGAAGCTAACGACCAGCTGGGAACCACCGCGAAGACCGCGCCGCTGAAGAACTCTTCTTCGGTGAAGTCTGAGGATCAGTCTAAGGGCTCCGGTTCGGATTCTCAGGTGAGCGCTTCGGCAACCAAATCTGCGCCTCAGAGCAAGGGCTCGCTGGCTAAGACCGGTGCTCAGAATGTTCTGAGCCTGGCTGCTGTTGGTGCGTTTGTGCTGATTGCTGGTGCCGCTGTGATGGTGCTTCGCCGCCGTAAGGCATAGTTTCTTGCTCTAGTTTGAGCGGATGCGCCCCGTACATTGTGCGGGGCGCATTTTTGTGCCTTGATGCCGTGGTGTTGTGGTGCCGTGGCGCCTGAACGAGGCAGGCGCGGGCACGGAGGCGGGCGCTGCGGAGGTGCCGGATGTCTATCGGGGGGGGTCTGCACAGCTGGGGGAGGAGTCTGTTTTTAGGCCTTGCACTCAGTGTAAAATATGTGACTCATTTCACCGCTTTTCGATTTGGTTGTTTCTGGGAACCTCTGTATAGTTATATGTGTTGCCAGGGAGACCTGGTAAAAGAGATGTAAATCTCACGGCCCCATCGTATAGCGGCCTAGTACTCCGCCCTCTCACGGCGGCAACACCGGTTCAAATCCGGTTGGGGTCACACTAGGAAAAAAGCCTTGATTCTTCGGAATCAAGGCTTTTTTGTTTATATCTGTCTTTTTCAAGAAAGATTAAAAGCGAGAAGCCACATGTGTTTGAAACACATGTGGCTTCTCAGCGGTATATGGGACCCGGAATCTACTGTGCCGACGCCTCAGCAGAAGCAGTAGTAGCCTCAGCGGAACCTGCAGCGGTCGCCTCCGCAGACGCAGTACCCTCAGCGGAAGCGCTCGGGCTCAGCGACGGAACCGGCGAGGCAGACGCAGTACCCGGAGCACGACGCACCATACGCCAAGTGCCGTCCTGGTAGTGTGCCACAATCTGGCCAGCCACCGGCTTACCCGGGTACTTGAATACCTCGGTCAGCGGCTGCACACGATCATTGGTCTTGCTGTACACGCCAGCACCCTCAGCACCATCAATTACCATCTCGGTTGCCCAAGTGTAGTAGCCGGTGCGGGTGTCCTTAGTCGGGCGGTCAGCAGTCAGCGACAGAATCATCGGACGCTCGGAACCAATCACCCAGCCGCTCTCCGAAGCGTACATGCTCTGGAAGAACTCAGCCACAGTCGAGTAGTCGCCGGTGTGGTCAATGTTTGTGAAGCGTACACCGTCACCGGTCAGTAGCAGGTAGTTCAGGGTAGCCTGCCAGTACGCGATGAACGCATGCAGACCCTCAACACTGTTCTCACGCAGCTTCGCCGGCTCAACCGGGATCGCGACGTTTACAGCCTTGTGCTCCTTGGTGCCGGGCTCAAAAGTGCCAGTGGAGGAGTAATCGGCAAGAACGACCTCACCCTTCATGCTGGGGCCAGCCTCAACGGTGGTGGTTGCCGCCGCGGTGGGGGAGACGGATGCGGTAGCGCTTGCGGTCGAAGACTCGGTAGCGGACGCGCTCGCGGTCGCAGAAGATTCGGAGGACTTTGAGGAACATGCGGCAAGAAGCACGGCGGTGCCCAGGCCCAGTGCGGTCAGGGCGGTGCGGCGGGTATACATGGTAGACATGGGGCTCTTTCTGAGGTGAATAAAGTATGTGCCGGTATTGAACTAATTCCAGAATATCGCAGGGGAGCGGTCAGCCCAATGTTGTGTACGCCTCCAATGCCGTAAAAGCGGCGGTAGATGACGAAAAACACGGGACCCAGAGATTCTCGCACGACTACGATATGGCCGGGGTTCTAAACGGAGGCACCGGAGCTGCTCGCGCTTGAAGTGGGTGAGATCGGAGCTAGTTTGACTCGTTCATTCCAGACCGTCCATGCACCATCCTGATATTTCAAGGCAAAGAAGAAATCATAATCGCCAGTATTGCCATCCAATGAGGTCATGGGTAGTTCCCGGCCATCTGTATAGTGAATCGTTGTTTTCTTGTGGTAGCGGCTGGTGGCCCTCCAACGATACTGGTGCTCGTTAACCTGCTCTGGAGCGTCCTCGGTCAGGTTCGCTGAGACTGGTGCATCTGCGCCCTACATCCAGCCAGTGTTGCTCTTATAAAGCTTGGAGAAGGCTTCTGCCTTGTAGATATCGTTTCGGTTTATATCCACAGCCATGAAGGGTTCAATATCACCGGAGAGTATCAGGTAATTGAAAGATGCTACCCAGAAGCCTATGGCGGCGTACATGCCCTCTGTCGTCTTGGCCCTCATCTTTGCAGGAGGAATAGGCTTGGGTGGATTCTCCGCCTTCTTTGAGCTGGTCGCGGGAACGTAGGTGCCGCGTGATTCGTAGCTGTTAAACTTCAGCTCGCCCTTGTAGGAGCGCTGTTCCTTGGGCGTGCTCGGGTCGCTGAGCGGGCGAATATCGCTGGCGCAGGCGGTCAAGGAGGCGAGCGCGGCGGTGGCGGCGATGCCAAAGGCGGCGCGTCGGGTCACGAAGGTGGACATAAGGTACCCTTCAATAGATTATCGGTGTATCTATTTCAGGGTACCTTAGTGTATTTGGTTATGTTTATGATTTCTTCGTTGTCAAACCTTGGAAAATGCTACAAAAGATACGTTAGCCAACGAAAAGTTCCGTTTACTAGGGGCAAGTGTCACCATCTTCTGATGTTGCCGCTTTCCTGTACTGGCATTTTCCTGAGCCGCCGTTTTCCCGCGCTGCCGCATCCTAAACGTTGAGGCCAGAATCGCTTCCGCCCGAGGAGCCGGGGGAAGTCGTCGAGGAACTCTTCGTCTCAACGGTGACCATCCACGCATCGTTTCGGTATTTCAACACAAAAGTAATTTCATTGTCATTGGAGTCACCGCTCGCCCCAGCCAGACGAATGTCCCTGTCCTCGGGCACGTAATGGAGAACAGCATCCTTATGGCTGTGGACAATACCCTTCCAACGGTACTGCTCATCGTCGACCTTCTGCGGGGTCTCTTCGGTCAGATCAGCCACGAGCGGCGTCTCGGTGCCGTACATCCACCCCTCACCCTTTGCATACAACTCTACGTATGCTTCCATCTTCCGCACGTAGATGACATCCATGTCCACGGCCTTGAGCGGCGTGTCGTCGCCTGTAACCGTCAGATAATTCAGGGACGCGACCCAGTAGCCTATAGCTGCGTACATGCCCGAGGTCGTCTTCGATTTCATGTTCACGGGAGGGGTGGGCATAGGCGGGTTCTCCGCCTTCTTCGTGCTGCTTGCGGGGTGGTACGTTCCGGTCGACTTGTAGCTATTGAACTTCAGCTCGCCCTTGTAGGGGCGCATCGGGTCAACTACGCTCGGGTCCTCCAGCGGGCGGATATCGCTGGCGCAGGCAGTCAAGGAGGCGAGCGCGGCAGCGGCAACAACGCCCAGGGCGGTGCGTCGGGTAACGAAGGTAGGCATGGGAACCCCTCAATAGTTTGTTCGTGTGCTTTTAAGCGTACCCGAGCAGGTTTGTTGGCACACTCAAAGCCGGCACCTGCTCATCTGGGGGAATAGTTCAACACGACCGTACGCAGGCCATGCAAAAAAAGGGGAAGCCCCCACACGCAATCTCAACTACATGCGGGAGCTTCCCCTGTATCTCTTCCTCTAAATCTAAAAGTGACCGCCCGTAAGAGGCGTTGGTTTTCTAGTCCTTAGACTTACTCTTTTTTGGAAGAACCCACATCGGAGGATTCTTCCTCGCTGACCATGAACCAGGAGCCGTCCTTGTAGTCCATCGCAAAGTTAGTCGCTTCGCTCTTGGAAGATCCCTCCTCAGCTAGGGGAATGGGGTCCTGGCCCTCAACGCGGACCTTCGCCTTGGGGTCCTGGATGAAGCGTCCGATCCAATCGTAACGGTTGGGGCCACCAGCGACCTTCTTCGGGGCATCAGTCAGAAGCTGAACGGTAACCGGTGCATCCGTGTCGTACACCCAGCCCTTGCCGGTGGAGTACACAAGAACAACGTTGTTGTGATCGTTCGCAAACTCGCCGGCAGGGTCAGCCTTCTTGAGCGGCTCGTAATCACCGGTCATGAACATGTAGTTGAAGCTTGCCACCCAGTAGCTGAGGAACTGGTACATGCCCTCAATGGTCGCCTCGTTCATCTTCTCCGGAACAATAGGCTTCGGCACGTTCTGCGCCTTCTTCTCAGCCGTGGCAGGAACGTACTCGCCGTTCTTCTCGTACTTGTCGAGCTTCACCGTGCCCTTGTACGACTTCTTAGCAGGCTCAGTCGCTGAAGCAGATGCCGAGGCGGATGCGCTCGCAGACTCAGAAGTGCTGGCACTCGCCGAAGCCTCACCGGAGGCGGAGCTATCAGCCAGCGGACGAATATCGCTAGCGCACGCAGTCAGCGCCGCAGCCGTGCCAGCACCGGTAGCTGCAGCTAGTGCGGCACGTCGAGAAAGAAAAGTTGCCATGAAAAATCCTTAAATGATAAGTAGGGTAGGGGATGAAGCTCTGGAGCTTATCAACCCTATAAGTGAGGTAAATCCTCACCTCTAAGGTGAACTCTGCAAAGATGCTCTAGGCGGTCTTAGAGTTAGCATCATCGGATGATTTAGCACTCGGGCTTGCAGTGCTTTGCCCGCGTACCTTGGTGGGGTAAGTAAACCACTTGCCGTCCTGATACGACAATTTCAGGTTAGAAAGCTCAGGCTCCATGGAAGTGTTCTGGTACATAGGCCTGTTTCCCTTACCCTCAACATGCATCATCGCATTAGGGTCCTTGGACAGCGTGATACGCCAGTAATAGAGAGGTTCGCTGCCTTCCACCTTCTCAGGTTGCGGGGTCATCATCTCAGCCTGAAGCGCATGCTCCGAACCGTAAAACCACCCCTCATTGGACTCATAAAAAGTCACGTAATCATGGAAAGATTTCACATCCCTGCCGGAGGGGTCAGCCTGCTTCAACGGCTCATCGTCACCGGTGAGCACCAGATAGTTGACGCTGGCAAGCCAAAAACTAAAGGCAGAGTAGGCACCATCAATGCTGTTCTCATGCATATTCGCCGGAGGGAGGGGCTTGGGCACGTTCTGCGCCTTGTGCGTCTCATCCGCGGGAACGTACTCGCCCTTCTTCTCGTAGTTGTCGAACTTCACCGGCCCCAGATAAGACTTCTCAGAAGAACCACCCGCAGAAGCGGAGGCTCTAGTAGAAGCGCTAGCAGAGGCGCTAGAACTTGCTGAAGAGGAAGCCTCCCCAGAAGCAGACGGGGAGCTATCCGCCAGCGGACGGATATCACTGGAGCAGGCACTCAGCATCGTAATAGCGCCTGCACCGGCAGCTAGCAGGGCTGCACGTCGAGAAAGGAAAGTCGTCATCAGAAATCCTTAAGTAGTGCGTATCAGAAGATGAGGAAATTTAGCTGTTGTTATCCAGAAGCATGCGCCACATGCCTTCCTTGTACTCCATGATGAACTTCGTCGTGCGAGGAATCGTCTTTTCCTCCTCAACGATAGTCGCATCAGGCTCACCCTCAATGTGGTACTTAGCGGCAGCGTCATACGCGACGGTCACAAGCCACTCGTAACGGTCCGGCTTATTAGCAACCGGCTGAAGCTCATTCTCCGCAATCTCAATCTTGTACGGCTGATCCGAACCGTAAATCCAACCCAGACCCGACTCATAGAGCTTAATCATGGTCCTAGAGTTGCTCATAAAAGCCTTCGCCGGATCCGCCTTCATGAGCGGCTCAACATCGCCGGTCAGAATCAGGTAATTCTGGGAAGCAAGCCAATAACCCATCAGCGCGTAGGCGCCCTCGGGGCTGTTTTCCTTCATCTTCTCCGGGATCAGAGGCTTCGGCACGTTCTGCGCCGGCGCATTCGCAGTCGCAGGGATGTAGGTGCCGTTCCGCTCGTAGTTATTGAACTTAATCGGACCAACATACGAGCCGGGAGTGTGATCATCAGTAGGAGAAGGCGACGCCGAAGCGCTCGCAGAAGAGGACGCCGCACCAGAAGCCGCGCCAGAAGCAGCATCAGAAGCTGAACCAGAGGAACCGCCGGAACCCTGCGACAGCGGGCGAATATCGCTAGCGCACGCAGTCAGCGCCGTAAGGATGCCGGTCGCACCCACGCCCAGGAGAGCACGTCGAGTGAAGAAGGTAGTCATCGGAAGCCCTTCGTTGGAGCCAATACAGAACAAACAACGACGCCGCGCACCAGAGCAGGCGTAGACGCCCTGTAAAGACCTATCAGTACGTCAATGTATACACCTTTAAGGTTACCCGAGAGCCACCACATAGCCCCGCGACCACCTCAATTGTTCAGAAAATTAAGACCCCACACCCAGCGTTTTACCAGGTGCGGGGTCTTATCACATAAGAAATCACTACGAGAGCGAGCCCTCAGCAAGGCGGCAACTAGGCGGTAGCTAAGCGGCGCTCGACAGCTCCCACTTGCCGTCCTTGTACTCCAGGCGGAACCTCGCCACTCTCTTCTTCGACTCATCAGCGCTCGTTGCCTTCTCAGGCTGATTCCTATAATGCCGCATCATCTTCGGGTCCATGTAGGAATAGCCCTCCCAAATAAAGCGGGTATTGTCGCTACCCGGCACCTCACGAGGAGCATCCGTCAGCAGCTCAACAATATACGGAGTTTCCGTACCGTACACCCAACCAGCACCCGACGCATACAGCTTAATCGTGCTCTGATACTTCTCCCAACCGTAGCCGTTGTAGTAGATATGTTCAATCGGGGCCGGGTTACCCGTCATCATCAAATAGTTCAAGCTAGCAAGCCAGAAACTCAAGAAAGCATACGCACCATCAACGCTGTGCTCCTTCATATTCGCCGGAGGAACAGGCTTCGGCATATTCTCAGCCGGATTCGTAGCGCTCGCCGGAACGTACTCGCCGGTCTTCTCGTAGCTATCGAACTTCATCGGACCCTTATAGGACTTACCCGAAGCCGCAGAGGCACTCGCAGACGCAGAAGGAGAAGCCGAAGCGCTCGCAGATGCCGATGCGGAAGCAGTCTCGGAGGCGGTCGCCGCCTCCGACGGAGAAGCCGAGCCGGTGCCGCCAGCCAACGGGCGAATATCACTAGCGCACGCAGTCAATGCAGAAAGCGCACCCGCAACAGCAACACCCAGGGCAGTACGTCGAGTGAAGAAGGTAGTCATCGGAAGTCCTTCGTCGGATCCATCACCCACAAAGCCGTCAGCACGAGGCTCACAACCTGCAGGTAAAGACCACATGTAGTACGTCAATGTATATACGTTAAGCGTACCCGAGGCACTCTCAGACGACCCCCGAACAGCTACAGGGTTTCCCTGGGTGTTCCCTGGGTTTCTGTAGGGGGCCGGCTGAGTTCCGGTAGCGTTTCGGCAAAAAGAAACCCCGCCCACGGTGCATTACCGCAGGCGGGGGAGAAGCCTATTCACGCTGTCAAAGACAACGGCCTAGACAGACGAAGAGCTACCAGAAGAAGCAGATGCAGAAGAGCTCTCCTTGCCGGTCAGCATAAACCACTTACCGTCCTTGTACTCCACAATAGCCTTCATCAGCTTGCCGTTCGGGCTCTCCGCCGTCTTAAAAGGCTGATCCGACTTACCCTCAAGGTGAATCTTCGCATCAGGGCTGTAGTTCATATAAGCCGGCCAGTAGTACAGGGCACTGCTACCGGAAGGCTTCTGTGGTGCACTACTAATCAGCTCAATAGTAATCGGGGTATCCGAACCGTACAGCCAGCCAAGATCGTCCCCATACATCACCGCGTAATCCTGCAGCATGTCAACGTAAATATCCGCAGGGTCCGCCTTCTTCATCGGCTCAGTGTCACCGGTCAGCACTGCATAGTTGAAGCTCGCCAGCCAGTAACCAATGAACGCGTACATGCCGTCAACGTTCTGATCGTTCATGTTCGCCGGAACGAGAGGCTTGGGCACGTTCTGTGCCTTCTGAGCGGCGGTCGCCGGAACGTACTCGCCCTTCTTCTCGAAGTTATCAAACTTTACGAAGCCCTTATAGGACTTGCTGGAAGAAGCAGAAGCCGAAGCGCTTGCCGAGGCACTAGCTGAAGCACTAGCGGATGCACTTGCGGAAGCGGAGCTTGACGCTGAGCCATCAGCCAGCGGGCGGATACTACCAGCACACGCAGTCAACGCAGCAAGTGCACCGGCACCGGTCGCACCCAGCGCCACGCGGCGGCTCACGCGGGTAGATATGAGGGAAGGGCTCGTCATTATCAGCCTTTCAAAAGAAGTCAACAAAGGAAAGAGAGTGAGTTGACACCCTTATCATACCCTAAACGCGCAAATAGATATCAAATATCGCTACTTGTATCCTTTTGCAGAGAAAAGATCAAAAAGCTGCAATTAGTGCACTAGGAAGCCGAAGGGCTCGCAGAATCCGAGCTCTTATCAGCATCCTTATCCTTCTGAGTGCTCATAAACCAAGCACCCTCCTTATACTCCACAACAATCCGCATCGCCTGGCCCTGAGAATCCTCAGCCCCCACAAGGGACTTATCGCGGTTATCGCCCTCCGTCAGATGCCTCTTCGCATTCTGATCAACCAGGGAGCGAGCACGCCAGAAATAACGAATACGGTCGCCCTCAATCTGCGTGGGAGTATCCGTCAACAGGTACACAGACATCGGCTCACTCGTATCGTAAATCCAGCCGCGCCCCGTCTCATAGAGCTTAACCATCGGCTCAAGCTCCTTATAATAATCGCTGCTCGGGTCCGTCTTCTTCAACGGCTCAATATCACCCGTCAACGCCAAATAATTAAAACTAGAAATCCAATAACCAATCAGCGCATAAATACCGTCAATACTCAGCTCCTGCACCTTCTCCGGCATGATCGGTTTGGGTACATTCTGCGCCTTCTTCTCAGCCGTGGCAGGCACATACTCGCCGTTCTTCTCAAAGTTATCGAACGTGACCTTACCCTGATACGACTTATTCGCAGACGGCAACGCCGGCGAAGCAGAGGGGCTCGCCGGAGCACTCGCCGAGCCAGACTCAGCAACATCAGCCGGCGGATGCACCGTACGCGCACACGCACCCAACACGGCGGCAAGACCAACACCGCCCACACCCAACACGGCGCGGCGGCTCAAAGCGATGGACTTAGAAGAAGAGCTAGTCATCAGCAGTCTTTCGAAGAGGTCAACAGATGAGGAGGAGTGAGTCGACACCCCCATCATACCGGGCGCACCTTATAGCAACCCTAAAGCACATGTGAATAGCAAATAGCTTGGGAGAACTGGGCACGCATGAAGAAACCCCGCGGTCGTTATTCCGAATATTTTCGAAGAAAGAACAACAGCCGCGGGGCAAAACAACTGGAGGGGCGTGCAACCTAGCGGAGCAGATGCGCAAAATTACGGCGCGCGTGAGCCACCTTCGGGCTTACCACAAACGCACAATAGCCCTGCGCCGGGTTCAACGCGTAATAGTTCTGGTGATATTCCTCAGCCTCATAGAACACGCCCAGGGGCTTAATCTCCGTAACGATGGGGGAGGGGTACAGCTGCTGAGCACGCGCCACCGCACGCTCAAACGCCTCACGCTGCTGCTCATCCGCGTAGAAAAGAACCGAACGGTACTGCGAACCGGTATCCGCGCCCTGACGATCCCAGCTGGTCGGGTCGTGGCTCGTAAAGAAAATATCCAACACCGTATCCAGGTCAATCACCTGCGGGTCAAAGCTGAGCTTCAGCGCCTCCTGATGGCCGGTCGCACCCGAGCACACCGAACGATAATCAGGGTCGGGAGTCTCGCCACCCGTGTAGCCGCAGACGCTCGCCTCAACCCCGCGGAACTGGCGGTATACCGCATCCAGGCACCAGAAGCAGCCGCCGGCAAGAACAACATCAGTCATGATTCCTCCTCGAACTATAAATCCACACTACCTGAAGAACACCGTAGGGCTGCATAATATTCCCGAGTTACCGCCGCGCCACCTGCCACAATAGAGGTATGACTGAAAAACTTGAAACCCCCACCCTCGCAGAAGTCGTTGACGCCTTCCACACGCTCTTCCCGCCGCAGCTTGCCGCCGGTTGGGATGCCTCCGGCCTCGTCGCCGGTCGCGCCGCCGCTAAAGTGAGCACCGTCCTTTTCGCAGTGGATGCCCTCACCGCCACCGCTGAAGAAGCCGTAGTCGAAGGCGCACAGCTACTCATCACCCACCACCCGTTGCTGCTCCGCGGCGCAAAGTTCATCCCCGACAGTGACTACAAGGGCAACGTGCTACACACCCTCATCGAAGGCGGATGCGGTCTGCTCGGCGCGCACACCAACGCAGATGCCGCCGTCGAAGGCGTAAACGAAGCACTCTGTGACGCTATCGGCCTGATCGATCGCGAACCGCTCACCGAAGCGCAAACCCAGGTACTCGACGGGCAGGAACACGCGGTAGGCACCGGCCGCATCGGCACCCTACCTGAAGAAATCACCCTCAAGGAACTCGCGGAACGCCTCGCAGCGGCACTGCCCGCAACCGCCGGTGGCCTGCGCATTGCGGGACGCGCCGACCAGCTGATCCGCCGCGTCGCCCTCTGCGGTGGTGCCGGTGATTCCCTCTTCGACGCGGTGCGCGCCACTGACGCGCAGGTCTACATTACCGCAGACCTGCGTCACCACCCCGCCAGCGAATTCCGCGAAACGGCACGAGTTGACGGCAGCAACATCGCGCTGATTGATTGCTCCCATCCGGCCAGTGAATCGCTGTGGTTGCGTTCGGCGGCTGACCGTCTGCGTGCCCTGCTCGCCGAGCGCGGCTACGGCATCGAAACGAAGCTGTCCGCGCTCAACACCGACCCGTGGGACTTCACCGTCTCCACCGGCGTGGCAACCGGTCAGGATGCGCACTCGGCAAGCACCGAACCCGCCGCCGCATGGACTAGCCTGGCTGAAAAGTAAGCGCTGAAAAATAGCCGCTGAATAGCTACCAAGAAGCAGTCTTCAAAAATTTAGGCACAGTAAAGCCCGGTCTATACGAACCCGACAGGAACCTCTCATCAAGGATCCTGACGGGAACGTGCAGACCGGGCATTACTTCTGCGGGAGCAATACTCTGCAGGGCTTGGGGTGCCAAGCGCAGGCGGTCTAAATGACCTTACTTAGCGCGAGCCTGGAACGCCTCAATCAGAGTCTCCAACTCACCATGAGTCACCATGTGCTGAGCATCAAAAGCGCCGCTAGCGTTCAGCACCACCTTGTTCTGCTGAGCCCACAGAATCTCGCGGTAGAACGCCGAACCGGGAGCCACATCGCTGTAGGGGGAGTTGCCCGTCACTGCGGGCGAACCAGCCGCACGGTAGGCGAACGCCGCAACAGTAGCATTCGAAATGCCGGCATCAGCATGGAACTTACCGTCCGACCAGCCAAAAGTAATGCCCTTCTGACGAGCCCACACGTAGGCGGGGAAGTTCGGGTCGTCGGTCTTCACATCCGGCCACGGGGAAGTCTCGGGCAGCTTCACCTCGGGAGTACCCGCCTGGATGTACAGGGCAGCTGCGAGCTCACCGCGAGTTGCGGGGGTCTTCAGCTTCTCATCGGAAGGGTCAGGCTTCTGGTTGTCGTCCTTCTTGGGATCCTGAGCGTTGGGCAGGTTTGCATCCTTGTAACCGTTCGTGCCGTTCAGATCCAGGTCCTGCCATGCGAGCAGGGTACCGCGGCCCTCAGTGGACTTGCCCACGACCGGCGCGAGCAGCTCGCCCGTCTCGCTGTAACCGTCGTTAGCCCAAACCTCAATCACGTACTTCTTCGAAGCATTCAGAGTGTTTGCCGGAAGATTCACGGTACCGTTCAGGTTGCCGTCACGGTACGCCGAAGCCTGGGTGGGGTGGTCAAACTCGATAATGTCGCTGGTTGCCAGAACCGGGGTGTTCGAGCCCTTCTCGCGAACCACGAACTGGACACCCTTAACGGAGCGGATATCGCCGTTGAACCCCTGGCCACCAACGTTCAATTCCTGCGACTTTGCGGTATCAGCCACAGCGTTGTAACTCAGGCGCGGCGCGAACGGTGCCGGCTTCTCGCCCAGAGTGTTCAGCACCCGAGTGCTCACTACGTTCTTGCTGGTCCACAGCTCCTGGGCGGTCAGCGGCTTCTGGCCCTTCTGCTCAGCCACCACGTGAATCTCGTAGCGGACATCGTACTTGGTGCCGCCGGTCGGATCGTGGAAGTTGTCATCATCAACGAAGTAGTAGGCTGCAAGCTTGTACGCCTCAACCTTCAGGTCAGCCTCGAAGGTGCCGTCATCAGAAATGGTGAAGTCCTGGCCCTCCACGAAGCGCAGCATCTTCGAAGTCGGAATCTCGTAGCCAGAGGGCGCGTATTTTGCGGGGGCAATGTACAGCGCCACGGTGCCGTGCTGTGCACGCCACTCCTTGGTGTAGCCCGTACCCTTCACATGAACGGTACCGCCCTCGGTCGTGATGAGGAAGGGGTTCACGCCGTCGTACTTGTAACCGTCAGGGATGGATACATCCAGGGTTGGGGTATCCGCAGCGTCCTGGTGAGCAACCTGCGGGGCGGCGGCTGCAACGGCTGCATCAGCGGTAGGAGCCGCGTTCTGAGCGAGCGCCGGGGTCATCGGCAGGACCATGGCACTAGCCAACGCCAGCGCGCCGCAACCCTGAGCTGCGCGGAGGAATGAAGACTTAGAGTTCGGAAGCGAGGACATAACACATCCTTAAAAGTTGTTTTTCGCCGGGTCCTGCGGAATCAACGGCGGGTAGGGAATTCGCCGTTGAATCTGCATACACCCTATGAGAAAAGTGGTTGGAAGCCCCGTCGGTTTCGGGGACATTTTCACCCTATCAAACCCTCAGGCAGATGTCAGAGAACACTCAAGAGAAGCTTGAAGGTTCCGAGGTTTTTCACAGATTGATCAGCCGATAAAAACCGAACCCCGTGCATCCTGAGAAGAAGACTCTCAGGGGGCACGGGGTTATGACTCAGACTAGAACCAGCCCACCATAGTCAGTGCGGTTCTGAAAAATAAACATCATCTGCTCCAGCTCACCACGATTTACCATCGTGGTCGCCTCAAAAATACCCCTCTGCGGGTTAATGACACCATGCTGAGCAGACCACAAAATCTCACGGTAGAAGGCGGAACTCGGATTCACATCCGTAAACGAAGAAACACCGGAAACAGCTGGGGAACCTGCTGCACGGTAGGTGAATGCGGCAACAGTAGCGCGTGAAATACCTGCATCTGCATGGAACTTACCATCAGACCAGCCAAAAGTAATGCCCTTCTGGCGAGCCCACACGTAGGCGGGGAAGTTCGGGTCGGTGGTCTTCACATCCGGCCACGGGGAGACCGCCGGGAGGTTCACCTTGGGGGCGCCAGCTTGAAGGTACAGTGCCGCAGCTAGCTCACCGCGAGTAGCACGCTGCTGCTGTTCCTCATCGCTAAGCTTTGAGAAGAGATGCTTATACTTGGGTTTGGGTAGAGATACATTCGTGAATTCCTCAAGACCTTCAAACTTCAAGTCCTGACGGCCCATAAGGACACCGCGGTGCTCCGGCGCCAAACCCACAATCGGGGTGATGAGAGTCTTATCCGTCTGGTTGACATAGCCATAGTCGCTCCATGCTTCAAGGACATACTGCTTAGACGGATCCAGAGTGTTCGCGGGAATTTTGATGGTGCGGTAAACAGCGTTTCCCCACAGCGCCATTACGCCATCGCTACGTTCGTAGTAGCGCTCCATCTCGCTCATGAGCAGGACGGGGGTGCCGGTGCCCTTCTCTCGAATCGTGTACATGACACCCTCACGACCGGGGAGCTCATACGCGCTGAAACCCTCACCCTTAATCATCAGCTCTTGATCTTTCGTGGTGTCCTTCAGTGGATCGTACCTCCAGTGGGCCCCGATAATTTCAGGATGGCGACGGGTATATATTGGCTTGTGAATAGCCACGTTCTTACGAGCCCAAATATCCTCAATGGTCGGCCACGGCTGATCCTCGCCCACGGTGAGGATGCCAATCTCATAGTGCACATCCTCCCCGCGGAAATACGGGACCCCATAAGCGGGGGTGTAGAAACTCTCCAGGTCGCCATATCTGATCGTCAGCTCTGCCTCAAAAGTGCCGTCATCGGCAATAGGGAAACGCCAACCTTCTTCAAAGAAACGCACCGACCTTGAAGGCTCAACGTTATCGGGATGATACTCTGTAGCGGCAATGTAAAGGACTGCCTTGCCGTGCTGCTCACGCCATTCCTTGGTGAGGCCGGTGCCCCTCACCGTAATTTCGTTGTACTCATCGGTGTACAAAGCCGCACCCTCCCCATAATCAATGGTGAAAGACGGGCCATCCGTGACGTCCTGAGAAACCGGGGAGGCGGTATCGGCAACCGGTGCGTTAGGGACAGAAATGTTAGTGACCGGTGCTGTATCCTGAGCCAGCGCCGGAGTCATCGGCAGGACCATAGCGCCAGCCAACATGAGAGCGCAACAACCCTGCGTTGCACGGCGGAATGAAGACTTAGAACTCGGAAGTGAGGACATAAAGCATCCTTATGGTACGTCCCATTGGATGTTTGCAATTCCTGCAGGATGATTTCCGGCCGAATCTTCACCGTCGAAGTTGCGCTAATCCAATAAGAAAATCGTTGATTATCCCCATCGGTTTTGGGGGTAGCCTCAGCATATCAAACCCTTAATGAGAAGTCGCGAGAAATCTCAAGGAATAGTTGAAAGTTTTGAATTTTTGTGCCGCAATGATTCCGCGAGCACCCAAAAATAGATGCAGAAAAAAGCAGAGAAAACGGGCATAGAAAACCCCGTGTTCCCGAATAGAAAAACCATTCGGGAACACGGGGTTATTTAGCGCGGAACTAGTCCGTCTTACATAGCGCGGTTCTACCTGGCGCCGTTCTACTTGGCTCGGTTCTGGAAGTTGAACAGCATCTGCTCCAGCTGACCACGATTCACCAGGTCCGTCGCATTAAAAGCGCCGAAATCTGGATTAATGACATACTGCTGAGTGGACCACAGAATCTCACGGTAGAAGGCGGAACTCGGATTAACATCCGTGAACGAAGAAACACCGGAAACAGCCGGGGAACCCGCTGCGCGGTAGGTGAACGCCGCAACGGTAGCGTTCGAAATGCCGGCATCCGCGTGGAACTTACCATCAGACCAGCCGAAAGTAATGCCCTTCTGACGAGCCCACACGTAGGCGGCGTAGTTCGGGTCGGTGGTCTTCACATCCGGCCAGGGGGAGACTGCCGGGAGGTTCACCTTGGGGCTACCAGCCTGAGCGTACAGTGCCGCAGTCAGCTCACCGCGAGTAGCGCGCTGCTGCTGCTCCTGGTAGGTGAGCTTCGAAATCAGGCTCTTGTACTCTCCCTTAGGCACGGTAGCATCCGCGAAGTCCTGAACACCCTCAAACTTCAGATCCTGACGGCCCATAAGAACACCGCGGTGCTCCGGCGCCAAACCCACAATCGGGGTGATGAGGGGCCTGTCCTTCTTGGTGAGGTCGTAGTCGTAGTCGCTCCACGCCTCAATGACGTACTGCTTAGACGGATCCAGGGTGTTTGCGGGGATCTTGATGGTGCGGTAAAGAGTGCCTCCCTCCAGGCGGGTTACGCCATCGGGGCCTTCATAGTAGGACTTCATATCGCTCATCGCCAGGACGGGGGTGCCGGTGCCCTTCTCACGAATCACGTACATGGCACCCTCACGACCGGGCAGCTCCTCACCAACGAAACCCTCACCCTTGACCAGCAACTCCTGATCCTTCGTGGTGTCCTTCAGAGCATCGTACTTCCACTTAGGTGCCAGGACCTGCGGATGGTAAGCGCGAGTGTACATCGGGTGGTGGGCGATAACGTTCTTGCGAGCCCAAATATCCTCAATGCTCGACTGGGGCTGGCCCTTAGCCTCGGTCAAAATACCCGTCTCGTAACGCACCTCGTCCAGGGTGATACCCGGGAAATAATCGATGGGAGTGTAGAAACTCTCCAGAGCCTTAGCCTTGATGGTCAGCTTTGCCTCAAAAGTGCCGTCATCGGCAATGGTGAAGTCCTTGCCCTCTTCAAAGCGAAGCATCGAGGTGGAAGGCTCAGCATTACCGGGGCGATCCTTCGTAGCGGCAATGTAGAAGACAACGGTGCCGTGCTGCTCACGCCATTCCTTGGTGAAACCGGTACCCTTCAGGGTCACGGTGCCGCCCTCACCGGTGTAAAAAATGGTGTCATAGTCGGTGGAGTACGTCGGCTGCGCGGCAACATCCTGAGCCGCAGGCTTGGGGGTCACAGCATTTGCCGCCGGTGCATTAGCAGCAGGTGCCGCATCCTGGGCGAGTGCCGGAGTCATCGGCAGAACCATCGCACCAGCCAGCACCAGTGCGCCGCAACCCTGCGCCGCACGGAGGAACGAAGACTTAGAGTTCGGAAGCGAGGACATACATCATCCTTACGGGTCGTACCCACCGGGATGATGCAGTTTCATAGGGTTTCGGGGTGAGAAATCTCCGTCGAATCTGCGCCAACCCAATGAGAAAAGTGGTCGAATATCCCCGTCGGTTTCGGGGACATTTTCACCCTATCAAAGGGTTGGACAGATGTCAGGAAACGCTCAAGAAAAACTTGAAGGTTCTGAGGGTTCTCACAGGTTGACCAGCCACTAAGAACTGAGAACCCAGCACGCTAAACTCAGCACGCTAAACCCCAAAAACAGAGCCCCGCGCTCCTGGGCAGAAAACCTGCTCGGGAACACGGGGGTGTTCAGCTGGCTATGTTTAGCGAGACTGGAAAGCAGCCAGGACAGTCTCCAGATGACCGCGAGTCAGCAGCTGCTGAGGAATGAAATACTGACCACCGTACACCGTAGTCAAATTCTGGCTAGCCCACAGAATCTCACGGTAGAACGCAGAACCAGGCTTAACATCCACGTAGGGGGAATTACCCGTCACCGCAGGAGAACCAGCCGCGCGGTAAGTGAACGCTGCAACGGTAGCGTTCGAGATGCCAGCGTCCGCGTGGAACTTGCCGTCCGACCAGCCGTAGCTGATACCCTTCTCACGAACCCAAATGTACGCAGCGTAGTTCGGGTCGTCAGTCTTCACATCCGGCCAGGGGGAGGTCTCGGGCAGCTTCACCTCGGGAGCTCCAGCCTGAAGGTACAGAGCCACCGCCAGCTCACCGCGGGTAGCGCGCTCCTTACGCTGCTCATCGGTCAAGCTAGGCTTCTTATCCTCAACAGCGTCAGAGCCCTTGAACTTCAGGTCCTGAGAAGCCAGCAGAGTACCGCGGCCCTCGGGTGCCTTACCCACAACGGGGGCGACGAACTCGCCGTTCTCGTAACCGTTGTTACCCCAAACCTCTACGACATACTTCTTAGCGGGATCCAGAGTGTTCGCCGGAACCTTTACGCTACCGGACAGCTCACCGTTCACGAATTCAGAGGAGCGGTCGTGATGGTTGTACTCAATGAGGTCGCTCGTCGCCAGAACCGGGGTGTTCGAACCCTTCTCGCGGATTACATACTGAACACCCTTGGGGGAAGCAATCTCACCGTAGAAGCCGGTACCCGAGAAGTAAATATCCTGATCTGCTGCGGTGTCGCTCAGAGCCTTGTACTTCACCTCGGGGGCAAACGGGCTGGGACGGAACGCCTGAGTATGCACCGCAATACGGCACACCACGTTCTTGCCAGCCCACAGATCTTCAACGGTCAGCGGGGGCTGACCCTGCTTCTCAGCAACCAGGTCAACCTCGTAACGCACCTCGTAACGCGGGATACCGGGGAAGTAGTTGCGAGGCTCGTAGTAGCGCTGAAGCACGTCCGGCTTGACCGTCAGCTGAGCATCCAGGGTGCCATCCTCGGCAATGGTGAAGTCCTTACCCTCCTCAAAACGGAGCGGCGTATCATCAGCGGGCAGAAGGTCACCATCGGGAACACCCTGAGAAGCGGCCAGGTAAACCGCCACATTGCCGTGCTTCTCACGCCACTCCTTGGTGAAACCCGAACCCTTCACGTGGACGGTGCCGCCCTCAAAGGTGTACAGTAGCGGATTCTTGCCGTCGTACAGAACGTCGAATGTCGGAGCGTCCTCCTGGACAACCTTAGCGCCCGGAACATCCGCGGCCTGCGAACCATCGGAACCGTTAAAGTTCAGCGTCTGAGAAGCGAGCAGGGTGCCACGACCCTCGGGTGCCTTACCCACGACGGGGGTAATGAACTCGTCGCCCTCGTAGCCGTTGTTGCCCCACACCTCGACAACGTACTGCTTTGCCTTATTCAGGGTGTTCGCCGGAATATTGACGGTACCGGTCACATAGCCGCCCTGGTAAGCAAAAGCCAGTTCCTCGTGGTTATATTCGATGATGTCGCTAACCGCCAGAACCCGCGCCCTCAGGGTCTTCTCACGCACAACAATCTGAACGCCCTTTGGGGAGTTAATATCGCCATTGAAACCCCAACCTGAGAAGTTCAGAACCTGATCGTTACCGGTATCCTTCAGCGCGTTGTAGCGCCAGTGCGGGGCGAAAGCATCAGTCTTCTGGGCGACAGCGGCCTTCGGAGCAGGGTCAGCCGGCAGAGAACCAGCCGCCGCAACTGCAGGAGCATCTGCGGCAACATTCTGGGCAAGCGCCGGAGCCATCGGCAAAACCATCGCGCCAGCCAACGCCAATGCACCGCAACCCCGTGCTGCACGGAAGAAGGACGAAGCCTTGAAATTCGGAAGAGCGGACATAATCATTCCTTATCGGTCGGACCCATCGCGCCAATGCAGTTTCTAAAAGGGAATGAGAAATCTTCGTCGAATCTGCGCCAACCCAATGAGAAGTGGTCGAATATCCCCGCCAATTTCGGGGACATTTTCACCCTATCAAAGGGGTGAATAGAAGTCAGGAAACACTCAAGAGAGACTTGAAGGTTCTGAGGGTTTTCCCAGGTTGACCAACCGCTAAGAACTGAACCCAGGATGCTGAACCCCGCGCACAGTCCTCAAAATACAAGAGGCCCCGCACTTCAAACAGGAAGTACGGGGCCGCTCGATACGCTGAACAAAGCGCAAAAAACTAGGCAGTGTAAAAACTACGAAGTGCGGAAGTACAGGTACATCATCATCGCAACACGACCGCGAGACGTCTGAGCCGTCGGCTCAAAAGCATTACCCTCAGACACCGTCGACACGCCACGGCGCGACGCCCACACAATCTGACGGTAGAACGGAGTCGCAGACGAAACATCGCTAAACGGCGAAGAACCCGACATCTGAATCTTCTGCGCACCATCAGCACGGTACAGAAGTGCCGCAGCAGAAGCATTCGACAGGCGCGCCTCCGCATGGAACTTACCATCAACCCAACCGGAGGTAATACGCTCCTGACGCGCCCACAGGTACGCATCATAATTCGGGTCAGACTCATCAACATCCGCATACGGCGAATGCTCCGGACGAGTCACCGACGGCGAACCCGCCAGCTTATAGAACATGCTAATCAGCTCGCCACGAGTCACCGGATCCTCAGCACCAAAATGGTCCTCAGAAAGCGGCTCCATCGTCTGAGTACGAACAGCCCAACGGATACCCGCATAGTACGCAGAATCCTCGGGCGCATCAGCAAAAATAGTGTTCGCATCCGGTGCGGTCACGGACGGACGCAGAATCTTCGGGCCCTGAGTCGAAGAACTCGACGCCAGAGGAGAAGAAGTGGAAGGCGCCGAAGCAGCTACCGGCGCAGCAGTATCCGCCGAAGAAAGACGCGCCTCCGACGAATCATAGAACGAGAAAAGAGGTGAGAACGGCAGGTACAAAACACCCGCCAGCGCCACAGCGCCAACAGCCAGCTCAATGCGGCGGCGCTTACGCTTCTTAGCGGCATCCTGAGAAGAAGTATCGTGGGTGCCCTCCGGTGCCAGCAGAGGCGCAGAAGAATTATGGGCAGTATCAGTCGACTGCTTAGAATCCTGGGACATAAATCCTCAATGTGGTTGATGTTTCGGTGTGTGATGAGCTCCCTCGCACAACAAACGCCCAACCGGAAACGGGCGCGCACCAAGGGGCGCAACAGTCCTAAGCATAAACCACAGCTTGAAAAATATTAATTTACACTCCATGGAACAATTGTGAAAAAGGGGAGTGGTGCACCCCAAAAATCCCCCCAATAGCGGGTACCGCATGAGGTGCGCCCCACATGCGGTACAGCCCACATTAGCGTGTTAACCGGCAAAAATACCCCGAAAAACCGCGGAACAACAGCCAAGTAACTGCCCTGCTCACACCCCTGAAAGAGCCTAATAACCACCATGCAGAGGGCGCAGAAAAGCCGGGCCAGCGGGACGAAACCAATGTTTCATCACCGCCAGCCCGGCTCAATCGTTGTGGGTTAGACGCTAATCCCAACGAACTAACAGGACCCTAGCGAACCTTGTAGTTCATCAAGAAACCAGCCAGCTCACCACGGCTCACCAGCGCAGACGGGTGGTACTCAGAACCCGGGAAAACCTGCAGCTTCTGCTGCTTAGCCCAGGTAATCTCGCGGTAGAACGCAGAACCGACCTTCACGTCGGTGTACGGTGCCTCAGTCACAGCAACCGGCTTCTTGCCATCAAAACGGTACAGGAACGCTGCAACGGTAGCGTTAGACACGGACGCATTCGCGTGGAACTTACCATCGGACCAGCCGAACGTAATGCCCTTCTGACGAGCCCAAATGTAGGCGACGTAGTTCGGGTCATCAGCCTTCACATCCGCGTACGGGCTAGTAGCCGGCAGATCAACCTTCGGGGAACCAGCCAGGCGGTACAGCGCAACGGTCAGGTCGCCGCGGGTCGCGTCATCATTAACGCCAAACCAATCCTTCTCGCGAGAATCGATCAGCTTCTGATCAGCAGCCCACAGAACAGCCTTGTGGTTCGCGTGAGCAGTCGGAACGTCAGCGAAACGCTCACGGACCTTCTTGTTCGCAGACTCACCAGTCAGAGTCAGGTAATCAGCAGCGATGCGCTCGCGCTGACCATCCGCATAGTTAATGGTTACGAAAATAGCGTAGCGGCTATCCTCATCCAGCTTGGTGCCGTCAACATTAACGGTGGTCTCAAATGCGCCAGTTGCCACACGGTCAGCGTTCAGAGTGATGCTATCCAGAGCCTCACCGGTCGGGTTGCCGTCAGCCTCAGCCTCAGAGAACAGAACGTTCACGGTAGCGCCAGCCGGAACCTTGAAATCCTTACCCTTCACACGGATAGTGGTCGAAGAGCTCAGATCAACCTTGTCAGTGCTCAGGGACACCGAAGGCGAAGCAGTCTTAACGTTCTCGCCGTTCACCGGAACAAACGCCTGAGTGCTCAGCGCCTGGTTGTTCGCCTCATCGTTATCTTCCGGGACGTTGAACTCGAAAGTCTGCACAACGTAGGAGCTGCCGGACTTCAGGGTGCCTGCCGGGATGTCCAGAACGGTCGAGAAACGGCCGTTGGTGTAGCCCATGTACTGGCCGAAGAAAGCAGAGTAAGAGGTGAACTTAGCCTCCGACTGAGCCAGCGCGGGGCCGGTTGCCTTACCGGTCGCCGGATCAACCGCACGAACCGCCACAATTAGCGACTCGCTACCGTTGTACGAAATGTTCTGGAAACCGGCACCGTTCACGGTGACCTTAGTGTTCTCAGAAGCATTCACCGACGAAGCGTCGTACGACAGGGTCGGGGAATCAACGGTGGGAACATCCGCAACCTTCAGTTCAGTACGAACCTCATCCGCGGGAATCCAGCCGTCTTCAGCGTCATCGCGGTAACCGAGCACAACATCGAAGGACGAGCCATTGGCCTCCAGATAGTTAGCGTCGATCGAAGCGGTCAGGTTCACGGTGCCGTCAGCCGCAAAGGCGGAGGCGGGAACATCCTGAACGTAGAAGGGGTAATCACGCGGGTGGTGCGGCGGGAAAGCAACACTTTCACCCTTCGGAACAACGTACAGGCGGAACGACTTGCCCTTGACGAAGTCCTTAGAGAAACCGGAGCCGCTAACCGTCACGTTGCCGCCCTTGAGAATATCAAAAGTGCCGGAGGTAACCTGCAGACGCTGAGCACCCTGAACCTCGCCCTGCGCAACAGCCTGAGCCGCTACCGGAGCAGCAGGCGCCGCAAACGCGGGGGAGAGGGGCAAGAGCATGGCGCCAGCCAGGGTGATGGCGCAGCCGCTCTTGGCCATGTTTTTGGGTAGCGCAAAGCGCATGTGGTTGGGAAGTGAGGACATTGTAATCCAATCAGTTTTTATCGGTGTCACGCATCGAGTGTGGTGCGCATAAACACCGTAGCAAATAGTTAAGACGTGCTGGAACCTGAAAGGTCATCAGCGCGAAAAATGTCTGTGTGTTTTATCGCATGTCTTAAGATGAAGTATAGCTTTAAAAAGTATGTGCATGACGTGGAAAATATGCCTAAATATTGTGCTGATAAGCACAAACACTGGTCACTGTACAAAAAAGAAAGCACAAAAAACCCACCGCATTCGAAAAATTCGCACCTATGCAACCTCTGCAGGTTGAGAATATTCACAATGCGGTGGGCAAGGCAACATAAAAGTCACCCACAATAAAAGTGGCACATAAACAGAGCCATAAAGTCGCCTATTTGACGAAAGCTACCCAAAATAGCTAACACCACGGCGAGACACTATGTGAGACGGCTGCCGCCGTGCTCCATGCGGTACAGCATCGTAGCGAGTTCCGTGTGCCCAATAAACGACGGCACATACGCCTCATAGGTAGACTGTTCGCTGATATAACCCCAAATGCGCTGATCAATCGCCCACTGGGACTCCTTACGGAACGAGTAATGCCAGCCAAGAACAGTATTCCACCCGCCTTCAGAAAAACCACCCGGCAGACTACTCTTCTTTGACGCCGAAGAAACAGGACGAGGCTTTGCCGCAGGAACCTTACCCTGCGCCCTCTGATACCTATACAGGAACGCCACCGCCGAAGAATTGTAAACCTTCGCATCCGGGTGGAAATTGCCATCCGCCCAACCGAACGTAATGCTTTGCTGACGAGCCCACACAATCGCGGCATAGTCCGGGTCGCTAGGCTGAACATCCGGATACGGGCTGGCCTCCGGAAGCTCAACCTTCGGCGAACCCGCCAACATATAGAGAGCCACCGTCAGATCACGGCGCGTTATATTCTCAGAAGAATAGGACTCTGATTTGGGAAGCTGCTGAGCCTTGTACCACCTCTTCGCAGCCTCACCCTCCTCAAACGCGTTCACCACCAAACCAAGGTCAGTAGAAACAACCTGCTGCACAGAATCCGCGGCACCACCCTGACCGGGAAGAACCTTCTCCACCACTAACTTGTAACCGCCCTGATAATTGAGCGCCTCACCGGGAACAGCGAGGGTCGCCTCCGTGTAACCGCTCTGGATACGGTCAGCCGCAATATCCTGCTCCAGCGCCTTCTGACCCGTCAGATTGCCAGAAGCATCCGTAGCCTGCAGCGAGAAACGGTAATGACCCTCGGTGAGGTTCGGCAGATTCACGGCACGCACCTGCAACGTGTTCTTCTCCCAATAGGGGCTCACCTGCGGTGAATCAGAATAATATTGGTCCCTCTGCTGCGGCTCAACACGCAGAACCGGGGCGGCATCCTTCACCTCGGTGTTCGAGTTGGGTGAGCGCACCGGAATAAACGGGGCAACATCCGTCAGGAGGCTACCGGGGACCTTCTCCTCATCTGGATTCGGGAAGAAGCCGCTGTAGACGCCAATCATGTACGACTTGCCCGGCTGCAGAGTGCCCGCAGGAATTGTCACATCCGCAGAGAAATAGTTGTTGAGGAAACTCCAGCAATAGTATTCGCCGCAATCCGTATAACGAACTGCATGCGTGAAAACGGGTTTGCCCACCATCTTTCCCGTTGCAGGGTCAACCTCATACAGCATCAGATACGCCGGGGCGCTCCCCGGCTCAAGAAGCTGCTTAGAGAGAATATGGTAGCCCTCAATCTTCAGCTGCGTATCAACCCAGGGGTTATCAATCGCCGGCATGCTGTACACATAAGTAGTCTGACCCGGCTCAGGGTCCTGAGTCAGGCTGAGCGGAGTGTGGGCAGTAAGACGGGGATCCTCATACTCCTCGGCGTTCGGCTCGCGCTCGCCCGCCGGGTAGTAGGTCAACACCACGTCAAGGGCAGGCGAAGGGATCGCCCGGATGGTCTGCTTCTTGACCTCGAAGGTGAAGGTGAGGCTTCCGTCCGGGTTGTCGTGGACGATACCGTCTTCTCGAAGATGATCGACCTTGCCACGGTACAGGGGATTTTGGGTTGCCTCACTGGTACGGGACCACCCGTAATCGGTACCACGGTTCACGAGGCCGAACTGGAAGAGCTTGTACTTCTTACGGAACTCGGGGCTCAACGGGGAGGTCGTCACGGACACCGTGCCTCCCTGAGAAATGTTGAGGGTGCCGGTAGTGACCTTCAAATCAATCTTGTCAGCATCGCTAATACCGGTTGCGGCATCCGCCTCAGCGGCGCCGGGGACGGCAGCTACGGGGGTTGCCTGCAACGATGCGGCAGGGGAGACGGGGCTCGCCGGATCCGCTTGAGCAGGCTCCACCTGTGCGGGTTTCGTCTGTGCCGCATCAGCATGCGCAGCAGGGGTGACCGCCAGAGCCGGGGTCATGCCCAGCAGCAGGGAGAGGCTAATTGCCTTCTTACCCCGGGTATTTTGGAGGCGGTTTTTCTGGGCAGGCGTCTTAGCGCCCTGAGCTGTGGTTGGTCGGAAGAAAGAAGACACGGTTATCCCATCTAATGTTCTGCACTGTGCTTTCTATACCGGGCTCTCTACACGGTGGTTTTTGCACACCGGGTTTTCTGCACAGTGGTTTTCTGTACGGTGATTGAAGTGAGTGAGGGAAAAGCTGAGTGAAAGGGGAGAAATGAACGGTGAAAATGAACGAAAAGTTGAGTAAAAGGGGGGGCACCAGGGGCCTTAGTGAAAGTGTTGGCGGGCTGAAAAGCCGGGCGAATTAGCCCGAAATTTTCAGCCCGCCATCACACCGATTGTAAAGCAACACAACAACATGCCGTGTGGCCGCAGGGGACGACTCTCAAATAGCTACTTCAGGAATAACTATTTCAGGGCAACTACTTGAGGCGGCTGCCGCCGTGCTCCATGCGGTAGAGCATCAGTGAGAACTCCCAAGAGGAAACAGTATCCGAGCTGAAATTCTCACCGTGGCCTCGATAATATTCTGCGTATCCCCAGATAATCTGCTGGGTAGCCCACAATGATTCCCGCCAGAATGCAGTATCCATACGCTCATACTCGGGCCAGTGTACGCGCGAACGTGAATCCCGTGTGGGAGACTCCTCCGGTACATTACTGCTATCTGACGTATCGCTCTTCGGTACAGATGAAGACGGCAAACTGCTCGACTCCGGCGAAGACGCAGGGGCTAGCGCTCGTTGGTACCTGTACAGGAATGCCACCGTCGAGGCAATCGAAAGGTTCGCCTCCGGGTGGAACTTACCATCGACCCAACCGAACGTAATACCCTTCTGACGAGCCCAAATGTACGCGGTATAGTCTGGATCATCCGGGGTTACATCCGCATAAGGACTGGTTGCAGGCAACTCAACATGAGGCGCGCCCGCAAGATGGTACAGCGCCACCGTGACATCGCGGCGACTCAGCACAGCCTTATGCTCATCCAGAAGAACCTGCTGCTTAACCCACTCAACAGCCGCTTCCCGCTCCGCAGTGTAGCTTACAAAGAGCTCAAGGCCCTCAGAAGTGACCTGCTCGACCGCATCCGCGGCACCGTCCTTACCAGGGATTACCTTCTCCAGAACAACCCTGTAAGACCCCTCATAATTCAGCGCGCTACCGGGAATATTCAGCTTCTCATCCGTAGAACCATTCAGAAGGTGTTCAGCAGGGATAACCTGTTCCAGAGCCTTCTCGCCGGTTGGCTCGCCAGAATCATCCGTCGCTTGAACCGAGAAACGGTAATGGCCATCGGTAAGCTTCGGAAGATTCGAGACGCGTGCGGTGAGGGTATTCATCTCCTGGTACGGGCTGATGCGCTTATTCAGAATGTACAAGTCCGGACGCGCTACAGGCTGGTCAGGGTTAGGCTGCGTAGACCGGACGGGAAGGAACTCAGCGACACTGGTCAGCAGGCTACCGCTGTACTCCTCTTCGCCAGGACGAGGCAGATTAGAACCGTAGATACCAATCATGTAGAGCCTGCCCGGCTTCAACGTACCCGCCGGAATCGTCATCTCCGTGCTGAAGTAACGATTATGGAATCCGCCGCAAAGTTGTCCGCAACTTGTCAGCGGAATCATGTCGGAGAAAACAGGGCGTCCCATAATCTTTCCGGTGGCCGGGTCAGCCTCGTAGAGGGTGAGGTGCGCAACCGATTCATGACCACCTACCGCATGAGGATCGAGGATATGGTAGCCCTCAACTGTCAGAGTGGTATCCTGCCACGGCTTATCGATCGCCGAAATGCTGTAGCGGTACGTTGGCTGAACAGGCTCAGGGTCACGCACTACCGGCAGAGAAGCTCGTGCCGTAAGACGGCGGTCTGTCGACTCCCAACGCAAATCCGGCTCAGCTTCATCAGACGGGTAGAACGTCAACACGACATCGAAGAGAGTGCCCTCGGGTACATCAAAGATTTGCTTGCGAACATCAAAGGTGAACGTAATGCTTCCATCAGGGTTTTCATGAACCTTCCCCTGATTTCGAAGGGTAGCGACTCTCTTACCGTACTGGGCTTCAGGTAGCTTACTGCCGTAGCTTGACCACTCGTAGTCCTTCCCTCGCTCCACAATGCCGAACTCGAAGAGCGTGTACTTCTTGCGGAACTCAGCACTCAGCGGTGCAGTCGTCACAGAGACAGTGCCGCCCTCAGAAATATTGAGGGTACCTGAAGTGACCCTCAAACGCACTTCATCAGATGCGGGAGGATTTATCGGGGTCGGAGGAGCAGCCAGCTGCACGGGCGCAGTGACCGTAAAAATGTGACTACCCTTCTGATAAAGAGAATCTGAGAAAGCTACCCTCAGCTCTGCCTCAGAACCAAGGTACACATTCTGCAACTCCTTGATGACTGCAGAGTCAATTTCAAGTTCTACGGTGCGGGTACCGTCAGGGTTACGGACAACAATAATGTCATAATCAAAGTAAGGAATGTCAGTAATTCCGACGATAGTCTTTCGAGCGGTTTTACTATAAATGTCGACGGATTTGACGTAATACCCCAAATCAACTTCCGGAGAAATGTTAGAAATAGTAACTTTATATTTCCCTGCATGGTACGGATCAAGCGTCTGAGGAGACAGTGAAACCTTGGGAAGGGTATTGCGGTACGTATTGCTCTGGTAAGGCATTTTCGCGGGGTTCTTACCCACAGGAATGAAGGGGAAATCGCGCGCTACAGCGTTAATGCCGAAGGGAGAAGAATCAACCCCAGAGGGATAAGATCCAACCACGCTCAGATAATACCCCTTACCAGGCTTTAAAAAACCGGCAGGAATCGTAATCTTACGCTGAAAACGACCGTTAGGAATCAGACCATGAAAAACCCGCTTCAAGTACGGAGAATCTGCAGGAACTAAATCCTCGAAATCTAAATAACGATGATAACTTTCAGGATTATTCGGGTCGATTTCCACAAGGGTGAAACGCAGCTTATTCATCCCGTCAAAACCCGAACCCGTCATATTGATTTCAATCGGTTTTCCGGAATTAATCTGCTCCTCAGAAATAGAATCCACATCATAGGTAATAGAAGGCAAAGCAGACTGCGGGAAATTACTCGTCACGGCGAGTGCTGTGCGAATACGGTCCTCAGTGCTCCACTGATAGGGGTGTGCGTCATCCAGCGGACGGTAGGTCAAGATAACTTCGTACTCCATGCCTGCAGGTATACCGTTGGAGGATACTTCCAAGTCGGCGCTGAAAGTTCCGTCTGCTGAAAGCCTCGGAACATCAAAGCGCGGCCCCTGGTATGTGGGCTCCTGGTAAGGACCGACATAGGTAGAGGAACCCTTGGGCGCAATAATGAGGCTACGCAGCTCATGGTGTGCCAAGAATTCGGGAGTGAATCCAGTACCCTCAACATGCACCGTGCCACCAGTCTCAATTTTTAACGTGCCACTGGTGACACGCAAAGTCGGTAGCGAACTGGTCTGCTCGCCCTGGGCTACAGGATTCTGCTGGTTTTCTGTCTGGCGCTGGTTCAAAGCTGCAGCGGGAGAGGCGGGGGTCGCCTGTTCCGGGTCTGCCTGAGCGGGGGCAACCTGAGTCGGCCGGTCAGATGCCGCCTGGGCCGGTGTTGCGAGCGCCGCCGGAGTAATACCCGCAAGCGGGCTCAAACCCAGCAACAGTGACAGGCTGAGCGCGCGGGCGCTCGCCGGGTGGCGCGGCGCAGTTGAGCGGCACCGGGCGCCTCGTGGTGTGAAGAATGAAGACATCATTATCCCATCTACAAAAAACTATACGGTGAGTGAAGCGAGCGAAAAGGTTGAGCAAATCAAAGGTCGGGAAACCGGGGCGCTACTCGCGGGAAGACTCCCATCAGGTAACGCTCCCGATTCCCCTCGCCGGTGCCTGTAAAGGATGCTAGGGGCGGGACAGGTCCAGCTGTTGAGCCTGCGGCACAACGACTCGAAGAATACAGCCCGCCAGACCCCTCACGCACCGAAACTAACTAAGACGGCTGCCGCCGTGCGCCATACGGTACAGCATGACCGAGAACTCCGAAGAAGAAACAGCATCCGAACTGAAACCCTCGGCATAGCGGTGATCATAATCCTTATAACCCCAGATGAACTGCTGAGTAGCCCACAGCGACTCCCGCCAGAACGCAGTATCCGTACGCCCATAATCGGACCAATGCGAACGCGAAACCCGGACGGGAGAATCACCCGGCACGCTACTGTTCTTGGGCACAGACGAAGACGGCACACTGCTCGACTCCGGCGCAGGAGCCGGGGCAACCATCCGCTGGTACCTGTACAGGAACGCCACCGCAGAACGTGTCGAAAGGGCTGCCTCCGGGTGGAATTTGCCGTCCGCCCAGCCGAAGGTAATACCCTTCTGACGAGCCCAAATGTACGCGGCGTAGTCCGGGTCGTTCGGTGCCACATCCGCGTAAGGGCTGGTTGCAGGCAGCTCAGCATGAGGCGCGCCCGCCAGGCGGTACAGCGCCACCGTGACATCGCGGCGACTCAGCACAGTCTTACTCTCATCCAGAAGAGCCTGTTTCTTGACCCATTCGACAGCAGCCTTCTGCTCCTCAGCAGTATTCGCCAAGAGATCAAGATTCTCAGAAGCCACCGGCTCGACCGCATCCGCGGCACCATCCTTGCCCGGGGTTACCTTCTCCAGAACAACCCTGTACGCTCCCTCATAATTCAGCGCGCTACCGGGAACGTTCAGCGTCTCCTCAGCGGCACCATCGTGGATGCGCTCAGCGGGAATAACCTGCTCCAGAGCCTTCTCACCGGTCAGCTCGCCGAAAATATCCGTTGCCTGAATCGAGAAACGGTAATAGCCCTCGGCAAGCTTCGGAAGATTCGAGACGCGTGCGGTGAGAGTATTCATCTCCTGATACGGGTTGACGCGCTTATACGGAATGTACAAATCCGGACGCGCTACAGGCTGGTCAGGATTCGGCTGGTTATCACTCGGCTGCCCCGACCGCACCGGAAGGAACTGCGCAACACTGGTCAGCAAGCTACCGCTGTACTCCTCCTCACCCGGGTGAGGCAGATTAGAACCGTAGATACCAATCATGTAGAGCCTGCCCGGCTTCAACGTACCCGCCGGAATCGTCATCTTCGTGCCGAAATAGTTATTGCGGAAACCCGTACAGTGATGCAAGCAGTTGCCCGTCAACGGAACAGCATGGGAGAAAACAGGGCGTCCCATAATCTTTCCGGTAGCCGGGTCTGCCTCGTATAGAGTGACGTACGCCTGGCTGTCGTATCCACCTACGATATTCGGGGGAAGAATATGGTAGCCCTCAACCGTCAGAGTCGTATCCTGCCACGGCTTATCAATCGCCGAAATGCTGTAGCGGTACGTCGGCTGGTCAGGCTCAGGGTCGCGCACCGTGGGCAAGGGAATTCGTGCCGTAAGACGATAATCTTCATACGGATAGTCGTGCGGGTCAGGCTTATCGGACGGGTAGTAGGTCAGCACCACATCGAAGAGCGTACCCTCCGGAACCATCATCCACTGCTTCGGAATGTCAAGAGTGAACGTGACGCTCCCGTCAGGATTATCGTGGGCCTTGCCCTCAGCGCGGAGGCCGGCAACCTTGCTGCCGTACTGCGCCTCAGGAAGGGGATTGCCGTAATATGGCTCAAGGTAATTCTCACCGCGCTCCACAATGCCGAACTCATACAGCGTGTACTTCGCGCGGAACTCGGCACTCAGCGGCGCAGTGGTCACAGAGACGGTACCGCCCTCAGAAATGTTGAGGGTGCCCGAGGTGAGCTTCATGCCAACCGGGTTGTCAGGTTTCTTATCCTCAGCAGGGGTGGGAGGGGTCAATGGGGTAGGGGAATCCGCCAGCCGAACTGGTGCAGTAACCGTAAAATTATGAATCTCTGAACCGTAGTAAGGATTATCTGAGAAATAGACCCTCAGTTCCGCTTCGGAACCCAAATACACGCCCTGTAGCTCTTTAATATCCTCAGCATTAATTTCAAGTTCTACGGTTTGGGTGCCGTCGGGGTTACGGACCACAATTTTGTCACGTTCATAGTAATGGTCACTATTAACGCTGAGGTTGGCAATCGTTTTTTGAGCAGTTTTATTATAAACACTGATTGACCCGATATAGTACCCCAAATCAACTTCCGGGGAAATATTAGAAATAGTAACTTTATATTTCCCCTCATGGTACGGGTCAACCGTCTGAGGGGACAGCGAAACCTTCGGAAGGGTATTGCGGTACGTATTGCTCTGGTAAGGCATTTTCATGGGGTTCTTGCCCACAGGAACGAAGGGGAAGGCACGCCTCATAGCAATCGGGCCTGAAGGAGAGTCTCCCTGTACCGACAGATAATAACCCTTGCCTGATTTCAAAAGACCGGCAGGAATCGTAATTTTATGCTGAAAATGACCGTTAGGAATTAGGTCATGAAAAACGCGCTTAAAGTACGGAGAATCTGAAGGGTCAAAAGACCCCAGCTCCTTGAGATATTTATGGGTAACATTTGCAGTCGGGTCGTATTCAACGAGAGTAAAACTTAGCTTATTCATCCCGTCAAAACCCGAACCCGTCATATTGATTTCAATCGGTTTTCCGGAATTAATCTGCTCCTCCGAAATAGAATCCACATCATAGGTAATAGAAGGCAGAACAGACGCCGGAAAATCATTCGTCACAGGGAGCGCCGTACGAATACGATCCTCAGTATTCCACTGATAGGGGTGCGCTTCATCTAGCGGGCGGTAGGTCAAAATAACTTCGTACTCCATGCCCGCAGGTATGCCGTTGGAAGATACTTCCAAGTCAGCGCTGAAAGTCCCGTCTGGGGCAGGCGCCGGAACGTCAAAGCGCGGCCCCTGGTATGTTGGCTCCTGGTGAGGACCCACGTAGGTAGAGGAACCCTTGGGCGCAATAATGAGGCTACGTAGCTCATGGTGCGCCAAGAATTCGGGAGTGAAGCCGGCACCCTCAACATGCACCGTGCCTCCGGCATAAATTCTTAGTGCTCCGCTAGTGACGCGCAGAGTCGGTAGCGAACTGGTCTGCTCGCCCTGGGCTACAGGATTCTGCTGATTGTCTGCTTGTTTCTGAACCAAAGCTGCAGCGGGGGAGGCTGGGGTCGCCTGCGCCTGCTGCTCAGGTGCCGCCTGGGTCGGTGTTGCGAGTGCCGCCGGGGTGATACCGGCCAGCGGACTCAAACCCAACAGTAGCGACAGGCTGAGCGCGCGGGCGCTCGCCGGGTGGCGCGGGGCGCCTCGTGGCGTGAAGAATGAAGACATCATTATCCCATCTACAAAAAACTGTGCGGTGATTGAAGCGAGCGAGTAGATGAAGCGAGCGAAGAAGTCGAGCGGATAAAACGTGAAAAGAAAACCCCGAACAGGGGAGAAGAAGCCCCGTAAAGCCTGGTGCCGGGCAAAAGAACTCGCAGAAGGCAGGGAAGAAAAATCGGGACGGTACCGGCGGGCTGAAAAGTCGAACTAATCCGAACATTCCAGCCCACCGGTTACCCCTCACCACAACTGGGCGCTACTTGAGATGGCTACCGCCGTGCTCCATGCGGTAGAGCATCAACGCCAAGTCATAGACAGACGTTGTCTCCATGAAAAAGCGTTCGTGTTCCCAACCCCTGGTGTAGCCCCAAATGCGTTGCTGCACAGCCCACCGAGATTCACGCCAAAAAGCACTACCCTCCTCCAAATCCAGAACCCATGGGTTAGCGCTCACCTCAGATTCATCCGACCCCGGCAGGCTACCGTTACGAGACTGCGGTGCGGCAGTCGGCAAGCCGGGAGACATCATACCGCGCGAACGCTGATACCTGTACAGGAACGCCGCCGTCGAATAATTGTGCATGTTCATCTCCGGGTGGAAATTCCCATCCGCCCAACCGAACGTAATGCCCTTCTGACGAGCCCAAATATACGCGGCGTAGTCCGGATCATCCGGAGTGATATCTCCATAAGGACTCGTCGCCGGAAGCTCCACTCTCGGCGAACCCGCAAGACGGTACAGCGCCACCGTCACATCGCGGCGCGTCATATAGCTGTTCCTACCTGAATCAGAAAACTCAGGAAGAACCTGACGGCGCTTAAACCATGCCCAGGCGGCGTTGACCTCCTTATTCTTCGTAAACTGCAGCTGTAGATCCTTCGAAGTAAGCTGCTCAACCGACTCAACCGTACCGTCCTTGCCGGCAGTCACCTTTTCCAAGAAGAGCCTGTACGAGCCGTCATAATTCAGCGGCGCACCGGAGATGGTCAGCTTCTCATCCATCGTGCCGTCATGGATGCTCTCAGCAGCAATCTCCTGCACCAGCGTCTTCTGACCGGTCAGATGTCCCTGCTCATCAACATGTTGTACCGAGAAACGGTAAGAGACCCCAGGCTGCTTCTTCAAACCGACGGCGCGTACCGGCAAGATATTTTCCTCATCATAAGGGCTCACCGTCGTAGCCTTCAGAAACATCTCAGGGCTAGCCGATTCCTTATTAAGCGAACGTACCGGAATGAAATCTGCAACATCATTCAGCAACTCACCGGGGTAATTCTCATCCTCCGGACGGTCTTTACCGTAGAAACCAATCTTATAGACCTTACCCGGCTTAAGCGTTCCCCCAGGAATCGTAATAGACGTCTTAAAATGCCAATTCAGGAAATAAACGCGCTCTCCACTACGGGAAGCCGGGTACGGAATCCGAGTGGTGAATTCTGGTTCGCCTACAATCTTTCCGGTCTTCGGGTCGACTTCATAAAAAGCCAGAAGCGCGGGGCCATCCTTGCCCTCTCGACTACCGCTCGTAAGGATATGGAACCCCTCAATCGTCAGAGTCGTATCCTTCCACGGGTCATCAATTGCGGGCACACTGAAAATGTACGTCGTCTCAGTCGGCTTAGGGTCCTGCACAACATTAATAGGTGCACGCGCCACAAAACGGAATTCGGACGGCCAAGAATCCTCCCGGTGGCCCTTCTTGTGGTACGTCAAAATGACGTCGAAAAGAGTGCCTTCATTAGCCTCAATAATGTACGGCCCAATATTGAGAAAGAAGGTGTAGCTCCCGTCTGGGTTTTCTACCATCTGCTTCGGGTTGGGATCACGGTCAAAGAGGTAGCCAAAGTAGGCATATCCGTCAATGCGGGCATACGCGGCTTTGAAGTACGAAGAACCGCGGTCAACCAGAGAAAATTCGTAGAATTCGTAATTCTGGCGGAATTCAGCACTGAGCGGAGGCGTCGTCAGCGTTACTGTGCCGCCTCGAGAAATGTTGAGAGTCTCAGGAGAGACTTTAAACCCTTCCATTTCAGGATGGCGAGATTCATCTACCTTCGGAAGCGAAGACGTGGCTTCGTCAGCATCTTCTTGAGCTGCGGCGGGGGAGGCGGGGGTCGCCTGTTCCGGGTCTGCATGAGCAGGTGCAACCTGTGCCGGTTGTGCCGGGTGTTCGGGAGCCGCCAGCGCCGCCGGGGTGATACCGGCAAGCGGGCTCAAACCCAGCAGCAACGACAGGCTGAGCGCACGGGCGCTTGCCGGATGGCGCGGAGAGGTGGAACAGCGCCGGGCGCCTCGTGGTGTGAAGAATGAAGACATCATTATCCCATCTACAAAATTTATACGGTGATTGAAACGAGTGAGTAGATGAAGTGAGTGAAAAAGTTGAGCGGATAAAGCCTGAAAAGACCCCCCCCAAAAAACAGAGGAGAAGTAGCCCCGTAAAGCCTGGTGCTAGGCAAAAGAACTCGCAGAGGCAAGGAAGAAAAACAGAGGTTCACCGGCGGGCTGAAAAGCCGAACTACGTCGAACATTCCAGCCCACCGGTCACCCATCACCACGTCCGGGCGCTACTTGAGGTGGCTGCCGCCGTGCGTCAAGCGGTACAGCATCAACTTCAAATCACCAAAGGAAATGGAAGAATTATCAAAGCCCTCATAGGCGTATTCTCCGTCAATGCTGTAACCCCACATGCGGTGATCAACAGCCCACTGAGCCTCACGCCAAAAAGCGCTACCCTGACGAACCTTATGCTGCCAGCCGCTAGCACTCCGAGGCGCATCCTGGTTACCCGGCACAGACGAGCTACGCGGCAACGAGGCAGAGGTCGGCGCCTTCGGCGTGACCTGACCCATCGCCTTCTGATACCTGTACAGGAAAGCCACCGTCGACGGGGTCGAAAGCTTCGCCTCCGGGTGGAACTTGCCGTCCGCCCAGCCGAAGGTAATACCCTTCTGACGAGCCCAAATGTACGCGGCGTAGTCCGGGTCGCTCGTTGCCACATCCGCATACGGGCTAAAAGCAGGTAGCTCAACCTTCGGGGAACCCGCCAGGCGGTACAGCGACACCGTCACATCGTGGCGCGTCATACCGCTATGCCAGGACATCGGCGAAGGATTAGGCAAAATATCACGCTCAGCAAACCACTGCTCAGCCGCCTGCAACTCATCCTCACGCGTCAGCTTCAGAGGAATATCCTCGAAAGCAAGCTGCTCCACCGACTCGCCGGCACCATCCTTACCGGGGGTGACCCTCTCCAAGACCAGACGATAAGCACCCGAATAGTTCAGCTGCTGAGTGATCGTCAGGTTCAGCTCCACCCTGCCATCCTGGATGCGATCGGCGGGAATCGCCTGCTGGAACACCGTCTGACCGGTCAAACGCCCCTGCTCATCAACATGCTGCACCGAGAGACGGTACGATCCTTCACCCGGATCAGAAAGCCCGGTAGCGCGCGCCGTAAACAAGTTCGTCTGCGCATAAGGGCTCAGGCCCACCGACCCAAGGTGCAGCGTGGGCCCCGCAGAGTCCTGCTCGGGAGAATGCACCGGAAGGAACTCCGCAACATCATTCAGCATAGAACCCGGAGAATCTTCCATGCCGGGGTAAGGCAACCCGTTCCCATACATACCAATAAAGTAGAGCTTGCCCGGCTTCAACGTACCCGCAGGAATCTTCAGCTCCGCACTGAAATAGTTATTGCGGAACCACCTGGTGTTAACCCCGTAGTACGTGTAGTCATCCCGCTGAGTGAACACAGGCTCACCCACCATCTTTCCCGTTGCAGGGTCAGCCTCATAGATAGCGATGACCGGCCAATCATTACCAACCATTTCACTAGCCTGGGAGAGGATATGGCGTCCCTCAACCCGCAGCGTCGTATCCTTCCACGGGTCATCGATAGCGGATTGACTGAAGGTGTAGGTTCCACGGGTCGGCTGCGCATCCTGAACCGTATCAATATGCGCGCGGGCATACAAACGGTTCGACCTACTCGAAGGTTCCGGCTCAAATTCATCCGACGGGTAGTACGTCATCACCACATCGAAGAGCTCACCTTCGGCAGCCTCAACGTACTGCGGGGGAACCTTAAACGTGTAGGTGAGGCTACCGTCCGGGTTCTCCCGCACCTGATGCACCAAATCCTTGAGCATTCCGCCGTACTCGTCGAGAGGCTCATAACTATTGTGCTCCGCATACACGTACACCGACCCGCGCTGCACCAGAGCCAGCTCGTAGAAAGTGTACTTCTTACGGAACTCGGGGCTCAACGGGGAAGTCGTCACCGACACCGTGCCACCCTGAGAAATATTGAGGGTTCCCGAAGTCACCTTCAACTCAACATTCCCCGGGTTCTCCGAATCAACAGCATCAGCGGCAAGAGGGGCCATCGGAAGCTGCGCGCTCACCGTGAACTTATGGCTACCGTACGAATACTCAGAGTCCGAGAACACCGCCCGCACTTCAGCCACTGAACCGCGGGAAGAAGGCCTGTAGGAGGAATCGCCGTGAACCTTATACTCAACCTCCACGGTCAGAGTACCGTCAGCATTGCGGGTTACCAGCTCGTCACGCTTATAGTATTGGCCCGCTACATCATTCCTCGCAAAATATGCCTGCTCACCAGAGGTAGCGTTATAAATCGACACAGAGTCAAGGTAGTACCCCAGGTCAACCTCGGGTGAAATATTAGAAATAGTCACCTTATAGACGCGGTCCTGACCCGGATCAAAATCCTGCGCGGCAACAGATACTTTCGGCAGGGTATTCCTGAACGAATTATCCTGATACGCCATGCGCGCAGGGTTATTGCCCACAGGGACAAAGGGGAACTTACGCGTCAGCTTATTCCACCCGTGGGTTTCTACACCGGAAACACCCAGGGAATACCCCTTGCCGGACTTCAGAACTCCCGCAGGGATCGTGATCTTCTTCTGGAAATAGCCGTTCGGAATCAGGCCCTTGAAAATGCGCTGATTCTCTTCCGTATCTGATGCCCTCAATTCACCAAGCGAAGCCACATTAGAGTTCGTGACCTTTCCCTGCTCATCATGCTCGGACAAGGTGAATTTTACAGAGCTGACATCCTGAAAACCGGTACCCGTCAGCGTCACCTCAATCGGCTGGCCGGAAGCAATCTGCTCCTCAGAAATAGCCGAAACATCATAGGTGATGGAGGGGAGCTGCGCCTTCGGGAGATTGAACTCCACCGGCAGCGCCGTACGGACGCGGTCCTCAGTGTTCCACGCATAGGGGTGCGCATCATCTACGGGGCGGTAGGTCAGAATAACCTCATACTCCAGGTTTGCTGGCAGGCTATTCGCTGGAACCGTCAGGTCGGCACTGAAACTGCCGTCAGCAGCCGGTTTCGGGGCGTCAAAGACAAGGCCGCGGTGATCAAGCTTCTGGTAGGGGTTAGCGTAGGTTGAAGAGCCCTTCGGCGCGACCGTGAGGCTACGCAGCTCATGATGCGCCAAGAACTCGGGGGACAGCCCGGTACCATCCACGTGCACGGTACCGCCGTGAAGAATGTCGAGGGAGCCGCTGGATACGCGCAGGGTCGGCAGGGAAGCATCCTGCTGATTGCCCTGCGCAGGTTCGTTCTGTACGGGTGCGTTCTGCGCGGGTTTTTCTTGAGGTGCCGCCTGCTGAGCCGCCACCGGCGTCAAAGCCAGCAGCGGAGACAAACCCAAAACCAGGGAAGCACCCGCAACCTTTCGGCGCGTGCCACGAGCAGGCTTAAAGAACGAGGACATCATTATCCAATCTGAATTTTCTGCATGAAAGAGGGCGAATGAGAAAAGAAGTTGAGAGGATAAATGAGTGACAGTCCACCGCACCGAACTCGCCCCGAATCCATATCGTAGAAGAGCCGTAGCGGCGGCATGCTGAAGTGCAATTTCAGCCTACCAACCCGCCCCTTAAACATTCAATGAAAACACGAGAAAAACATGCCGATGAGAGTTATAAGACAAAAAAATCAAAAACTACGCCCCGGCTTTGTATAAAGCCCAAACCCCCCAAAAAGACCACACATAGAGAAATAAAAACTGGAAACATCACCAGCACTAAAACGGCACCCAGCAGCGACTGCACCAGCAGCGCCCGCACCAGAAAACGGGCACACGAAAAGGGGCGGTGAAAGAAAAACTCTCACCGCCCCTTCTATAGGCTATAGGCCACTATCTTCAGCTGCTGTTCGCAGAGGTCAACCCAAGCTAAAACACGCGGGCTCAACCACCCGGTTCAAGGCACCTGCCGAATCTTAGTCATCGATATAGGGGCTGTTGGGGATGGTGTCAAGCATGTCGAGCATTGACAGGACACGAGCCAGCTCCTCGCGGGTAGCAGTCTTGGTCGGACGGAAATCCTTGCTCTTATAGTGATAGCTCGTATCGATATTCACCGACGAGTGCAGCCACACCGACTCGGTGTAGAACGGGGCACCCGGCTTCATATCCTGCGGGGTAGTGGGACGGAACCAATAAGAACGACGACCGGGGGTAAGCATAAAGTAACGGTAGAAGAACGCAGCCATCGTAGCGCGGCTAGCCACCGCCTCCGGGTGCATCTTACCGTCAGACCAGCCGGAAGTCAGACCGTTCTGATACGCCCAAATATACGCCGGGTAACGCTCATCCTTCGGGGACAAATCCGGGAAAGGAGAACGCGCAGGAAGCTTCACCTTCGGCGAGCAGGCGCCTCGGTAGATTGCATCCATCAGGTCGCCGCGGGTCACCGCACGCTTAGGGTAGAAGCAACGTTCCTTATCGAGCAGCAGAACCTTTGCCTTACATGACCTGTAGATATCGGGGGCGTACTCGCCATCCATATCAATGTCCACAATGAAAGGTGCCCACGCGAACTCCGTGTCAATCTTGGGGCGAACTTCAAGAGTGCGCAGAATGGTGTACTGCTGACGGCGCGGACGAAGAGACAAGCGAACCCCGTAGTTTCCATTCGGGCCACCGGTGATCTCAGAATCAATGACGTGATGCCTAATGTAGACATCATTCTCGATGCGCTTCTTCGGCTCAAGAGAGAAGAAATAGAACTGGGTGAAGCCCTTCTCCTTGGTGTAGTAGCCAACCTCAATGTACGGGGTGTACAGACCGGTATCAAGCACAGCCTGCAGGCCGGTAATCTCGTAGCTGAGGTTGAAGCCGCTAATATCAAACGACGCCTCGGTAACCTTGAAGGTCAGCGGGGTGGTCTTAACGTCCAAGGTGGCAGCCTGAGCGCCCTGCTCACCGGCGTGGTGTGCGCCCAACGCGCCGGCGACTGTTAGTGCTGCCGCACCCTTAATGAGGGCGCGACGAGAGGAAAAAGTAGACATAACGTTGTCCCATCGATGTGTTTCTGAGTGGTTACTTCTACGCTAGCAAACCAATAACCATTGGGTAAGCCTCTAGTCGTTTGCTATACGTACGTGGCGTGACGTGTTTCCATGTGTGTTGAGTTGAAAATGTGAATGTTAGTGAGTGAAATACCCGCCACCAATGGCGAGACGTTTAATACTATAAACATTTTTACTCGCAAAAAGAAGGCGGATAGCTAGACACTAACCGCCTTCTCTGCTCATCAAAAGCTACCCCTAAAATGTGGGGAAATGTGGTTTTACAAGGGGTAATACAGATTTAAGCCCCTAGAAAAATAGTTAAAAAATTTTCAATATGATGCAAAAAATAAGAGGAAATAAATAGTTGGGCAACCTACTGCTCATGCACCAGCAGCGTCAAAACACCCGCCTTACGCGCCGTCGGCAGGGTGCACTCCACCGACCAGTCCTCGCTGACCGCCTCCAAAAATTCGGCAATACCCGCCGTGGAGCCATCAATAGGACGAGCCGCCAAACCCGACTGAATCAGGTAGCGCGCAAACAAGCCACGGTAATGCTTCGCCATGTGCGAGACAACCTTACGCGACCCATCAGCCGCGACACGCTCCACACGAACCGCCAGAGTCTGCGACGGGGGAGTCACCCACGACTTCGCGTAGGCGGCAGAACGGCAGTCCAGAATCAGCTGGTCCTTCGCAGTCGACTCCAGAGCAGTACCCAGCGCGCCCTTCCAGAAGGAGGCGAGCGCACCAATCGAACCCAGCTTCACGCCCATGGACAGGCGATAGGCGGGGATCGCGTCCTCGGGGCGCAGAATACCCCACAGCGCCGAAGAAATCAGCAGCGACCAGTGCGCGGCGTCGCGTTCGGCGGGGGAGAAGCTCGCATAATCCAGCGCCTCGAACAGCACACCCGTGTAGGTGTGAATCGCGGGCTGCGCCGGTTCGGTGAGCAGGCGCGTGTTGCGTTCCACCTCTGCCTCGAGGGATGCGCCCACCTTGAGCTCTGCCAGGGCGCCGGGGCTAGAGTTGACCGCAGTCAGCTCCTCCAGGACGCTCTCACGCTCGGCAGTCAGCTCAGGGAACGAAAGGTCAGCGAAAGAAACTGGCGCATTGCCAGCCGGGGCGGGGGTCTTACCTTCGGAAGGGGGAAGAAGAATCAGCATCTCTCCAGTGTACCCGCGAGGCGCAGTGTACCTGCGAGGCTTCGGCGTGACCGTGAGGGAACCCGGGAAATAGCCACCTCCAAGGGTGTGCGTATAATGGGTTGGGTGAAACGGGCCGTCTGGGCAATCGCGAGGCACACGTGCTTCGAGGAAAGTCCGGGCTCCACAGCACAGGATGGTGGATAACATCCACTCGGGGTAACCCGCAGGCCAGTGCCACAGAAAGTAAACCGCCACGGTTCGCCGCGGTAAGGGTGAAAGGGTGGTGTAAGAGACCACCAGCGGGCGCGGTGACGTGCCCGGCTAGGTAAACCCCATTCGGAGCAAGGTCAAACAGAATACGCCATGGTAGGGTAGTGCGCCCGATCCCCGTCAGCTTCCTTTACGGAGGTGGGGTGCGTATTCGGGTAGGCTGCTTGAGACGTGCGGCAACGTACGTTCTAGATAGATGATTGCCTCAAAACGCCCCTTCGGGCGGCGTTTTAGACAGAACCCGGCTCATAGGATGACCCGTTTCACGCTACCGTTAGCCGGTGAAAAATATCAGCGGCTGATGGAAAACGAAGACCGCGAATGCGCTTTTAGAGTGCATTCGCGGTCTTCGTTTTAAACTCCTCGAAAGGCCTCTGACCTTCAGAAGAGCTCGTAATTAGTGGCCGAAGGGATCCGGATCCACGCCGGGCATCCACGAGTTACCGTCGACGGTCCAGCCTTCCTTCTTCACGACCTTCTTCATCTTGCCGGTCCACTTCTTGTTCAGACGGTTCACGTACAGCTTGCCGTCCAGGTGGTCAGTCTCGTGCTGCATGCAGCGTGCGAACCAGCCGGTCGCCTCAAAGTGGACGGGGTTGCCGTGCTCGTCAAGACCATTCACGGTCACCCACTCGGCGCGCTTGAGGGGGAACCCGTAACCAGGGAAGGACAGGCAGCCCTCTTCCTCCTCGTACGGGTCCGGGTCAGCGGTAGAAATCTTGCCCAGGGTCAGTACCGGGTTGATGATGCAGCCGCGCGGGGGAACGCCGTCCTCATTCTCCATCTTGTAGGTGAAGATGCGCAGGCCCACACCAATCTGCGGTGCCGCCAGGCCCACACCGTTGGATGCGTCCATGGTTTCGTACATGTCAGCCACGAGTTCCTTGAGCTCATCATTAAACTCGGTGACGGGTGCCGCGGGGCGGTGCAGAACGGGGTTGCCGTGAATAACGATGGGGCGAATAGCCACGGTTTCATCCTTTGCTTGTGTTGAACGGGAACTGTTGAACGGGAACTTGCAGGGTACACCGTGTGCGGGTGAACCGGATTGAGGGTAAGCGAAAGGGCCGTTACGGATAACCATAACGACCCTTTCCATCGGGGTGATCGACGGGGGTTGAACCCGCGACCTCCTGGACCACAACCAGGCGCTCTGCCAACTGAGCTACGACCACCATGTGCTTCGCTTGGTTTCCCTTGCGATATGCAACGGATACTACTGTACAGGAGATTCAGAAACCTGCCAAGTTGAAAAGCCGTGATGCTCGTTACATGTTGCGCTTACGCCTCGGATGCCTCAGTCGCCTCAGAAGCGGACGCCTCAGCATCGCGCTCAGCCGCCTCGCGTGCGGCACGCTCAGCCTCCACCTCACGCGCAATCTGCGCCGAAGTAATCGCGTCCGGGCCCTGCGGCACAAAAATGGCGCGGCGGTAATACTTCAACTCATCAATCGAGTCCTTGATATCGCCCAGTGCGCGGTGGTTACCGGTCTTCGCCGGGGCGCTATGACGAGCCGCCGGGTACCAGCGCGACGCCAGCTCCTTAATGGTGGACACGTCAATCACGCGGTAATGAAGGTGCGCCATGACCTCTGGCATGTAACGCTCCAAGAAACGCTTATCCATACCCACCGAGTTGCCGCCCAGCTGCGCCTTGCCCGCCACCGGAACATACTTCTTGATGTAACGAAGCACCTGCTCCTGCGCGTAATCCATCGACACACCGTGCTCAATATCGGGCAGCAGACCCGACGCCTCATGCATCGAACGCACAAAGTCATTCATGTTCTCCAGCGCACCGGCAGGAGACTCGTCACCGGGCTTAATAACGAACTCAACGCCAGAACCCAGAATGTTCAAATCGGCATCTGTGACCAGAACGCCCACCTCGACGAGAGCGTCGTTCTCCACGTCCAGGCCGGTCATCTCGCAGTCAATCCATACAATACGTTCACTAGAAATACTCACCCTCCCACTCTACCCCCAAATGCCGCCGGCCCGGCGGGCAGCACGTCACAAAAGGGCACAAGATGGTGCAAGACGGCACAGGCGGATGGGCAAACGGCGGCAATGGGGGAGAACTGCACCCCTCTGCGGGCCCTTGAGGAACGTCCACAAGTGCCTTCGCAACAGTGATTCTCGCAAGTGCATCCAAGGGCTCCGGTATGATAAAAACCAGAACGACGATGCAGACAGAAAGGGAGTTATGCGCGCACCAAAGGAGCTAGCACACCGGCTCACCACCCCCGGCGCACACGACGCACCTCTCTCACCCAAACTCTTGGACTACGTCAATAACCACCGTCTGCGCACGGTGATTATCGGCACCATCGGCTCCATCATGGTCACCCTCGGCTCCTACGCCGTCGGCTGGCTCGCCGACAGCTCCAGCTTCTGGCGCTACGACATTATTCGAGCCATCCGATTCGAAGCCGCATGGGTCATCACCGGCATTATTCTGCTCGCCCTCGGCGCTATGATCATGTGCCGTGAATGGCTGCGAATCTACCAGAAAATGGGCGACTGGAACGAACCCAACGCCATGCGGTGGATGATTGCCGTCACCGCCAGTTGGTCCCTGCCGCAGATTTTCGCGTTCACCATATACAGCCGCGACATGTTCTCCTACTACGGTCAGGGCATGGTCATGGCGCACGGCCTCAACCCGTACAAGCATGGCGTTTCCGAAATCTCGAACTTCATGCAGAACGGTGCGGACCCCATGTGGGCGGAATCCCCGCCCCCGTACGGACCGGTCTCCCTCAAATTTGAAGAGTGGATTGTGCGCCTGGCGGGGGAGAATATCGACCTCTCCCTCTTCTACTTCCGCCTACTCTCCGTGCTCGCGGTCATCGGCATCCTCTTCTACGTGGCAAAACTCGCCCAGGCGCACGGCTTCAACCAGGTTCGCGCTCTCTGGCAGATTGGCCCGAACCCGCTGTTCATCGCATCGTTCATTGCCAGCGGCCATAACGACTCGCTCATGACCATGTTCATGCTCGGAGGCCTCTACTACGCCAAGCGCTACCGCGACACCTGGTGGGGCGGCCCGCTCGGCGTGACCTTCGTAGCCCTCGGCGTTGCCGTCAAGCCGCTTGCCCTCGTGGTACTGCCCTTCGTGGGTCTGCTCTGGGCTGGTAAGAACGCCTCCTGGCCGCGCAAGTTCATCTTCTGGGCATTCTCCGGCGTGCTGCTGCTCGCCGAAATGGCGCTCATGGGCTGGGTGACCGGACTGGAATTCGGCTGGATTAAGGCACTGTCCACCACCGGTGGCCAGTACATCTGGTACACCCCCTTCGGCCTAGTCATCGGCGCCGCATCCCTGTTCGTTCAGGGAGACGCCTTCGAGGTCATCCGCAAGCTCATCGAGACCGTCGGCAAGGGCATCGGCATGCTCGGCGCAGTAGCCATGGCATTCGTTGGACGCGACCGCAACATCGTGCGCCACGCCGGCCTCGCAATCCTGTTCATGCTCCTGTGCAGCCCCATGATTCAGCCCTGGTACCTGCTCTGGGCAATCCCGATGCTCGCCGCAACCGGCCTGCGCTCACACTTCCAGCTCATGTGGTACTTCATCACCACGCTGTTCTTCATGGCGTATGGTGTGAGCGACCAGCTGAACGTCTCGCCCTACCTGCGCGATTTCAACCAGGACATGGGCCGACTCATCGCGACCGTCATCTGCTTGGGATACATCATCTACCTGGTCGCCCTCGACCCGGCAACCCGCCGCCTGGTGTACGTGAGCCTGCACCCCACGCAGATTCGCCGCACCACCATCCGCTTGTGGTGGCAGTTGTTCCCCGGCGCATCAAGTCGCCGTGCACGCCGCCGCGAGGTGAAGAAAGCAGAACGGGAAGCCGCCAAGGTAGGCTCCTAGTGCGCCAGTTGGATGCGCCGCCCAGCGAACCAGCCCCCGCGTGAGATGCGCGGTGCATGAGAAGCATAAATTCTCATGTACCCTAGAGGAAGGCCTCAGTAGCTCAGAGGATAGAGCAGGAGCCTTCTAATCTCTTGGTCGGGGGTTCGATTCCCTCCTGGGGCGCCACATGTAAAAACCGCCCCGCACCCTGAACTCAGGGTGCGGGGCGGTTTTTTATGCTTTTTGCGTGCCGGGAAGCGCCGGGAAGCTACTTCTTGGTCGGGGCTACTTCTTAGTGGGGTTCGTGTCCTTGCAAGAGTTGAGGACGCGCTCCATAACCTTCTTCTCGTCCGCGGTCACCCACAGCTTGTACTTCGCCTTCACGTGCACCTGGCGTGCCACGTAGGTGCAGCGGTAGGCGGTGTTGCTTGGCAGCCAGTCGGCGGCGTCCGCATCGGACTTCTGCTGGTTTGCCGGGCCGTCTGCAGCGAGCAGGTTCTCCGGGTCGTTCGCCAGCTGGCGGCGCTGCTCTGCGGTCAAATCCTGTGCGCCGGTCTGCCATGCGTTCGAAAGAGCCACCACGTGGTCAATCTGCACAGCCGAGGAGGTCCTCTTACCGCGCTTGAACTCGATGGTTTTGCCGGTGTACGGGTCATCCAGAGTGCCACTAATCACGGTGCATGCGTGGGTCCTGACCTTGAAACGAACATTGGTCAGGTCGCGGCGCAGAATATCGTCACGAGTGTTGCACTTGTTACCGTCAACGTCATCCCAGGCGGGTCCGAACTGATCACGAGAGTAGCCAGCCTTCGACGCGCGTTCCTTCACCTGCAGGGACGCCAGCTCGCTCTTCGCGGTCGCCAGATCCGGTGCGAGCGCGGTCGCGGGATCAACCGCCTTGTACGGGTTCTTGACCTCGGCGAGGGTTTCAGTCTGAACGTTGGTCTCTTCATCATCGGTGGCGGAGGTCGTCTTATCCGAACCGAGCAGCCCGTCCACACCGTTCTTACTCACGTAGACCAGACCAATAATCAGCACGATCACGGCAAACAGGGCGAGCAGACCGTAAATGAGGCGCTTCTTCTGCGGGTCCATCGAATCGGGCAGCTTGGGCAGGTTGCGCTGCAGCTGCTGAAGTTCCTGCAGGGAAGGCAGGTTGTTGTTCGCGGGCTTTTTGCTCACGGGTTCTCCAAGGCGGGTAGGCGGGATGCGGCTGAGTGCACCGCATCATCAAGGATAGAGTGCGCGGGATAGAAATAGTTAACTTGAGGGCAAAAATAGCCGCCTCGACGCTGAGATACCTATCACGATGTCGGATGGGGTGTGGCCGTCATATTTCTGCAGGAAGCGTGATGCCCGCGGGTGATTTTTGAAAAAACGGGGTGAAAAGTTCAAAAACTCTATCCACAGGCGGTGCTCAAAACCGCAAAACGCGCGGTTATCCACAGAACCGGTAACTGCCGGGTGCAGGGTCGGCTCAGCCCTGGCAAGGTGAAGGAACCCACCCACTAGTTTCTAAGGAGAAACCATGAGCGACACCATCCTGATTCGCGGATTCACCGCCTCCGACCCGGCACTGAGCACCCTGCCCAACGGGGTGCCCGTCGTGAACTTTCGCCTCGCCAGCACCCCGCGCTGGCAGGATGCCACCGGCACCTGGAAAGAAGGCACCACCAACTGGTACACCGTGAAAGCCTACCGTCGCCTCGCCCAGAACATTGCCACCTCCATTGAGAAGGGGCAGCCGCTGGTCGTGAGTGGCCGCCAGCGCATTAGCCGCTGGAACCGCGAAGACGGCACGCAGGGCACCACGGTAGAAGTGGATGCCTTCGGCATCGGTCACGACCTGAACTACGGTACGAGCACCTTCGCCCGCACCGTGGAGAAGCGCACGGTCAACGAAGGCTCCCTGCAGGGCGCACCTCAGGGTATGCCGGGTGCGCCGCAGCAGTACGCGCCGCCGCAGGAAGCACCTCAGTACGCACCCCAGCAGAACCCGGAGGCGCCGGGCATGACCGCTCCGGGCGCTCCGGTACAGGACGGCGCATCCCAGAGCGGGGGAGCGCAGAGTGACGAACCCCCCTTCTAAAAGTGCTCCCCGGATGCTTGCATAAACGCGGGCGCATTGGGATAATGGAGCATTGTGTTGACATCGGGCACGCCCCTGCCGCAGGGGGAAGAGCGACCAACGATGTCAACCTTCGGGCACCAATCCTGTCCGAAGCATCAAGTTTTCTGTCCCGCAGTGGGGCAGAGCAATCTGAGTCTATTTGACCTGCGGCAGATGACTCTGGAGATCTACAACTATGCAGACTCTTGACTTCCTCGACAAGAAGTCCCTCCGTGACGACGTCCCCGCATTCGGCCCCGGTGACACCCTGAACGTTCACGTTAAGATCGTTGAAGGTAAGAACCACCGTATCCAGGTCTTCAAGGGCTTCGTCGTTGGCCGCCAGGGTGCAGGCGTTCGCGAGACCTTCACCGTCCGCAAGGTTTCCTTCGGCGTTGGTGTTGAGCGTACCTTCCCCGTTCACTCTCCCTCCATCGAGAAGATCGAGGTTGTGACCCGCGGTGACGTCCGTCGTGCAAAGCTGTACTACATGCGCGACCGCCACGGTAAGGCTGCTCGTATCCGCGAGAAGCGCGAGTTCTAATCTTTATAGATACAGAATTCTGTTGCAAACCGCTCCCCAACCGCATTCCGCGGGAGAGGAGCGGTTTTTGCATATTCTGAGACCCCGCTTTGACCCCGCTTTCTGAGAACCTTGCCGCTCTCAGAAAATAAAAGCCCAAGAGCGCAAACACTCTCGATACAATAGCTAGGTACCGTTTCACTCGAGCTAGGTATCTCTCAAACGAAAGGCTCACTCCAGCATGGCAGACGACAAGAACACTGCGAACACCAGCCCCTTCCCTGAGGGATACCAGCCTCAAAGCCGCCGCGAGCGCCGGGAAATGGAAGAATACTTCGCGCGCCTCGCCGCCGAAAAGGCAGCAGCTGAGAAGGCTGCTGCCGAGCAGAGTGCCGCAGAGAATGCGGGCACAGAGAAGGCGGCCCCCTGGGTGGCATCCGCGGGCGCTACTGAGGCGACCGAAAGCGATACCAAGGGTGCATCTGAGCGTGATCACGAGGTGGTAGCTAGTGCCGAGGCGAGCACCGCCTCCGCAGATGCCGCCGTTGCGACTTCTTCCGCTGCGAAGAACACTAAGCGCGAAGAAACCACCGACGAGGAGAGTGCCGCAGACGTGGAAACCACCAAGGACTTCTCCGAAATGACCCCCAAGGAACGCCGCAAGGCAAAGCGCGCCGAACAGGCAGAGCTGACCTACTCCCAGGCGCAGGAAGAAGGCCGCCTCGGCGAATGGCTCTGGGTGCAGGCACGTGAGGGCGGTACCGTCATCCTCTACGCGCTGGTCATCGCATTCCTGGTCAAGACCTTCCTGCTGCGCGGCTTCTACATTCCTTCCGGCTCCATGGAGCAGACCCTGCAGGTCAACGACCGCGTGTTCATCAACGTGGCGGGCTCCTACTTTAGCGAGCCCAAGCGCGGCGACGTCATCGTCTTCAAGGACTCTCAGGGTTGGATTCCCTCCACCCAGAAGACCAGCAGCCCGCTCAAGGATGCCCTGTCCTTCGCGGGTATTCTGCCGGATACCTCCTCGAACTTCCTGGTCAAGCGCGTTATCGGTACTCCCGGTGACGTGGTCGAAAGCGACGGCAACGGCAAGATCAAGGTCAACGGCGTAGAGATTACCGAACCGTACCTGTACCCGGGCAACCCGCCCTCCGAGCTGGCGTTTAAGGTGACTGTGCCCGCCGGCAAGTACTTCGTCATGGGTGACCACCGCAGCAACTCCGCTGACTCCCGCTACCACATTAGCGACGGCACCGCGTTCATCTCCAAGGATGACGTGCAGGGTAACGTGTTCGTGGTGGCGTGGCCGCTGAACCACTTCGGTCTGCTGCAGGATCAGAGCTCGGTGTTCTCCTCGATTCCCGCACCGACCTCCACCCCGAGCGAATAAGCGAGCGTGGGAATGATGGTGAGCGCCCAGAAGAGCGCAACGAAACCCACTCAAGCTAAGCCCGCGAAGACAACCCCGCCCGCCGCCGACCTTGAGTACGAGCAGCAGCTCTTCGCCTCCGGTGCCCGCACGGTTGCCGGAATCGATGAGGTAGGCCGCGGCTCCATGGCGGGCCCGGTCACCGTGGGCGTCGCAATCCTCACCCCGGACGCCACCCTCGAGGTGGGCGGGCTGATCGATTCCAAGGCGCTCTCACCGGCGCGCCGCGAATCCATGGTTCCCGAAATCCGCCAGTGGTGCGCCGTGGCGGTCGGGCACGTGGAACCGGCAGATATTGACCGGCTCGGCATGACCCTCTCGCTGAGGCTTGCCGCCCAGCGTGCGCTCGCCGAACTGGCGCGCCGCGGATACCGTGCCGACGCCGCCCTGCTGGACGGTAAGCACGACTGGTTCACCCCTCCGCAGGAGGACCTGTTCAGCGCGCTGGTACCGGACCCGGCGCAGGCACACTACAACGCACTGCTCGCCCAGGCGTGGGAAGGCGCAGGTGAGGGTGGTGCAGATGAGCCCGCGCAGATGCCGGTGACCATGGTCATTAAGGGTGACTACAAGTGCGCCTCCATCGCCGCCGCATCGGTGGTTGCGAAGGTGGAACGTGACGAACTGATGGTCCAGCTAGATGCCCGCTACCCGGGGTACGGCTGGGCGAAGAACAAGGGCTACGGATCCGCCGCTCACCGCGAGGCGATTAGCGTGCAGGGCCCCAGCCCGCAGCATCGACTGTCATGGTCGCTCCCGGCGACTGTCGAGCAGATTGAGGCGGCTGCGGCACAGCGCGGCTAGAGTGCGTGGTGTTCCTGAAAACCGCGCCTCGGAAGCTTGCGAAAGCCTAACGTGCCACCGCTGAATCAGTACTAAAAAAGCCCAGGAAAGGAAGAGTAGTGAGCGCAGAAGACCTCGAAAACTACGAGACCGACGCCCAAATGGCGCTCTACCGCGAATACAAAGACGTCATGTCGCTCTTTAGCTACGCGGTAGAAACCGACCGACGCTTCTACCTGGCGAACCAGGTGGACGTCACCCCGCACGTGCAGGACGGCACCCTCTACTTTGAGGTGAGCATGAGCGACGTGTGGGTGTGGGATGTATTCCGCTCCAACCGCTTTGTGAAGAAGGTGCACGCCTACTCGGTGCGTGACGTGAACGTGGAGGAGCGCCTGCCCAACCAGGAGTTCACCGTGCCGGAAATGCCGGACTTTAACGCCTAGCGCACGCCCGATTTACCGCCTTGCCGGGGGTAAGCGCGCGGTTGCCGAGCTGCTGGGCGGCAGAATCAGGTGTTGAAACCGCGTGCTGAAGCTGCGTTATGAAACCGCGTGATGAACCTGCGTAAATATGACGCGCCGAATCGGTGCACGGGCGGTATTTTTGAAAAATATGCCCAAAATTTCAAATAAACGGCTGTGGACAACCTCTAATTCCTTCTGGGAGCTGAGGTTATCCACAGTTTTTCGTTAACCGCGTTCGGGCACGCGCGCGGCGGGCACAGTAGAAGCACAACCGCTATCTACCGGGGGAGAGACCCATGACAACAGCCCGAATAACAGCCCACGCCGCAACCCGAAGCGCACCCAACAGACCTCTGCTCCAGAGCACCCAGCCTCCGCGAACCCAGCTCCAGCGAACCCCGCCCCGCGCCCACAGCGTCGGCAGGTGGGGCGAGGAGCTGACCGCCCGCATCCTGGAAGCGAACGGCTACCGCATCCTGGAGAGGAATTGGCGACCGCCCGCCGGGCTAGAACACGAACAGATCCGCGGCGAGCTCGACCTGATCGCCATTGACCCCGAGGACGAACTGGTATTCGTTGAGGTCAAGACCCGCAGCAGCGAAGACTTTGGGCACCCGTTCGCATCCATTGACCGCGATAAGGCGCGCCGCACGCGCTCGCTGGCGATTCTCTGGTGCAGGCTGCGCGAGAACCTGGATTTTCCGCGCTTTCGCATTGATGCAATTGCGGTGACCGGAACCTGCGAAACCTTCACCTTCGAGCATCTGAAGGCGGTGGCGTAATGGGATTCGCACGCACCTATTCCGTGGCGCTGGTTGGCCTGCGCGGGCATATTGTTGACGTCGAGGCTGACATTTCGCAGGGCCTGCCCGGCTTCGTGTTGCTGGGTCTGCCGGATACCGCCCTCAACGAGTCGAAAGAGCGTGTGCGCTCCGCGGCGAAGAACACCGGCATCACTCTCACTCAGCACCGGCTCACCGTGAACCTGACCCCGGCGACCCTGCCCAAACGCGGCTCGGCGTTCGACCTAGCCATTGTGGTTGCGGCGCTGCAGGCGGAGAAGAAACTGCACCCCAGCGGCGATAGCGTCTTCCTGGGCGAGCTGGGACTGGACGGAACGATACGCCCCGTGCCGGGCATCCTGCCGGCGGTCAAAGCAGCCGTGGATGCCGGACACCACCGCGTGATTGTGCCCGCCGAAAATGCTGAGGAGGCGGCGCTCATTCCCGGCGCGCAGGTGAGTGGTTTCCGCTGTCTGGCGGAGGTTTTTGCCGCTCTCGGCGCGGAGACCCAGAAGCTGACCTACCCGCCCGCCCCGCAGACGGAGGCGAGCGCACCGGTGGCGAAACTGGCTGAAATTCCCTCGGATATGAGCGATGTTGCCGGTCAGTCGCAGGGTCGTTTCGCCCTGGAAATTGCCGCTGCAGGTAGCCACCATATGCTGCTGACAGGCCCGCCCGGTTCGGGTAAAACCATGCTGGCGGAGCGCCTGCCGAGCATCCTGCCGACCCTCGACAACGATGCCGCGATGGAGGTGACCGCGATCCGTTCCCTCTGCTCGGCGGGGGAGCACCTGAGCGAGCTGGTGCGTCAGCCGCCGTTTGAAGCGCCGCATCATAGCGCCTCCGCACCAGCGATTCTGGGAGGTGGCAGCGGCATTCCCCGCCCGGGTTGCGTGTCTAAAGCGCACCGCGGCGTGCTCTTTCTGGACGAGGCGCCGGAGTTCAAACGCACGGTACTTGACTCGCTCCGTCAGCCCCTGGAGTCGGGGACCGTGACCCTGGATCGTTCGAGCGCGTCGGCGACGTATCCGGCGCGTTTTCAGCTGATCCTGGCGGCGAACCCGTGCCCCTGCGGCATGAATGTGGGTACCGGCACGGAGTGCACGTGTGCTCCGCGTGAGCGTCGCGCCTATTTTGGGCGGCTGTCCGGCCCGCTGGTGGACCGCATTGACGTGAATGTGACGGTTCCGAAGGTGTCCTCCACGGAGCTTGCAGGCGGTCAGGTGAATGAGAGTTCGGCGCAGATTCGTGAGCGCGTCATGGCGGCGCGGCAGGCTCAGCGGGAGCGCCTGGAGCCGTACGGGTTGAAGACGAATGCGGAGATGAACGGCAAGATTCTGCGTGGCCCGCTGCGTTTGGATGCGAAGCTCACCGGCGAGCTGAACGCCGCCGTGGACCGCGGAACGCTGACGGCTCGCGGCTACGACCGGGTGCTGCGTATCGCCTGGACTCTCGCCGATTTGGAGGGTGCCGCCTACCCGAGCCGGGAGCACCTGGATGTGGCGCTTTTTCTGCGGCAGCAGGGGCAATTGAAATAATGTGCCAGCTGAAATAGGGGGCAGCGAACATAGCGTGCCGGTTTATAGAACGAATCACTCACGAGAGGAGAAGAACATCATGAGTGAGAAGAAGCTCAGAAAACGAGCTGATGAGGCCGAATTGAAAGACAATGGGCTGAGAGAAACAGCACCGGGAGAGCATGTGCCTGAAGAGTGCGTGGCGGAGGATTTTGTTCAGGAGGAACTGCAGATCCGCCTGCCAGGCCGCCCCCTGGATGCGCACGCCCTGGTGCGTGAGAGGGTGGCGCATATTCTGTCGCTGGGGCAGGAACCCTCGCCGAGCCCGTATAACGCGGCGCGGTTGCCGGGTTTCCTCGCCTCCTGCCTGAACCCGGTGTACTTAGAAGAGATGCGCCTGGAAGAGATGAACCAGCAGGAGCGTCAGGGCGAGCGCCCCGAACCTGCGGCGGGCACAGCCTCCAGCAGTTCTGACCCCGTGCCCCTGCTCAATCCAGCACCCCTGTTTAACCCCGCCCTCGGTGAGGAGCAGCTTGAGGCGGCGTGCCGCGAGTACATCCGCTGCTGCACCGCCCAGCTGATGCGCTACGCCGAACCCGCCGATGAGCTCGTGGTCGAGTCCCTCACCACTCTGGGCGCCCCGCTGACCCTGCACTACCTGCTGACCGGGCATATCCCCGATGAGCACACCTGGGAGCACGGCGAACCGGATACGCAGCTCAGCGAATTTCTGCACTCGGTGGGCGCACCCGCGGAAGGGGAGTCCGCCCTGTTTTCTAGCGCGAATGGCTACTACATGCCGGGTGAGCATCAGATGAGCCGCGATAAGTTCGGCAAGGCGCTCGCAACCCGCCGCCTGCGCTGGAACCGCCGCATGGAACGCACCCTGAACGCGGAGGCGCACATGGCGGCAACCTGCGGGGCATGGCTGGTTACTCCCGCTGATCCGCTGTGGCCGCCGCAGCTGAACGATTTGGGACCCGCCCGACCGTACGGGCTGTGGTGTCGAGGCGATTCGCGGCACTTGCTGGATTTGGCCTCTGCCCCGAGCGTGGCGTTGGTCGGTTCGCGCGACCCGAGCATCTACGGTACGGAGGCGACGACCCACCTCGCCGCCGAGCTGGCGCGCCGCGGGTACACGGTGATTTCTGGCGGTGCGATGGGCATTGATATTGCGGCGCATCAGGCGGCGCTGACCCAGCAGGGCAGCGACCTGCCGACCATCGCCTTCATGGCGGGTGGGCTGGACCGGCTGTACCCGGCACAGAACTCGGATGCGCTGAACATGATTGTTGACCGTGGGCTCATCATGAGCGAGGTGAGCGTGGGCAACACCCCCACGCGTTGGCGTTTTCTGGAGCGTAACCGCCTGATTGCGGCGTTGGCGCGGCACACCATTGTGGTGGAGGCGCGCTGGCGTTCCGGTGCCCTGAATACGGCTCGTCACGCGATGGAGATTGGGCGTACCCTCTGGGCGGTTCCGGGGCAGATTAACTCGCCGAACTCGGTGGGCACGAACCGCCTGCTACGCGATGGACTAGCGCAAACACTCACCGAGGCCGCCGACATCCTCGAGTACGATGCTGCCGCGGGGTTCGAGCTGGGTACCGAGCACGAGAGTGAGTGGGATCAGGCTGCCTCCTCCAGCGCGCTGGATGAGCTGACCGAACGACAGGGTAGGGTCTGGGACGACTTGAGCCCGCGCTCCTACCGCGGCGTGGACGAGATTGCCGCAGCTCTCGGGTTGAGCGCTCGCGACGTGATGGCTGACCTGTTCCACCTGGGTCGTTGTGGTCTGGCGGAGAGCAGTGGAACAAGCTGGCGGAAGATCCGCCCAGCTATCGCGGCGTAAGGTTCTTCCTAATGACGAGGCAGCACATAGAGAGCTCAGAACCTCTCTACAATTGGGGTAGGCTTGCGCGTACTGGCGTGGAGCCTACCCGCCGCCACGCTATCAGCAGATACGCTGGGGGCAGAAATACAACGTCGAGAAGCATCAACGCCGCCAGAGCCAGGAACCAGAAACCCGAAAGGAGGGACGCATGACCGCCGCCCGCCAGCCCGAAAACCGGGCTGAAAACCAGGCAGAAAACCGGAGTGAGAACCGTGAGGAGTACCGGGATGAGGCTCCCTCCACGACCCTGCCGGTGACCTACACCCGCACGCTTGCGCCGGAGCAAGTAGAGAGCTCTGCTCTACCTGATTCTGCACTGGGTGTTTCCGGTGAGGTGTTCCGCCCCGTCCTGGACCGTTTTGAGCGTTTTTTGCGCTATGAGAAGCACCGTTCCGAAGAGACGATCCGCTCGTATATCTCCGATTTGGAGGGCTTCTTCGGCTACATGGCGCGCCGCGGCGTGCGGCATCTGGACAGCATTGATGCGTCCCTGATTCGTGAGTGGTTGGGTTCGTTGCATCTGCGGCAGGCGGCTCGTTCTACGGTGGCGCGCCGCGGTTCGACCCTGCGCACGTTCTTCACCTGGGCTCAGGAAGAGGAACTGGTGCACGCTAACCCGACCCGCGGTATGCGCGCTCCCAAGCGGGAGAATCACCTGCCGCCGGTGCTGAGCCGTGAGCAGATGAACCAGCTGCTGACTACCCTGCAGGAGCGTCGGGCGCAGGATCCTCGTGATGCGCGTCTGCTGCGCCTGGAAGCTGTGGTTGAGGTTCTGTACGCTTCGGGCATGCGTATTTCTGAGCTGACCGGCCTGGATTTGCAGAGCGTGGACCGGGCGAATAAGACGGTGCGCGTGCTGGGTAAGGGCAATAAGGAGCGCGTGGTGCCGCTGGGCACCCCGGCGCTTAAGGCGTTGAATCGTTGGGTGTCCTATGGTCGTCCGCAGTGGATTCCGGAGGGCGCGCAGGGTGTGACGGCGCTGTTTATTGGCCCTCGGGGTGGGCGTGCGAATGCCCGTCAGATTCGTGAGGACCTGACCCGCCTGTTGCGCACGGTGGAGAATACTCAGGCGTCGGGTGCGCACGTTTTGCGTCATTCGGCGGCGACTCACCTGGTGGATGGTGGCGCCGATATTCGTTCGGTGCAGGAGCTGTTGGGACATTCGTCGTTGGCGACCACGCAGATTTACACGCACGTGTCGATGAAGCGTTTGGCGGAGACGTACGCGCGGGCGCATCCGCGGGCATAGGGGTGGCAACCCGAAAGTTAGCTGTCTCTCTATTTGAACCTTGCCCGTTCGGGTTGTACGAATGGACGAGTTCAATCTAAGCTATACACTGTTCAATGTCTGCCTAAATATCCCGCGCAGCCCAAAGTTTCTGCACAGTGATGTTTATACAAAGCGGCTGAACAAGGTAGCATAGGTAACAGACTAACCGTGGTCTCCGTCTCTACGGAGGCGCCGCGTACGAGTACTAAAAACCAGAAAGGTCGCACCGCATGCGCGCACTCGTTTGCCCCGGACAGGGCTCCCAGAAGAAGGGCTTCCTGAGCCCCTGGCTCGAGATTGAAGGTGTGCGTGAGCACCTGGAACGACTCTCCGAAGCGGCAGGCATCGACCTGATTCACTACGGCACCGAAGCCGAAGAAGAAACCATCAAGGACACCGCAATCGCCCAGCCCCTCATCGTGGCTGCAGGCATCGTCACCGGTCGCCTCGCACTGCGCGAACTCGACGGTGAAGAGCTCATCTTCGCGGGCCACTCCGTCGGCGAAATCACCGCAGCAGCACTCGCGGGCGTACTCAGTGACGAAGACGCAATGCGTTTCGTGCGCGTGCGCGCCAACGGCATGGCGGAGGCGGCAGCCGCCTCCCCGACCGGCATGGCTGCAGTACTCGGCGGCGTTGAAGAAAACGTCCGCGAAGCCATCGACGCAGCAGGCCTCGTCGCAGCAAACTCCAATGGCGGCGGCCAGATTGTAGCCGCAGGCCCCATCCCCGCCATCGAAGCATTCGCCGCGAACCCGCCCGCACGCGCTCGCGTCATCCCCTTGAAGGTTGCTGGCGCATTCCACACCGAGGCAATGGCACCCGCCGTGCCCGCCCTGGAAGAGTTCGCCGCATCCCTGCAGGTCTCCGACCCGACCTCCGCACTGCTGACCAACCGCGACGGTTCCGCCGTGGCATCCGGTGAAGAGTTCGTCAAGACCCTCGTCTCCCAGGTCACCAGCCCCGTCCGCTGGGACCTGTGCATGGCAACCCTGCTCGAGCGTGAGGTCGCCGGCATTATCGAGGTCGCCCCCGCAGGCACCCTGGTCGGCCTGGCAAAGCGCGCGATGCGCGGCGTGCCCGGCACCTCCATCAACACCCCCGAGGACCTCGCCTCGCTGAAGGGTTAAACGCCGGGGGAGAGCACCCCGCCCTCCCCGCACTGGGAACCCTTCACACTAGACATGCACTTTAGACCTGCAAGGCACACAGTGTCTTGCGAGCATCAGCACTAAGGATTGAATACGTGACTACCCTCAAGCAGTACGAAATCAACCGCTACTCCCGCATCCTCGGTTACGGCGCAGCCCGCGGCGAGGTCATCGTCCCCAACGACGACATCGTTGAGGCAATCGACTCCTCCGACGAGTGGATCAAGCAGCGCACCGGCATCGCAACCCGCCACCGCGCCAGCGAAAACCAGTCGGTAACCGACCTTGCCATCGGCGCCGCCAAGGACGCCCTCGAAGCGTCCGGTGTAACCGGTGAGGACATTGAGGCGGTCATCATCTCGACCATCTCGCACCCCTACGCAACCCCCTCCCTGGCAACCCTGGTCGCCGACGCAATCGGCTCCAAGTGCCCCGCATATGACATCTCCGCAGCGTGTGCAGGTTTCTGCTACGGCATCGCCCAGGCAGACGCCCTCGTCCGCGCCGGCACCGCAAAGCATGTGCTGGTCATCGGCGTTGAGAAGCTTTCCGACTTCATCGACAACACCGAACGCACCATCTCCTTCCTGCTCGGCGACGGCGCAGGCGCAGCAGTCGTAGGCGTATCCGACGAGCCGGGCATCGCCCCGACCGTATGGGGTTCGGACGGCTCCCGCTGGGGCACCGTCGGCATGACCCACTCCCTGCTGGACATCCGCAACCGCGACTTCGCCGCAAACCCCGTCGAAGAAGGCGAAAAGATCTGGCCCACCCTGCGTCAGGACGGCCCCTCCGTCTTCCGCTGGGCAGTATGGGAAATGGCGAAGGTCGCCAAGCAGGCACTCGAAACCGCCGGTATCACCCCCGACGAGCTCGGCGCGCTCATCCCGCACCAGGCAAACGCCCGCATCATTGACCAGATGGTCAAGACCCTCAAGCTTCCCGACACGGTGGCAGTGGCACGCGACATCGTCGATGCCGGTAACACCTCCGCCGCATCGGTCCCCCTCGCCGCGCACCGCCTGCTCAAGGAGAACCCGGAACTCTCCGGCAAGTTCGCCCTGCAGATCGGTTTCGGTGCCGGCCTGGCATTCGCAGCTCAGGTAGTCGTCCTTCCCTAAGGAAAACCACCGGAGCCCGATGCTCACCGCCCCTCACGGCCGGCACAGCGCCGGTTCGCGAGAAAGAAAATAAAGCGGGAAAGCATCCCCACAAACTCCGAGTTGACGCATGCGTACACCACGCAGACACGATAAACTCGGTAATGCACGCGTACCCCCACCCGGCGGGTGCGATGACCATCGAAAAAACAAAGGAGCCCCTGAATGGCTAACAAGGAAGAGATCCTCGCAGGTCTGGCAGAAATCGTTAACGAAGAGACCGGCGTTGAGGTTGAGGACGTTCAGCTGGACAAGTCCTTCACCGAGGACCTGGACATCGACTCCATCTCGATGATGACCATCGTCGTGAACGCTGAGGAGAAGTTCGAGGTGACCATCCCGGACGAAGAGGTCAAGAACCTCAAGACCGTTGGCGACGCAGTCGAGTTCATCGCGAACGCTGCCTAAGCTATAACCAATAACGAGGCGGCGCGGGCTCTCACCGGCCCGCGCCGCATCGCTATTCACTCAGCTTTCAATCCAACACACCCCGGGAACACGCAGGGTGCGATGACTGCACTCTCCACGGCGTGAAAACGCCCACTGTAAACCCCGGGCCCTACAGGTTTTTATCCACACACCACCGGATAAACCACCAAATCGACCACCGAAGAGAAAGTGCCACAATGTCTCGAAAAGTGCTGGTGACCGGCCTCGGCGCGACCACCCCCATTGGCGGCGACGTCCCCACCACCTGGGAAAACGCAACCAAGGGCGTATCTGGTGTATCCACCCTCGACCACCCCTGGGTCAAGGAATACGACCTGCCCGTATACATTGCAGGCCAGCTCGCAGTGCCCGCCCTCGAATCCGGCCGCCTCACCAAGGTAGAAGCAAAGCGCCTGGATCCCTCGGGCCAGCTCGCCCTCATCGCCGCACGCGAAGCATGGGAAGACGCAGGATTCTCCGGCCCCGACGCCGAATCCGCAGAAGAAGTCGACCCCGAACGCACCGGCGTAGCCTTCGGCACCGGTATCGGCGGCGTGTGGACCCTCCTCGACGCATGGGACACCCTCCGTGAAAAGGGCCCCCGCCGCGTCCTCCCCATGACCGTTCCCATGCTCATGCCCAACGGCAACGCAGCAGCCGTCTCCATGAACCTCAAGGCACGCGCCGCAGCACAGACCGTCGTCTCCGCATGCGCATCCTCCACCGAAGCCATGCAGCTCGGTGCTGAAATGATCCGCAGTGGCAAGGCGGACGTCGTCATCGTCGGCGGTGCCGAAGCGGCAATCCACCCGCTTCCCATGGCAGCATTCGCCAAGATGCAGGCACTCTCCTCCCGCAACGACGAACCCGAAAAGGCATCCCGCCCCTACGACGTCGACCGCGACGGCTTCGTCATGGGTGAAGGCGCAGCAGCGCTCATCCTCGAATCCGAAGAGCACGCCAAGGCACGCGGCGCACGCGTCTACGCGGAACTGGCAGGCACCGGCGTATCCGCCGACTCCTACCACATCACCGCACCGGACCCTGCAGCACTCGGCGCAACCCGCGCACTGCGCGAAGCCCTCGAAGACGGCAACATCGACCCGAAGACCGTCGTGCACATCAACGCGCACGCCACCAGCACCCCCGCCGGTGACCTGCCCGAAGCAACCGCAATGCACGAAACCTTCGGCGAGCACACCAAGAACATCGCCGTCTCCGCAACCAAGTCCATGACCGGCCACCTGCTCGGCGGCGCGGGCGCCCTCGAGGCTGTGCTGACCGTCCTGGCTCTGCACCACCGCACCGCACCCTGCACCATCAACCTGGACAACAAGGACCCCCAGATTGACTTGGACGTGGTGACTGAGGCGCGCGAGCTGCCCGCCGGTGAGATCGTGGCACTGTCGAACTCCTTCGGTTTCGGCGGCCACAACGCGGTTGTAGCATTCCGCTCCGTAGAGGGCTAATCCCTCAGGGCTTCTAGCCTTATATAGATATAACGCTCCCTCAACTACCGTGTGTAGCTGGGGGAGCGTTACGTTTTCTGAATGCGTTTACGAGAGAGTGGCATACCGGACACCGCTCGCGGGGGAGTGCCCCCTCTTCAGCGCCTGGGGGCGCTTCGAGGACGGAGCCCCCGCTTCGCGTGTCCGGTACGACCTCTAGGTCGCCTATCCCTCGGGTTGGTTGAGATGAGGGTTGGTAGGTGGGTACCTTCTCGGGGCAGTTTGCCTCAGTCTGGGGTTCCCCTGTTTTAGACGTTAAAAACGGGTGGCGTATCCGCTCCGGCACTGCGAATACGCCACCCAAACACACCACACTCCACAAGACAATGCAGAGCGCGCGGGATCAACCATCCCGCAAGGTTCCCGTAACCTCCATCGCGCACCACGGTAGGCGACGACAGAAGAACGGGAGCTTATGACCGTTTGACACGCACAACGCCCCCTCGTACAGGTATACAAAGGCGCACATCATGCGATCTTCCGGAAGTTTATTCGGAAGAGCTCCCACGCCGGTTCCGTTGAGAAAACAATTCGGTGTGGTTGCCTCCCGATGGTGAAGCACATCAACATCGTGTGCCGCAATACTGCGCAATCCAGTACGCGCAGATGTTGCGTGAAAACCATCCTCAGGAATGCAGTCCGCAGGCCAGTTTTCCAGCTTCAAATGGCAGAAGCTTAAGGGTTTGATGTGAGTGCTCGGATGGTCCGAATCATGTTGCTCTCAACGGAACCGGTTTATCGGTGATGGGAGCTCCTGTAGATAAGAATAACCTTAAATCACCCCTGGAGTAAACCTTAAACCAATAATTTAACCTTATTGTTATAATTCCTTGTCATAAAGGTATTGACGGGTGTTCAATGTGCTCTGAGTAGCCCCCTGGAGGCCCTCATAACTCTTTGGTCTGTTTGGCGCTCTCCACCGTTATGAAACCGTGATAAATCATTCCCGAAAATTGAAGAATCGGGTCCAAAACGGTCCCGCAAGTGGCTGCCGCAGGGGCTTGTTGAGAGGGGCTTGAAGACGCACCGAGAGTACAGTCATAAAACGTCATCTTGTCACGGAAGTTATCCCAGAGAAAACAAATTAAACCCCCGGCGTGCGCTGTGGCATAATCAGTATCGACATCGTGCTCCGGGGTCGGTGAAATTCCGAACCGGCGGTCACAGCCCGCGAACCGCTCTCGCAAGCAGGTAAAAATCGTACGAATCTTCGCATCCGCACAGGACGCCAAGACTCCGCTAGAGAAGCCCGCCCGCAAGAGAGGCCGAACCGGTGAAAATCCGGTGCCGACAGTACAGTCTGGATGGAAGGTAGCACGAGCAGAAAAAGGCAGGAGCGCACTCCGCAGCACCTCCCGACAACCGGGATGGCGTGCAGGGTGCACCGACGCGGTTGCTTGAGAAAACTGTTGCTCACGAAAACTGTTGCTCGAAAAAGCTGTTACTCGAAAAAGCTGTTACTCGAGAGCACAGCGGTTTTTTGCGAGACGGCTTTTTGCGAGACAGGGGAAAGGCACCTTTCGTAGGTGCCGGTACGTTATTCCCCTCGACCGCAGCCGGCTGATCTCAGCTGCGGTTTTCAGTCACGGTTGGCTGATTCGCCGCTCCCGCCTCACCACGGATACCGGGCACTCCATAAGATGCCCGCGGTAGCCGCCCTTTTCTGTTCCTCTCCCCGGAGCCGCCGCAGATGCGCACACAGCGCATCCGACACACGGTCCAACTCAGAGAGGAAAGAAGCAATGGACATCTTGCGGTGGCTCTTCGAAGCACAAATTCACGTGGGGGATCAGTCCCTCCTCGTGCGCGAAGTTCTCGGAAACGCATTCGGCCTGGCATCGGCGCTCGGCGGCATGCGACGCAAAGTATGGGCGTGGCCCGTCGGCATTCTCGGCAACCTGCTGCTCCTCACCGTCTTCCTGGGCGCCCTCGTCGGCAGCCCGCACCCCGTCACCATGCTCGGCCAGGCAGGCCGCCAGATCATGTTTATTGCCGTGTCCATCTGGGGCTGGCACCGTTGGCGCGCCACCCGCGCCGCCGGTGGTGACGCCTCCGAAGGTGCCGCAGTGATCCCCAAGTGGGCTACCAACACCGAACGCGCAGGCCTGGTTGTCGCCATGGTTGCGGGCACCCTGCTGCTCACCCCCATCTTCCGCGCCCTCGGCTCATACGAACCCGTCTGGTCCGACGCCTGGATCTTCACCGGCTCGCTGCTCGCCACCTACGGCATGGCGCGCGGCTGGGTTGAATTCTGGCTCATCTGGGTTGCCGTCGACCTGGTCGGCGTGCCGCTGCTGTGGAGCGCAGGCTACTACGCAACCTCCCTCATGTACGTGTTCTACGGATGCTTCACCCTGGTCGGCTTCTTCGTCTGGTGGCGCACCCGCAACCTGGAGGCGCAGAAGACTCGGGTACAGACCCAGTTCCCCGACGTGACCGTTGAGGTTACCGACGTACAGAAGGGCCGTGCATAAATGCCGCAGAACCCCTCATTGCAGGTGCTGGCGAGCGCGCACCTGCCCGTAACCGTCGCCCCGAGCGTATCTTCGCCGCGCAACGATGCGGACTACTCCGCTGCGGAGTACGGTCACCTCGCCGGGCTGCCCGCCGCACGCACCCTCCAGCTGCCCGACCCCGAGCAGGAGCTCAGCCACGCAGAGGCCATGACCCTGGCACTGCAGGCGGCACGCCAGGGTATCCGCGGCGCGAACCCCCTCGTCGGCGCCGTCATCACTGACGCGCACGGGCACCTGTTGCACGTGGGCTACCACCGAGGTGCAGGCACCCCGCACGCCGAAGCCGACGCCCTCGCCGCCGCCCGAGCCGCGGGAACCGACCTTACCGGCGCCCGCATGTACGTGAGCCTGGAGCCCTGCAACCACACCGGACGCACCGGCCCCTGCTCTCACGCCGTCGCCGAGGCGGGCATTAGCGAACTCTACTACGCCTATAGCGACGACACCGAAAACGCAGCCGGAGGCGCCGCCTACCTGCGCTCGCAGGGCGTCACCGTGCACACCATGGAGGAGTTCGCGAACGCATCCTACCTGCTGAACGAGCGCTGGTTCATTGCCGCCGCCGAACGCCGCCCCTTCATTACCGCAAAGAGCGCCTCCACCCTGGACGGGTTCATCGCGGCTGCTGACGGCACGAGCAAGTGGATTACCGGCCCCGCCGCGCGCATTGACGGGCACCTGATTCGTCACCGCGCCGACGCCGTCATGATCGGCACCCGAACCACCCTCATGGACGACCCGACCCTGGACGCGCGCGACGCCAACGGGGAACGCTTCGAGAAGCAGCCGCTGCGCGTGGTCATGGGCAAAACCGAGATTACCGAGAACTACCGCGTGCGCGGCCTCAACCCGCCCGAAGGCGTGGAGGCGGACCCACAGAACTTCCTGCAGGTCTTCACCCACGACCCGCGTGAACTGCTCGATGAGCTGTACGCCCGCGGGGTGCGGCACCTCATGATTGAGGGTGGCCCCGGCATGATTGGCCTCTTCGCCGGTGAAGACCTCATCGACGAGATGGTCTGGTACCGCGCCCCCATGATCATGGGGCAGGGCAAGAGCGCCGTGTACCGTCTGCTCGTGGACACCCTCGCGCAAGCGCCGCGCCTGCAACTGGACGACCTGGGCATGTTCCCGGCGGTGCGCGTGCTCGGCAATGACACCGCAACCCACCTGGTGCCGGCACCTCGCGGAACGGCGCAGGAACCGGGTGAGCGGCGCACCCTGCCGAAGCTGGACGCCTGCCACGCGCCCGAACCGAGGCTGGACTAGTCGCGGCTGGACTAGCATCCGCCTGGGCTAGTCTCCCTTCGGCTGAGCGCGGGCGGGGGAGTAGTACCTCAAAGACCCCCCCGCCGGCGCCCGGCTAGTTTGTGTCGGCTGGTTCGCATGCTGGCACAAAAGCTCCCCGTCACGGGGAATATTCGAAAAATACGTATAGTTATACCGACGAACAAACCATCGCCGCCCGTCGCCCTCAACGACGACGCCCCGGCGGACACGGCGAGAAAAGGAAAAGCACACATGTTTACCGGAATCATTGGCGCCCTCGGCACCGTAGAATCCATCACCCCCATCGAAGGTAGCGACGCAGCCTACCTGACCCTCAACGCCGGAGACATCGTCGCCGACCTCGAACACGGTGGCTCCCTCGCCGTCAACGGTGTATGCCTCACCGCTATCGACCTCGACCAGCTGCAGCCCGGCCAGTTCCGCGCCTACGCGATGGGGGAGACTCTGCGCCGCACCAACCTCGGCAACCTGAACCCCGGCGACACCGTCAATCTGGAGCGCTGCCTGCCCGCCGGTGGCCGCCTCGACGGTCACGTCGTGCAGGGCCACGTGGATGCGGTGGGCACCCTCGCATCCGTCACCGCCCACGAGGCGTGGAGCACCCTGCGTTTCAACCTGCCCACCGAACTGGCACCCCTGCTCGCTGAGAAGGGCTCCATCGCTGTTTCTGGCGTGTCCCTGACCGTCACCGCCGTTTCTGAGGCCGGCGAAACCCCCGCATGGTTCGAGGTCGGCCTGATCCCCGAAACCCTGAAGGCAACCAACCTTGGCGCCCTCAAGGTCGGCGACAGCGTGAACCTTGAGACCGATGCGCTCGCTAAGTACGTGCAGCGTCTGACCGCGTTCGCAGGCGTGCCCCAGACTGACTCTGCGCACTCCGGTGAGCAGGTTGCGCCGCGTCGCGCCGACGCCGCAAGCGTCCTCGATAGCGTGCAGACCGCTGTGGATGCTATCGCCGCAGGTCGCGCCGTGGTCGTCGTTGACGACGAAGACCGCGAAAACGAAGGCGACATCATCTTCGCAGCCGAGCACGCAACCCCCGAGCTGATGGGCTTCATGATCCGCTACACCTCCGGCGTGGTCTGCGCACCCCTGAGCAACAAGCGTGCCGACGAGATGAACCTGCCGCCCATGGTCACCAACAACGAGGACCCCAAGGGCACCGCATACACCGTCTCCTGCGATGCGGCATCTGGTGTGAGCACCGGCATCTCCGCGGCAGATCGCGCACGCACCGTGCAGATCCTCGCGGATGCATCCTCGACCCCGGCGGACATCACCCGCCCCGGCCACATCTTCCCGCTGCGCGCTGTTGACGGCGGCGTGGCGGAGCGCCCCGGCCACACCGAAGCCGCTGTGGAACTCTCCCTCGCGGCGGGCCTGTCCGGCGTGGGCGTTATCGCCGAGGTCGTGCACGACGACGGCTCCATGATGCGTTTCGACGCACTGCGCGCCTTCGCCACCGAGCACAACCTGCCCATGATCTCTATCGAAGACCTCATCAAGTACGTAGCTAAGGCGTAGGAGAACGCATGAGCGAAACCCCTAACACCCAGGCAACGCCGGGTACCCCCGCGGCTGTCACCTTGGCAGAGCCGGGCACCCCCTCAGCGGACACCTTGGTCGAGCCGGTTGAGGCGCAGGCTGAAGAGCTCAGCGCCGAATCCCTGCGCATCGCCTCCCAGCTTGCTGAAGGCTACCGAGTCAGCCCCCTCGACATGGTGCCCAACCCCAGCCCGCTGCTGGTCGAAAGCACCGAAGAGGTCGCCGTACCCACCCCGCAGGGTGTGTTCGGCCTGCGCGCCTGGCGATTTGCGGACGGCGCCGAGCACATCAGCGCCCGCGCCCTCGATCGTGACGGCACCCCCGTACCCACCGAGGACGGGGGAGCGCCCGCGGTGCGCATCCACTCCGAATGCGCCACCGGCGATATTTTCGGTTCCTTCCGATGCGATTGCGGCCCCCAGCTGGAGAACGGCCTGCGCATCATTGGCCGCACCGGCGGGTACCTCATCTATGTGCGCAACCACGAAGGACGCGGCATCGGCCTGGTCAACAAGCTCCGCGCCTACGCGCTGCAGGATGCCGGGCTCGACACGCTCGATGCGAACTTGGCGCTCGGCCTGGACGGCGACATGCGCGACTACTCGCAGGCGGCACTGATCCTGCAGGAACTGGGCGTGAACGAGCTGAGGCTCGTGACCAACAACCCCGCCAAGCAGGAGGCGCTCGAAAGCCTCGGCCTGCAGGTCACCGAACTCATCCCGGACGAAATTCCCGCCCGAGTCGAGAACGCACACTACCTGCAGACCAAGCGTGAGCGCATGCGCCACGTGCTCAAAAGCGCGTAGCGGCACCCCTGCAAACCCCTAATTTTTCAAAAACCAAAAACCCACAAGGAGAACACTATGAGCGGCGTAGGCGCAGCAGACACCACCCTCAACCCCGAAGACTACAAGGGCTTCAAGCTCGCAATCGTAGCGGCAAGCTGGCACACCCAGGTCATGGACGGCCTCATCGACGGTGCGCAGCGTGCAGCACGCGACGCAGGCATCGAGCCGACCCTCGTGCGCGTTCCCGGCACCTTCGAACTGCCCGTCGCAGCAACCCGCCTCGCTGAGAAGTTCGACGCAATCGTCGCGCTCGGCGTGGTCATCCGCGGCGGCACCCCCCACTTCGACTACGTCTGCCAGGGCGCAACCAACGGCCTGACCGACGTGTCCGTGCTGACCGGCCGCCCCATCGGCTTCGGCGTGCTCACCTGCGACAACGAGCAGCAGGCACTCGACCGTGCAGGCCTGGAAGGCTCCAACGAAGACAAGGGCTACGAGGCGACCGCAGCGGCACTGCAGACCGCAGCAACCCTCAAGCAGTTCAGCAACTAACACGGCTGAACGGTACGCGGCTCAGTTCCACGAAGAGAACTATTGGATCTTCACCGTGGAACTGGGTCGCAGCACCGGTTAAACTGAAACAACCCGCGCACCGGGCTTACCGGGCTTTATCAGGCATTATCGGGCGTCTACGGATCTGGCATGTATGCGCCAGAGAGATACACACCGGCATATATGTCCCGGTACCCCCATATACCGGTAATACCCCATGCACCGGTAAAAACCCCGCGCGGCAGCTAAGGGACACAGCGCACTGACGCGCTCCCAACCCAACACCAAGGAGTACAGCAATGCAGGATTTGGGCACCATCACCCCCAGCCTCGAAGAATTCCGCGCCCGCGCAGCCGGCACCCGCGTCATTCCCGTACACATCAAAATCCTCGCCGACTCACTCACCCCCATCGGCATCTACCGATCCCTCGTACTCCAAAACGACCAGGGCGAACCCGTCGAAGCAGCCCACGGCACCTTCCTGCTCGAATCCGCCAAAATCTCCGCAGAAGGCGAATCCGCAGCCTGGGACCGCTACTCCTTCATCGGCGCATCCTCCCGCTCCACCCTCACCACCGTTGACGGCGCAGTCCACTGGCAGGGACGCACCCCCGCCGGCGCACCCGTCGACGGCGACCCCGTAGAAGCCATCGCAAAGACCCTGCAGATGCTCTACACCGAACCCGACCCGACCCTGCCGCCGCTCACCTCCGGCCTGGTCGGCTACCTCGGCTGGGACGTCGTACGCCACTGGGAGCACCTGCCCTTCCCGCCCGCCGATGACGTGAACCTGCCCGAATTCGCGCTCAACATGGTCTCCGACATGGCAATCCACGACAACAAGGACGGCACCGTCCTGCTCGTCGCCAACGCCATCAACTTCAACGGCACCAGCGAAAACGTTGACGGCGCCTACGAGGATGCCATCGCGCGCCTGCACAGCATGCTCCGCCGCCTGCAGCGCGGTGCCGCCGCAACCACTTCCACTCTCTCCGGCGTGGCAGACGTTGACCGTAAGGTCCGCGAAGACGTCACCCTCACCTGGAGCGAACAGGGCTTCAAGGACGCCATCGACCGCTCCAAGAAGAACATCATCGACGGCGACGTCTTCCAGATCGTGCTCTCACGCCGATTCGAAGCCGAAACCAACGCCAAGGCACTCGACGTGTACCGTGTACTGCGCCAGTCCAACCCCTCGCCGTACATGTACCTCTTCAATTTTGAAGACAGCAACGGCACCCCCTTCCACATCGTCGGCTCCTCCCCGGAGGCGCTCGTCACCCTCAAGGACGGCATCGCCAGCACCCACCCTATCGCCGGTTCCCGCCCGCGCGGCGCAACCCGCGAAGAAGACCTCGCACTCGCCGAGGAACTGCTCGCCGACGAAAAGGAACGCTCCGAACACCTCATGCTCGTCGACCTGGCACGCAACGACCTCTCGCGCATCGCCAAGCCCGGCACCGTATCCGTCGACCAGTTCATGATCATTGAGCGTTTTAGCCACATCATGCACATTTCCTCCGCCGTCAGCGCCGAACTTGACCCGCAATTCAGCGCCTACGACGTGCTGCGCGTCGCCTTCCCGGCAGGCACCCTCTCCGGCGCCCCCAAGCCGCGCGCCATGCAGCTCATCGACGAATACGAACCCACCCGCCGCGGCGTCTACGGCGGCGTATGCGGCTACTTTGACTTCGCCGGCAACATGGACATGGCAATCGCCATCCGCACCGCCGTACTCAAGGAAGGCACCGCCTACGTACAGGCAGGCGCGGGCCTCGTCATGGACTCCAACCCGGACTCCGAAACCCTCGAAACCGTCAACAAGTCCGCCGCCCCGCTGCGCGCCGTGCTAACCGCCTCCGGCCTGGCACCCCTGGACGCAGACGCAGCCGTCAACGCCACCAAGTAACCCAAGGAGACACCATGAGCACCGTTCTCGACGAGATCATCGTCGGCGTCCGCGAAGACCTCGCCGCCCGCGTACAGCAGGTTCCCCTCGAAGAAATGAAGAAGCGCGCCCTCGCAGCCGCACCCGCCCGCGACGCGCTCGCCTCCCTCCGCGGTGAAGTACCCGGCGGCGGCAACGGCACGACCGCACGCATCATCTCCGAGGTGAAGCGCTCCTCACCCTCCAAGGGTGCGCTCGGCGAAATCCCCGACCCCGCCGCGCTCGCCGCACGCTATGAGGCGGGTGGCGCCGCAGCGATCTCCGTACTCACCGAACAGCGCCGCTTCAACGGCTCCCTCGCCGACCTCGACGCAGTCCGCGCCGCCGTGAACATCCCCGTGCTCCGCAAGGACTTCACCGTCGACGAATACCAGATCTGGGAGGCACGCGCACACGGCGCCGACCTGGTGCTACTGATTGTGGCGGCCCTCGACGAGCAGACCCTGCGCGAGTTCCTCGAACTCACCGAATCGCTCGGCATGAACGCACTCGTCGAAACCCATACCCCCGAAGAAATCGAGGTCGCCCAGCGCATCGGCGCCAAGATCGTCGGCATCAACGTGCGCAACCTCAAGACCCTCGAAGTCAACAACGAGCACTACGCATCCCTCGCAGCGCACCTGCCCAACTCGGTCATCAAGGTTGCTGAGTCCGGTGTCGCCGGCATCGAGGATGTGCGCGCCTACGCCGGTGCCGGCGCCGACGCAATCCTCATCGGTGAAGCGCTGGTCCGCTCCGGCGACCCCGAAGGTACCGTGCGTGAATTCTCCAAGGTGCCTGTGAGCCGATAGGGGGTGCTAAGAGAAGGCGGCCGGACAACGCTCGCGGGGGAGTGAGGCTTCCGTGGGCTAGTTGTTTGAGATGGCGTATCGGACAACGCTTGCGGGGGAGTGCCCCCTCTGCGGCGCTGGGGCGCCTTGAGGACGGAGCCCCCGCTTCGCGTGTCCGGTACACCCTCTAGGTCGCCTATCCCTCGGTGAGGTTGATATAGGGGTTGGTAGGTGGTTGCCTTCTCGGGTTAGCTTGCCTGAGTCTGGGGTTCCAGGTTGTTGGCTTGCTCTGCCAGCTCGCCTTTCGTACACATAAAGCCGGTGCCTGCTTCACAGCAGACACCGGCTTTTTACTTATTAGAGAGCTTTTAGCGGCCCGTATAGTCCGCGTCCGCAATATCCTTCGGCCAGCGCGCCTTACGGAACGGCGCCCACGTAAACGCCGCCGCCACCAACAACAAACCACTGATAATGAACGCCGGAACAAAGCCCCACGCATCCGCAATCATGCCAGCCACCAGCGGGCCCAGAATCATACCGAAATCGCTACACATCTGATACACCGCCAACACCTGGCCGCCACTGCGGCGAGTACCAATCACATCAGACACCGCAGCCTGAATCGACGGGCCCATAAACGCCGCACCAATACCCAGGCACGCCGTCAACGACACAAACACCCACGCCACCGGCGCGAAACCCATAAACGTCACCGCAGAACCCGCCAACAGCAGACCCGAAAACGCCATCACACGGCGACCAAAACGATCCGAAAAACGACCCGAGAACGTCTGCGTCAACGCATTACCGAACGAATTCGTCGCCATCGCCAAAGACGCCAACAAGGTAGCCGCCACCGAATTCGACATATCGCCACCAGTCGCCAAATACGCCGCCGCCAACGGAATAATCGACGACTGCACACCAAACACCGACCAGCCAATCGCCCAATTCGAAACCAACGCAGAACGGTAATTCGAGAACTTCAACGCGTCACGAACCGTCATCGCAGGCAGGTCGCTCTTACCAGCAGCGCCGCCGGATGCAGCAGGCTTAGCGCCCTTACCGGATGCGCCAGCCTGGGCGCCAGCGGGGGAGTCCGCCGCCGACGGCAGTACCCCGGTGCCCTTACCCTCAGCCAGTAGTGCCGCCTCCGTAATCGCGTCACGCTCCGCCTCCAGAGCCGCCTGCGAAGGCATCAAGAACCACACAATCAGACCCGCCGCCAGCAGCGAAAAACCATACACAATGAACGGCGCACGCATACCAAACGGCGCCAGGGCGCTCGCAATCACCGGGCCCAGCAGGTTACCCAGCAGGAACGCCGTCGCATAATAACCCGAAATACGGCCGCGCATATGCGCCGGGGACAGGCGTACCAGCAGACCCATCGCAGAGACCGTGAACATGACCGAGCCGATACCCGCCACCGCACGCGAACCCAGCAGAACCCAATAATCCCAGGCAAACGCAATCATAAACGACGTCACCGACACAATCAGCATGCCAATCGTGTACACCGGACGCTCACCCCACCGGGTAATCATCTGACCCGCCGACGGCGCAAAAATCAGGCGCGTAATCGCCAACGCAGAAACCACCATCGTCGCCATAGTGACCGTCGCATTAAAGTTCTGGGCATAGTTCGGCAGCACCGGTGCCACCAAACCAAAACCCACCGCAATCATGAACGAGGCAGCAATCAGAACCTTCAAGCCGGTCGGCACACGATTCGGGTCAATCGTGCGCGGGTCAAAAACGGGCGGTGTTTTGGCAGGGTTCCTCATGTTCATCCTCGAAATCGTGCGGTGCCGTGCGGCAGCCGCGGGCCCCACCCGCAACCGCCAACCATGTGTTCGGCTAAAAAACTTAACAGTGTCCAGTCTACTCCGCCGACAGCCGGGCATGCGCGTCACCTCGACCAGCCAAACCGCCCAAACCGGTAAGCTAGTAGTGTGAATGAAACGATGATGATAATCTGCGCAATCGTGCTGGGTGTACTGGTTATCGCCGGTGTACTTTTCGCCGTTCTGCGCCGACCCAAGAAGACCGCGAACCTGCAGTCTTTGCGTCAGGAGGCGGCAGAAGCCTCCGGCGGATCGGCGGAAGAACCCGAAAGCTCGGCACCTCGCGCTATTGAACTTGATATGCCCGACCCGTCCGCGGGTCGCCTGGTGCGCCTGCGCGCCCGCCTGGCTCGTTCGAACAACATGCTCGGCAAGGGCCTGCTGGCTCTGCTTTCTCGCGACCGCATCGACCAGGACGTCTGGGATGAGGTTGAGGAGACCCTGCTGCTCGCCGACCTGGGTTCCGAGCCGACTACCCGCCTGGTGGAGGCGCTGCAGCAGCGCGTGCGCGTTGAGGGTACGAGCAACCCCGCCGCCGTGAAGAAGATGCTCCGTGAGGAGCTCGTGAAGATTGTTCGCCCCGACATGGACCGTGAACTGAAGACCGCCGGTAGCGACGGCAACCCCGGCGTGGTGCTGGTCGTTGGCGTGAACGGCGTCGGTAAGACCACCACGGTCGGTAAGATCGCCCGCGTGATGGTCGCTGACGGTCAGACCCTGCTCCTGGGCGCCGCGGACACGTTCCGTGCGGCCGCGTCCGAGCAGCTGACCACCTGGGGTGACCGCGTGGGCGTGAAGACCGTGCGTTCCGAGAAGGAAGGCGCCGACCCCGCATCTGTCGCGTTTGATGCCGTGAAGGCTGGCAAGGAGCAGGGCGTCGACACCGTGCTCGTGGACACCGCGGGCCGCCTGCAGAACAAGTCCGGCCTGATGGATCAGCTCGGCAAGATCAAGCGCGTTATCGAGAAGGAAGCGCCGGTCACCGAGGTTCTGCTCGTGATTGACGCGACCACCGGCCAGAACGGTATGGTTCAGGCGAAGGTCTTCGGCGATATCGTGGACGTCACCGGTATCGTGCTGACCAAGCTTGACGGCACCGCAAAGGGCGGTATTGTGGTCGCTATCCAGGAGGAGCTTGGCGTTCCCGTCAAGCTCATCGGCCTGGGTGAAGGCCCGGACGACCTGGCGCCGTTCGACCCGGAAGCGTTCGTGGACGCACTGCTGGACTAACATCCTCATATTCCGCCGAGAAGCCACATGTGTTGTGAACACATGTGGCTTCTCGCGGTTAATGGGCGGGTAATGACGACGGGCAGCACACGATGCGGGGCTCTGGGATATTCTGAATTTAGAAGATGCGTAGAAAGAAGGCGCCCCGACCCCTCAGACGGCACCCCGCATCGCACACCATACGACCCAATTCACCCCGAACCTCAGCGAAGGAGCCACCATGGCAGCCACCCTCCCCGGCACTCTACCCAGCGCCAACTACCAGCCTACCTACCGCTCCAATGGCGCGTGTGATGACCTCGCCGCACTCGTTGCACCGTACAGCCTTTCGCGCGCCCAGCTCGCAGAGGCTACCGGCATTGCCGACGAGGCTACCGTGAACAGCTGGGTTGAGCAGTGCCGCCCCGACCTTGCGGCGGATGCTCCCGTGCCCCTTGAACCCGTGCTGCGGTACCTGGACGAAACCTACCTGCCCGACCCCGCAAACTGGCCCGGCAGCAATGCCTACGACGAGTTCGTCCTCGAGAACATTGCCACCCGCATGCTCGCACGCGTTGTTGCTGACACCTTCGGCGCTGACCGTTCGGGTAACTACCGTGAACTTCTCGCGCTCATCGCGACCCTCGTACTGATCGCCCGATGCTGGGCTGGCACCGATGAGGATTTCCTGACCCTGCTCAACGCCGAGCCCACCGCGGAAGCGGAAGAGTACCTGCAGGAGGCTATCGCGAACGCCCCCGAGTCTCTGCACCCTCTCCTGACCGAGCTGCTACTACCCGCCCTGCGCGAGGCGCGCGGCACCTTCACCGCCGCCGAGGCGCAGCTGCTGACCGGCTACGCGCTTGCCGCCGGATACTTTGCGGGTGAGCACCCCTACGAGACTCTGAACGGCATCCACGTTGCGTTTGCCTCAGACGACCGCGCACTGCCCGATGATGAGCTGATGAGCCGTGTTGAGGACGTCCTCAAGGCTAACTTTTCCGCCGCTCGCGCGGAATCTGGTACTGCTGACGAGAACCAGGAGCCGCACCACGTCACCCTGCCCGGCGACCAGGACGGTTACGAAACCGCCTCGCACCTGATTGCCGCCCTGCCTCAGGCACACGACGTTATCGCTTTCAGCGCCCACCCCGGCGAAGGAACCAGCGCGCTCGCCGACGACCGCCGCGCCGCCTTCACCCTATACCTGTGCTATCTGCTCCTCGGTGATGACGAGTCTTCGGAGCAACGCGCCGCTGAGCTGTACCGCGCCAGCCGCGAGAACTAGCTAGATGCTGAAAAGCCACATGTGTTTCGAAAAGCCACGTTTTTGGTGGCTTCTCGAAACACATGTGGCTTCTCGCGGTTAACGGTGGTTGTTAGTGTGGCGTGATGGTTGGCCGCCTACACCGCTTGCCTACACAGCTACGGGCTGTTCCGCGCGAATCGCGCTGTAGGTAGCGTCGCTGACGGTCACGCCGTACTGGTTGGAGGCGAGCCGCAGGATCTCCTCAACGGTGTAGATGCGGAACACGCCGCCTCCGGTTGCCTTAGTGTATTCACGCAGCAGCTGACGGTTTGCCAGTTGACGCACGGGCTCTTTACCCGATGCGGCGCGGACCTGCGGGCCGTTGCGCAGCCAGGTGTCGCGCACACCGCCGGTGACGAAGACGCAGTCGGTGCCTTTCACGCGGGTGGTTGCTTCGGCAAGGCACTGGTTCCAGAGCGCGAAGTCGGCGTCAAAGCTGGCGTTAGCGAGCAGCGGGTGGCCCTGTGCGAGGGCTTCGCGGCACTGCTGTTCGTGGCGTTCGGGGCTGGGTGCTGCGCCTACGTGTCCGGTGAAGATGCGGTTCAGTCGCGGCAGGATCGTGTCATCTTCGCGGCGTGCCATGTTGATGGATCCGGTGTCGGTAGTGGGTTCGAGGATTTTCATGATCTGCGCGATGGAGTGGTCCAGCTGGTGCGTGACGGAACGCAGCGCGCTCCAGGGGGAGTTGCGTTCTTCGGGCAGGGTTTCTTTGAAGGATGCGAGCGCTGAGCGGACGCGTTCTGCGGCGGCGGGTACGGGGGAGGCGCCGTCGAGCGCTGCCCAGAATTCTTTGAGTGCCTGGTGGGGGAGGAAGGCGTGTCCGCGGAGCTGGGAGTAGGCGCGGAGGATTTCGTCGCTAACGTGGGTTGGGTAGTTGTAGAGGCTTGCAAGCGCGGTAGAGTCGAAGGCGACGAGAATTCCGGGGTGAATGGAAGTCAGCGGTTCGCGGTCGAGTTCCTTGTACTCGACGAAGTCTGAGTACAGGGTGCGTGCTTGACGGGTGATTGACATGAATCCCCTCCGGGTATCGAGTATGGTCGGTCAAATGCGAGTGCCGGAGAAGTCGAGGAGAATAATCCATTCCAGTGTATCGGCCTTCTTTGGCAGGTGATGGAGTTTCGGTATAAATATTTTGTTTATTACGTTTGTGTCTAACCCGATGGTGTGTTAGTGCATGTCAGAGTCATTTTCGGGTCTATGTTTTAGGTGTGAATTTCGCCGCGTATGTCTATGTTGTGCGGCTTTTTCTTCACGGTTTTTCTTCACGGTTATGAGCAGTATAGAACAAAAATATGCATTAAGGTGCAAACTCTGCGGGGTGGCGCTCAAAATGAGGTCAGAAAACCCCTCCCACCTGCACATAGGACGCATATAACACACGGGGGACAAAGCGCGAAAGTAGATGAACATTTATTCCCTCCTGTAAACTTTAAGGTGACTCAAATTTGATAAAGGAGAAGAGTAATGTCAGAGCTGACCACTCAGGATCAGGCAGAGGAGCAGGGTCCCGCCCGCACCGTCGTCGTGGCAGAAGACGAGGCATTGATTCGCCTCGACATCGTTGAAATTCTGAAGGACCAGGGTTTCGATGTTGTTGCAGAAACCGATAACGGCAAGACCGCCGTTGAGCTGGCGCAGAAGCACCGCCCCGACCTCGTCCTCATGGACGTGAAGATGCCGATCATGGACGGCATCACCGCAGCTGAGGAAATTGCGAAGGAGCAGATCGCTCCCGTCGTTCTGCTGACTGCATTCAGCCAGAAGGAACTCGTCGACCGTGCCGTTGAGGCAGGCGCTATGGCGTACGTCGTCAAGCCGTTCTCCCCGAACGACCTGGTCCCCGCAATCGAGGTGGCAATCAGCCGCTACGAGCAGATTCGCGCCCTCGAGAAGGAAGTTGGCACCATCCGCGACCAGTTCGAGACCCGCAAGCTCGTTGACCGCGCAAAGTCGCTGCTCATCACCAAGATGAACCTGACTGAGCCGGAAGCATTCCGCTGGATTCAGAAGACCTCCATGGACCGCCGCCTGTCCATGCGCGAAGTTTCTGACACCATCATCAAGCAGCTCTCCTAAGCACAAGACGTACACAGTACGTGACAGTACAGGTACGAATGCACGCTACGGCGAAGACTAGGAATCGCCGATGAGCACACACGGCTGGTGCAGTGATGAACCAGCGCCTTTATTCATGACACACAAACGCCCCACCCCTCACAATGAAGCTGAGGGACGGGGCGTTCGTGTTTAACGGTTCGCGTGTGTGCGTTGTAAACCGGCGCTTAGCGCGGGCGGGAACCCAACGCCACACGGAACTTAGCGCAGGTAGCGGTTCAAATCGTCTTCGTCATTATTCGGGCCGCTGATGGGGCGGTCCGTCGGGGAGCCAGCCCAGAGCATGCCGCCGGTGCCGAGCATCACGCCCAGCCACCAGAAGCTACCGGGGTTGTTGATGGCGGTCACCAGGCACACCAGCATCACGCCGATTGCGATGGGCAGGACAATGCGCTTGGCGCGCACAATCTTCGGGTAACGCTTGAAATAGGGGGTGCGCTCGCGGGCCATGGTGCTCCTTCTGGTCGTACCTTCTGGTGGAGTGTTGGTGGGGTGCCGTGTACCCCGTGCTTCTACGATTTTAGGCTACTTGCTGAGGCTGTAGGACTTTATGCTGCGGGAGATTATGCAGTGGGGCGGGGAATCAGCATATTGGTGATGCGCGCCGTGCAGGTGGTGCGGCCGCGCTCATCCACAATATCGATGGAATGGATGCACAGGGTACGTCCGAGCTTGACGGCGGTGCAGGTTGCGGTGACCACGCCGGAGACTGCCGGGCGCACGTGGGTTGCGTTGATGTCCACGCCGACTGCTACGAGGTCTTCACCGCCGTGTACACCCGCAGAGAGCGATCCGAGGGTCTCGGCGAGGACCACGTTGGCGCCGCCGTGCAACAGACCGATGGGCTGGGTGTTACCGGCAACGGGCATGGTCGCGACGGTGCGTTCTGCAGTGAGTTCCTGGAACTTAATGCCCATGGCGGGGATGAGCTCGCCCAGGCCGCGGGGGAAGTAGGGGTGCAGGTGCTCGGGGATTCCGCTTTCGGTCAGCTGTGCCTTGATTTCTTCTGCGGTGAGGGTTGTGGGTGCTGCCGCGCGGACGGGTGCGTGCTGTGTGTTGTTTTCAGTCATGACTTCCAGTGTACTCCTCGGTTTTTGTTGCTTTAGGCGGGATAGCTTTTCGCGGGTGCTTCCGGGTGCGGGTCAGCCCCGCCTCCTGAACTCAGGAGGCGGGGCTGAAAAACGCTATGGAAGCGGAGAGGATTAGGCGGAAATGGCTTCTGCCTTTTCGATGTCCTCGTCGCGGATTTCCTTATCGGGGTTCGCTCCGATTGCCTTGGAGATGCGCTCGGTCAGGGTTGCGATGGTCGCGTCACCGGTCACGTTGGTCGCGGTGCCGAAGGAATCCTGAGCCAGGTACAGAGCAATCATCAGGGCAATCATGGAGGAGTCAAAGCCGAGCATGGACTCGAGCAGACCGATTGCGGTCATCACGCCACCGCCGGGAACGCCGGGAGCGGCAACCATCATCACGCCGAGCACCAGAATCATGGGGATCAGGCTACCGAAGTCGGGGTGCTGGCCGGTCATGAACAGCACTGCCACCGAGCAGGAGGTAATGGTGATCATGGAGCCGGAGAGGTGAATGGTCGCGCACAGCGGAATCGCGAAGTCCACCACGCGAGCAGAGATGCCAGCCTTCTTTGCAGAACGCACGGTCACCGGGATGGTCGCAGCCGAAGACTGGGTGCCGATTGCGGTGAAGTACGCGGGCATCATGGTCTTGAGCATCTGGATGGGGCTACGGCGAGACACCGCGCCAGCCACCGAGTACTGCAGTGCCAGGGTGACCCAGTGCAGAATAATCACCATGACGAACACAAGACCGAAGACGGAGAGAATCTTGGCGACCTGACCGGCGAGGGTCATGTTCGCGAACACGCCCACAATGTGTACGGGCAGCAGGGGGATAATCACGTAGCTGAGCATCTTCTCAACGATGACCTGGAAGTCCTCGAAGAGGTTCAGCATTGCGCGGGTCTTCAAAGCGGTAATGCCCAGGCCCAGGATGAAGGAGAGAATCAGGGCGCTCAGCACGCCCATAATCGGGGTCAGCTGAATGGAAACGTAACCGGTGGAGAGGGCGTTCTCGGGGTTATCGAAGGATGCGAGCTGCTGACCCTTCAAGATGATGGGGTAGAGCAGCAGTGCGCAGGTCAGTGCCAGGAAGCCAGCAAGGACGCTGGAGAGGTATGCCAGACCCACGGTGATGCCGAGCATCTTGCCTGCACCCTGCGCGAGAGAACCAATGCCGGGCACGATGAAGCCGATAATAATCAGTGGAATCGCGAAGCTTAGGAAGGCGCTGAACACGGTGGAGAAGGAGACGAAGAGCTGCACAATGAAGTCGGTGGCGATGGATGCGCCGGTTGCGTCATTAATGCCGCTAATCATTCCGGGGGTCAGCAAGCCGATGAGTACACCCGATGCAATCGCGATGAGAATCCATACGAGAAGGGGTAGTTTTTTGAGTGCCTTCATAGTTTCCTAAATAAGGGTTCGTTGTGTGTTGAGCGCGGGATGTGCCCTCACGGTCCGGTGAATCCTGCCGGTGAATTCTGGGTAGAGTTCTGCCTATGAATACACGGGATGTGGGGGTTCCTACGCTGGAGGCGATAATAAGGTTATATATTATCTGGAAACTGTATTATTATCCACCTTATATAGTGGCTTGGGGCACAATTTTTGGGAGAAAACTCATCAAACGCGCCCCACCGGCACCTGCATATGAGGTAAAACTCTTTCCACACACCCCGTTATTCCGCTATATGGCACAGCGCCGGCACCCAACACAGCACCGACACCCAACACAGCGCGGGCGCCTCCCCACAGGGCTAACCAGTAGCCACCGAAACTAGCCCCCCGAACCCAGCCGTCACGAAGCCAACCACCAAGAAAACTCAGACTCGATACACTAGAGGAGTGACTACAGAGAACAAAACCCTCCTGCTCATTGACGGACACTCCCTCGCCCTACGCTCCTTCTTCGGCATCTACACCATGGCCGAAAAGACCGGACAGCACATCTTCGTGCGCAGCGACGGCCAGCACACCGAAGCCGTCCATGCCTTCCTCTCCACCCTGCTGAGCATCATCAAAGACAACCAGCCCAGCCACATCGCCGTAGCCTTTGACCTGCCCGGCGGCACCTTCCGCACCGCCGAATACGGCGAATACAAGGGTGGTCGCAACGCCATCCCCGAAGCCTTCAACGGCCAGATCGACCTCATCAAAAAGATGCTCGGCGCGCTCAACATCCCCGCGCTCACCTACGAAAACTACGAAGCCGACGACATCGTCGCAACCCTCACCCGCCGCGGCACCGAAGCCGGCTACAAGGTCCTCATCCTCTCCGGCGATCGCGACATCTTCCAGCTCGTCACCGACGACGTCACCCTGCTCTACCCGGTCACCACTGGCCCCTCCAAGGGTATTCAGCGCATGGACCCCGCCGCCGTCGAAAAGAAAACCAAAGTACCCCCGCACATGTACCCCGACCTTGCCGCCCTCACCGGCGAACAGGCGGACAACCTGCCCGGCGTACCCGGCGTGGGCCCCGGCTTCGCCGCCAAATGGCTCGGCGAATACGGATCCCTCGACGCCGTCATCGAAAACAGCGACAAGATTGGCGGCAAGAAGGGCGAAGCACTACGCGAAAACATCGACAACGTCGTACGCAACCGCCGCCTCAACCAGCTCGTCAACGACCTCGACCTGAACGTCACCCTCGAAGACACCGCATTCACCCCCGACCTGGACGCTCTGAACGCCTTCTTCGACGAAGTAGAGTTCCGCACCATCCGCAAGCGCGCCGCTGACACCCTCGGCCCCATCGTACGCGCCGCCGGAACCGCAGGCTCTGCAAGCTCCGCCGCAGAAGCAGGGGAGGAGGGCGCCACCAAGAAGGCACCCACCGGCCCCGTCTACGCACCCATTGCCACCAGCGCACCCACCAAAAACGCAGACGCAGCAGCATTCCGAGCCTTCTGCGCCTCCGCAGCCGAAGAAAACTACGGCACCGACAAACAGGGCGCGCCCATCGCCGTACCCGAACGCCTCGAAGGTTCCGTGACCCTCTACCCGGTCACCAACCTGCCCGTAGCACGCCCCGCCATCGGCGACGCACCCGCCGTCAAGGTCACCAAAACCAAAATCCGCGCCGCCGAAGAAAACCCCGAACTGCTCGGCGTGCTCCTCACCAGCAAGAACACCAGCCTCTGGATCGACACCCGCACCATCGACCCGGAACTCGACGCCGCCCTCGCCGCCTGGCTCTCCGACGAAGCAGCCCGCAAAATCGTCATGGACCTGAAGGTTCAGCGCAAACTCCTGCGCGCCTACGGCTACGAACTCGCCGGCGCCGTCGAAGACCCCGCCCTGTCCTCCTACATGTGCGGCTTCATCCCCACCGCAACCCGCAAGCTCTTCTCCGAACGCATGGAAGACCTCGCCGAACGCTACCTCTGGATCCCCAAAGACCCATACGCGCAGCTCGTCTTCCAACCCGAAGAAGACGAGGCAGAACCCTCCCTCTTCAGCCTGCCCGGCGAAGCCGAACCCGTCGATAACCTGCGCTACTTCACGCAAATCAGCCGCATCATCCACGAACTCGCACGTCTGCTGCACTTCGAAATGGAAGAGCACGGCCAGCTGAAGGTCTACGAAGAAATCGAACTGCCGCTGCTCTACGTCCTCGCAGACATGGAGCAGGCAGGCATCGCCGTCTCCGACGCACTCCTGACCGAATTGCACGACACCTTCTCCGCACGCGCTAACCAGGCGCAGGACGCCGCACGCACCATCATCGGCGACACCGTCCAAACCGACGACGGCGAAGAACCCCTCAATCTCGCCTCCGTCAAACAGCTGCAGACCGTGCTCTTCGACAAGCTCGCCCTGCCGCACACCCGCAAAATCAAATCCGGCTACTCCACCGACGCCGAATCCGTCACCGAACTGCTCACCAAAATCTCCCCGGAGTCCGACGGTGCCGCATTCCTCGGTGCGCTCGCCGCCTACCGCGACAACATCAAGCTCGTACAGACCGTCGAAGGCCTGCAGAAAGCAGCCGCCGACGACGGACGCGTGCACACCACCTTCCAGCAGGGTGCCGCCGCCACCGGCCGCCTCTCCTCGACCGCGCCGAACCTGCAGAACATCCCGATCCGCACCGAAGAAGGCCGCCGCATCCGTGGCGCATTCATCGTCGCGCCCGCACCCGTCGATGGTGTGGAGTACGAGGGTCTGCTCACCGCCGACTACTCGCAGATCGAAATGCGCATCATGGTGCACCTCGCCGCCGACGAGAAGCTCATCGCAGCCTACGAAGCGGGGGAGGACCTGCACCGTTACGTCGGCTCCGAAGTCTTCGGCGTCGCCCCCGAAGAAGTCACCCCCGAGCAGCGCTCCAAGGTCAAGGCAATGTCCTACGGCCTGGCATACGGCCTGTCCCGCTTCGGCCTCGCCAAGCAGCTGAACATCAGCTCCGATGAAGCAGGCGAACTGCGCACCAACTACTTCAAGCGCTTCGGACGCGTGGGACGATTCCTGCGCGGCGTGCTCAAGCAGGCACACCAGGACGGCTACACCGAAACCATTTTCGGCCGCCGCCGCGTGCTGCCCGACCTGGACTCGCCCAACCGTGTACGCCGAGAAGCCGCCGAACGTGCCGCCCTCAACGCCCCGATTCAGGGCACCGCCGCGGACATCATCAAGATCGCCATGATCAACATTCACCGCCGCCTGCGCGAAGAGGGTCTGAAGACCCGCATGCTACTGCAGGTGCACGACGAAATCATCCTCGAAGTCGCCACCGGTGAGCGTGAAGCCGCCGAACGCGTGCTGGTCGAGGAGATGAGCGGTGCCGCCTCCCTGCGTGTTCCTCTGGATGTTCAGGTCGGTTGGGGCAAGTCCTGGCAGGAGGCGGGCCACTAGGCTCAACTCCTCAGTTTCCGCTTGGAAAAGCGGTGCTCAGCTTTGCTCCGCACGGAAAGCGGTATTTGTCCTCGTTCCTACAGGCGGGGGTGGGTGGGTACGCTATACCCTTCCTCCGCTCCTGCAGGGGAACCCACCCTCTCGGGCGCTCCGCCCTCTCCTTGCTTCGCTGCGGAGAGCACCCGAGAGGGTACCCTGATGTCGCTTCCGGAGGGTATAGCTACCCTGCGCTCCGGCTAGGCTTGGCGCGTCGCGTGGAGGGGCGGTGTCGTCCGTAGTGACATCAGGGTGCCCGAAGCGAAGCGAGGGCGGGTGCCCCTGTAGGAACGAGGACGAACGCCGTACCCTCCGCAAACCACAACTCCAAAACCGCAAATAAGTACGGGAATCCCGGGCGCGTAACCATTGACGACACGCCCGGGATTCCCGTACACTATTAATCGCGTGTACCAACGTACAGGTTTTCTATGCTCTTTTTCTCCTTAAGAAAACGGGGAGAAGACGGGCACAGACTGCTCGTGCACCCTGCTTGAAGCATCTGCTTCCGGTGGGTGGTACACATTGTAAGTATCCGTCAGCTCGACGTTTCCTCACCTCATTCAAAGGCGTTAGCGGCCCTATGCCGTGCGCGCCGGGGTGAAAAAGTGAGCCGGTCGGCGCCTCCACCCGGGGGTGTTGAGCGGTGAACCGGCAGCGTCGACCTATTAGAAATCCAATTGGAGCCCTCACTACATGAGCACCAACATCCCTCAGGTCGCAATCAACGACATCGGCGACGAGCAGGCATTCCTCGAGGCAGTCGAGAAGACCATCAAGGTCTTCAACGACGGCGATCTCGTCTCCGGCCAGGTCGTTAAGATCGACCACGATGAGGTTCTGCTCGACATCGGTTACAAGACCGAAGGCGTCATCCCCTCCCGCGAGCTGTCCATCAAGCACGACATCGACCCCTCTGAGGTTGTCGAGCTCGGCTCCGAGGTTGAGGCACTCGTCCTCACCAAGGAGGACAAGGAAGGTCGCCTGATCCTCTCCAAGAAGCGCGCACAGTACGAGCGTGCATGGGGCGACATCGAGAAGGTCAAGGAAAACGACGGCGTCGTTACCGGTACCGTTATCGAGGTTGTCAAGGGTGGCCTTATCCTCGACATCGGTCTGCGTGGCTTCCTGCCCGCATCCCTCGTTGAGATGCGCCGCGTCCGCGACCTCGCACCTTACATCGGTCAGCAGATCGAAGCTAAGATCATCGAGCTGGACAAGAACCGCAACAACGTTGTTCTGTCCCGCCGTGCATACCTGGAAGAGACTCAGTCCGCTGTTCGCTCCTCCTTCCTCAACGAGCTGGAGAAGGGTCAGGTCCGCGAGGGCGTTGTCTCCTCCATCGTCAACTTCGGTGCATTCGTGGACCTGGGTGGCGTGGACGGTCTGGTTCACGTTTCCGAGCTGTCCTGGAAGCACATCGACCACCCGTCCGAGGTTGTCGAGGTTGGCCAGCCCGTTACCGTCGAGGTTCTCGAGGTGGACCTGGACCGCGAGCGCGTGTCCCTGTCCCTCAAGGCAACCCAGGAAGATCCGTGGCAGGCATTTGCTCGCACCCACGCTCTGGGTCAGATTGTTCCCGGCAAGGTCACCAAGCTCGTTCCCTTCGGTGCATTCGTGCGCGTTGAGGACGGCATCGAGGGCCTCGTCCACATCTCCGAGCTGGCAACCCGCCACGTTGACCTGGCTGAGCAGGTCGTCTCCGTTGGTGAAGAGGTCTTCGTTAAGATCATCGACATCGACATGGACCGCCGCCGCATCTCCCTGTCCCTCAAGCAGGCAAACGAGGGCGTTGACCCCAACGCTACCGAGTTTGACCCCGCTCTGTACGGCATGGCTGCAGAGTACGACGAGGCTGGCAACTACAAGTACCCCGAGGGCTTCGACCCCGAGGCTAACGAGTGGCTGGAAGGCTTCGACGCACAGCGCGAGGCTTGGGAAGCACAGTACGCAGAGGCACAGGCTCGCTTCGAGGCTCACAAGGTTCAGGTTGCTAAGGCTCTCGAGGCTGACGCAGAGGCTGCAGCAGCAGCTCCCGCAGCAGCTGAGCCCGCACCGACCTCTTACTCCTCCGAGGAGCCCGCTTCCGCAGGTACCCTCGCATCGGATGAGGCACTGGCTGAGCTCCGCAAGAAGCTGACCGGCAACTAATCTGCCGCTCAGATGAGCACTCATCAGGCGTAATAGCCGATAGGTAACCCCCGCGTGGGGTGCCTAGAGCAGAGGAACCCCCTCATCTCCCGTTTGGGAGGTGAGGGGGTTCTTTGCGTTATTGGGGGTTTGGGTCGGGGTGCGTGCCCGGTGTTGCTGTGCTCTGTATTGCTGTGCCCGGTGTTGTTGGGAAGGGTCTTAGGCGGCGATCATCTGCGCCCAGACGGCACGCACCTGCTCGGCGGTCTCCTCCAGCGAGCCGCCATTATCGATAATCCAGGTTGCGACCGCCTCACGCTGCTCGTCGGTTGCCTGCGCGGCGATGCGGGCGCGCGCATCCTCCTCACTCATGCCGCGTGAAGATACGAGGCGCTGCAGGCGAGTCGCCAGGGGAGTGCGCACCACGACCACGCCCTCAAAAGCGGACGGGTCGCCGGTCTCCACGAGCAGAGGAATATCCTCCAGCACCACGCCGCTAAAACCGGGTTCGGACTGCGCCTGCTCCACCAGCTGTGCGGCACGCTCACGAATAGCGGGATGCACAATTGCGTTCAGACGCAGGCGCGCCTGCTCATCATTGAACACGATACGCGCCAGGGCGGGGCGGTTGAGGCGGCCGTCCTCATCGAGCAGATGCTCACCGAACTCCGCGACCGTGCGGGCGAGCACCGCCTCGCCGGGCTCCATGAGGGAGCGGGAGATAGCGTCCGCATCCACCAGGAATGCGCCCCGCTCAACGAAGAGGGAGGCGATGGTGCTCTTGCCGCTGCCGATACCGCCGGTGAGGGCGTAACGGCGCAGGGCAGTGGAGGCGGGGGAAGAAGGCTGGGACATGGACGGTGCTCCTGACGGGCTGTGCCACAATAGATAGGTACTGATTAGAGGAGGACACATGCAGGAAGAAACTCGCGCCAACCGATACCTTGTGCCGCGCGGCGATGAGCCCTATGAGAGCCTCCTCGAAATTAAGCGTAGCGAATTTATCGGTCACATCAAGCGCGTGAGCACCGTCGAGGAGGCGCGCGCCTACATTGAGTCGGTGCGCAAGACCTACCACGATGCCCGCCACGTGTGCTCGGCGTTCATTATTGGTGCTGACCGCGATATTCAGCGTTCCTCCGATGATGGTGAGCCCGCCGGTACCGCCGGTGTGCCGATGATGCAGGCGCTGCTGGCGCGTCAGACCCGCGAGGACGGCACCACCGACCTGTCGGATGTGGTTGCGGTGGTCGTGCGCTATTTCGGTGGCATTAAGCTTGGCGCGGGCGGTTTGGTGCGCGCCTACACGGATTCGGTGGTGCAGACCCTGGATGGTGCGCTATTCGATTCGCGTGAGCGTCTGCGTGTGGGTCAGGTGCCCAGTTCGCATGCGGATGCTGGCCGCCTGGAGAACGAGATCCGTGCCGCCGGTCTGAATGTGCTGGGTACCGAGTACGGTGCGGAGGGTGCCACGATTTCCCTGGGCGTGTTTGACCGCCCGGAGGAGCTGGAGCGTGCCGAGGAACTGGTGGTGAGCCTGAGTTCCGGTGCGGCGAGCGTGACCTGGGGGGATACGCAGTGGGTGGATTTGCCGGTCTAGGTTACCGCTCCCTATATTCTCGGTCTTAGATTTCCGGTCCCAGATTTTCGGGCTAGAGCGCCTGCCTAAAGCCCCCAAAACCCAAAAGATAGTCCAACCTTAGTTAATAGTTACTCTAACCCTAGTAATTGCCCGCTAAAGCTGATAGCCTAAAAAGCGTTGCGGAACGCACACGCCCCTCCACGGCACGGGCAACGGGTTCGTCACCAGCGGTAACCCAGCCCGGCGCCTCCACGAGGCAACGCGTGCGCCCGCACCGACGGGCAGGGCTCAACGCTGACATCTCAGCGCCGAGAACTGGGTACTATCTCAGCGCTGAGGTCCTGATGCTGACGTCTTGAAGCTATAGCTTAGTTGCTCAAGGAACGAGGCACAGCTGTATGCCGGTACTATACGATCCGGCAGACGGTAGTGTGTGCACGAACCATCTGCCGGTAGGCGCTGAGCCCCGCCCGTCACCTTACGAAGAATCAGCTAACGAACGCTCTGAAGAGCTCAAGGTCGTGAAAACGTGACGCAGTCGGGAACCTACTATCAACAAGTAGACGAACAAGCAGGCAAAAACTCATCAGAGCAGTCCGCGGGCAGCCGCGGCGGCACCGCGACCCTCAACCGCCAGGGAGCGCGCCTCCCCAAGATGGGCACTGTCGAGCAGCTTGAACCCGCCACCGTCGCCCAGCTACTCAACGCCTACCGCCAGCAGAACCTCGGCACCCTTCTGAGCGTGCTCACGCAGCGTCCGGCAGAGTTTGCCCGTCAGCTCGGCAGGCTCTGCCGCGTCTTCCCCGAACACGTTCACGCTATCGCCCAGGCGTTTGGCGCCGTGGGCCGCGCCCTGCCCATTGACGAGCTGGTGCGCTTGCACAACCGCTATTCCAACGCCGCCCGCGGAGTTGGCGAACACCTCAGCCTGGACAACTCCGGCGTGGCGCACCTGGTTCAGAGCCCAGCACTGAGCCGTGAAGGTGCGGGTCACCTGCTTATGGCGGTTGAACTCTGCCTCGCCGGCAGGATGCGCGGGCTCACCATCGCCATGCCCGCCACCGAGGCATTCACCCCGGCTGATCAGGCGCCAAGCCTCGGCTCCTGCAACCCCGCCCTGGACGGTGCCCTCAACGCTTTTGAACCGGCAGGCTGGGAGCCGTTCTCCCTGGACGGCAGCGAAGTGCTGCTCGCGACCGGTGTGCGCGATGTGCCCGATGGCTACGAGCTGTCCCTCTGGCTGCTCGACGACGACTACCAGTGCCGCGCCCGCATTGAGCGCGGCGCCCCGCAGGTATGCGTGGCAAGCTTCTACGATGAAGAAGTCATCACCCGCACCGTGGAAGAAACCGGGTCGGGTGAAGCTGGCCTGGTCGAAAACTACCGTGTGGAGGAGTACGCGGAACTGGACTTCCTCAACGCCATGGACCGGCAGGTACGCTACGTGGCGGTCACCGCCGCGGTGGGGGAGCCGCTGCTGTCTGTACTGAACGAGAAGAGCGCGGTGCCGAATAGTATTCCCGACCCTGCTGCTTTTGCGAACGGTGCGGGCGCCTCCCGGTTTGCGAGGAGTGCCCGCCCGGATATCCGCACCGCTGCCGTGGTCGGTAAGGGCCTGCGCACCGTCAATCACCGCGGCATGCTGCCGGTGTTGGGCGTGCCGAACCGCACCGTGTGCGCGGTGATTGACCTGTATAAGCAGCGCATTTGCGTGCCGGGTGTGGGTATTCCGCGCGGGCTGAGCGTGGAGGATGAAGAGCGCACCATGCAGCTGATTTTGAGCGCCCTGAACGGGTACCTTCCGCTAACGAACCGGGCGCTGATGAGCCTCGCCGGAGCCACCGTGGAGGTGCGCTAGCACTGCGGTCAACTAGCGCTGCCGTCAACTATCACTGTGGCGCCCCACGGCTACAAACCAATAAAATACCGCCCGGAATCGTGTTGTGAGCACGGTTCCGGGCGGTACGTGTTTAACGAACTAACCAATCGCCAGGCGAGCTAGTTGCCGGATTAGCTAGCCGCGGGACCCTGACCGTTGATGATGCGCTGCGCCTCATCCTCGGTCAGCTGGTAGCCGTAGAAGGTTGAGTAGAACTCGCGGGTCTCCTTCACCAGGTCAACGTCGGAGAACTTCTCGGGGTGGAACAGCTTCGCCGCCCACAGAATCTGCAGAGCCTCCTCGGCGGAGTAGCGGTCCCAGTTGAAGGTGCCGACCGGGTTCTTAATAATTTTGCCGTTCTTCACCGCCGGAACGTCAGCCCACGCGGCGTCCGCCTTAATCGCGTCCACGCCCTTCTGCGCATCCGCGCCGCCAATGATGATGTACTCCGGCTGTGAGGCAATAATCTGCTCCAGGGAAATGTTCTTCAAGTTCTCCACGCCGTCCAGGGAGTTCTTCGCACCCGAAAGCTTCATCCATTCACCAATTAGGGAGTTCGAGCCGTCCACCTTCGTCAGGTCAGAACCGCCCGCAATGTGCAGAACCTTCGGGGACTCGGTGACGTCCTTCAGGCGCTCCTTGATGAGGGTCTCGTTCTTCTCCAGGTACGCCAGGTACTTCTCGGCACGCTCAATCGCCTCATCGGTGCCGATGACCTCGGCGGTCAGCTCAACGGTGCGCTTCAGGTCGGCGAAGTTCTGGAACTCCACGTGCACCGCCGGGATGCCCGCCTCAGCAGCCTTCGAAATCTGATCCTTCGAGGAGGCGAGCAACACCTCCGGCTTATCGGCAAGCAGCTGCTCCATGTTCACATCGGTGCCCTTCACCGGCGCGTCAACCTTCTCAATACCGGGGTACACCTGCTTGAACCAGGACAGGGACTTCACGTTCGTCGTGGTGGACACCAGCTTCTCAGCGCCGCCCAGTAGCAGAACCACCTGGTTGTTTGCGTGCCACAGGTCAGCGATACGCTCGGGGTGGGTCGGGACGGTGACCTCCTTGCCATCAATGTCCTTGATGACCTTGGTGCCGTCACCGTTGTCCTTCACGAAGAAGCTGGTGTGCTTCTTCGCGGAATTGCTCGAAGCCGAAACAGAGGTTGAGGTCGAGCTAGAAGCCGAGGAGGAGGCGGTGTTCGCGGCACCGCAACCGGTCAGGGCAGCCAGCAGCAGGGAAGTGGTCAGGGCAACGCCAGTGTGGAACTTCGTGATCTTCATAGTGTGTCTTTCTGTGTCGAGGCGGTGGGTGAATAACCCGGAGGCGGTTCGGGGAAGCGGCGCTCTAGGGACGCGCCGCCACAGCGGATGCGGCACCTCTACCGCATCTTTTGTGTCCAGTCCGAACCACCACCGGAAGACTAGGGGTTGCGGATTCTCAGGTATCGAGGCTCGTCATGTGCACGCTGGAGCGACCCAGCTCGGGGGAGTAGGCCACTGTCAGGTCGGTGTTGAAGGTGCGCGAGAGAACATCGCTCGTGAGCACCTCGGAGGCGCGGCCCGTCAAAAGCTGAGCTGGCGCGTCCTTCGAAGCCTGTACGTCAGGTTCGTCGTGCGCGCCGAGCAGGGCGACGGTCGCATCCAGCATGAGGGCGTGGTCCGGGTTGTGGGTTGTGAAAATGACCCCGTACCTGGCATCGTGGAGCTGCCGAATCTTACGCAGAACCTTCGCCTGGTTCGCCACGTCCAGGGCGCTGGTTGGCTCGTCCAAAACGATGAGTGGGGCGTCTTGCACCAGGGTTCGGGCGATACCCACCTGCTGACGCTGACCGCCGGACAGCTGATCCAGCGGGGAATGCGCCAGGTCGAGCAGACCCAGTTCCTCCATCATTTCCTGCACCTTGTCGCGGTCCTGACGCGAGGGGGAGGAGAACAGGCCGATATAGGGTGCGCGACCCATCAGCAGGTACTCGGTGACCGTGTAGGAGATGCCGCGACCCTCCATCTGCGGAAGGTAGGCGATGCGGCGGGCACGCTCAGTCGCGGTCAAAGAATCCAGCGGCTCACCGCCCAGGTGGACGGTGCCCTCGGTGAGCGAGTGCAAACCAATCAGGGAGTTCAACAGGGTGGACTTGCCCACACCGTTGCGACCCAGAATGGCGAGGACCTCACCGCGTCGCACCTGCAGGTTCACGTTGCGGAAAATCCAGCGGCTGGAGCGGTGCCCGGAACGGTGCAGACCGGTACGGCGGCGATTGATGCGCCCGCCCCGGTGGCCGTAACGGAAGCCCGCATCGTCCAGGTGTAGCAGAACCTCTGCGCTCGCATCCGTGCGCTGCTGAGTATTGGGAATGGAAGGCGACATTACTTCACCCGAACCTTTCCAAGCAGCAGCAGCGCCACGTACAGGGGCGTGCCAATGAAGCCGGTCAGTACGCTCAGAGGAACCTCCGCACTGGTGAGGCTACGTGCCAGGGTATCGACGAACATCATGAACGAAGCACCCATCAGAATGGACAGCGGCATGAGCTTGGTCGTGTCACTACCGACCAGCAGGCGGCACAGGTGCGGAATGACCAGGCCAACCCAAGAAATCGGGCCGCCAATACACACGCTGGTCGCGGTGACCAGGGTTGCCAGCAGAATGGTGATACCGCGGGTGCGGGTCAGGTTAATGCCGAGGGTGCGTGCTTCATCGTCACCGAGCGAGAGGATATTGATGCGCCAACGCATCGCCAGGAGCAGCAGGATGCAGGGCACCGCCACCAGCGCAAACTGTGTGAGTGCTTCCGCGCGTACGTCCTGCAGGGAGCCCATCTGCCAGAACACGATTTGCGCCAGCTGAGTTTCAGGGTTCGCAATGAACTTCAACGCACCCAGCGCGGCGGTGCCAAAGCCACCCACAATCACGCCGGAGAGCACCAGCATGAGCGTGGACTGATTCTTGAGCAGGCGCGGAATGCTCACGGTCAGTAGTACCGCCATGAGACCGCCGGCGAGGGCGGAACCCTGAATGGCGATGCTCGTGCCCACACCCAGCAGAATGGCGGAGGCGGCACCCACCGACGCACCCTGCGAAACACCCAGCAGGTACGGGGAGACCAGCGGGTTACGGAAGACCGCCTGAAAGGTGGCACCCGCAATGGCGAGGGCGGCTCCGATGAGCCCGGCGGCGAGTAGGCGCGGAATGCGCACGGTCAGCAGCATGTTTTCGGCGGGCTTGTAGACCTTCAGGTCCATGCCGAACCAGTTCTTACCGAGAATGCGGAAGAGCTCATCCAATTCGAGCGGATACCTGCCGGTGATGAGCGAGAGGTAGGTGACGCCCAGCAGAATGGTGAGGGCGATGAGCAGAATCAGCGGGTACGAGGACGCGAAGAGGGTGCTGCGATGCTCGGCCTTGGCAGCTAAGGTGGCAACCGGCGCGCCGGTGGGGTTCGCCTCCGGGTTCGCTTCTGTGGATTCGTTCGGAGTTGCCTGTGAAGCTGTCTCCGTGGTCGTGCTCATGGAGTCCTTCCGTGCGCTCTTGTGGTCCCGTTCTGTCTGCGTGTATGCGCTCTAAACATATGTGAGCCACATCAAGGAGGCAAAGGGGGTGAGTGCGGAGCGCCCGTCATAAGTCTTTATGTGTTGCCGCTTATCTTCTGCGGTGCGGCGCCCGTGAATGGCGGTGGCTGTGGGGGAGGGCGGCCACCCCTAAGAGCGCTGTTCCTAAGAGCACCGTCATCGTGCGGAAAAATGCTCCCGCTCACCTCCTGCCCGGTAGCGCAGATGAACCAGTCGAATACCCCTTATCTTTTGCGTCCTTTCTTTTATGAACTTGGGCACTTTCACGGGTCGCTACGCCGGTGGTCGTGATGGACTATTGCGCGTGATTGTATTGCGCCAGCAGAAAAGGGCGACCAATCCTGAGGCGCATCGGGCGGCTTTCCCCTAGGATGGATACATGAGTTACGCACCCGAAATTAACCGTGTTGTTGCCCCCTTTGAAGTGGTCAGCCCCTTCCAGCCTGCCGGTGACCAGCCGAAGGCTATCGCCGAGCTCACCGAGCGTGTGCAGAACGGTGAGAAGGACATTGTGCTGATGGGCGCTACCGGTACCGGTAAGTCCGCGACCGCAGCCTGGCTGATTGAGGCGGTGCAACGTCCGACCCTGGTGCTCGTGCAGAATAAGACCCTGGCGGCGCAGCTGGCGAATGAGCTGCGCGAGCTGCTGCCGAATAACGCGGTGGAGTATTTCGTCTCGTACTACGACTACTACCAGCCCGAGGCGTACGTGCCGCAGACCGATACCTTCATTGAGAAGGACTCCTCCATCAATGAGGAGGTGGAGCGTCTGCGCCACTCGGCGACGAACTCCCTGCTGACTCGCCGCGACGTGGTGGTGGTTTCGACCGTGTCCTGCATTTATGGTCTGGGCACGCCCGAGGAGTACATTAAGCAGATGGTGACTCTGCGTCGCGGTGAGGAGATTGACCGCGACGAGCTGCTGCGCCAGTTCGTGGCGATGCAGTACGCGCGTAACGACATGGACTTTCACCGCGGCACGTTCCGTGTGCGCGGCGATACCGTCGAAATCATCCCCATGTACGAGGAGAACGCGATCCGCATCGAGTTCTTCGGTGATGAGATTGAGGCGATTTACACCCTGCACCCGCTGACCGGCGAGGTGATTCGCGAGGAAGAAGAAATGTACGTCTTCCCCGCAAGCCACTACGTCGCTGGCCCGGAGCGCATGGCGAAGGCTATTACCTCCATTGAGGATGAGCTGCGCGGGCGCCTGCAGACCCTCGAATCCCAGGGCAAGCTGCTGGAGGCGCAGCGTCTGCGTATGCGCACCACCTACGACCTGGAAATGATGGAGCAGATGGGCTTCTGCAATGGCATCGAGAACTACTCGCGCCATATTGACGGTCGTGCCCCCGGTAGCGCCCCGAACTGTCTGCTGGATTATTTCCCGGATGACTTCCTGCTGATTATTGACGAGTCGCACGTGACGGTCCCGCAGATTGGCGCCATGTACGAGGGCGATATGTCCCGTAAGCGCACCCTCGTGGAGCACGGTTTCCGTCTGCCGTCGGCGATGGATAACCGCCCGTTGAAGTGGGAGGAGTTCCTGGAGCGTATTGGCCAGACGATTTACCTTTCGGCGACCCCCGGTAAGTATGAGCTGTCGCAGGCTGATGGTTATGTGGAGCAGATTATTCGCCCGACCGGCCTGATTGACCCGGAGATTGTGGTCAAACCGACCAAGGGTCAGATTGATGATTTGCTTGAGGAGATCCGCGTGCGCGTGGAGCGTGATGAGCGTGTGCTGGTCACGACCCTCACCAAGCGCATGGCGGAGGATTTGACCGAGTACCTGTTGCAGCACGGTGTGAAGGTGCAGTACCTGCACTCTGACGTTGACACGTTGCGCCGTGTGGAGCTTCTGCGTGAGCTGCGCCTGGGCACCTTCGACGTGCTGGTTGGTATTAACCTGCTGCGTGAGGGCCTGGACCTGCCCGAGGTGTCCCTGGTTGCGATTCTGGATGCCGATAAGGAAGGCTTCCTGCGTTCGACCACTTCGCTGATTCAGACGATTGGTCGTGCGGCGCGTAACGTGTCCGGTCAGGTGCACATGTACGCCGATAAGATTACGGACTCGATGCGCGTGGCGATTGATGAGACGAATCGCCGCCGCGAGATTCAGCAGGCGTACAACCGTGAGCACGGCATTGACCCGCAGCCGCTGCGTAAGAAGATTGCCGATATTACGGATGTGCTCGCCCGCGAGGAAGAGGACACCCGCGAGCTTCTGCAGCAGCGTAAGAGCGGTAAGAAGGGCGCCCGCACGGTGAGCGCGGGTGCGAAGACCGGTTCTGCGACCTCGTCGAAGATTGCCACGAGCACCCCGGAGTCGGAGGAGCTTCTCGCCCGTGCGGAGGCGCGCGTTCGTGCCGACGGCCTGGCGGCGGCACCCGCCGAGGACCTGCTGGATTTGATTGAGCAGATGAACGAGCAGATGCGCGTGGCGGCGGAGAACCTGCAGTTTGAGTTGGCGGCGCGTCTGCGTGATGAGCTTGCCGATTTGAAGAAGGAGCTGCGCCTGATGAAGGAGGCGGGTCACGCCTAAACCCGGTGCTCTAAGCCCGGTGTTTAGGGGGCTGACTTGGGTTTTTCGCCATGAGATAATTCATTGTTCATGAAGTTCCACTGAGTGCAGATACATGCTGTACACTATCAAAGTGTTTTACGTGTCAAATAATACCGTGATGCTTCCGAACGATAAAGAAAAATCTGTGACTATTTCTCATAACTCTTCAGACGCACACACCACGGGAGCTCGTTCCGTTACCCGCCGCAACCTCACCCGCGGCGCGCTTTGGGCTGTGCCCGCTATTGCCGCCTCCACGGCGGTACCCGCATTCGCTGCCTCGGCTGATGATTGCAAGACGGTTAAGGGCCCGGACTTTACCCAGGTCGGCGGTTGGATGATTACCAACCCCGCCAGTGGCGCCCTGCAGTCGCGCACCAAGAACAAGCCCGTGACTGCGCCGGTGACCGGTCAGGCGTGGTGGTCCATGGAGAATGCAACCTCCCCGAACCCCGCAACGATCCGCCTCATGTCCGTGTATGAGGCGACTCACGGCCCCGAGGGCGACCTCAACCTGAACTGCGGTGAGTTCGTGATGACCTACAACGTCTCCGCGCTGGAGGCGACGGCCGGCACCACGCACCTGCACCCGTCCCTGGACATTTACCTCTTCTCGCCCAAGGGTGAAATCATTGACCGCCAGGTCTTCACGACCGACCCGACCGGCGTGGCAACCGTCATGACCCGCAACGGCAAGACTCAGACCGTTCAGGGTCAGGTCATTCCCTTCGCGTCGAGCGTGAATGATAAGGCGACCGGCATCTCCGCGCGTTTTGCGTTGCGTGGCAATACGCTCATGGAAGGCATGTACCAGTTCGAGGTGGTTATTACCGTCCCGACGATTCAGGAGAACGGCACGCTTGATACGAACAAGCAGGTCAACGCGATTGCTTTCACCCCGCCGACCTTCAACATGGTCTCCTAACTGAATATCCTCATTGAATGAAATATAAAAGTAGCCCTCCCCGTAATAGTTCACGGGGAGGGCTACTTTTATGGGGCCTTGCGGCGCGGTGTTGATTTGTGCGTGCTGGTCTGCAATGCGCCGCGTTCTACACTGTGTCTTTTTTACGCTGTGCCTTTTATGCGTCGCCGTTCTCTAGCGCGGCGGCGTCATAGCGCTCGCGGGCTTCGAGTACCGCCTGCATATTGTCCTGCGCCCAGTGGCGCAGGGCGGTCATCGGCTCAATGAGGGTCGTACCGAGCGCGGTCAGTTCGTAGTCCACACGCGGCGGAATGGACGCGGTGACCCGGCGTTCCACCAGGCCGTCGCGTTCCATAGAGCGCAGGGTCTGGGTCAGAACCTTGGGGGAGACGCCCTGAATCATCGCCTTGAGCTCACCGAAGCGGGCGACGGGCTGCTCGGAGAGCGCCGCAACAATGAGCGGGGTCCACCGGTCGGTGAGGTGGCGCATCACGGTGCGGGAGGGGCAGGCGCTGGCGAGAATATTGGCGGGCAGGTCGTCCTGCGGGGTGCGGGCGGCTTCTATGGTTTCTCGTGTGGGGGAGGGGAGCGGGGTGGTCATGGCTGATGTCTTTTCAATCTGCTGGGGGGCCGTTTTATGGGGGG